>Ga0209402_10000284_pt1 | contig 63715 bp, 55 predicted proteins | sample ArcticOcean_MG_C_3_FD_187437 | JGI IMG/M metagenome (GOLD analysis project Ga0209402, IMG submission 187437) | Marine microbial communities from western Arctic Ocean - ArcticOcean_MG_CB8_126 (SPAdes) (version 2) | ecosystem: Environmental > Aquatic > Marine > Oceanic | place: Arctic Ocean... | reverse complement strand
GTCTGCTCGGTTACCTCTATCTGTTTTACTGCGCGAGCAACCGTTTCGCCCTTGGCCAGGGATACTTCAACTTCACGCAGCTTGCCCAGAATCTGCTCCGGGCTGTGTTTCCTTCTTGGCATTTCTACCCCCTTCATCAACCAGAGTTTCTAACATTTACTCTGGTCTACTTATTGGGGGGCAGGTCAGGTCCGTGCAGCCTCCGTTACCCAAATTCCCAGCAATACTCATGGCAGAAGCAGGCAAATCAAATTCCTACCGATCCTCACTTTCGAGACAACCAACCAGGATTTTCGATTGAATTGCGCGATTGAATACGGCAAATCCGCGACGGCGAATCCCTTTTTTCCCTAATCGCCTTCGCGGAGTTGAACGATTCGCGTGTGGCTATCAACCGGCAGAGTAATAGGAGTACTTCGAATCTTTGGAGGGGAAATGTCAAAGGTGTTACGATTCCCAAATAGCGGAAAAAGGCGTGTGGTTAGGCGTGTCATTCGACGCAGTCCAGCAGCACGCTCTGTTGCACCACGAGCAGCGGTTTCACGATCTGGCGTTCGCCAGACTCCGACCCGAGTTTTGCAACAGCCGATTACCAGACGTGAAATTCAACGTCCCGATATCGGTGCGCTAGGCAAAATCGTTGTCTACGCAGGATTCGAAGTCGATCACGAGCTTCACCAGTGCCTCGACCCAATGGACAGCATCATGATTGCTGGCACCGTGGAGAACGTACAGTCGATGGTTGCCATGACAGCAATGTCGAAGGCCGATCTTGCTATCGTCGAACTTAGCTGCGGTGGCGAACTCGAAGGGCTAAACGTCGCTCGAGCAATAGCAGCCAACTCCCCAGCAACCGGAATTATGATCTACACACCCGCCCTTGGCCCACGAGCGTTCAAAGCACTCTGGGTTTACGGTTCCGAGAAATGGTCGATCATTACCCGAGCATCTCTAGAAAACCCTGCCCACATTCGAGCGACTGTGAAGTCGGCAGTACGAGGCCTGACCTGGACAGAACCCGGCGTTCAACGCCAGTGGGCTGAACTCGGAGACCGACCTCGCTCTGAAGAAGACCGCCGAGTGATGATGCGAGCAGCGGCTTAGCCGTTCGCGCCGGGCGCACATTCGTACCTGGCCGCCGCCGCAGTCTCGTCGGAGCCGGGCGTGCTGAGGCCGAACTTTGGTTCACATATCTGCGACGCGGCTCTAGCTCCTCCGATCTGGGGGAGGAACGTTAGTTTTCTTGCTCACTTTGTAAGCAAGCGTCTAGCCGTCTAACCCTGATCCGCCCTGACCTTGTCCAGCATTGCCGGGGGAAGCGGGAATACCCATCCTCGATTCTGAATAATCGCCTTTGAAAGCTCGGGCGGGATTGCCACGATGATTTCAGGCTCGATCGAGAACCGACCAGTAAATCCACCAATAGCACTTCGGGCGTGAACACCTGAGTAGCTTTCGTCTTCGCCATCGACTGCAAATTTACCCTTGCCGCCACCGAAAACCGACTGCCATTGTTCGGAGAATCCGTTCATTACGGCTGGCCCACCGTTGAAAGCCACATCGGTCGAAACAACCATGCCGATAGCCTTCACGGTGTAGATAACATCGTTCAAGTCGCCACCTTCGCCGCCACAGGTCAATGCCCAGTGAAGCCGTTTGATCATTGAGTTAGCGACCCATTCAGCGGCGTCCTGACCCTCTTTGATTCGGTCGGGTTCGTCGTACATCTGGCCGGGACCCACACCATGGCCCGAGAGGTAAACCAACCCTGACTCGTGGAAAATGATTCCGCAGATTCCTGCACCTTTGAGGCTCGCGACGTTGTCATCGAAAGAACCGAGATCAACTTTGAGTTCATTGATTCGATCGTAAACATCGAACTTTCGCTTCAGGTGATCGGGGACCACTGAGTTTTCGTAGAACGTACCCATTCGGGATTTCCTCTTCTTATTGTCGTTATTACTGGAGGCGGTTGCGCGATATTCGAAGCAAACGTATCCACGCAGCCGAAGTCATTACTCGTTGAACAGTTCGGTCAGATATCGCACGGCCGCCGGGAGAGCGTCCTTCGAAAGAACGTCTCCACGAGGTTCATAAACGATTGATATCGGACCATTGAAATCTGCGTTTTTCAGGGTGCGAACTATACGCGGATAGTCGAGCCATTGCTCGTCGCCCGGAGCAGCAAAATAGAACTTTGTGCGCACCATCGATGCCTTTGGCGCGCACATTTCGATCGACTCGTACAGCTCGGGTTGAGCGCCGTTATTGGCCGACTCAAACCCACCAGCACCCGGGGAGCCCTGGAACTGGCCGGTATCGAGAACATACGAAAGCGCTGGACTGTCGATTTCACCCAGCATCCGCAATACCTGCTCACCGGTCGATGGCGTTGAGCCGTGATTATGGTTGTGCATGTAAATAGTCATTCCGGCTTCAGCCGCGTAATCACATATCGTCTGGAACTTCGCCCGAACCGTGTCGAACGTGAACTCAAGCGACTGCCCGTCGACCACCCCGTTCCCCGGTACTCGTATCGAATCGACTCCCAAATGCGGCATCGCGTCGATCAACTCTTTCAGGCGATCTATCTCGCCTGGAATTGATGAAACCGGATCACTGAACGGCACGATTAGCCCGCAGTATCCGATCCGCACACCAAGTCCTTCGATCTGGTGAGCCAGTTCTCGTAAGTACGCGGGATCGTAGCTCGCTAGCAGCCGGTCCTCGATATCGATTCCAGCAATGCCAAGCTCGGCAGCAATCTCGGCACCCGCATGAATGCACTCATCGGTGTTGCCGTAGATGTCATGGAACGAAAGCGTCTGAAGATAGATCGGATTCATGAATGAAATACCCCTCGATCGGACGAATTACTACATCTCGTGCTTGGCAAGCAGCGATCGCATGTAGTCGTTCGCCAGAGGCACTGCCGACGGTTCGTCGAGTTCGTCTTGACCCTCAAACACTATCGACATCCAACCGTTGTAGCCCACGTTCTTGAGAATCGGCATGATCCGTTCGTAATCGAGCCACACCTCTTTGCCGCTGGCGATTCGGTAGATTTTGGCTCGCACATGCACAGCGCGAGGGGCAGACGTTTCGATAGAACCGTAGAAGTTCCACTGCGGATCTTCCTGCCCACGTTCGCCAAACGATGCACCCGGCGATCCACGGTACTGGCCCGTGTCGAGAATGTGGGAGTAGTAGGGGTTGTCGACATCGTCGAGCAAACGGATCACCTGATCACCTGTGGCAGGAATGCAGCCGTGGTTGTGATTGTGCAGCCCGACCACAACGCCCTTCGACTGACCGTACTCGGCAACTTCCTTAGTCGAGGCAACCAAACGTGGCCACGCCTCTTCCTCAGTTTCGCCCTCTGGTAGCCACGAACCGAACGCCCGGATCATCGGAATGCCCATCTTTGCAGCGACATCGATCCACTTCTTCATCAGGTCGATCTGCTCACGAAGCTCCTCACCGGTCTTGCCGAAGTTGTTTGAAACGCCGATGTAGCACATGTGCAATCCACGCTTCAGACACGCCTGCTTCACTTCTTCGAGATAGTCATCGTCGGTCGATGCAAAGTGGGTGAAATGCAGATCAACGCCGTCCATCCTGTACTCGGCAGCCTTATCGATGATCTCAAGCATCGTAATTTTTCCGGCGTTGAACGTGTCGCGGTAGCAAAGTGACTGAAGGCTGAGCTTGATCATGGATTCTCGTTTCTATTCGCCAGCCAACCGGGCGCACAGAAAGTCTGGCGAACTGGCGATTGCGAAGCGTAAGCGGTATTTGAAAGTTCGTATTGGCAGGGAATGTATCACCCGCCCACACCGAATCAAGGCGCCGGGCGCGCTTATCTCACATCGCTGAAGAAGATTTTGGACTCGCTCAACTGGCTCTTTCTGTGATGACCCGGATCACGTAAGCTTCTGCACCATGTGCAAGCATGCATTTTTAAGTGATTCCCGACCAGGAATAATGAACTGGAACCTGATCGAACTAACAACATGAAAAAGATTGATTCGCATCTCCACGTTTGGGCGCATGATCCCGAGACTTACCCGTATCGGGAGGGCACCACTGAACCCAGAGCACGAGGTGACGCCGAATTCCTATTGGATCTGATGGATCGTGCAGACGTCGCAGGGGCGATGATCGTCCAGCCGATAGTCCATGGATTCGATCACAGCTACGTCGACGACACGATTGCGAGTTGGCCAGATCGGTTCGTCGGAATGTGCCTTGTCGATCCGCAGGCAGACGACCCGGTGGGCATGCTCGACGATCTTGTTTCGCGTGGATACCGCGGGGTTCGTTTCAACCCGGCACTGTGGCGCGAGGGCGAACTGATGAACGGTGATGTGGGCGCGGCGCTCTACAAACGTGCCGGAGAACTCGGCATCCCTGTTGGGTTTCTGGTGAGCCCCAACAACTACGAAGAGATCGAAACGCTGGCAGCCGTGTACCCCGAAACCGACGCCATTATCGATCATTTCGGTCACTGTGTGCCGAACAGGGACGGTTCAGTCGTTCCCGATTTCGAGCGATTACTAGCGATGTCCCGATACTCAAATCTAAACGTAAAACTTTCGGAGTTCCCCAGGGCTTCAAACGAAGAATATCCGTACATCGACCTCTTCCAATGGGTGCATCAACTGATCGAGGCCTACGGAGAGGATCGCCTGATGTGGGGGACAGACTTCCCGTTCATCGTTGAACAGACCGGATACACCAAGGGCTGGGAGATCATCGATCATATCGAGCCGGCAATTGGTCCCGGACTCGACAGCCAAATTTTGGGTGGCACCTGCGAACGACTGTTCGGTACCTGGGGATAGGTAACTAGTTACATTTTTTGTAACACTCCCCACATGGTCACCAGTGGGCATATAGTGGGCACTCCCTAAAGTTCCCGTTTACTTAAAAAGGAAATACGATGACTACCACATCGCCTGTCCCATCATTAGCCACCGAAGCTGTAAAGCGCATGACGGCGGCTGCAAACGATTTCCTGAATTCGCTGGACGATTCGCAGCGCCAGACTGCTTCGTTCGAATTCGCTAGCGATGAACGGTACGAGTGGGCCTATACACCGATCGAACGAGACGGTCTAAGGGTGCGAGTGATGAGCGATTCCCAACGAGACGCTGCTTTCCGATTAATGGAAACGGCCTACAGCGCTCGGGGCAGCGCTACGGCTCACAGGATCATCGAGCTTGAGACGATTCTCGGCGAGTGGGAGATGATCCAAGACGGCAAGTCGAATTGGGAACGCAATATCGACCGCTACTGGTTCAGTATTTTTGGAACTCCGGGAACCGTCGACGAGCCTTGGGGATTCAGGGTCGGTGGCCACCACATTGGTCTTTCAGTCAACGTCATCAATGCCGAGCAGGTCGCTATTCTTCCGTTGTTCTTTGGAGCAAACCCGGCTGAAATTCGACACGGTGATCGCAAGGGCGAGCGAACACTGATTGAGGAACAGGACTGGGCGAGGACGTTGCTGACGTCTCTGGATGGCGACCAGACCAAACTGGCGGTGGTCGATGCGATTGCCCCAGCCGATATTTTGACAACCAACGTTCGATCGTTCGATCCCAACATTGCTCCCAAGGGCATCGAGTTCAGTGCGCTTGGTGATGGCCAGCGCGATCAGCTCGTGAAACTCGTGAAGCACTATGTGACCCGTGCTGCCGATGATCTTGCATCGAACTACTGGCGGGAAATCGAATCCGCTGGCTTCGAAGGCACCACGTTTGCGTGGGCGGGTCCGGCCGAGGTCGGCGAGGGGCACTACTACGCCATTCGGCACCCACGATTCCTGATTGAGTACGACAACACCCAGAACGACGCAAACCACATTCACTCGGTGCTTCGTGACTTTACGCACGACTGGGGCGAAGACCTGCTCTCTACCCACTACAGGGCATCACACTAGGGCAGTCAGGTTGGCTCGATAGCATGACCATCGATTCCAAAGACCTCGAAAACGACGAGTTTGGGTATTCGTGCTACGTAATTTCGATCCCTGCTCCTAGCGAGCTTTTGGGTCGGTTGTCGGAGATCGAACGCGCAGCCGGGCAAGTGAGAGCCAAGATTCCGGCTCACATCACGGTTAAGGGCACGTTCTACTCGATCGCCAGCCTCGATGGGACGCTCGATGTCATTCGCAGGGTCGTCTCTCGTCATGATCCGTTTGTACTTGGTACCGATGGAATGGAGTTCATCGGCCCTGATTACAGCGTGATACTTGGGTTCACGGTAAATCCTGAGATTCAGGCGCTTCATGATGATCTGGTTGCGAATATCGCTCCGATGTCGAAGCCAGCCTATAGAGATGACCCGTATAGGGCTCACATGAGTATCGTGAACGAGGTCGAGCCTGAGGGCGTTGCGATAGCCAAATCGATGACTGAAGATATCGATTTTGGCGATGGGCTAGATGTGAACTCGATCCAGTTGACTGCTCGTGACGGCGTCGCTTTTGGCGGCACATGGCATCGGCTAGAGCTTTTCAAGCTCGGTGGTTGAGCGTCCGATCCTAACCCTACCCACACCGCAATGCCGTGCGTAACGACACTGCGTTGTCTTTCATGATGTCGAAGTAATCCGCACCCACTTCGGCCTCGGTTTTTGTCCTGACCTCCAGCGGGTGGAGCACTCGCAGCTCCGCACCCGTCTCAGCGGCAACGGTTTCGGCGAGCCGATTGCTGACGATAGGCTCTTGCAGGATGTGTTGAATTCCGAGTTCGTTCATGCGGTCGATCACCGCAGCGATCTGGGCTGGCCCTGACTCGAACTCAGGCGACAGCCCGGCAAGTCCGATCTGCTCGAATCCGTACCGTTCAGCCATGTGGCCAAACGCGAGATGCGAAACGACCACGCTATTGAGGGCACACCCGATTAGCTGTTCAGAGATGATTTCGTCCATGGCGCGGAACTCAACCCTCAGGGCATCGGCATTGCGAATGTATATTTTGGAACCATCCGGATCGATAGATATTAACGCCGCGAGAATTCGACTAGCCTGATCCTGGGCATTGAGCGGGTTGAGCCAGACGTGCGCGTCGAAGATGGAATCATCGACAGCCTGTCCACCGTGATCCTCACCCGCCGACTCGAGGTTGATCGTCTGGACAGTCGTTGTTGATGCGTTATCGCCAGATGCCGATGCCGACGCTGCGTTTAACGCCCAGCCTTCGAGGGCAGGGTGGTTGTATATAAAAATATCGGACGTTGAGATTGTCAGAATGTCGGAAGGAGCAGGCTCGAAATCGTGCGCTTCTACGCCCGGCTTCACCAGTTGGGTTACGACAATGCGATCCTCACCAATGCGCTGAGCCATGTAGGTCAGCGGATAGGTGGTCGTTACGACGGTGATTTCATCACCGGCCGCCACGTCCGGCGCTGATACACAGGCGACCACAGTCAGAGCCAGCAGAGCTAGCAAGAAAGCCAGAAATTTGGTTGGTTGTGTCATATACGAAAAGCGGCGTTTTTGGATTGGAATTGGTGAGATAGGACGCGTTAACTCTCGCTCAGTGTAAGCTCAGGTTTGTGATACCGGGTATCAGTTACAGCCCGATTCTAATCGGGAAATTCTGTAAAAACGGTCAGATATCTAGTAAAAGTGCCTTGGCACCCCTAGGGGCCCCTAAACGATTTTCCAGCGAGGAACCGTGCCGCCCTCGGGGCCACGACTCGACTCGTAAAGCACTCGTTCGTTCTCACTCGACTTTTCAGGAAGCTGCTCCACCGAATCGCTTCCCGACCACTGACCCCACGCCGAGCCGCAGTTAGTGCATGAATCAGATTCATACACGCTGCCCTTGGTGTGGCAGTTCGCACAGAACGTGGTTAGCCCGGCCTCGATCGCCGCTAGATTCGGCTTCGTGTTCGCTCCGCAACTCGGGCAGCTGGGCGCGCTCGACGGCAAGAATTTCGGCGCCAGTACTTTGGCGCAAACTGTGCAGGTGAATGTCGGTCGGGCTTCGGATGTCATGCTGATTCTTGGGCTCTGGAGTTTGAACTTGGGGACTCGGTATCGAGATTATGTACTTAGGATGCCAGTTATCTCGCCATCGTCGTTCAGGTCAATATCCCACGCATTGGGTGTAGATGGAAGACCCGGCAGCGTCATGATATCGCCTGCTAGCGTAACTATTTGACGAGCACCGGCAAGAATACGCAATTCCCTGACCGGGAGCGTGTGACCAGTTGGCGCACCTTTCAGCTTCGGATCGGCCGAGATCGAAAGGTGGGTTTTTGCGATGCAGACCGGGTAGTTCCAACCGTTTGCTGCAAATTTTCGAGCGGTAGTCCGGGTCATCGGACCCCATTTGACGTCGCCAGCGAGATACAGCGTTTTCGCCATGTGCTCAACCTTGCCGAAATAATCGTCGTCATCTTCGTAAAGCAGCTTCACGTCAGAAGGAATATCGGCAGCTTTTACGACGGCGGCTGCGAGTTCGGTCATGCCATCGCCGCCCTCGGAAAATCCCTTGGCCTCTTCGACCCCGACAGCACCGGCATCCATCGCCACTTCTTTCACCACCGCAATCTCTTCTGGAGAGTCGGTTGGGAAGCGGTTGATCGCAACGACCGCTGGCAGGCCGTAAAGGTCGACGATACGCAGTGCGTTTCGAAGGTTTTCGGTTCCACGGCGTACTGCTTCAGGATTCGGTGCAGCCATGTCTTTCAGCGCCACACCACCGTGCCATTTGAGTCCACGTATTGTCGCAACAACGACTGCTGCTGATGGCTCTGGACCACCCTGGCGAACCTTGATATCCATGAATTTCTCGAAGCCAAGATCGGCTCCGAATCCGGCTTCGGTTATAACGTACTCGCCGCAGTTAACGGCCAGCTTGTCGGCAAGAATCGACGAGCAACCGTGGGCGATGTTGCCGAACGGGCCCATGTGAACGATAGTCGGCTGGCCTTCAGCTGTTTGCGCAAGGTTTGGCTTGATGGCATCTCGTAGTAGCGCCATCAGCGAACCAATGCCCTTGATATCTCGTGCCGTAACCGGCGTTTTGCCGTCTTTCTTCCAACCAACAACGATGTCGCCAATGCGCTGACGAAGATCTTCGTAGCCGCTTGCGAGAGCGCAGATCGCCATGATTTCAGAGGCTGCGTTGATGTCGAATCCGGCTTCTCGAACTGGGCCGTTCGACTTGCCGCCAGCTCCGGTCATGATCGTTCGTAGCGAGCGTTCTTCAGCGTCGGTCACACGTCGCCACGTAATTCCGGTCGCATCAAAGTCGTCGATGGCGTTACGGTATACGGCATTGTCGACCATTGCGGCCAACAGGTTGTGGGCCGATTCGATGGCGTGGAAGTCGCCAGTGAAGTGAAGATTGATATCGACTGCTGGCTGGACGGTCGACTTACCGCCACCCGTGCCGCCGCCTTTGTGTCCAAATACTGGACCCAGCGCGGGTTGCCTGATGGTCAGCACCGGCTTCTTTCCGATCTTCGCAAGACCCTGGGTGAGTCCGACGGCCGTAGTCGATTTTCCTTCTCCGGCTGGAGTGGGCGTGATCGCTGTTACTACGATCAGCTTGGCTTTTTCGTCTCTCTCGGGAAACGCATCGAGTGGAATCTTGGCTTTGTCGTGGCCGTATGGCTCGAGAACGGAAGGGTCGAGGCCGAGGTCGGCCGCCAGGTCAGCAATTGATCGCATGTAAATCTTTGTGGGAAGCTATCTTGATCGGCCCAGCCTGCCGAAATGAAAATGACTCAAACCAGACAATTCTACGTGCGTTGACTCAGTTTGGGACGATGCATCACCCATTCAACTCATTTGGTCTGTTTTGAAGGGAGCGGCCAGTGAGGTGGATCGTTGCTGAATAACCACCTAGCTCGAGGTGCTCCGGCCACGAACATAGCCAGAGCGATTACCGCCACGACGATCGCTCCAACATAAGTCCATACGATATGGGCCGAGTAGATGGCTACGACGGTAAGCAGTATTTCGATAAACAGGCGAACCCTGCCGGGTACGGCGACTACAATGTGACGCTTATCTCCGGTGGTCGAAAAGACTCCCGGTAGGGCGACAAGAATCGCCAGCACCGGAATCGTCGCGAGCCAGCTGCCAGTTAAATCGGCCGCAGCCCATGGTCCGGCAACCCATGCAGCAACCTCGATTGCGAACCGGGTGGAAGCCGAAATCTTAGTATCGAGCGGATTGTCGAAAGCGGTTTTCGGCGAGTTGCGGTTGATCATGGGTGCGAAGCTAGCAGTTTACCCCTCAAAACATCAAGAGTGAGGGCGAGCGCGAGTGCGGTTCTACGAGCTTTGCCGTGCCCGGAAAGCTAAATAGTTCGGAACTTGCGACCCACGGTCAGAAACACAAACCCGACTACTCCGAGCACACTCACGATATCCCAGTGGATGACTCGGCCTATCGCCAGATTAACAATTACAGCAACTGCGAGAACTACGGCCACGGCGACCGCGGAAAACACGAGCGAGCTCACAAGGCTGCGAGGTGCCGAATCGTTCTGATTCGAACTTGAATTAGAGCCCGGCTTGTTGCGAGATTTTGAACTTGGTCGTGAATTTGCCAGCGTTTCGCTCCGTAGACGTCGTGACGTACTTGTGAAATTCGAAAAGACGCTGCCGAGGTAGCGAAGAGACGGCTCGCGATTCCCCCGACAGCACCTTGAATTATTTGATGCATAAAGTTCGGGAGACGATGCGGCAACGGTCGCCGGTGTGACTATTGTCGCGTTGGCGTCGCCGGCTTTGTTGCCAGAGTAATTGTCAGAGCGGCGGCAACACAAAACGCACCAAGCGTGTAAAGCGAAGTTGCGTAGCTACCGGTGTTGTCGTGAACTCTTCCGATTATGTACGGCGTGGCCATCATGCCCATCGCCATCGGAAAAGCCGACATCCCCAGAATTACACCAAAATGCTTGCGCCCAAAGTAGTCGCCACGCATTGCGTGCAGCATCGGGGTTCGTCCACCAAAGCCCAATCCCCAAATGAGCGCAAAAGCCAGCGCACCAAAATAGTCGCCGGCCTGAGCTAGCACGATCAGGGCAGCGCCCTGCATCAGGATGAGAATGGGAAGAATGGTCCGCTTGTTGACGCGATCGCCGGTGAACCCACCCAGCATCTGGAACCCGAACGCAGATAGCGCCATGATCGGAATGATCGTCGCTGCAGTGGCGTCGGTGAGGTTTACCGCGTTGTCATCGGTGAGTACGAAGTAGATGTGTGATGAGATCGCCCCGACCGAAAGATTTGTGAGAGTGTGGGTGATCGATATCGACCAGAACGCTCGAGTCCTTAGCGCCTGTTTAGCCGTGAAATCGTGCTGAGTTGCCCGTTGTGACTTGGATTCTTCATGCTTAGCAACCTGATCCATCAGATCGCTATATTCAGGTGCTCGCTTGCCCGTTATGTAGGCCAAAGGAGGGCCAGCCGCGAGTGTTATCAAGCCGATTACCAGCGTCGTTTCACGCCAGCCGTACGTATTTATCCCCCAGACGATTGCCGGGACGAAAACTCCGCCCAAACTAGATCCGCCTATGACGACCGCCATCGCCGTTGCTCGACGGTGCGGCATCCATGCGTTTACGGCAGCCATCGAAGGCACAAATCCACCGAGCGAGAACCCAAGCGAGATTACGAAGTAAGCGACGTAATACTGGATAGGACCCTGTAACTGGGAGTACAAGATCAGCCCGAGTCCACCGATAGTGAACCCGATCACCACCATCTTGCCTGTTCCGAACTTGTCGGTCATCCAGCCTTCGAGAGGACCAAGTAACGCTCCGCCAAAGCGACCAAATGACGCTACACCGGTTACTACTGCTCGTGACCATCCGAACTCGTCTTCAATAGCACGGAACAGCGTGCTCGCAGCCTGAAACGTTGGCCCTGAACTCACGATCATGTTCATCGCACCGGCGAGCGCCACCCACCAGCCGTAGAAAATGCCACCCTTTTTGGTTTTAGGGCTTTCTGGGTTCGGCGTGGTCATGAATTGATGAAAGGAGCGATTGTTGGAGCTGGCGATGTATTTAGATTGAAGAGCCTACGACCAATGAGATTGTCGTGCACTGTCAATTGATGTCAAGGGCAGAGTAAAAACACATTTATCGAATACCCAATTCTTCGCATCAGGGGTAATCTGTCGGCCAGTGAACGAAGACAATTTTTGGCGGGAACCAAATGAAAATCACAGAGATCAAAACCACGATGTTGCGTGACCCCGACGGGTTCGTGATTCAGGATGCAACGATTCCGACGATCGATCCAACTGCAAAAGGGCGTAGCCAATTATTCGTTCATATCCACACAGATGAAGGCGTTATCGGTCTCGGGATGGCACCAGGGCTGCGCGCAATTCGAGAGGTGATTCATGAGAACTTGAGTCCGATTCTCGTTGGGCAAGACCCGTTCATGATCGAAAAGCTATGGCAGGACATGTTCTGGCGAGTACGTGGGTTTGGTCGCAAAGGACTGGCGTTTCAGGCGATCGCTGCTATCGATATCGCTCTTTGGGATCTCAAAGGCAAGGTGCTGAACCAACCGATTTATCGATTGTTGGGACCCGCCCATGAGAGCGTTCCGATCTACGGTTCGGGTGGTTGGACGAACTACTCTGAAGCCGAGTTGGTCGCTGAGCAGACTGCGTATGTCGAACGAGGCATTCCACGGGTGAAGATGAAAGTTGCCAAAGATTTTGGTCAGTCGGAGCGAGAAGACATCGAACGACTCGCCGCGGTTCGAGATGCAGTTGGCGACGATGTCGAAATATACGTCGATGCCAACAATGGCTACAAAGCCAAACAGGCGATAAAGATGTCGCAGATATTCGAGCAGTTCGATGTGGCGTGGTTCGAGGAACCAGTGTTGGCTGACGATATTCCCGGATTGGCTCAAGTTTCACAGGCAACGACCATTCCGGTTGCGACCGGCGAGCACGAGTACACCAAGTACGGATTCAGGGATTTGCTGGTGGCTGGAGCAGTCGATATCGTTCAGCCAGACGTACATCGGGTAACAGGTATAACCGAGTGGATGAAGGTAGCGGCGATGGCCGATGCGTTCAACCTTCCGGTCGCTCCACACGCCGTTTCACTGGTTCATCTGCACTGCGCAATGGCGACACCAAACTTGAAGGTGGTCGAAGTACTTGGTGCCGAAGAGCAGAGCAACGGTGTTTGGTGGACCGAGGTGCCGCCGTACGGGGATGACGGGACGTGGAAGCCGTTCGCAGATAGACCGGGACTTGGTTTGGAGATCAGCCCGGATGCGCTGAAGAACAACGTTGTGGATGAGTAGGGTGTGAGAGTTTAAGCCCCCCTCTCCCTGGGGAGAGGGTTGGGGTGAGGGAGAAATGCCTACGTAGGATTCAGCCTCAGCCCAGGATTCCAGCTTCAACCTTCAACCTAATGTTTACGTAGAGTTCCCTCGCCGATTTCACCCTCAACCTAACCTTCTCCCCAAAGAGAAGGGATCAATGATTTCCACCTAACCGTTCAGCGAAATAACCAAGGAAAAACAAAAATGCCATCAGGCAACAGACTGCAAGGTAAAACGGCCATCGTCACTGGCGGTGCATCGGGCATCGGCGAGGCTACTTCACGGCTTTTCGCCCAAGAAGGCGCCAAAGTAGTGATCGCCGATATTGATGACGCCAAAGGCAACGCTCTCGAAGCCGAGCTGAACATGAACGGCGAAGTTGCCATTTATCGCCAGTTCAACGTTACCGAAGAAAGCCGTTGGGTCGAGGTTGTTGCAGAAGTGATGGCGAAGTGGGGACGGCTCGATATCGTAGTGAACAACGCCGGGATGTCGGGTGTGAAGGGCAGGGCGACGGTTGAAGACACGTTAGTCGAGAACTGGGACACCGTGTTCGCAGTGAACTCGACGGCGATCATGCTTGGCACCAAGACGGCAATTCCGGCGATGCGCAAGAACGGCGGCGGATCGGTAGTCAACGTTTCTTCGATATTTGGCATCGTGGGATCGCCCGCCGGAGCCGCATATCACGCCTCGAAAGGCGCGGCGCGAACCTTCAGCAAGGCAGCGGCAGTTCAGTACGCTCCGGAGAACATTCGAGTGAACTCTGTGCATCCCGGATTCACCGATACCCCGATGACACTAGATATTCACTCGCAAAAAGAGATCCGTGACGCTCGTTTGGCGATGACTCCGATGGGACGTTTAGGACTGCCAATCGATATCGCCTACGGAATTCTCTATTTGGCGTCCGACGAAGCAGCGTGGGTAACCGGAACCGAGCTAGTAATCGACGGTGGCGAAATAGCCTGGTAAGTGCCATTGGAACTTTTTCTGAGGTTTGTCATCCTGAACTTGATTCAGGATCTATTCCGGGGGTGGCGGTGTCTGGTGAAGCCGCGTGATGTTGATGCGTACGCACAGTGGGATCGATTGCTTCTGGCGCGAATATGAAACCGTGGTCGTTTTCCACGGATCCTGAATCAAGTTCAGGATGACAGTGAGGACCAAGCAGAGCAAGTCGTTCGACGACGCCCCGAGCCAACGGTCCTCCCCCGGACCGTGGGAGTTAGAGCCGTGTCGCAGACATGCGAGCCCAAGTCGTTCGACGACGCCAGGCTCAGACGAGACTGCAGCTCGCGACCAAGTCCGCCTCGGACGCCCGGAGCTAACGCCATAACGAAGAAAGCCCCCTGTGGGTGGAGGGGGTTTTCTTACGTCTGAGAGGTCAGTTTGTGGCTCGACTAGTTGCCTTTGTGGGGCAAGGGAAATGTCTAGCCCATCATTCCGATCGCACCGATCATGGAGTCGTCGCCTTCTCCAGCCTTCGAACCTTCCTTCAGCCTTCCGGTATCTGACCGGTGGGATGTGAGTGAGGGCTCAACGTCTGTTGCGCTTTTCACCGGGTCCCTAGTGGTGGTCTTTCGGAAGACCGAGACACCAGAAATTACCACGGTCCGACACCCAGTCAAGTGGGGGCTAGCACCTATCTTGTGAGTCCACACCCAGTTCGCCCTGCGGTTTCTACAGAGCAAACACCTGAAATTTACCCAGTGACGACCAGCGGTCTACCCACGAATTGGCCGGTCTGGCTTCTGGCGGGCACGCTGTTTTGCCCGGCACCCATCAGTTCAAACAGCGTTGGGGCGATGTCGAACAGCCTTGCCTGGAACACGGGGATAGCAACTTCCGATTTCGCTGTGTCTGGTCGAACGATTGTCGTTAGAACATCGTTCACCGAATGAGCTGACGTATCGTTTTCGATATTGCCGTGATCGGAAGTTACAACGAAGAAGCTTCCAGCGGTTTTGGCTGCCTCGGCCATTTCGACCAGTGCATCAGCGGCGGCGACGTAGGCGGCTTTTGCTTCTTCGTATCGGGCTGGAAGCAGATGACCGACCATATCGGGAGCGGCAATGTTGTAGCAGATCAACCTTGAAGTGTTGGCCTGTATCGCCTTCAGCACATCAGCGGTTATTTCTTTTGCACGCATGCCGGGGTGCAGATAAAAATCGGTGTCGGCCTTCACGCCGTCTTCTTCCCCGTGCGACGGAGTGATGAAACGAACCTCGTTGGCACCTGCGACGGGATCTTCTCGGCGACCTCGGAAGAAGTAGCCCATGTGCGACGATTTCACGCTTTCGGCAACGAGTGTGTACTCGTCATCGCCAACAACTTGGGGCCATTGGGCAAGAAAGTTAGGGGCGAGTGGTTCGGTGTGAAACGCAACGCTCACATCGAATTCCGCTTCGAAGATCGGGTGGTATTCAGCGATTGCGCAGATGTCGAGGTTCAGGTTGTGGTCGATCCACGAGCCTTCCCAATTACGTCCACGAGATTCACCTTCAGCTTCGAGGAATCCACGCGCACCCGCGAGCGACGCGATTTTTGAACGTTGACGATCTGACCTGAAGTTGAGGTCGACGAAGGCATCGCCTTCTGAAATCTTCGGCATAGAGCCGTCGGTGCGTAGGATCGAAATCGGTGGGATATCCTGATCGGTTTTGCCCGACTCGTGAACCCCCGCAACGATGGAACGCACTTCATCAAAGCCGTCAACCTGCTCGCCTTCACTGGCTACTAGTAGCTTGAAGTCGGTTCTTGCTGCCTGTTCACGGTAGTCTCGGTCCATAGCAGTTGAACGCCCAACCACCCACGCCAGCGATGACTCGGCATTGTGCTTGCCCAAAAGCGTTTGAAGCTGCCCAAGGAAATCACCTGAGCCTTCAGACGAAACTATCGAGCTATCCATCGCTGAATCACGACCATCGAGAATCGCCTGCATCTGAACCTTGTCGGGTGAAACACCGTGCCGTTCAAATATCAGTTCAAGAAATGCCTCAAGGTGATTCCATGCACTGTGAACCCGGCCGTCGGCACCACCTACACCGGAAAGCAAGAAGCAAAAGCTAATCGTCGCTCCGCGTTCTTTCGCCGAACTAATTACGGCGTTCAGCGCAGGGTTTTTAAAAAACTCGCCACTAGCGATCGAGTTGGTTATTTCGAGTGGCAGTTGCGGAGCTAGTTCGGTGTTTCCGATCTGCTGATGGCCAGTTTCAGAGTTGCCCTGAACCGCTGGGTCGAGATCTTCGAATCCCGCCCATATCCCGGCAGCACTCGTTGGAATCGACACATTATCGTTCCGTAGTGCCCACAGATTTCGTGCTCCTGAAGCCCACGGAACGTAGCGCTGCTCATCGGCTGTAGATTCTACCAGCGATTCGATCCGTTCAATCAGATCGGCGTTCAAGAACCCACGGCAAAGCTGAGAATCGGATATCCAAGCCAGCGCTTCGCTAGTTGGCGTGTCGGCATCCAGCGACTCGACATGAACCGGGTAGAGAAGATTCTTCGCCCAGCTTGAGTCGCGACCAATCCTGTCGGCGGTAGCTTCAAGCAATTCCCGGTCTTCCGGAGCGAGGCTCGCCCAAACGGCGTCGACCACATCCTTCGATCGATCCCTGCTGAATCCAAGTCCGTCGGTTACTGCCAGGACTGCTTTTTGCGTGCGATTAGCCAATTCTCGTGCGTTTCCTATCTTCTCTGAATATCCGAGTTCGCTCGGACCGTCCGTGTGTAGGCAAACCTACTCCGCTGTCGGCTCATCCATCTCAAACTCCGGCCACGAAACGTTCATGCTACGGACAATCGCATCGCCAATGTTCTGGTCCGACAGCCAATCAGCCGGAAGTTCCAGTGAGTAGCGCCACTCATCACTTGGGATGTACGCGTTTGCGTCGGTAGCACACTTCACCTTCCAATCATCGTCTGCTAGCTCTTCTCGAGGGCAGGGCATCATGGCGATTTTATCGACGACATTGCCAGAAGAATCGATGAACAAGATGTCGATAGCAACGTACGTGTTGTACATCCAAAATCCGCTCGTGCGATCAGATTCGTAAGTGAACAACATTCCAGTATCTGGCGGAAACGACTCACGGCACATGAGACCTTGTGTTCGCTTGCTGGAATTATTGGCCATTTCGGCCTGTAGAGCGATGTCGATCCCATCGGTTGAGAGAGTAAGGTCTGTTACGGGCAGCACGCCATGCATCAGATCGTCGCAATCGGGTGAATTGATGAATACTGGCGCCGGGTAGTTCGAACCGCACGCTGCAAGAACGAAGAATGCCAACAGCGAAACGAACAGTGCGGCGAACTTACGATTCGCACCAAGTGTGTTTGGCATGTTCGGCAAAGGATATTTCACGAATCGATGGTAGCTGACGGATCAGGAAGTTCGAGTGGACCTTCGTCCGATTCGCGGACAGCGAAATCTTCATCGTCTACTGACGCATCCGTGTCTACGGATTCTGGTTCTGGTCCCATTAGGCGTGCGCCGAGAGAACCTGCAGTTCGAGTAACGCCGCTAGCAGCATTCAGAATTAGCAGCTTCCGCTTCCAGTGGTCGTCCGATTCGATGATGACCTGGGGATCAGAGATGGAAACTCTGATTCTCGGCTGGTACATCCTGGTCGCCACCGACTCGCCGTTCCTCTTGGGGCTTCTCGGAGCACTCAGATTCACAGGTACTCTCACGGCTCCGTTAGTAGGCGTTCTGGCCGATCGAATGAGCCGCAAGCTATTGCTGGTGATACTTCGAGCAGGGGCGGGACTATCGGCTCTCACGCTGCTGATACTGGTTGCGACAGACCTATTGCAACCGTGGCACATATTCGTAATCGCAGGGATCAGCGGGCTACTCAGATCGTCCGACAACGTTTTGCGTCAGTCGCTCATCGCCGACACTGTGCCTCGTGAGCTGCTGATGAACGCATCGGGTCTCGCCAGAACTACGCAAGACTCCGCACGAATTGTTGGCGCGCTGCTTGGTGCAACGTTGCTCTCCCGACTAGGACTCGGCTGGGCCTACGTTGCTGTCACTGCTTTCTACGCATTCAGTGTGCTTTTTGCTCTCGGAATAAGCTCGGTTCGTTCGAAGATTGCAGTAGAACACGTAAATCCGTTCACCGAGATGAAACAGGGCATGAAGTACATGGCCGGCTCGCCAGTGATCCAGCCGATCATGTTCATGGCGTTCCTCGTAAATTTGACCGCATTCCCATTAACAAACGGTCTATTGCCAGCAGTGGCGAAGGATGTCTACGGGCACAACGAAAACGGTCTGGCCATGATGGTTTCTGTGTTTGCCGTGGGGTCACTGGTTGGCTCGATGTTGATGGCATCGGTTGTGAATTCACGGCGCCCCGAACGATTCATGATGTTCACCATGGTTGGCTGGTATCTGCTGCTGATCTTGTTCGGCCAAACCGACTCAGACGCCGTTGGACTGCCTCTACTCGCGTTGATAGGCGCATCAATTAGTTTCTGCATGATCTCGATGTCGGTCGTTCTCATGACGTTCACCAAATTTGAAATGCGTGGCCGGATTATGGGCATAAGAATGCTCGCTGTTTACGGTCTACCGATGGGACTCGTAGTCGGCGGCTGGCTGATAGAACAGTACGGCGTGAAAGTGACCGTCAGCGGGTACGCAGTGTTTGGGCTCATTGCCGTTGGGTTATCGGTGCTCAAATGGCCACAACTGCTGAAAGGCTTCGATTCGGTTGAGCGTGAATGACCAGCATGAATCCAGAAATAACTCGTCAATCGAATCTGTTCCGCGACTTTGGTGAGGTTCAAGTTCCTGAAATGTCGCCGCACTACGCATATCTTGCAACGAGAGTGGCGGATGATCAGGAATTGCTGTCGGTAGCTACCGTTGCCGGTAAGGGACAGCCGACTCCAAACCTGCTTTTTGCATCAGTCAGATTTCTTTTGGATCAAGGTGCTAGTCCAGAGTTGCTTGCGACGTACCCGACGAAATTCGGGAGTGATATTCAGGCCGGATTATTCGAACTGTTCCGAGATTTCGTGTTGTTACATCGGAGCGAAATCGAGCAACTGATGAAGACCCGCCGTGTGCAGTCGAACGTGGTCAGACGGTTCGCCGTATTGTTGCTAGGACTGGCAGCGGTTGCTGAGCGATCACGCGGGCAGGCGTTCTCGAATATCGAGATAGGTGCGAGTGCTGGTCTCACGTTGCTGTGGCACAAGTACAAGTATCAGTACAAGACCGAAGTTCCGTTCGGGGAGCCAGGTTCAAAAGTTGTGATCACTACCGAAATGCGGGGTAAGTCACGGAATATTCCCAGTGCATCCCAGTTGAAAATCGCCATGAATTTCGGCATCGAACTCGATCTTGTCGATGTGGACGATGAGAAGTCGATGAACTGGCTACGGGCACTGATATTTCCTGAGCATTCAGATAATCGTCAGCTGTTTTCGGATGCTGTCAACGTCGCTCGAAAGTTCCCCCCCGAAAATCATCGCAGGGGATGCGTTGGAATTGCTGCCCGAGATGCTGTCAGAACTCCCCGGTGGCCAGCCAACGAACATCTACCACAGCCACACATTGAACCAGTTTTCGCGTGAGGCGCGTGAGCAGTTGGACTCGCTGTTATGCGAGGCTTCGTCGAACCGTTTGATCACACGATTGGTGTTCGAAGGAACGCCGAACGGGTACTCCGACTTGCGGCTGATCACGTACGAAAACGGTGTACAGAGCGATCCCGAATTGCTCGCTAACTGCGAGGCACACGGCCGCTGGATCGATTGGCAGGCCGACCGTTGGGGTGGCCGTCGGAGAAAACTCGGTTGGTAAGCAGTAATTAGCCGCTGTCGCCTCGTAACCCCTACTGCATGTGCCCCCACACGTCGGATAACTCCGACGGGCGATCGCTGCTTCGGGCTCGCATTTTCTCCAGGTTGTAATCGAGGCCGAGTCCCGGTCCGTCGGGAATCCGAATAAAGCCGTCTTCGACTTCGTACGGCGTATCGAGAATCGAATCGTTGTCTCGAATGCCCACTTCTTCGATGTTGTATTCCTGTGCGTACGGGAAGTTGTTGCTCGGCGCTAGCAGGTGGGCGTGAGCAGCGCTCGATCCGTAAGGCTGCGTGTTGTGAATGGTCATCGTCGCACCGTGTGCTGTGAGCACTGCCTCGATGCGCAGGAACTCGGTAATTCCACCGACCTTCACGACGTCGGGCTGAACGATATCGGGGCGACCTTCACGAATAAGCGTCAGGTGCTCCCACCGAGTAAATGAGTTCTCGCCTGAAGCCACGGGAATATCAAGCGCGTCGGCAACTTCGGCCATGCCGACGTAGTTACGTGTGTGAACGGGCTCTTCGAAATGAAACACGCCGAGGTCCTGTAGCTGGCGACCAATTTCGATCGCGTGATGCACTGAGTAAGCGCTGTTCACATCGACCAGCACATCCATCTCGTAGCCAACCTCATCACGAATAGCCTTCACGGTCTCGATGGTCAGATCACCCGGATCGTCGATCTTGCCCGGAATAGCCGAGTGCATTTTGTACGCAGAGAATCCCTGATCGCGGAAATGAGCAACTCGTTTGGCTTCGTCTTTTGGAGTGAGATCACGGGCGAGTGAACTGGCGTAGACCTTGATCTTGTCCCTACGCTTGCCGCCGATCAGGTTGTAAATAGGAGTGTTGAGAATCTTGCCTTTAAGATCCCACAGCGCCAGATCAATCCCGGCAGCAGCTGTGAGTAGCGCACCGAGAGGACCCGCAACCGCTCCGGCCTTGAACATCGAATCCCAGATCTCTTCAGAATCGAACGGGGATTTGCCGAGTACAAGCTGTGCAAAAACCGTTTCTATAGCCACTTTAGAAACGTAAGGGGCGCGTCGAAAACACTCGCCGAATCCTGTGAATCCTTCGTCTGTGTGAAGGATTACGTATGGGTACTCTTCATCAAGTACCAGGCATTCGACGCTAGTAATCTTCATCGATAATCAAATCTTCCTTGTTCTGGCGTGTTCCATCGCTAACGAGATTTCGGAGGTTACGTGGAATCGCAAATGTGGTCGTTTCTTCGCCCGGCCCAACACGGAAAATGTTGTCTGGTGCAATTGCTTCGATAACGGCTTTCACCTGTTTTTCTGGAGTCGATGCTCCAGACGTTATCCCGATTTTCTCAACCCCATCAAGCCACGAAACGTCGAGCTCTTCGGGTCCGTTGATCAGGTAGGCAGGTACGCCTTTGTTGATGGCGACGTCTTTGAGCCGGTTGCAATTTGAACTGTTCTGAGCGCCGATTACCAGTACCAATTCAGTCAAATCGGCAAGCTCGGTAGCGGCAGCCTGGCGGTTAGTAGTGGCGTAGCAGATGTCGTTTCGAACAACCGCGTTTGGGAACTGCTTCTGGATTCGCGCTACTGCCTTGGCGGTGTCGTTCACTGAAAGAGTGGTTTGAGTTAGAACCGCAACTTCGGTATCTGTTGGCCAATTGGGAGGATCGGAATCCTTCCGATCGTCGACCAGCTCCATTTCCGCCTGGCCTGTAGTTCCGATCACTTCCTGATGACCCTCATGACCCACGAGAACGATTTTCTTGCCTTCTTTGGTGTACTTCTTGGCTTCGTTGTGAACGCGGGTTACGAGCGGACATGTTGCATCTAGGACGGTTAGTCCCCTTTGCTTTGCGATTTCATAATCGGATGGCGGCGACCCGTGTGCCGAAAACACAACAACAGCTCCCTCGGGAATTTCCGTTACGTCCTCGACGGTGATTGCACCCTTCGCTTCGACATCGGCAACAACCTTGGGGTTGTGGACGATCTGGTGCTTTACGTAGACAGGAATTCCGTATTGCTGAATAGCGAGATCGACAATGTCGACAGCCAGATCAACTCCGGCGCAGAATCCACGGGGGCTGGCGAGAAACACGTCCATTTACAAAAAAACCAAAACGGCTAGGGCTGTGCCCGGCGGAGATTCGAGATAGCAAGTATATCGGCGAGTCGGCGTTATTTCTCACCTAATCAGGAGCGGGGACCGTAACCGTCGGTTCGAATTCAGAGGATTTTTCTTTGGCGGGGTTGCCACCGATCTTGGCAAGGATCACCGCTGACAATGCAAATGAGACCGCTACCGAGATGATTATCGCTTTGTAACCGAGGTTTTCAGACACATCGTTGAGCTCATCGATCCCTATCCCAGCGAAGCGTGCCAGAGCCGAGCCTGCCAGCGTTGCAAAGCTCGTATACCCAAGTTCTTTTGCGGCAGAGCTACGATTTACGAGATCGTTGGCTACAGCCCAGGTCAGTGTCATAAAAAGACCAACCGCTATGCCAACCACAACTCCAACCGCAAGCACTGGCCCGATCGAATCGACGAACAGCAGAAGCAGGGAAGAAAACACCCCGGTGACTCCTGCAACTACGAAAAGACTGGACCTGCCGAGTCGATCTGACAGGTAGCCGGCGGGCAATACCGTAAGCCCGGCTGCAAACACGATGACGATCACCAGTAGGTCGGCTCCGTCTGCTGGATTTTCTAAACCAACCACGTCTTGCAGGAAAAACAGCGCATATATCTGCATCGATGACATCGCAGCGATAGCAAATGCTAGGGCCACCAGGAACGCCACATAACTTCCGCTGATACGGGGTCTCACGGCGTTCGCAACGGCAGCGGCCTTGATCTTTACCGGAGCTTTCGATCTCTTTAGATTCGGGATGAACAGGCCACTCGACGGGCGAACTACTAAAACCATCCACAACGTACTCAGAATCAAAACGGTAATCATTAGGGCGATCGAGTACCACAGCCACTGCGGTGATTCTTCAGCATCGTATCTGGCCATGAACTGAAGCACGATTACGGTAACCGATCCAGCACCAAGCAATCGCCAGAGATTTAGTACACCTGCAGCCTGGCCTCTTTGGCTTGCCGGCACATGATCGATGATCAAGGCGTTCGCTGGTCCCTGCCCAATGTTGCCGAACATCTGCATTGCCATGATTGCAATCACGAGAGTGACGAACGATGTGGCGAAACCGAAATATACGGTGATCACTGCCAGCCCGAAAGCGCCAAATAGCAGGTAGGGCAGGCGACTTCCCAATCTGGAATCTCGGTCGCTAAGTGATCCAGCTCCCAGCTGAGCGGCCGCAGCGACAATCAACCCGAGTAGCGACAACATGCCAAGCGCACCGTTTTTATCGAGCGCGTATCCAAGTATTTCTATTTGACCCGCTTCTAGTGCTTCTAGCACTTTGAAGGGGAGTATTCCCGTACCGACGCCGGTCCACACGCCAGATAGCCCAAATGCGTAAAGGCTTAGGTTCGAAAAGTTACGTGACTTGCTTCGACGATTTGGAAGGGCGCGTTTGAATATAGACCAGCGAGTCGTATCGCTAATCTCCCCACTAATATTGTCGTTACGATTACTCACCAAGAGCCTTTGCTGTTACGGTGCAGGCTACCCCAACATCGCTGATAGCGTGAAAACGATTTGGCATTCTGTTTGCTACACGTCTGCCCCAAAAATCCCTCTTCCAATAGCGACAATCCCAACAGAATTCCGGAGATTTATTAGTGTCCACCGAACTGAAGTTTTACTGCTGGTCTCGTTGAAGTACGTGCACGAAGGCCCGTCGGGCTCTCAATGATTCGAGCACTGAGTACGAATTTCGAGATTTCTTCAAAGACCAACTTTCGATCGACGAAATAAAAAATCTGAGCAAACTTTCGTCTGTAGATGAGATGTTCGCTTGGAGAAGCCCGAGTTCCAAGCCATACCGAGATCTGCGAGGTAAGGCTACCGACAACGAGTTGATCGCAATGATGGTAAGCGAGCCACGCCTGATTCGGCGACCGATTTTGACCGACGGTTCGCAAGTTATCTTCGGATTCAAGCAGAGTGCATACGACGATTTGATCTAATCACTCCGTCAACCCTCTGCAAGAAACCCGGTACAACCGGTGGCAAGCAACTAAGGTCTCAAAGAATTACGTGTAGGCACTCATTAAAGGTGTCGGCAGGGACGGTTCGTGGCTATTTTTCTGGCGGTTAAGCTTTACGCACTTTCAACTCGATCCTGAATAACAGGAAAAGAAAAAAGATGCTGTACCTAAAATCATGCCCTCGATGCTCTGGCGACATTAATGCCGATAGCGACATGCACGGCACGTTCTTGAAGTGCTTGCAATGTGGATTCTCGAAAGACCTTTCGCCCGAGATGGCGGCGCGACTATTCGGGAAGCCGTCGGGCGCCCCTGCAACTCCGCTGCCGTACACCGATCAGCAAGCAGCTTAGTAGCGATATTTCGCTTGCTTCTGGCTTAACGGCTGGCCTCTTGGCTGATACTTCGAATAGCACGGCGTATCGAAACGAAAATAGTCTTCGTTTCACATCGAACGCCCAGAAATGTTTGCTGGTCCAAAACTGGTGTTGAAATCAGTTCTACACCAGCAAAAACGCATGGCATTTCAGCTTCAGGCTGGTGCTAGAATTCCGGCATGCCAGACACCGCCGATAATTCGACAACTCCCAGCGTGATACTCGATGTGAACCATGATCATGGGTTCGCCACTATCACGCTCAACCGGCCCGACCGGCTCAACTCACTCAATAACGACTTACTCGAATCTTTAGCCGACACGCTCGACGTTGTAGCGGCCGACGATTCGATCCGCGCCGTGATCCTCACAGGTGCTGGTCGAGCGTTTTGTTCCGGTGCCGACACTGACGAAATGGTGGGCGGATCGGGCGACGGACCCCACAAGCCAGGTCCCGGCGGGGCAGAAGCTCTGCGAAGAGGGTTCAAACTTGCTCGCAAGGTGATTCTCGGCATTTACCAGATGGAAAAACCGGTAATAGCCGCGATCAACGGATCGGCAGTTGGTGCAGGATTCGATCTCGCCTGTGCGTGCGACATGCGCGTCGCTTCCAACACTGCACGCTTCATGGCCGCTTACATTCACGTTGGGCTCTTCCCCGGTTACGGCGGCACGTGGCTCTACCCTCGGATATTCGGCACCGCTAAGGCGGCAGAGCTGATGTACACCGGGAACTTCATGGAAGTGGATGAAGCCGACAGGCTCGGATTCCTGAATTCCGTAGTTTCCGAAGACGATCTGATTAATACAGCTGAAAAAATGGCGCGCCGTGTCGCAGCCGGCCCACCAATTGCCATCAGGTTGGCCAAAACTATGATGCGCAGAGGAATGTCGATGGACCTCGAAACTTCTCTCGAAATGTCTGCCGCGGTCGAGGCAATCACGCTATCCTCAAACGACCATGCTGAAGGTATGGTGGCATTGCGCGAAAAACGACGTCCGGATTTCAAGGGGAACTAATGTACGGGGTTAACGGAAAACCGGTTATATTCGCCGGAAACTCGCACCCGGAGCTGGTGCAAAAAATCTGCGATTATCTTCAGCAAGATATTGGGCAGATCGAAGTGTTCAAGTTCAGCAACGACAACACCTTCGTCAAAATCCTCGAGAACGTTCGTCAAAAAGACGTTTTCATTCTGCAGTCGACCGTCGAGCCTGTGAACGATCACATCATGGAGATGCTGATCATGATCGACGCTGCGAAGCGCGCATCAGCGGGTCGAATCACGGCTGTTATTCCGTTCTACAGTTATGCCCGCACCGACAAGAAAGATCAGCCACGTGTGCCTATAACTGGCCGCCTCATTGCTGATCTTCTCGAAACTGCTGGCGCCGACCGCGTAGTAATGGTCGATCTTCACGCCGGTCAGGTTCAGGGTTTCTTCCAGGTTCCAGTGGATGAACTGACAGCCATGCCGGGGCTAGTCGACTATTTCGTGAAACGCGATCTTAAAGATCCGGTAGTTGTCGCTGTAGATATCGGCATTTCCAAAAAAGCCCGCTACTTCGCCGACGCGGTAAGTGCACCACTCGCGATCGTTGAGAAAAGACGACTCGGAAATGAAGACCGAGTTGAGAGTATGAACGTAATTGGTGAAATAGGAGACCACCCGGTCATCCTGTTTGACGATGAGATCAGCACGGGTGGAACGATGCTCGCTGCTGTTGAAGCGATCACCGCACGAGGAGCCAGCGAAATTTATGTCGTTGCCACTCACGGTGTTTTGCCGGGCGATGCTTCGAAGCGGATTACCGATGTTCCACATATCAAAGAATTGGTAATAACCGACACGGTGCCCGTGTCTGAAGACAAAGTAAACTCAAAGATCAAGGTAATTTCAATTGCACCGCTTCTTGGAGAAGCGATCAGGCGAATCCACGAAGGCCGTTCAGTTGGAGAATTGTTCACCCTCAATAGGTAAGGGTAGGCAGTTTGGAATCTGAATCTGGCCTCCATCGTGGTAAGCCACTAACCGTATATGTTCAAGTTTATTAACAAATTCGTTGGCGATTCCAACGAAAAAGCTCTTAAGGGAATCTACCCGATCGTCGACGAGATCAATGATCTCGAGCCGAAGTTTGAAAAACTCAGCGATGATGCACTAAAGGGCGTAACCGTCGACCTGCGAACACGTTACAAAGCCGGGGAAGATCTCGACGATCTTCTTCCCGAGGCATTTGCGGCTGTTCGAGAGGCCTCACGTCGAACCATCGGCATGCGGCACTTCGATGTGCAGATGATCGGTGGAATCGTACTTCACCGAGGCAAAATTGCTGAAATGCGCACGGGTGAAGGCAAAACGTTGGTCGCTACGCTGCCAACGTACCTGAACGCCATTACTGGCGAGGGCGCACACATTATTACGGTAAACGACTATCTTGCGAAACGTGACGCCGGTTGGATGGGTGAGGTTCATCACTTTCTGGGCCTGACTATCGGCTGTTTGCAGAACGACTCGTCGTGGGTATTCGACCCCGACGCACCTTCGGCTGCTCAAGCTGAAGTTCAGGGCGACGAAAGTGAAGCCGATGCCGCCCCTCCTGTTCGATTGCCTGAAGACAACTTCCGGCCCGGTACAAAGCAGGAAGCCTATGAATGCGATATTACTTACGGCACGAACAACGAGTTCGGCTTCGACTACCTGCGCGACAACATGGTCGATGAGGCAGATCGACGCGTTCAGCGTGGACGTGTCTATGCCATCGTCGACGAAGTAGACAACATCCTCATCGACGAAGCTCGAACCCCGCTGATCATCTCTGGGCCGGCCAAAGAGCAGAGCCATGAGTATCGAAAGTTTGCAGTGCTGGCTAAGAGGCTTACTGCCGATCTTCACTTCGAAATCGAAGACAAACGAAAGACAATCGTTCTCACCGAAGAGGGCATCGCCGCTGTCGAACGTGAACTGAACGTCGACAATCTGTACGGCGTCGAAAACGACGTCCTATCTCACTTCACCGAAAACGCAATTCGTGCAGAGCACGTTTACTCCAAAGACCGTGAATATGTTGTTCAGGGTCAGGATGTTGTGCTGGTCGACGAATTCACTGGTCGACTCATGACCGGTCGACGCTTCTCCGATGGAATGCACCAGGCACTCGAAGCAAAAGAGGGAGTCAGGGTTCAGCGAGAGTCGAACACGTACGCCACCATCACTCTCCAGAACTACTTCCGAATGTACGAAAAGCTTGCTGGTATGACCGGTACAGCAACCACGGAAGCGGAAGAACTCGACAAGATATACAAGCTCGAAGTGGTCGAAATTCCGACCAACCGTGACACCCAGCGAATCGACCGTGGCGACTATATCTACATGACTGAGGAAGCCAAATGGAATGCGATCGCCGATCGTATCGCCGAGCTTCACACCGATGGCCGTCCGGTTCTCGTTGGAACTACGACTATCGATAAGTCGGAGCTACTCGGGGATCTGCTCAAAAAGAAGCACATCCCGCACAACGTGCTCAACGCCAAGCAGCATGAGCGGGAAGCGAACGTTGTTGCCGAGGCCGGTAAAGCCGGAGCGGTTACGGTTGCAACCAACATGGCTGGTCGTGGTACCGACATTATTCTGGGCGGAAACCCGGATGTGACAGTCGCTTCAGAAGCCGGATGGCAAGTAGACCACGATGTGATTGTTCAAAAAGGTGGACTGTTCGTTCTCGGAACAGAGCGTCACGAGTCACGCCGTATCGACAACCAGCTGCGAGGACGTTGCGGACGTCAGGGCGACCCGGGCGAAACGCAATTCTTCCTTTCCACCGAAGACGACATTGTTCGACGCTTTGGTGGCGACCGAATCAGGGGCGCTATGAAGATGCTCCGATGGGAAGAAGATGTCCCAATCGAGAACCGAATGGTGTCGAAGTCGGTTGAAACTGCACAGACGAAGGTCGAAGCGCAGAACTTTGAAATTCGTAAGTACTTGGTCGATTACGATGACGTAGTAAACACTCAACGTGACATTATTTACCAACTTCGAGACAAGGTCATTGACGGTGAAGATCTTCGTCCGACTATCAGCGAATACATCACAGAAGAAGTTCGAATCATTGTCGACGATCGCATTAACGGCGAGAACGAAAACTACGATGTTGAGGGCCTGTATCGAGAGCTGATGATGGTATTCCCGACGCTCGACGGATTCCCTGACCCTGACGACATACTGGAGATGCGCCCGGAAGAAGCACAAGACGTTTTCGCTGAACTGATCGACACGATTTACGATAAGCGAACTGGCGAGTTTGGAGCCGAACTGCTCGACAAACTCGAACGCACGATCATGCTGCGAACTATCGATGAGCACTGGGTTGAGCACCTTACGTCGATGGACAACATGCGGCAGGGAATCGGCCTTGAAGCGGCAGGTCAGCGCGATCCGCTGGTTGCCTACAAGCGACAGGCGTTTCAGATGTTCACTTCGCTCGATACGACGATCAAGTCGAGCGTTGCACGCACGATATTCCGTGTGGCATTGACTCAGCAGCCAGCGCCGTCGCAGACGCCAGAGACGAGTGCTATAAAGGTTGATGCCGATGTATCGACCCAGAGGGCCAACACTCTCGCCAATCAGAAGTCGATCATGTCGAGTGTGAACGCTGGTCATGGTGGGCAGACGGGTGGCAACAGCCTATCGCACGTGCCGACCCATTCGTCTGACGGCAAAAAATACACACGAGCCCAACGACGCAAACTCGAACGCCTACAACGCAAGCAGGCAAAGCAAGACGCCGAGTAGGTGGTGCCTTGGCACTTTTTCTACCGGCATGAACGTCATCGCCGTGGTCGACCGCGTAGGCAATCATCGTCATCCTGAACTTGATTCAGGATCTCGGCCGAATCGGCGTGTTCGTCAAGGCGGCAAACTCCTCGCTATCACCCCTGTCGCGATACCCTGTTGCTCATGGACAACAACGCTGTAGCTAAAGTGTTCGCCGATGTCGCTGTGCTGATGCAGGCGAAGGGCGACAACGTATTCAAAGTACGCGCCCATTCGAAGGCTTCCGACGCGATAAAAAGCCTGCCGTTTCCGATCACCGATATCGTTGAAGACACCACACGCATGCGCGAAATTCCCGGCTTTGGCGAAGCGATTGTCGATAAGACCCAAGAGCTTGTTCGCACTGGGAGGCTAGGCCTCTATGAAGAGCTATTGGATGAACTCCCTGATGGCGTTCTCGAACTCGTTCAAATCCCCGGCATAGGCCCCAAAATCGCCGTCACTGCGGCAAACGATCTCGGTATTAAAAATTTTGATCAGCTGGCTGCTTCAATCGAATCAGGCGAATTTCAATCACTACCGAGAATCAGTAAAAAAAGTGCACAGCAGATTCTTCGCCACGTGCAGATGCGAATCGATCAGGGAGACCGAATAGGAATCGGACCCGCCACCCAGCTTGCTACCGATCTGATCGCCGAATTGAAATCCCGGTGCCCGAACGAAATCGTTCAAATAGCGGTAGCAGGGAGCGTGAGGCGCGCCGCCGAATTAGTGGGCGATATCAACTTCGTATGCTCAGCTAAGGACGAATCCTCAACCTCAGCAATCATCAAAGCGTTCACGACACTTCCGAACGTTCACGAAGTAAAAGCACAGGAAGAAACCACCGCAAGTTTCGTCGATACATCAGGCGTCGGCTTCTCAATAAAAGTGGTCACTGCTGAAGCGTGGCCGGGCGCTCTCGTATACGCCACGGGTTCGATCTCACACGGAACCCGTCTCGAAGATATGGCCAAAGATCGGGGTTTCGAACTCACAAGCGGCGGCCTTTTCGATTCCACAAACCCCGGCGCTCCGGTGGAAGCCACCACCGAGCACGATATCTACGAAAGGCTCGGTCTTAACTACGTTCCACCCGAGATGCGAGAAGACACCGGCGAGATCGAACAGGCGAGCCTGCAGGATTTCTCACACATTGTCACTCTCGACATGATCCGAGGCGATCTCCACTCACACACCAACTGGTCCGACGGCCGCTATCCGATGGAAGATATGGTCGCCGCCGCAAATGAACACAATTTCGAATACCTGGCGATCACCGACCACTCGCCAAGCGCAACCGTCGCAAACGGCCTGAATCCGGACATGCTTCTTGCCCACAACACGGCCGTGCGAGAACTCAGCGAATCATCGGGTGTGCGACTTCTCACCGGAACCGAGATGGACATCAAACCCGACGGCTCGCTTGACTACACTGACGAGTTACTAGCCGATCTCGACATCGTTATAGCCTCGATCCACTCGGGGATGGATCAGGATGAAGCCAAGATGACCCAGCGTGTTATCAACGCCATGGAAAGTCCGCATGTCGATGTCATCTGCCACTTGACGGCGCGCCTCACAGAACGGCGTGCACCAGTGCGAATGGACGTAAACGCCATACTGGAAGCGGCAGTGCGAACGGGAACCGTAATAGAGATCAATGCGTCGCCCGATCGGCTCGATTTGAACGCCGAAAACATAAGGCGGGCGGTCGATCTGGGTGTAATCTTTGCAATAAATACCGACTCGCACCGTACGTGGCAGTTCAACAACATGCATTTTGGCGTGAGAACGGCCATCAGAGGCTGGGTCGAAGTGAACAATGTAATCAACGCCTTCCACTACATGGAACTAATGGCATTTCTAGCGCTCCCAAAGTCGGAACGCTACGCATTCAATGAATCCCGTGGTCAGTAGCAGCGAACATAAAACAGCCGAAACTGTATCTCTGAACAAAGAGGCCAGTGCGGTGATTTCACGACTGAAAACGGAAATTGACCCGACAGGTGACGACTGGAAATTGTCGATCCTCGAAACGATCGCAGAATGGCCACTGGCGAGTGAAGATATCGCCGGTGAGCATCTCGATTACCTGATCGGTGGAGAGGCATTTGATTGGCGTTTGCTTGCCAAGCGTTTATTGGGCGAGTGCGGCTCGAAAATCGATGACGAACTCTGTGAGCAGTGGCTAGCTGACCCCGTGTTGTTTGCAGGATTCGAAGAACCTGAATTCATGCGTGCGGTTGGCGTCGACAAGTTCAGGGCGCACCTTTCGTACTTCTACGGAGTCACTGTTGAGCAGTCGCTCGTTACCGCTGTGGAAGAGGAAGTAACCCACCGGCGGGTGGCAGCGGGACGCCAGCTCAGCGACAACTCGATCGAAGTTGCTTACGAGATGCTCTACGGCAACACTCGTGATCAGCTTTGGGAAGTGTTCAAGATCGAATCTGGTGTCGATGCCGCTCGTGAGGGCTGGCGACACCGAGACGAGCATTCGCTTGCGTCTGAAGATGCCTTCACGTACTGGTTGTTCAAACTCCGTATGGAACGATCCGATCCTGCAAAAATCGCCAGCGACACTCGTAAGGGTCTGTCGAAACTAGAGCGAATGCGACAGAACAACGTTCGTCGCCAAAAAATGGTTCATTCAGACAAGATGAGCATTCCAAAAAAGAAGAAGCGACGCACAACCTATCGCAAAGCCAAGCTATAGATTCACCGGCAATTGTTGCCATTGCAATCACACGGCTAAGCGGATAGCCTTTTATTGATATTGAACAGGCTTCGACGAGAAGTAGTAGCGAGTTTGCAGGGTCTAAGAGATCCGGTGGTTGGTGTGAACCGGAACCCTCGCAATCGTGAAGTCGTCTCCGAGCTGGTGAACTGAACTTCGCAAGAATAATAAGTACGCCCGGTAGTCCCGTTACAACTAATTGAGTGGTCCGTACGCTGGAATTTCAGGTGCGGGCAACGAAGGTGGTACCGCGGTTCAACCCGTCCTTTGACGAAGCTTTTATTGGCTTCTGAAGTGGATGGGTTTTTTTATTGCTCAAAATTCACCCTACTTCTGGTTTCGCTGGCTACGTGTAATGAAACTGGTTCGAACGAGGAAAATAACGTGAAGTCGATAGAGTTTGGTGATCTTCCAAAGCGCTTTGATATTCAAGAGCGCGAGGCACACTGGCGTGCGCGTTGGAGCGAACTTGGCGTTGAAAAGCGCGACCAGAATGCACCCCGTGAGAAGTCATTCGTAATCGACTCGCCACCACCAACCGTTAGTGGATCACTCCACATCGGTCACATCTTCTCGTACACCCATCAGGATCTGCTCGCCCGATACAAGCGGATGACCGGCTGGAACGTTGCATACCCGATGGGCTGGGACGACAACGGGCTGCCGACCGAACGCCGTGTTCAGAACTACTTCATGGTTCGAGCCGAACGTGGCGTGCCATACATCGAGAATCTCGACGTTGAAGCAGAGCGTGCACGACTCGAACTGAAGAAAAACCGTCAGCTAGTGATCAGTCGCCAGAACTTCATCGAGCTGTGCCGCGTCGTAACTGAAGTTGACGAGATCGCCTTCAAAGACATGTTCAACCGCATGGGCTACTCGATCGATTGGATCGACGAGTACGCAACTATCGACGACAAAAGCCGCCGCATCGCACAGCGCAGCTTTTTGGACCTGCACGAAAAGGGCCACGTATATCAACTCGAATCACCCACCATGTGGGACGTCGATTTCCAGACGGCGGTTGCGCAGGCAGAAGTAGAAGACCGCGAGAAGGGCGGGGCCTACCACGACATTGAGTTTGGAGTGTTCGAAGAGGACGCCCCGGTCAGCAGTTTTGTGATCTCGACTACTCGACCTGAACTGCTCGCAGCCTGTGTGGGCATCACGGCGCACCCCGATGACGAACGATTCAAGGGACTGTTCGGCAAGCACGCCATCACGCCAGGGTTCTTCGCAAAGGTACCGATCTTCCCAAGCACCGAGGCCGATCCCGAAAAGGGAACCGGAATTCTAATGGTGTGTACGTTCGGTGACCAGACCGACGTTGCATGGTGGCGTGAAGAGGGACTTGAACTTCGACAGATTCTGGGTCGCAACGGTCGAATCCTCGATCACGAGTTTGGCGGAGACGACGGCTGGGCAAGTACGAACCCGGATAAAGCTAACGAAAACCATCAGCTGATAGTCGGCAAACGTTCGCCTTCAGCCAAAGCACTTGTTGTTGAGATGATGCGCGACGCCGAGAACTCGGCTACAGGAAACGGTGCTCCGCTTCAGGGCGAGCCGAAGCAGATTCAACACCCGGTTCGGTTCTACGAAAAGGGCGATAGTCCGCTTGAGTACCTGACCACCCGCCAGTGGTTTGTGAGGATGCTCGACAAGACCGACCAGATGATCGACATGGGTCGCAAGATCAACTGGCACCCCAATTTCATGCGAAAGCGGTTCGAGAACTGGACCGAAAATCTGAACGTCGACTGGTGCATTTCTCGCCAGCGATACTTTGGTGTTCCGATCCCGGTCTGGTATCCGCTGGACGATCAGGGCGAACCGCAATACGACCAGGCGATCATCGCCAGTGAAGATGTTTTGCCGGTCGATCCTGAAACTGCAGTTCCCCCCGGATATACCGAAGATCAGCGTGGCGTTGCTGGCGGATTCGCCGGTGAGCCCGACATTTTCGACACGTGGTTTACTTCATCGCTAAGTCCGCAAACCGTGGCTCGATGGGGCGACGAAGACGACCAGATGAACAAGATGTTCCCGTTTGATGTTCGACCTCAAGGTCACGACATCATCCGAACGTGGGCGTTCTACACGATCGCCAAGGCGATGCTGCACCAGGAATCGGTGCCGTGGTACAACATCAATCTCTCCGGCTGGGTTCTTGATCCCGACCGCAAGAAGATGTCGAAATCCAAAGGCAACGCCGTAACGCCGGTCGATAGCATCGATCGATTCGGAGCCGATGCAGTTCGTTACTGGTCAGCCTCGTTCAAGTTGGGTGTAGACGCCGCACACGACGAAGCGATATTCAAAATCGGTGGCAAGCTGGTCACCAAGTTGTACAACGCTGGAAAGTTTGTACTCGCACAAACCGCCGAAGAGGGCCCGATTACGAACGAACTCGACCGCGCATTTATTGCGCAGTTGAAAGAGGTTGTTCGCGCTTCGGGTCAGGCGTTCGAGAAGTTCGAGTTCTCGGTTGCGCTTCAAGAGACAGAGAAATTCTTCTGGGGTGCGTTCACAGACAACTACATCGAACTACTCAAGCGACGATCTCGTTCGGAAGACGATGCAGCAGGTCGAGCTTCGGCTGTTACTACCCTCCGACTCGGACTGAACGTCGTACTAAGATTGTTCGCTCCGGTTGTACCGACGATCACAGACGAAGTGTGGAGTTGGGTGTTCGCCGAGGAGACAGGTCACGCGTCGATTCATCAGGCGCCATGGCCGACCGTCGAAGAACTCGATGCGATAGCTGCCCCGGAAATAGCGGGATCGTTCCCGGCTGCTTGCGATGCGATTTCAGCTATTCGAAAGGCGAAGAGCGAGAGCGGAGTGAGCTTGAATCGTGAGCTACTGAGCCTGGTGCTTGAAGCCGACGATTCGGGAGAATTCGACTTACGGCTTGTACTCGACGACGTTGCTGCCGCCGGTGGAGCCGAATCGATCAGCTTCACGCCGGGCACCCCAAACGGCGACTGGCGCTACACAGCCCATATCGAACCCGCAGAAGCACCTGAGAAGAAATAGGTGGTAGTGGTGGATTGGGGCTCCTTGTCCCTTCTCCCTTGAGGGAGAAGGTTAGGTTGAGGGGGCACGTAAACGTTGAAACATTCACAGTGGAACACCCCAGCCCACACCGTCATTCACCCTCACCTAAATCCTCTCCCCGGGAGAGGATTTAGGTGAGGGTGAATGACGCATGAGATCACTGAGCGCTGCCCGATTTCCCGACTCCTGTGGAGGGACCTTCGGTGGTTGGCGGGTGATGGGCGTCGATTACACCACACCACCGCGCCAACAAAACGTGAATCACATATCATGTCGGCACATTTCCGTACCAAAGTGGGAACTTGCCGAGAATGTCGAATCCGCGTGACCTGATCGTAGGTAGAGACGGCGACTGGCCGATCTTTCAAACGCGCTTAAAGACGCCGTCGACGGTCATGGTCAGATAACGATGTTGAGCGGTGAACCGGGCATTGGGAAATCTCGTCCAGCTGAAGAGCTAGCTCAACGTGCCGAAAAGAACGGTGCTCAAGTTCTGTGGGGCCGATGCAGCGAGGACCGTGGCGCTCCGGCGTACTGGCCATGGGTACAGATAATTCGCTCATGCATCGAGAATCTCGAAACGAGCGAACTCAGATCTTCACTTGGGCCCGATTCCGCCCTAATTGCACAGATCGTTCCAGAACTCTCCAATCTGATCGATCAACCCAACGATGGAAACCACATTCCAGAAGCGACGGAAGCACAGTTTCGGCTCTACGACACGGTTCTGAGATTCCTTTCAGCCCTGTCCGGGAAAAAGCCCATCGTTATCGTTCTTGAAGATCTGCACTGGGCCGATATTGCGTCTCTAAAACTTCTTGTGCATTTCGTTCAGGGAATGGCGCAATCTCATATTTTTGTGGTTGGAACGTACCGAGACGTCGAAATCACCCGAAATCACCCGCTGTTCCAAACACTCGGAGATCTCACTCGGCTTCGCATTTTTAGTCGCATGCAGCTGCACGGACTAGACCCGGATAGCGTCGGGAAAATTATCGAGACCCATGAAGGCGTTGTGCCTCCTTCTGATCTCGTCGCCGCTATCCATTCCCAAACCGAAGGTAATCCCCTTTTTGTCGGAGAAATGTCTCGATTCCTCGTTCAAGAACGACTGATACGAGGTGAACTTAAGTCGAACGAGTTGTTCGACGGGGTAGGGCTTCCAGAAGGGATTCGCGAAGTCATTGGACGTCGATTGCGTCACGCCGTTCGCGTCCCCGTACCAGATCCTTCGACTCCAATGACGGAGTTTATCCCGATGGAAATCGGGGCTCGGGAAAGCAGGTTAGCTAATCCCCTAGCTCTTAGCCTTCCACTCTTCCCAATTGTCCAGAGTGAAATCTGGAACCGAGAAGAAGCGGTGGACTGCGCCTTCTTTGGCGCGTACTTCGGCACACATCTTGGCAACGTCGGCAGCTTCATCAATAGCCACTCGTGCCACACCGTCTGAATCACAAACCAGAATATCGCCAGGGGCAATTCGAAGGCTAGCTACAACGACCGGTACTTCATGTTCAAGCATATTGAAAGGACCGTGTCCGGGAACTCGGCCCGTGCCCCACAACGGTAGGCCGGCATCGGCGATTCCGGGTACATCTCGTACATTGCCCTCGATCAGCGCACCGACAACACCGAGTGCCTTCATCTGGTACGCCATTCCGTCACCAATAATCGCACCGCGTTTCGACGGCTTATCGATGTCCTGCTGAACCACGATTACCGGAACGTTCGCCTTCGCAATCGAATCGAAATAATCGGTGCGGGCGTATCCACTGCTATCCGATCCCGAAATCGGAGTCCATGTCGAAGTAAAGGCATACCCAACTGCCGGTTTCGCACCCGGAGAAATGTATTCCTGAATGCTTGGATCGGTGTAGTCATCGTCCGCATGAATGTAGCCCCGAACGAGAATGCCTGCGTTCTGGACAGTGGCGGAATCGTACTCAGCGAGCGTGTCGAGAATCGACTTGTCAATGGTTTTCATGAATGCAGTATTACTTGCGGACTAGATGACTATTGTTCGAGCGGTACGACATCGGGTTCGAGAGATAGCGCTTCGCCAGGGAAGAATTCGCGCCATGGTTCAAACTGCTCGACAAACGTTCGGCCTTCTTCGACAGAACCGATTCCCTTAACAGCGCGTCCGGGGTCGTATCCGGTGGTTTTCGCAAGCGCTTCGATTCCGCGTTTTGTCTCGCGAACGCCGCCTACGGAGAAGCTTTCACCTTCTTCGTTCTCGACGATCAGGTCGATACCTTTTTTCTTCTGCTTCCAGTACAGCCTCATATGGATACCTCGCTCAGGAATTACCTGCGATAAATTGGGACAACATTTCGTCCGCATATTCTAAGGGCAACCGAGCCGATATGGACACTCGGAAAGTGCGACTAATCGGGTTGATGTAAAAAAGGGCGCTGGGCGACAGGCGGTCTAGCGGTTCGCCAGAAGCGGGAGTGCGCGATCGAGAATCGCATGCGCAACGTCGAGCTTGTCCATCAGCGGTTGGGGATCTACGTTGCCATCGGCATCGACGAAAGTGACCTTGTTCGTATCCGTGCCGAACCCGCTTCCAGGCTCGCTAACGTTGTTCGCCACAACGAATGCAGCACCCTTTGGCGCAGCTTTGGCCTGTGCGTTCGCTTCGAGATCGTTCGTTTCAGCCGCAAATGCCACCTTGACCAGATTCCGACCCTGAGCCAACGGCATGAAGTCTTCAACCTTCGAAAGTTCCAGCGACATCCCACCGGAAACCTGTTTCTTGATCTTGTGATCGGCGACGTTGGTAGGGGTGTAATCGGAAATTGCGGCAGCCATCACCAGCAGATCGGCACCCGAAGATTCGGGAACGATCGCATCACGCATTGCATCGACCGTCGCAGCGTTCACTACAGTGACGCCAGCTGGATCGGGCAGGCTAGATGCTGTTACCAGAGTCACGCGAGCGCCTCGATCTCGGGCGGCCTCGGCGATGGCGTAACCCATCTTGCCAGTTGAGCGATTTGAAATATAACGAACCGGATCTATCGGCTGACGAGTGCCTCCGGCGGAAACGATAACGTGCCTGCCAGCGTAGTCACCACGACGTCCAATCGCCTGGCGAACCAGCCCGATCAGGGTTGCGGTATCTGTAAGCCGCCCTTTGCCGATCAGTCCCGATGCAAGCCGTCCGTCCTCAGGACCAGCAACCACAACGCCATCGCCTTTCAGCGCCTTCACGTTTCGCTGGGTAGCCGGGCTCGCGAACATATCGGCATCCATCGCCGGGGCGACAATCACCGGTGCCTCGGTTGCCAGCACTGTCGCCGTTAGCGGATCATCGGCAATCCCGAGGGCCAGTTTTGCCACGGTGTTGGCGGTCGCAGGGGCGATCAGCACGCAATCAGAGCGCAACGCAAGCGCAACATGATCGATGCTCAGTTCGGAATGCGCCTGCCACAATCCAGTGGTTACCGGCCGGTGCGTGAGAGCTTCAAAAGTAGATACCCCAACGAACTCAGTCGCCGCTGAAGTCATGATCACATCAACGATTGCCCCTGCCTGAACCAGCTTGCTGGCGATGTCGGCAGCTTTATAAGCGGCGATAGAACCAGTGACGCCAAGAACTATCGTCTTGCCCTCAAGCGGGGGACGGGAGATCGGTTGGATTGAGCTGATCGCAGGTGACATACCAGATACCACTAACCAAATACTATTGGGCTAAACAGCGTTCATTTCGTGAACAAACCTGAGCCCCATAAGAGTGAGTTCGGGGTTCACATGGTCGAAGGAATCGGTGTTCTGCGCCATCAAATTGGCGAGTCCACCAGTAGCAACAACCGTTACATCGTCGGGGGCGTCGGGGTTGAGTTCGGCCTTGAATCGAGCAAGCATGCCTTCGATGAGTTCAGCAAACCCGAATACAAATCCTGATTGCATCGAAGCAACCGTGCTTCGGCCAATCACCCGGTCAGGTGCGACCATCTCGACACGTCGAAGCTGCGAAGTGTTGCGGAACATAGCGTCGGCAGCGATTTCCATACCAGGCGAAATTGCACCGCCAATGTAATCGCCATCGGCAGTTATAGCGTCGAACACCGTTGCAGTGCCGATGTCTACGACCACGATCGGACCGCCGTACATCTGGTGAGCAGCTACTGCGTCAACAATTCTGTCTGCTCCAACATCTTGCGTGCGGTCGTAGTGAATTCGGATGCCGGTTCGAACACCGGGGCCGATCACCAGCGGTTCGAGTCCTGTGAGCGACGACAGCGCGTCGACGTAGGCTTCGGTGAGTGGGGGAACGACTGAACATATGACCACCGCGTCGAACGATGCGGGCTCGACGCCCTTTGATCGCAACACGCCTTGAAGTGCCCAGGCGTGCTCGTCGACAGTGCGAGTTTCGCGTGTCGCCAAACGCCATGTGGCGGTTAGTTCCTGATCGTCAAATGCGCCGATCGTGATGTTCGTGTTGCCGATATCGACGGCCAGAAGTGATGTCACTGTTCTTCCAGTATAGGAGCGTCGCATCCGAAAACGCAGTCAATTACACGCGAACGGGTGTGCACAGAGTGGGAATTGAAGTCGATCTCATTCCGAAGGGGATTGAATTTCGTCTCGATAGAAGTGGCCGAGGCGAGCGATTACATCGGTTGCACGCATCCCTGTCTCGCCAACTTCACGCTTCGCCGACTCGGCCGCGTATCCGTGAATGTGAACTGCAAGTGAAGCTATTTCGAACGGATCATCGTGTTGCTGGGCGAGAAGACCACCAAGCAGTCCCGCCAGAACGTCTCCGCTGCCGCCCTTTGCCAGGCCTGAGTTCACCCACGGCGAAACGTTTAGGGCCCCATCTGGCGAGGCGATCAGCGTTGCGGCGCCTTTTAGGACGATGATTTTGTTGAACTTTTTCGCAGCCTCGAGTGCGGTGTACATTCGGTTTTGCTGGACTTCTTCCGTAGAAATACCGACTAGTCGGCTCATTTCGCCCGGATGAGGCGTGAGTACCGTGGGGTTTTCGAGTCGCTCCCACCATTTGTGCGATCTCGAGAGAATATTCAGGGCGTCGGCATCGAGCACCAGTGGTGTTTTGGGATCGACTTGAGATAGGAGTATGGACAGGAACTCTGCGGTGTCGGCATTGTTGCCGAGACCTGGTCCGATGACGATAGATGTCGATCTGTCGGCCAAATCGAGAGTGATTCTTGTCGCTGCCGAGGAATCGACGTTTCCGTTGGTTGAAACCGGCAATGAGCGGTACATCGCCTCGGGAACGTTTCCAGCGATTCGTTGATAGGCAGGTTCTGGCGTTGCGACGAACGTAAGACCAACGCCCGATCGACCCGCTGCATCAACGGCCATCGTCACGGCTCCGAGATAGTCCTGCGAGCCGCCAATAATCAATGTTGAACCGAACGTGCCTTTGTGGCCGTCAGCGGGGCGTAGCGGGTGAACGAAAGTGGCGAATTCGTTCGTTATTAGCGCGGTTTCTACCTGCGAGTCAAAACCGAACGGAATGCCGATATCAAGCACTTCAACTTCGCCTGTCACATAAGAGTCGCCAGATAGGGCAGGGCCCAGTTTTGGGTAACCAAGCTGGAGAGTCTGGTCGGCTGGCAAACCTGCGATATCGAACTCACCCGTATCGGAATTAAGACCCGTTGGCAGATCGAGCGCCACTATCGGAACGCCAGATTCGATAACGCCGAACAGAAGTGATGAAAGTGGCTCAGTGATCGGCCGGCTAACGCCAATTCCGAGCACGGCGTCGATCAGTACGTCGGTGGTTTCAAGCTTCTGGTACAGCGATTCACCGCCTTCATCAGAGAGCGCATCTTCAACGGAAACGCCAGCATCTTCAGCCAACTCCCGCTTCGGATCAGGCGACTTTCGCTGAGCGCACAAAACCGCCGTTACGCTCGCTCCCCAATCGGCAAAATGTCGCCCAGTAACAAAACCATCGGCGCCGTTGTCTCTTGGGCCAATAAGAATCACAATCCGCTTGCCGTAAATTCCACCACCATCACCGTCGAACCCGGAATTAACCGCCTCAGCAACAGCCAGTCCGGCATTCTCCATCAGTTCATCGAGCGATATTCCGGCATCGACGCACGACTGCTCGATGGCCCTCATTTGTTCAGCAGTTACGAGTTTCATGGTCTCCAGGCGTCGTCTCTCGCTTCGCCAACTGCAGAAGCGGTTGCCATTTTACGAGAATGCGAAAGGCTCAAAGCGATTCGAGTAATTCCCATCTTCTCCGCCCGCACCTTGGCCGATCCGTGAAGAATGATCTCCGGCGGGCCACCCCGCTTGCGAGTTACTTCAATCGATTTCCACGGCACGCCTCGCACGCCGGTTCCAAGCAGCTTCATCACGGCTTCTTTGGCTGCGAACCGACTCGCCAGCTGATGCGGACGCCCCCGGGCGTAGCGCTGTTCACCCTCTGTGAACACTTTGGCAAGGAATCGCTGGGGGTATCGTTCCAGCACTCCGGCAATTCGGGGAATCTCGATTAAATCGATCCCTGTATAGATCATGCGTGAAATGCCTCCGGCGCTGTCTTCGAGATCGATCCCCCGAGATCGGCCCCAACGTGTGATATCCAATTGATGCCCGAAATAATACTTGTAAAGAGAATTCTCGGTTACGATTTATGTCGGTGATTACGAAATTCGACGCCATTTACAAATTCCGACTGGGGCCAGACCAACAGTGACAGCACGAATTATTGACGGGAAGCAAGTTGCATCTAAGGTCCATGAAGAAGTGGCCGCAGGTGTAGCTGAATTCCGAGAACAGTACGGCTGGGTACCTGGGCTAACGGTTGTATTGATTGGCGACGACCCTGCTTCACACTCCTACGTTAAGGGAAAAGGGCGTGCATGCGAGAAGGTCGGGATACGAACCGACACGATTTTCCGTGACGCTTCTATTACTCAAGTAGAGCTGCTCGAAATTATCGAAGAGCTCAACAACAACTCGGAAGTGAACGGAATTCTCGTTCAACTACCGTTGCCGAAGCATCTCGATGAAGACGCCGTAATCCATGCGATCGACCCGCTAAAAGACGTTGACGGGCTTCATCCCGAAAACGCTGGGCTGTTGATGCTTGGACAACCGAGGTTCGCCCCCGCAACTCCGCTCGGCGTGCAGCGAATGCTTGTTGAAGAACATGTCGACATGAACGGTGCGAAAGTCGTAATCGTTGGTCGTAGCAAGCTCGTCGGAATGCCACTGGCTGCACTGCTGCTCCAGAAGGGCGTCGGCGCTAACTCGACCGTCACCGTGTGCCACACCGGCACGAAAGACATGGCTGCCGAAACACGCCAGGCCGATGTTTTGATTGCCGCCGCAGGTTTCCCCGGCACCGTGACGGCCGATATGGTGAAGCCGGGAGCCGTGGTTATCGATGTTGGAGTTTCTCGTGTCGAAGATTCGACCCGCAAACGTGGCTATCGTCTAAACGGCGATGTCGACTTTGAAGCAGCATCTGAGGTCGCTTCAGCCATTACCCCGGTACCGGGTGGCGTTGGCCCAATGACTATCTCAATGCTTCTGGTCAACGTATTGCAAGCAGCTAAATTGGCCGCTTCAAACTGAGATCACAATAGAGAATTCGATAATTTACGGTAGAATGATCGTCTACCCACTTCCGTAGAATCGAAGAATTACATATCGTTCCAACGTCTTAAGCACGTATGTTTCAGTCTGAATAATTAATGGCAAGTTCTACCAAATCCAGTTCAAAAACCTCCTCCAAGTCCGCAAAGTCGTCAAAAAACGGCAAGAGCGATGCTGGGGGTCTGGATGAAAGTGACGTAGGCGCTAAGACCGACCATCTAGAACTGTTTCGACAGATGTACCTCATCAGGCAGTTCGAACTTGCGTGCGGTGAGAACTACTCGAAGGGCTTCATTCGTGGGTTCCTTCACCTCTACATCGGTCAGGAAGCCACCGGTGTTGGCGCAATCTCAACCCTCCGTGACGACGACTATGTCGTCAGTAACTACCGCGACCACGGACACGCCCTCGCTCGTGGAGTCGATATAAACCGGGCTATGGCCGAGTTATTCGGTCGAGCTACCGGAACCTCGAAGGGCAAGGGCGGGTCGATGCACCTGTTTGATGTTGTCAAGGGTTTTATGGGCGGTCACGCTATCGTTGCGGGGCAATTGCCCTTGGCCGCGGGTCTGGCTCTGGCTCAGCAGTACAACAAGACCGACGCTCTTACGATGTGCTTCTTTGGTGATGGTTCAACGAACCAGGGTATTTATCACGAGACCATGAACCTGGCTGCTATCTGGAAGCTGCCGATTCTGTTCTTCCTTGAAAACAACATGTACGGAATGGGCTCACCAATTGAGAACGTTCGAGCCGGTGGAATCGACTTCTACCCCGGCATGGCGACCTACGGAATTCCGGCTGTCGAAGTAGACGGTATGGACGTTCTTGCTGTTCAGGAGGCGACTGAGGTTGCCGTTGAACGGATCCGCAAGGGCGACGGTCCTCAGTTCATTGAGGCCAAGACATTCCGGTTTGTAGGCCACTCGATTGCCGACGGTCAAAAGTACCGTGGACGAGAAGAGGTCAAGGAATGGGAAGAGCGCGACCCGGTTGCTACGTTCCCAACCCGACTTCTCGAAATGGGGCTTGTTACCGCAGATGAGATAGCGGAAACGAAGGCCAGTGTCGATGAAGCCGTTGCGAAGGCTGTTGAATTCGCTGAACAGAGTCCAGATCCCGATCTTTCCGAAATCCACAACGACGTGTTCGCTTAATTCATATGCCAGAAATTCTTCTTAGAGAAGCACTAAAACGGGGACTCGAGGAAGCACTTGAGAACGACCCACGCGTATTCATGATGGGTGAAGACATTGGTCAGTACGGCGGTGCTTACGCCGTTACCGACGGCTTCCTGAAGAAATTCGGTCCAGAACGAATCAAGGACACTCCGATTTCCGAGCAGGCGTTCCTTGGAGCCGGGATCGGTGCTGCGGCAGCCGGACTTCGCCCAATCGTCGAGTTCATGTCGATATCTTTCTCGCTTGTTGCGTTCGACCAGATCGTCAACATGGCAGCCAACCTTCGATACATGTCGGGTGGGCAGATCAGTGTTCCAATGGTCATGCGAGCGCCAACCGGCGCGGGTGTACAGCTTGCTGCAACACACTCCCAGAGCTTCGAAACCTGGCTTGCAGAAGTTCCCGGCATGAAGGTCGTTTGCCCTTCAACCCCTTACGACGCGCTGGGGTTGATGCGATCAGCAATCAAAGACGATAATCCGGTGCTAGTAGCCGAACCGGCACTGCTCTACACAATAAAGGGCGAGGTTCCAGACGAGTACTACGAAATCGAAATTGGCAAGGCCGATGTAACTCGTGAAGGCTCAGATATCACGCTTGTTTCGTACGGATATGGAATGGGCCCGACCAACGGTGCAGCCGATCGGCTCGCCGAAAGAGGGGTTTCCGCCGAGGTGATTGACTTACGTTCGTTGAGCCCGATCGATATGGACGCAATCGTTGCGTCGGTTCAGAAGACCAACCGAATAGTTGTTATCGACAACGCCCGTCGCCGAGGCGGCATCATGGCCGAGATAGCAGCTGATCTACAGCAAACCGCTTCAGAATGGCTCGATGGTCCAGTGATGCGCGTTGGCTCAATCGATGTGCCATGGCCGTACAACCGTGGCCTCGAACAAGAAGTCCTAACCGACGCCGACGACGTGCTCGCAGCCGTGGCTGAGGGCTATGGGCTGTAGACAATTATCGTCGAAGTCGGATCCAACCAAAGAAAATGTCGCCTAGCGACCCTCAACTGTCATCCTGATGAAAATCAGGATCTGTGCCCAAGTGCCAGCATCCCCAGCGAACCCGTGGCGTCATCACTAAATATTGTGAGTGAATCTGACCAATATCCGAGGACGATGTACCATTTGGTCAGTTAGGCTATCGACTATCACGACTAGGCCAGTTCCAAGCAGTTTGGCTACTGGGCAGCAGGGAGGACCGTTTCAATGAATGTTCTTGAACTCATTTCTCCCACAAACGCGCCCAGCCAAGAAGCCAACTCCGGCCTTTCGATCGTGCCCCTCATCTAGGTATCTATGTTGAGACGTGCGAAAGATTTCCCCGAGCGCTTCGAGGAACCTCCACGTTGAATACACCTTCGCTTAACGACGACCTAGATCAGATAACCACTCCACTGAATATCAATTCACCAATCGCTGACGACATTCAAAATCTTGTCCAGTACGGCCTCACCGACACCGTTCGAGATCACTTCTTAGCCATTACCGCACGGGATTCGGATCTCCAACCTGGCCGAGTAGCCCGCGTCGACGGAATTACAACCTTTGTGCACTCGATGTCGATCGACTATCGAGCCGTAGCCACGTTCGCTCGCATCGTTCATGACGATGAATCCGAGATAGAACCAGCCCAGCCAACAGTTGGTGACTGGGTTCTGGTGCGACCGGGTGAGGATAAGGATCCTGACGAACTCGAACTCGTTCTACCCCGATCTTCGCTGCTTGTGCGCAGACGTGTGCAGCGAGGCAAGGAAGAGGGCAGTGATCAGGTGCTCGCAGCCAACATCACCACCGTATTTGTAGTTCAAGCCGCCACTTATTTCAATGCGAACCGACTTGAGCGTGAAATTGCGTTGGTCTGGGGTAGCGGAGCGGTGCCAGTAGTCATACTTTCGAAAATCGACCTACTGGAAGATACCGATCCGGCTGAATTCGTCGAAAAGGCTAAGATTTCCGCTCCATGTGTAGAAATATTTGCTGCAAGCGGAATAACCGGCGAAGGCACAGATCCGTTGCGCCAATACACACAGGCAGGCTCAACTGTCGTATTGATCGGCGCATCAGGTGTTGGGAAATCGACTCTGGTGAACCAGCTGATGGGCCACGAGGTGATGGACACCGGCGATATCCGCGAGTCCGACACCCGTGGTCGCCACACAACCGTCACCCGCCAACTGCTGCCGCTACCCAATGGCGGTGTGCTAATCGACACTCCGGGCATTCGTACTATCGGCCTTGTTTCGGGAAGCGAAGATGCGCTCGCAAAGACCTTCTCTGAAATCGAACGGTTTCTGGGACAATGCAAGTTCAATGATTGCGGACACACCAGCGAACCCGGCTGCGCTATCAACGCTGCTATTGAAAGCGGACAACTTCTGGCTTCACGCTTCGAGTCGTACAAGCGGATGGGGCGCGAGCTTCAGCACGATGAAACCAAGCATGATCCGACCGCCAAAACAGATCATGAGCGACGAATGCGGGTGATTGCGAAGTCCAATCGTCAGAAATCGCGCATGGAAAAGCGCAAGGGATCGAGCTAGAGATCATCGTTTGACCGGGCATTCTTGGTCAAATTAAGTGGAATCTTGTGTACCCTCTATCGACGGGTCTTTTAAGACCCACAAGGTGAGTCAGCCAAACTTACAATTTTTGTGAGCCGAACGTTCCCGCAGGAGTGCGAATTTGATTAGCGAAGTGACCATGCCCTCGATGGGTGCCGATATGACCGAGGGCACAATTGCCAAGTGGCTTATGGCCGAAGGCGACAAGGTTAGCCGTGGGGACAAACTGGCTGAGATTGAAACCGATAAAACGGTCGTCGAGATGGAAGCCTATGCAGAGGGTCTGCTACGCAAGATCGTTATTGATGAAGGCTCTCTAGTTCAGGTAGGCACCGTTATTGCGTTCATTGGCGATGCCGATGACGAGATCCCCGAAGTCGCTGCCCCCGCTGCTCAAGACGAGAAAGCTCCAGAAGCAGCCACACCTGCCGCCGCTCCGACTCCAGCTCCTGTTCAGCAGGCTGCTCCTACGCCGGCACCGGCCGCTTCAACTTCGGCACCCGTTGTTGTAGCAGCACCCGGTGGTCGAGTAAAAGCTTCGCCCATAGCTCGTAAGATCGCTGAAGAGAAGGGCATCAACATCGCTGCCGTAACTGGCACCGGTCCCGGCGGACGTATCACCAAGTCCGACGTTGAAAATTTCACTCCTTCACCTGCGTTCGCAGCATCTGGCGGCGGACGTTCACCAGTTGTTATGGACGGATCCGACACACCGCTGTCGTCGATGCGTCAGGCTATCGCTCGTGTCACGGTCAAGTCGAAAACCGAGTCGCCTCACTACTACGTAACGCACAACATCAACATGGGTCCGGCAATGACGTTCCGAGCGCAGCTCAACGAGGCAATCGTCGATGACGGTGATCGCGTTTCCGTAAACGACATGATTCTCAAGGCCGTCGCCACTGCGCTGCTCAAGCACCCGAAGTGGAACTCGTTCTTCGATGGCGACAAGCTGATCGGACACTCAGATATCAACCTTGGTGTTGCAATTGCACTCGAAGAAGGCCTAATTGTTCCAGCGGTTATCGGCATCCAAAACATGTCGCTAATCGAGATTTCACGTGCAGTTCGAGATTTGGGCAAGCGTGCCCGCGGAGAGGGCGGCGCTCTAACTCAGGCCGAGATGACTCAGGGAACATTTGGTACTTCAAACCTCGGCATGTTCGGCACCGATTCGTTCTCCGCGATTATCGTTCCGCCAAACGCCGGAATCATCGCTGTTGGTGCAATCAAAGATGTACCGGTCGTCAAAGATGGCAACATCGTTCCGGGCAAGATGATGAACGCAACGATCTCTGCCGATCACCGAGTTGGTGATGGCGCTGAAGCGGCGATTCTGATGGGCGAATTCCAGAAGACCCTCGAAAATCCTGCTCGCCTGATGCTCTAGGCGCTGAAAGATAAATTGAATTGCTGTGTGCTTGAACGGACTGGACAAGCATCGAGTAGCGAACAGTCAAACTTCCCGCTGGATTAGCGGGTTAGTCGATAGGCATACGGGCGATGTACGTACGGGAAACATTCAACACTGAAGAACGAGCGGTTTTGAACCGGTTCTTCACAAATATCGACCAGCCTGTATTCGCCCTCATCAATCTTCCCGAGGTTGTAAAAGGGGCGCTATTCGCACGCTACAGCCGTTCGCCGAAAACGCTCCGTCGCCTATTTCTCGACGAGTTCTATGATCGACCCGATGTGCCGATTGAGGAACTCACAGCAGAGGATAACGAAAACGCCGAGCTTGTTTCACTGAAGAGGGCAGAGGGTCTTTTCGATCGTGTCTTTTCGCAGTTCGGCGATGATTCTGTCGCCCAGCTTGGTGGAGCCCACATCGCCTGTGAACAGGCGTCTAATCTGCTGACCAAAGTGCTTGAGTGGGGCCGTTTGGCGGCCTATCTTGAACAGTCGACCCGGTACATTTTTTACGATCAGAAGGTTGAAGATCGCTACCGATATATAGCACCGCCCGAGATCGAAACGGGTCCTCTCGCAGCCGAGTACACGAAGACGATGGACTGGCTATTCGATGAGTATTCGGAGCTGGTTCACACCTGCGTGCCTTACTTCGAGGGCGAATACCCGAAGCAAGAGGGCGATTCGAACTTCATCTACAGATCGTCGATTCGCGCCAAAGCGTGCGACTCAGCACGGGGACTGCTTCCGGCTGCGACGACTTCGAATGTCGGTATATTCGCCACGGGTCAGGCATACGAATCGATGCTTATTCGGATGAACAGTCATCCGCTTGAAGAGGCACGTGACTACGCCCGGATGATGCTCGCTGAACTGCGAAAGGTCATCCCGTCGTTCCTGAAACGAGTCGATCTGCCGGAGCGCGGCGAGGCATGGTCGGGGTATTACCAGGACAACCACGAAGCGATGGAGCGTATTGCTTCAAGCTTCGACGCGGAACCGAGCGGTATCGACGAGGTGACACTCGTTGAATGGGACCCTGACGCCGAAAACAAAATCGCCGCAGCGGCGCTTTACGCACACACCGATTTGCCAGATTCTCAGCTTCAAGCCATCGTCAACGACATGAGCGATGACGACAAAGCCGAGGTGATTCGAGCGTACGTTGGCGATCGCCAAAACCGTCGTCACAAACCCGGACGCGGCATGGAACGCTCGTTCTATCGCTTCGATGTGCTTTCCGATTTCGGTAGCTTCCGTGACCTGCAACGGCATCGCATGATGACAATCGATTGGCAGCGACTTGGCGTGAAGCACGGCTACTCAACGCCACCAGCTATTGCAGAAGTGGGCTGGACCCAGCGCTGGAACGATGCGATGGGTCGGATGGCAGATTTCCACGACACGGTGCTGAACGAGCACGGTCCCGACGTTTCTCAGTATGTTGTGCCGTTTGGGTTCAAGCTGCGCTACTCGATGCAGTTCAACGCCCGGGAAGCGTTCCACATGTTGGAACTTCGCACGTCGCAGCAGGGTCATCCTGACTACCGTCGAGTGTGCCAGTTAATGCATACGGCTATTCGCGAAAAAGCTGGGCACAAGGCGCTGGCCGATGCGATGTCGTACGTTGATCACGGCACTTACGGGCTGGAACGACTCGAGGCCGAAAGAAGTCAGGAAAAAAAGCGGGAAGCGTCGACGCCGGCTGATTAGCTGGACGTTTGGCTCTTGCTGCTCCTCGTCATCAACCACGCCGGAATCAGCGCCAGCGCTGCCAACCCGGCTGCGTACAGGTAGAAGCGTGTGAACACTTCGACTGCGGCATCGGTGGCGCTATCGACGATCTGCTGCTGAACGTCCGGATCCATCGAGAACGCTGGTACATCTGCAACGAGGTTCTGGAACTGCACAGTGCCCAGAGCCGTCATCACCGCAAGGCCGGCCGTCATGCCAACCATCCGTGAAACGCTCAACAACGCCGAAGCCGCACCTCGCTGATCGCCCTGAACACCTCGCAACGCCATTTCTGCGATCGGTGACACCAGCAACCCAAGCCCAAGACCCGCAATTGCCAGATGAATCGTCAACATCGGCTCAGCGATATCGATTGTCCAACTCGACAACAGCAAGAACCCAAGCGTCGTTATTAACAGCCCGATAATCGCCGGAATTCGTGCGCCAAATCGTTGGGTAACGTAACCACCAACAATCGCACCAATCCCGATTGCAATCGTCATTCGCAACAGCTGAAGCCCGCCTTCGAGTGGTGACTTAGCGAATACCGAAGCTGCCATCAGAGGCACTGTGATCATTCCAATAATCAGCACTGCGCCAATAAGAAAGTGGGTCAGGTTGGAATTATTGAACGAAGGCAGCTTGAACAGTTTTTGAGGGAACAACGGATCGCTTGAGCGATTGTTCATGAACACCAATAAAATCACCAACAGCACTGTTGTCACGAGCGAAATCGCCATCAGTGCATCGGGACTACCAACCCGAACAAGCCCGATGGTCAACAACGTTAGGGCCGCTGCGAAAACTATCGAGACAGGAACATTCACCCGAACGTTATTTCGCTTACCCGGCGGGTTACGCATTACCCAAATTGCAGCGATGACTGTCACCGGAATGTTCAGCCAGAACGCCCATTCCCAAGATAGCCACGTTGTGATTCCGCCACCCCACAAAGGCCCGAACACCCCGCCAGCTTCAGCACTGGCACCGATCAACCCGTATGCGATGGCGCGCCGCTTGCCGTCGACCAGTTCGCCCACAGCAGCAATCGAAATCGGTATAACGGCTCCACCGCCAATGGCCTGGAACACCCGAGTGCCCACCAGCCAGTTGTACTCGGGCTGTCCACCATAGAGCCAGCCTGGAATATTCGGTGACACCGCAACGAGAATCGATCCGAGCGTAAACACCGCCATCGAAATCAGGAATGCCCGACGATACCCCATTCGGTCCGATATTCTCCCCATGAGCGGCATGGCAGCGGTGAATCCGATCAGATACCCGGTGATCGCCCACGAAGCTCTGTCCAGCTCGCTCACGCCCACCCGTAGGTCGGCCATCATGTCGGGCAGCAACGTAACCACGACGGTCATATCGTCGGCTGCGATAAACACCCCGAAACATAGGGGCAGCAGCAGCTTGTAGGGCGAGATGAGATTCTGAAGTCGGGTGAGCATCGGTTAGATTGGCGGTTCTATCGAAACTGGTTTGTCGAACTCAGAAAGTGTTATCACTCGTACCGTATCGGGTTCATCTTCTGGTTGAACGTTTCCTGAAATGATGATTCGTTTCAAAACGTAACTTGCTTGATCAAGCGTTAGTTCTACATTCGGTACAGCGTCTGGGTCTACTCTGCCAACAAGCGCCGCAAGTGTTGGCGCTGGAATGCTTCCGGTCACCGTAATGTCGCCGGTCGATTCATCGTCACGCGGGTAGACGGGCTGCTGTGTCTCGCCAAGAATATCGGCAACTAACTTCACGGGATCCAGGAACGAAAACGGGCTGTCTTCGGGAGCTATTTCCGACCATACGCCTGTCAGTGGGTTGGTCATCCATGTTTGTTCATCGATAACGACCGCTTCAATCCGCACGAACGCTCTGCCGATATTTGCCTCGGCTTCTAAATCGAGACCATCTAAGGCGACTATTCCGCTTGCTCTGGACAGTCTTAGAGAACTTGAGAGAGTGGTGAAGCCTGAATCATGGGTCAATTCGAAGCTGAAACTTTCGAGCGCTGCCATTGCAGCTTTCGACTGATTGACAGCTTCAGATGCCGTGATCTGCGGAAGTGGCGTTCCAGGCACTGGTGTGGGCTCGTTTTGCGTGCAGCCGGCTGCGCCAATCGATATAAACAATGCCGCGGCGAATAGAAGGAGGGCAGGTATGTGGCTGGAGCGGAAGGTGACCATCGGTATTTCAGTAGCCTACCGCAGAACGAGATCCGCTCGCCTGTGAAGAACGTGACATCAAACCATGTTGTTCGGCAACCGGCTTACGGATCGCTGCAATCCCTCATGAATCCGCAAACGTCGCATCTCAACTTGCAATGGAGGTCGACCATCTGGGAACCACATGGATCGCAAACCCATACTTCGGTTTCAGTAGTAGTAGTTTCTGGCGCCATTTCAGCCCACGCGTTTCAACTCACTCGGAATATTGGCATTCCGTGGATAGGATTCTAAGAATTCCCAGAAATTATCAGTTGGTATCGGCTGAAAGAAACGTGATGCCTGTGGGGTCATCGCCAACGCGATCGACACGTTCCTGAGTTACAGCAACACTCGAGTAGAACTGGAACGGAGCGGGTAGCAGGAATGCGACAGTGGCCGATCCGATTTCACTCACTTCAAAACTTGCGACCGGCTGCGGTGCTCCATTTCCCAGCAACCACAGCGTGTATGCAAAGTCGGGTTGCGGCTGAGCAAGACCGTGAGCCTGGAACACAGCTTCGTTGCCAACGTACCTGACCGCGATCAAACCCGATGCGTCGATCACGGATCCTGATGTCGTCTGCTGCGTACTCGCCAGCCAACTCGTAACCTGGTATTCCTCTCGCATCGCAACATAGTTCAACCATCTCTGTTCGGCCATTGCCTGTTGAAGAGCGGCATTTTCAATGGCGAGTTTTGACACCATTTCTTCCTGATGAACAACCATTTCGGTTGTGACTCCGACTTCAGTCTCCATTGTTTCCATTTCGGTTTTCATGGAAGCGACTTTGGTTTCTGATTCCGAAACTGTAGCCATGAGTTCGTTCTGAATATTGGCCACTACCGCTGATTCGGCATTGAGTTCGGCTCGAAGGGAATCGACTTCGTTGCCCAGCTGATTATTCTGGTACCCGAGTACACCTGCGACAACGATAACGAGTACAGCTGCGACAGCGGATGACGCAAAGCCCGATCGTATGATCGCTGCCCAAAACGGCGTGGATGAAGGTGTTGGCGCAACTTCCACTGTCGAACGAATCGGCATCGGAGCAGCTTCCCTAGCTATCTGGTCCATGATTGCTGATTTCAACCGAACCGGAGGCGCGACGGGAGGAACTGCGACGGCAAGCAGGTCGGCAGCTTCGGCTAGTTCAGTGAACTCAGCGTGAGCCTCGCTGTCAGACTCGATCAATGCTTCGACGAAATCGCGCTCATCGTCATTTTCGAGTGCGCCCAGAACGTACCCCGCCAGATTTTCGAAGCGGGGATCCATACCGTCGTTAGTTTCAGTTGTATCTCTAGAGTCGGTCATACCTGCGCGCCCATTTCAGCACTTAGTGCTTTGCGTAACTTTTTCAAAGCCAACCGCATTCGTGTTTTGACCGTGCCGAGCGGTTGGCCGGTTTTTTCTGCAATTTCCGTTTGGGTAAGCCCCTTGAAATAAGAGAGCTCAACCACGTTTTTCTGTTCTTCCGGCAGACCTTCCATGGCTGCCCGTATCTTGGCGTATTCGGACTGAGCTACCGCGGCATCTGCCGGAGAGATATCACCCGATTTGAGATCGTAATGGTCTTCAATATTGTCGTTTAGGCGACTTCGATCACGTCTTCTTTTTCGAAGTTCATCAATCGTTCGGTTGTGTGCAATTGAAAACAACCACGTTGTGAACTTTCCTTTTTTCGTTGTGTAGGTAGCGCCGCGCCGCCACACACTCATAAATACGTCTTGCGTCACTTCTTCCGAACCAACAGGGTCGTTCAGAATCCGTACGGCGAGCGCGAACACCCGCCGACCGTACCTGTCGTACAGTGTCGAAAGAGCATCCCGGTCTTGATCGCCAATCTTCGCAAGCAATTCCAGATCTTCTAGTCCCTGGTAGTTCAAGCGGTACACCTCGTCCATTCAGGACCCGACCGACCGTGCAATGCCGCCGCCGTGCGCGAAAGCATCTGGCCTTTCAGGTAACCAATAGAGAATACGCCAGCAATCGGAAAGCGGTTTTCGCTAATTCGCCGGTTATTCGGGCGAATCTTCGCTGCTTCGAGTGGTGATTGCTTTGAGTTTGCGAAGTGCGCTCTCGGCCTGTTCGGTGTTTGATCCGGCGGGCGCACGTTCGAGGAACTGGGTGAGGGAATCGACCGCATCGCCGAAATTCCCTACTTTGGTTTGTAAATGAGCCAGTTCGCTGAGGTTTCTAAGGTTGGAGGGATCGAGCAATTGAATTCGCTCGGAGGCAGCAAGTGCCAGTTCGTAAGATTTGTGTTTTTCGTGAGCGACTTTGAGATTTGAAAGAAGTCTGCGAAGCATCGCTCGCTTTTTGGCAGGATGCAGGTACCTGCGTTCCAGATCATCAAAATCACCGTTCTTAACACGGTCTTTGCCCAGAATACTTGTGATGCACTCTTTACGGGAAAGCAGCCCGCCTTTGTGGAACGGATCGACGTACACGCGCTCGTCGCCCGAACCGACAGCAACAACGAAATGCTTGCGTAGCGATATACCGTCGACGGTTACTCCTGCGACTCTAGCAACCTCTATATAGAGAATCGAGAGCGCTACCGGATTGCCTTTCAGGTGATCGATAACTTCGTTCAGGTGGCTGTTATTCGGGTCGAAATAATTCTTGCTGTCGCCTACGAATCCAGACTCTTCAAAAAGCACTTCGTGCATAGCGCCAACAAAATCGTACGTTGTGTGCTGTGCTGAAAGGCGAAATTTGACCCTGGCACCAAACTGGGCGATTCGACCCTGATATGCGATCACGTCGAGATCGGGAAATTCGTTTGAAGCTGCATACAGGCTCGCCGCGGCCAGATTGATCTCGTCATCCGGGCGTCGAATTGCCCGGGCGAAATTTTCTTGCGGTGTTAGCGAACTGGATCCCAAAACTGGCGGCTATTTCCTGTACTTAGTTTTTATATCTGGGATTCGAATAATTAAATCCGAACCAGAATGGCTGCATTCTAGCTGCGCCGTCGAGAAGCTGCAATCCCTGAGTGACGCCTGAACAAAATCTACTCGTTGGGCCGATTTGACAGTACCGCTTAATGTTGTAAAAATTGCTGTACGACGGAGCAACTCTTTGTCGGTGTTGATATGCAACACACGGGGAGCTCGGGTAGCCGGGCTGAGAGGGCAGACGCAATTACTCTGCCAACCCTTGAACCTGATCTGGGTAATGCCAGCGTAGGAAATCGGCCCGAGGGCCACATCCAAGCGACAAATACCCAGACCAGCCGGCTAGCCGGATATTATTTGGGAATTGTGCAGGATCGATGAACTCGGGTATTCAACAATTCAGTGCTGAACGCGACAGTCGTGTCGTTAATAATGACGCGCTCGTGGAATTATTAGGGGTTGGATTCGACTATGAAAACACCTCTATTCTCGATGAGATCAATCTCACTGTAGAGAAGGGCGAATTCGTCGCACTCGTCGGACCCTCAGGCTGTGGCAAAAGCACGCTACTGAATCTGATTTCAGGTGTGTTAACGGCCCGTTCGGGCCAAATCGTTGCCAACGGAAACATACTTTCGTCCGATCGAATCGGCAACGTCTCATACATGCAGCAGAAGGATTTATTGCTGCCGTGGCGAACGGTTGCCGAGAACAGCCGCCTGGGATCGGAACTACGAGGTGTCAGTTCCAGCGAGTCGAACGAACAGGTAAGAAAGCTCGCCGAGTCGTTCGGACTGTCCGACGTTCTCGATTCGATGCCGCACGAGCTTTCTGGCGGAATGCGACAGCGCGTTGCCCTGTTACGAGCCGTGCTACCCGACAATCCGGTGCTGCTGCTTGACGAGCCGTTCGGTGCGCTCGACGCCATAACCCGTAGCTCGCTTCAACAGTGGCTGTTGAATGTTCTCGATACGTCTGACAAGGCTGTGCTGCTTGTAACTCACGATGTGGAAGAGGCGATTCTACTGGCCGATCGGGTGCTGGTAATGGCCCACAGTCCGAACGGAATCATTGCTGAATTCGATGTGAAGTCGGTTGTTTCATCGGGCGATAACGACATTACGATGTCAGCAGAATTTATCGAGTTGAAAAAGCAAATACTCGATCATCTCGGGAAACACGAGGTCGTGCGATGACCTTGTTGAGAACATTGCGACCGCGCTTGATCGTCTGGCTGCCAGCTATCGCCACGGCACTTGCACTTTTGATTCTGTGGGAAGCGCTTGTCGAAGTTCTCGACGTGCAGCGATGGCTACTGCCGCCCCCGAGCGTGATCAGTATTGAATTGTTCGAATCGTTCGATTTATTCGTTCGCCACGCCGGCACGACAACTCTTGAAATCGTGCTTGGCTTCGCCGTATCGGTGGCTCTCGGCGTCGTCATCGCTTCAGGAATCGTATGGTCGCGAGCGGTCGAACGCTCGATCTACCCGATCATCATCGCTTCGCAAACGATTCCAATAATTACGCTTGCACCGCTGCTCATCATCTGGGTCGGCACCGACATCATGTCGAAGGTAATCGTGATCGTGCTTTTCACCTTCTTCCCGATAGTAATCAGCCTTGTCACGGGCCTCCGTTCGGTCGATCAAGAGATGGTCGATATGTTCCGCACGCTCGGTGCGTCGCCATGGCAAACATTCCGCAAGCTGATGGTTCCATCGGCGCTCCCAAATTTCTTTGCAGGCCTGAAAGTTGCTGCCGTGGTTTCCGTTATTGGAGCGGTTATCGGCGAGTGGTTTGGTGCCAGCGCCGGGCTTGGCTGGCTAATGAAGCTGGCGGGTCCCCAATTTCAAACGGCGAGAGTTTTCGCCGCGATCGTAGTGCTATCAATATTGGCCATGGCGCTGTTTGCAGCAGTCGTGGCCGTTGAAAAATGGTCGCTCAGGAAGTATCCGCCGACCGCCAATCAGGTTATTCGACTAGGAGAATCATGAAGAAATTAGTGCTGCTCGTGGCAGTGTTCGCATCGATATTTATTGCCGCCTGCGGAAGCAGTGATCCTGAAGACATCGTGGTGACGCTGGACTGGTTCCAGAACGCCAACCATGCAGGAATATACGAAGCGGTCGACAAGGGCTACTTCGAAGATGAGGGGCTGAACGTTTCAGTCGTTCCTCCCGCCGACCCATCTGCGATTTTGGCTTTGATCGCTAGTGGCGAAAGCGATTTCGCAATGTTCTACCAGCCTGATTTGCTTCAGGCTCGAAACGAAGGCGTACCCGTAGTTGCCGTCGCTGGTGTGGTTCAGCGCCCGCTTAATTCGATGATGGCGCTCAAGTCGTCTGGCATCACACGACCTGCCGATCTCGCTGGAAAGAAAGTCGGCACTCCCGGCCTTCCTTGGAATGAGGCGATGCTGACAACCATGCTGGAGGCCGATGGCCTGACCCGAGACGATGTCGAGTTGGTCGACGTTGGATGGACGTTGAACCAGTCGTTGATGGCCGGAACCGTTGATGCCGTTATCGGTGTGTACTGGACCCATGAGTTAATCGTTCTCGAAAACGAAGGACACGAGACCAACGTGCTGCTTCCCGACGATTGGGGAGTGCCTAGCTACTACGAGCTGATTCTTGTGACTTCTGAGAAGACCGTTAAAGATCGACCAGAGATGGTTGAGAAATTCGTGAAGGCGTTCAACAAGGGTTACGCACAAGCTCTGGACGATCCGCAGGGGTCGATCGACACGCTGATTCGTTTGAACCCCGACGCTGAAATCGATGAGTCTGTCGATCGCGCCGGTGTTGATCTACTGGTTCCGCTCTGGGAGTCGACTGGGCAGCCGTTCGGTTCGCTATCGCCCGAGCGCTGGACCTCGTTGGCCGACTGGATGAAGGCACAATCGCTGCTAGATGATGACGTAAATCCCGACGACGCTTACGACACCAGCTTTGTGAAGTAAGTGATGAAAATACTCCCTCCCAGGCTGGGATGGAGTTAGAGGGTGGGTCGGCGTCTGTTGCTGGATACTCCTTCAGCGCCGCCCACATTTCCTTTCCCGATCCCCGTTCTTCATCGGGATAAACTTCGTCATCGAAGCCGGGGGATCTGGGGTCGTGACGCGCTTACGTTGAAGCCGGACTGACTCCCGACCGCTCAAATCACTTCAGCGCTACAACCTCTTGCACGATTGCCCCATGGCGCCGAGAGAGCTTCGTAATCGTCTCAACACCCAGCCCGAGCAAGTACTCCCGACCCTCAGCGATGCCAGCACCCACCTGAGCGATCGAGTGGCTATCGTCGCCTAAGCAGAACGGCACGCCTATGTAAGCGGCTAGCTGCACGATCCACGGAGCGGGGTAGGGTGTTGCTAAGCCCTTCGCCAATGCGCCAACGTTTAGATCAAGGATGCATCCGGCTGCGCTGGCTTTTTCGAGGACAGTAGCAACCGTATTTTTGATCGCCGGTGATTCGAGTTCGGGTGCGCCTTCAGCGAACAGCAGTGGCAAATCAAAGTGACCGACCACTTCAGGTTTGACCTGATCGATCATCTCTCCAAGTAGTTCGTAGTACCGCAGCGCGAACGGTTTCAGCCCATCTCGGTTTGCCACGGCCTTTTCAAAGTCGCTACGAGTAGTGTCGAACGGTATTTCGTCGACCCAGTGAACCGATCCAACCAAATAATCGATCCGGGAATCTCGCTTTATTTTTGCCGCCTGATCAGCGAACGACGACTCAGGAACGATCTCGACTTCGGCACCAACGAGCACTTCGATTCGGTCGCTGTATTCGTCGACGAACTCTGCGCAAGTCGAGGCGTACTCGTTAAATGTCTGAGCCACATCCCCAACACCCAAACCGGCCTCAACCTCTTCTTCATAAAGAAATTTCGGGTCAACAGCGGGCGAGTGGGCGGTCACCCCAAACGTCGAGTAGCCGAACGACACAGCAGCGTCGAGCATCCCTCGCAGCGTGTCGTTTCCGTGCTCACAAAAGTCGCCGCTGTGGCCACCGTGAAGCGAAATTTTCCAGGGATCAGTCATTTAGTGAAGAGTACATTCGGTTTCGTTGAAAGAGGGGATCGAACGATTAAAATCTGCGTTGCGGATACGCCAGCTGCCCGGTGTGGCCTGTGCCTTCGACCTGATAGACCTCACCGCCCATGAACGTGACGAACAGCGTGCTAAGCGACGAGCCCCCGAACGTGCAGTTCGTTGGGTTATCGGCAGGTGCCGGGTGTGTGCGAACAACACGGCCCGACGTTTCGAACTCGTAAATCATCGGACCCGGCCCCCCAGATGAAGATCCCGCCGATGCCAGAATTGTCCCGGCCGACGTCAACGTCATGCCGTCGATGCTGCGTCCTGTGCCGAAGTCGTGCAGCACCTGATGATCGCCCAGCGTGCCATCATCGTTAACGGGATAAGCGAGAAGACGTTTTGGCTCTTCAGCTGTGGTCGGTGTGTCAGCTACAAACAACGTTTTCTGATCGATCGAGAACAACACGCCGTTTGGCTTTAGCGTGTCGAAAGTCACCCTGAGCGTATTCCAGTTGCCGCCGAACGTATGCTCGGTCATGTAGACCGATTCTTGCTCCATGTTATTCGGATTCGACGAGTAGTTCGGGTCGGTGAAATAAACCCGTCCCTGCGAGTCGACCGCAACATCGTTCGGCCAGTTGAGGCCATCGCCTTTGAACGAATCGCTGATGATGAGAGGCTCGGCGTTCGGTTCCGATGTGTCCACTTTCGTCACCCGGTGAGCATCGCCTTCGCAAACGAACAGCTGACCCTGCCGATCGAACGTTTGTCCGTTCGCTGCGCCGGTGTTCTCTCGCCAAACCGAGCTCTCGCCGGTTTTCGGATCCCACCTGAACGTTGTATTCGCCGAGCACTCGTTGTAAAGCAAACCCGAACCGTCCCACACCGGCCCTTCGGTCAGCGTGTCGTGATTAGCAATCTGGGTCCATTTCCAATCGGACATATTTTTTCTTTCGGTGAAGTGGATGAGTAGCGTCGCAGAGTCAAGAATGCAACTCTATTGGTTTAACTAGACGAACATTTGCCTGCGGAACTACGATTTTTTTACGTTCCACTTTTCCTCAAGAAGATGGTCAGCCCATGAGAATGAGCCATCGAGATACTTCCAAATGATATTCATGCGATCTTTTAAGTTTTCCAGGTCCACTTTCCACCCGTCTTTGACGGACAGAATATTGGTTGACCTTATGGTCGCATACCTGAAATTGAAGGAATAAGGATCGATATCTTCAAACTCTGACATGCGTTCTCGCATCAATTGTTTTAACCGTTGCTCTTCCTTAACTTCATCCTGACTAACACGATCAGCCTCGATCGAATACGCATCCCATAGTTCCAAGAGCGAGTGTTTGTTGGCTAATAATGCTTTTAATTGTTTAGTAGCTTTGATATCGCTGAAGTCGATCAGCATATTGATTAGATGTTTAAGTGCGACCTCAATGGAGTGGCGATAGAGGAAGCAAATTGGATAGATGTGCGTTTGCCAGTAATAGGGAAATCCTTGCCCAAATTGATCAATCAACGTGTCAGCGGCAGTCCGATATCCAATCGCATATGTCCAGTCGCCAGAGTACCAAGGAGTTGCGCTGGCAATTTTCGAATCTCTAGTGATTTCTTCAGGGCTTGCCTGAAAAAGAGGTTTACTTAGTTCAATTTCCCAATCAATTGCCATATGTACCTCGCTAGACATTCATTTGCTCGGCCACAGCAAATGGCCGGTCATACCGGTGTTTTTTGCCACGAGCAGGTGACCGCCGATTGACGTTACGTAGAGGTCTTCGCCGACGAACGTGCAGTTGGTTGGGCGGTTGGCGAGGGTCGGATGAGTCTCGATGATTCGGCCCTTTGGATCAAAAACGATCACGTTTCCCCCGGGGCCAGATATCTCCCAGCCGGTGCAGGCGACGATGTTGCCTTCGCTCGACAGCGTCATGCCGTCGATGCCTCTGTGCGGCCCGAAATCGTGAAGCACTTCGTACTCGCCAAGCGATCCGTCGTCGTTGACCGGATACGCCCGGAGCTCCCGCTTCTCGCTGGCGCGATAGTCGCTCTGGGCTACGTACAGAATCTTGTAATCGCTAGAGAAAATCAGACCGTTCGGCATCGAAGTATCAAACGTACGGCGAACGGTTTTGTATGTGCCGTCTTCTTGTGGCTCAGCGGAAATGATCGCTGAAAAACCGATCCCAACGTCGGGGTTCACATCGCCAATCCGGTCGGAGAAGTAGATCGATCCCGACGGTGTAATAGCAAGGTCGTTTGGTGAGTTGAGACGTCGGCCATCCAGCCGATCAGCAATCGTCACGGTTGCACCGTTTGGGTCGAACCGAACGATAGCCCGCCCGTCGCCGGAGCAGCCGAAAAGCCGACCCTCGCTATCGAAGTTGAGTCCGTTCGTGCCCTCGGTATCTTCCCGCCAGGTCTCAACCAACCCTGTCTCAGGATCGTAAGACATGATGCGGTTCATGGCGATGTTGGAATACAACATCCGCTCGCCATCCCAGGCGTTGCCCTCGGTGATCGAGCCGATAACCGGCGCCGCATTCTCAAAGTTCCAAACCATTGTTTTTCTTTCTTTTTTCTTTCAGCTTGAGAGGTTGTTGGCTATATTGAAGGATTCGTGCGCTTTAGGGTGTGCCCCTTAATCGCACCCTAGCTGGTCGGCCAGGTCGTTGAAATCTTTTGCGAAGTAGTCGAAGTCGGGTTCTGGCTCAAGATCGGGTGCTTTCGCTCCACCGTACTCGTCGGGACGCGTCACCAATGCCGCCCCCAGCCCAGCGTTGATCGCTCCCCGCAGATCGCCATTATGCGCCGCAACCAGCATCACCTGATCGTACTCAAGCCCCAGTAGCTCGGCAGTCTTCTGATACGCCCGTGGATGCTTCTTGTACTTACCGGCCAATTCGGCTGAAAGCACAGCGTCCCACGGCAGATTCGCATACTTCGCCATGTTGGTTAGCAACGCAATGTTGCCATTCGATAGCGACGCGATGATGTATTTCGACTTCAGTCTTGTAAGCCCGCCTGTCGAATCGGGCCAGCCGTCTAACCGATGCCACGACTTGTTGAACTCAACCAGTTCATCCTCGTCGATCTCGGGAAATCCGTACTGTTCCAGCAGCACATCGAGTCGTTCGCGGTGGATCTGGTCGACGATCTTCCACTCAACCTCGCCCGAATTCACCTTCGCCATTCCCGCCCCGTACCCGGCGCGCCAATCGTCGGCGAACTGGTTCCAATCGGCTTCAATCCCATGCTTTGAACCGAACCGTTGCGCCTGACGAGAAATCGAAGTGCGCCAATCGACAACCGTGCCGAACACATCGAACACAAGCGCCCGAATATCGCTATCGCTCATTCGATTTCTCCCGCCGCCGTCGCAGCAGCTAGTGGCTGTTTATTTTCTAGAACCGGAATGTGCCCAATGAAATCCCGTCTAGCGGCCGGACTTTAGTGGCCGACGGGCGGTATTCTAGTTGCCCCGACGGGTCTGTCCAGATCAGACTCAACGATTGAACGGCCATTTTGCCGAACAGGAACACGTTTTTTGGGCGTTACTGCGCAACTCAAAGATAAATATTCATCGCTCTGGAAAGCTGCGATCGATCACCAGTTGATCACTGCACTAGGCGATGGCACGCTGAGTCGTGAGCGATTCGCACGCTACTTTGTGCAGGATTACATATTCATCAACGACCTCGTAAAGATGGCCGGAATCGCAGTCGCCAAGGCACCCGACAACAAGGCCGCCCGGCCCATCGAAGAGTTCCTGAACGCCATTCTCGGTGCGGAAGACGCACTGTTTATCGATGCGTTCAAGACGCTCGATGTTCCCGAATCGGAGTACCTGAACGCTGAAGCGCTTCCAACCACGGCAGCGTTCGGCAATTTTCTGGTGCGACTTGCGTGCGAAGGTTCGTTCAAGGAAGTGTGTATGGCGATGCTGGCAACCGAGGGCGTGTATCTGGCATGGGGCGATCGACTTCGTGATGATGGTGCTAATCCTGTGGCAAGCGGATCGCCACTTGACGGCTTCTATCAAGGCTGGATCGACCTACACACCGACGAAGCCCTCGGCCCAATTGTTCGCTACCTAACATCAGTCATCGACGACGCAGAGCCCAACGAAATTCCAAAGTTGGAAGCGATATTCGAGCAGGCGCTGCGCTACGAAGTGGCCTTTTGGGACATGTCATATGAAGGTGAATCATGGCAGTAACCGAAGGGCGGGTGACGCCCGTTGTGCTAACAATTGCAGGTAGTGATTCCGGTGGTGGAGCGGGAATTCAGGCCGATCTGAAAACGTTCGCCGCCCACGCCGTTCACGGCACATCGGCGATTACCGCTGTCACCGCGCAAAACACGATGGGCGTCACGGCTGTACAAGAAATCGATCTCGACGTGATCGCCGCACAGATCGACGCTGTGGTCGTGGATATGCAGCCAGTGGCTATCAAAACAGGAATGCTGTCCTCACCCGAAATCGTTCGTTTAGTGGCTGAAAAGTCCCGGGAACACGACTGGCAGACCCTGGTTGTCGATCCCGTGATGGTCGCTTCATCTGGTGCGAAACTACTTCGAGACGAGGCGGTTGAAACGTATCGTCGTGATTTACTTCCGCTGGCCACCGTTACGACGCCAAACCTGCCCGAAGCTGCCGAACTGAGCGGCATCGAAATCGCATCGGCAGATGATGCACGCAATGCCGCACGTGCGATTCACGATATGGGCGTGCGTTTCGTGATCGTGAAGGGCGGGCACATGGAATCGCTGGCGGACGATGGTCAGAGCCTTGACCTGCTTTACGAT
>Ga0209402_10000283_pt1 | contig 63961 bp, 56 predicted proteins | sample ArcticOcean_MG_C_3_FD_187437 | JGI IMG/M metagenome (GOLD analysis project Ga0209402, IMG submission 187437) | Marine microbial communities from western Arctic Ocean - ArcticOcean_MG_CB8_126 (SPAdes) (version 2) | ecosystem: Environmental > Aquatic > Marine > Oceanic | place: Arctic Ocean... | reverse complement strand
CCAGATTTGCACCCAGATTATTAGCGTTTAATACTCAAATTAGATAACATGTATATAGACCCTTAGAGGACAATACATCGTGCGCTTGTAGCTCAGTGGATAGAGCGCAGCCCTGCGGAGGCTGAGGCCGAGGGTTCGAATCCCTCCAAGCGCACCACTCTATTTTGTATTTAAATTAGGGTGTTTTTAGTCGTTTATCGTAATGATGTACAACCAAAAAGATGCTTTCTTACGATTTTTCTTACTATTATAGATTAAAAGTGTTGTCTTTTGCTTAAATGATAACAAATCAAGGATCAGCTTCTTACAAAAGCTTGATAACCCATTTCCCTACCCTTTATTAGCACGCCATGACAATATGTTGACAATCAATATTTAGTGTCCATAAATCGGCAAAAACCATAAAGTCCAAACAAGCTAAAAGTAAATAGCCCAAGCTAAATAGAATAAAAACGGATGCTAACAAAGCCGTAATAAAATTGCAGCCACATTGTATATTACTAAAAAATAATGGCTAGATTAAGGCCTTAAAGTTTAGTATATAGTAATGAGAAGGGAATTGTTAGATATAGAAAATAAATTTCTCTAATGACGCCCTAGAGCTCTTAAAAGTAATATCTGATGTTGCATAGATCTCCTTATTTCACTGTCTAAAAATGAAAGTGAGGAATTATGGAAGATAAAGTTTTTGTTACTAATAATACTAAGACAGCATAACTCAAATTATTGAAAATATTACTTTTTTTGAAGTTCGTTATAGTATCTATATAATATTATCCTATGTCTCTCGTCAATTTAGATTGACTTTACCCTACGGGTTCTAGTTACAATATAATGGCGTTACTAATTCTCTCTTATTTATATAAAAGAGTTTATTTATAATTTTATATTTAAACTTAAATAGACCATATCTATGTGATTGTCCCTAATAGATTATTTAATTCCATTTAAGTGTTAACAATGTTATTATAAATCTATGGTTAAGCATAAAACTTCACTCACTAGAGTGTCTATTGATGCCTTAAAAAAAATAGAGCAATTAAAGAAAGATTCTGGCAAGACAAGTGCCCAGATAATTGATGACGCCATAAAGAATGATTTTGATACAAGAAATGAATCAATTTGGACAAATAATATTGAGAGAAGTAATATCCTAACAAAAGCATTTCAATCAATGTTTGATAAGTCTAATCCTAATAATAATGGTAATTTAGATGAATATGACCCAACAATTATCAATGCTATTAAAGTTGCTAAAGAGTTAGGTATAACACCAAATGACTTAGAAAAAGATGGTGGCTTTGAATTAGATGATATAACTATCAAGTTTAAATCCCCTAAAGACTTTACTGAATTCTTTGATAAGTTAAGAAGAGAACACAGAGACGCATTTATGAAAGAGATGCAGAGCAACCCTAAATTCACTACATTAGATAATACTAAACCCCCTAATGGAGTTATAGATTCAGCTATATTGGCTACATGGAGAGTAAGTATATTAGCAAGAAATACTTTAACCCCAATCGCTCTACGACAAAATATTATTGATTATGTTTATAAGGAAATAAATACCCCTATTAATGGAACAAGTTGGGGTGAGTTTCATAAAGCTTGGTTCAAGTCGTACGGCAAATATAAAGGTAAATTTGAACAAACAATTGATAACCGTATTTATGCTTTGCTTCGTAATGGAATCATTAAACCTTTAGAAGATGAAGACCTAAGTATAAAAAGGAATGAAGATGGTACTTATGTACATACAGATAAATACGAATCAAATAAAAAGATAGTATATAATTCTTGGCAAGCAGTTGAACTTGAAGAAAACCTTACAGATACAGATAGTCAATTTAATGACATGCTCAATAAAGCTACAAAAGGTGTCTATGTTCTAACTAGGGAACTGTCTAAAGATGAATGGAAGGTTATTGATGGGGTCCTTAATATAAAGCCTCAAAGAGGGATATTAATACCTAAGATAATCTAAATTAACATTCATATCTGTTTAGATTTAACTAATTAGGTAGTTTTACTCTTGGAAACACCTTGTATTTATATTAATATATAATAGAAAGTAATAAATAAATGCTTGCTAATTGTCTATATCTTCAATGCTTTCAGTTTTGTTTATTACTCCAAAAATATACTCTAACGGATTAACTTTATTATCAGCCTCAATATCAGGAAAACAACTAATCTTTAGTAATTTTTAGTTTCATTTTTATCATAAAAGAATTAAACTTTGATTAATATAAAAAAACTATTCTTTAAGAGAAAATTCGGATTAAAGTAATATGGGAACTGCTTTATCATCATTACTGGTTACTTTTGTTATGCTAACAACTATATTATTAGTATATCAAGCTAAGACTTCAGGACAAACTTTAGTTCATGAAGCTACTAGACAAGCTGCGTATCGTATACAAAATTCAACTGCGACTAAACTTGATATGATCCCAGTTAAAAACTCTGTTTTCAAACATGGAACTTCTTCACCAGCAACTTCTACAAATAAAATTTTATATAAAACTTGGACACCAAATGGAGGGCTAGCACAGCATCAAATACGGATTATGGATGAAGATGGAGGGAATAAAATTCAACTTACTTCTAATACTACACATCAACTAGGTAGGCCAGATTTAAGTCAAGATGGAACAAAAATCGTATATGATGGCAAGTCCCACTCGGGAGGAAAATCTCACGTATTTGTTATGGACGCAGATGGTACTAATCAAACTCAAATTACTTTTGGTGCTCAACGAGTACACCCAAGATGGAATAACGATGCTACAAAAATAGTTTATTATAAAGTTGTTAGTCGAGCCAGAGGATTTTATGATATATGTACAATGGATGCAAATGGAACTAATGAATTCTGTATCATAAGACCATCATCGGACCATAACCCCAGTTACTCACCTGATGGTACGAAAATTTTATATAATCATTGGGATTGGCCTGGGGAGAAATTTGCAGTTGCAATAATGGACGCTGATGGCACTAACATACAAATTCTTACAGATGAGTCTGTAGCTAATCAATCTGGAGGGTTTTCTGCTGATGGTACAAAAATTGTATATCATTGTGCTAATGTTGACTTTCACCAGTACAACCAAGATATATGTACAATGAATTCAGATGGGACTAATCAAACTAGAATAACTAACTCCACTCTCTATTCTGATAAGAATGCAGTATGGACTGCAGATGGTAAAATTGTTTTTGCATCTAATAGAATTCCTGTTATTACTCCTAATCCATGGGCTCCGCATTCCGGCCCAGGAGGATCCATTCTCAATATATTTACTATGAATGCAGATGGTACTAATCAAACTCAACTTACATCTGAATTGCCTAATGGCAATCATTGGCACCCTACTACACATCCTAAAATTCCAATTAGTAAACCTAGCGGTACTTTTGATTGTGGAATGGATTTTTGGATTAAAAACATTGGTGAATCAACTATCAGTGGTTATGAATATATGAATGTATCTTTAGTTTTTGATGAGCCTATTGATCCAATTTTATTGAAATACTCTATATCTTCTATAGCCGATTTAAAAGTTAATGAATGGACTGCAACTATTCCTGATACAGATTTAAATGAATTCGATGAATTGCATAATAATAATTCATATCAAGTAGATGTTTTAAATAATGGTGAGTATATGAGGGTTACATTGAAAATACCTAAAGCCAATAAAAGTACTGGAACTGTAATTTTTTCTCCACCAAATGGTAAGTTTGTTACTAGTAGATTTTACACTAGTGAGATTTCAGGTGAGATAGTTTTACGATGTGGAGGGATTATCTAATGAGCTCTGTGTTAACTACACTTATGATATCTTCAGTAGTATTAGTATCAATATTTGTCATGTTTAAAACAGATCAAATAAGTCAAATAATGAACAATGATGCTATTCGAAGCCAAGCTTTACGATTAGATGATATTGATAACACTGATTTTGAGTTTGCTAATGTAGCTACAACTACTCCAGATATAATTAATTCTAAAATATTTCATTTTTTTGCTAATTCAATCCCGCTTACTAATGGAGATATATATTCTGTTTCAAGTGATGGAGTTAGTGATTTTACTAATGTAACTTCTGATGCTAATTCAGGAAAAACTTTTTTAAGTGTTTTTCCTGACGGTAAGAAAATAGCATATATACAATCTCAAGACGTTTATATTGATGATGGAATTACAAAAACAAATTTAACTTCTGATAATACCAACTTCCATGTAGATATATCTTCTTTTAATGGAAAAATTGCTTATAGTTCAATAGCTACAGGTGCAATGGAAATATGGGTAATGAATGCAGATGGTTCCGGTAAAATAAGAATAACTAATGGAGTAACTTTTAATAGTAAGCTACCTACTTGGAAGTCTGATGGAACTAAGATTGCATATGTTAAACACATAGTTGCAGGTAATATATATCAGATATGGATTATGGATGCAGATGGTTCTAATCAAACTCAACTTACTTTTTTACCTATATCAGGTCCAGATTCTTTAACATATATAAGTTGGTCTAATGATGGTAATAAGATTGCTTTCATAGCAGAATTATATAGTAGTACTGCCGAAATATTTGTTATTAATTCTGATGGGTCTAATGCAGCTAATCCTGTAAAAATTACTGAAACTGGTATGGCTGGTGGTCTCACTCCAGCTTTACGTACTACATTGGATTGGGCTCCTGATGATACAAAAATAATATATGCCTATGGAAATCCTTCTGCAAAATTCGCTTTTGAAACAAATAGTAAAGCAAAAATAATATTCAGCTCTGATAGAGATGGAAATGATGAAATATATAAAATGAATTTAGATGGTTCAGACCAGATTAATTTAACTAATAATGCTGGCACGGATTTCTACGCTAAATGGTCACCAGATGGTACTAAAATAGCATTCATGTCTAATAGATATGAGTGTGATACTTGTTCCAGTATATATGTAATGAATGCAGATGGTACAAATCAAACACGAATTACAGAGCTTGCGAATTCGGATTTGGCTCCTGCTTGGCATCCAGATGGTAGTAAATTATTATTTAGTTTATTCGGTTGGGAAACTAATTGGGTTAGGCAAATATATAAAATGAATGCAGATGGTAGCAATCAGCATCGTCTCACTAATGGTTTTTGGAATGATAGCACCCCTGTTTTTTCACCAGATGGAACTAAAATAGCTTTTGATTCTGATAGAGATGGAAATAATGAAATATATACTATGAATGCTGATGGGACTAACCCAATTCGTCTAACTAATACCCCTGACTTGGAATTTTGGCCTTCTTGGTCTCCTGATGGAAGCAAAATAAAATTTACTACTAATAGAGATGGACACTTTGAAATATATACTATGAATCCTGATGGTACCAATCAGACTAATGTATCTAACAATTATTCCGACGATACATGGTCTTCTTGGTCTCCAGATGGGACAGAAATAATATTTAATTCTAAAAGAGATGGTTATAATTGGCAAATATATAAAATGAATGCTGATGGTACTAACCCAATTCGTCTAACTAATAACCCTGTAAATGACACTTATGCTGAAATTTCCCCAATAGATAATAGTGATATATTTGTTATGAATGCTGATGGGACAGGACAGGTTAATCTAACTAATAATGGATTTACTGATAGAAACCCTGATTTTTCTCCAGATAGAACACAAATATCATTTGAATCTATGAGACCTGAGAATATTCAAATAGTTTTTGAATCTAATAAAGATGCTCTCGATCACTTTGAAATATATACTATGAATCAAGATGGCACTAATTTAAATAAATTAACAACATCTACTCAACCTTGGGAGCATAATAGAGCTCCGAGATGGTCACCCGATGGAAATAAAATTGTATTTCGAAGTAGTAGAGATGGTAATAATGAAGTATATGTAATGAACTCAGATGGAACAAATCAGACTAATTTAAGTAATCATGGTGCTGGTGACAATTTACCCTCCTGGTTTCCTGACGGAACGAAAATTCTTTTTAATTCTGAAAGAATAGCTAATAAAGAAATATATGTAATGGATGCAGACGGGAATAATAAAATTAATTTAACTAATCACGCTAATCAAGATAAACAGCCAAGTATTTCACCAGATGGAACTAAAATAGTTTTTTACTCTCACAGAGATGGTAATAGAGAAATATATGTAATGGATGCAGATGGTTCTAATCAAACTAATATAAGTAATCATGGTGCAGATGATATTGAACCTTCTTGGTCTCCATTTGGAAATCGCATAGTGTTTACCTCAAGTAGAGGAGGTGATTTTGGAGGACAATATGATTTGTATATAATGAATATGGATGGTTCAGATATAACTCAAATCACAAATGATGCCGCTGAGGATAGAAATCCTTCTTGGTCTCCAGGTGGGACTGTAATTACCTTTGAATCTAATCCAGAGGGCCAATATGCTGCTTATATTATAAATACAGATGGAACTAATTTACAAAAACTCCCAACAGGACCTGGAACTGAATACTCTCCACATTCTTCTAAAAATAGTTTTGATATATATATAATGAATTCTGATGGAATGGGAGTGACGAACATTAGCCAGTCAATAGGTAATGATACGGATGTGTCTTTTTCACCAGATGGATTGGAACTTATATTTGAATCTGATAGAGATGGTAATTATCAGGTTTATAAAATGGATGTAGATGGTACTAATCAAGTTAATATTAGTAATAATGCTTTTAACGATGAATATCCTTCTTGGTCACCTGATGGTAATAAAATTGTTTTCAATTCAGATAGAGGGGATAGTTTCCACGATATATACATGATGAATCCTGATGGTACAGGACCGGTTAATCTAACTAATTATGATTTTTTTGAAAACTATTATGCATCTTATTCACCAGATGGAACTAAAATAGTATTTGTATCTGATAGGGATGGTAATACAGAAATATATACAATGAATTCAGATGGGACTAATCAAACTAATATAAGTAATAATCCTGGTTCTGGTTATACCTATGGTATAGACGAGAAGCCTGAATGGTCTCCGGATGGAAAACAAATAGGATTTATATCTGGTAGAAATGGAAAATTAAATATATATACAATGAATACAGATGGGACTAATTTAATTCCACTGACTAATACTGTTGCTAGCAATAATCATGCTAATTGGTCTGCAGGACCAATTAGCAGAAATTTATGGGTTGTTGATTTGGCAGCTACATCTACAACAAGTATATTAGGTGGAGTTTTGCCTGATCCAGATAAAGCTTATGAATTTCCAGTTTGGTACTATACAGACTCCTGTAAAGCAGAATTTTGGATTAAAAATATAGGACAGGAGCCTATTTTTAATTTTTCTAATATGAGTATTTTCATTGATTTTAATGATGATAGTCCTATACTTTATCTGAAATATTTTAAAGGTACTTACTCAAATTTAAGTCCTGGCGAATGGACGTATGTGATTCCAGCTAAATTTGATGATTTAACCAGTAATGATATATATTCTCCAGGAGTATTAAATAAAGGTGAATATATGAGAATTTATATAAAGACTTTACCTTCACAAAGTGGAGCAGGTGTTCTTGGAGTGTCTTCAGCTAATGGTATAACCAAAATGCAGCCATTTGGAGCAAATGGAGACCCGAACAATAAAAGCCTACGCTGTGGTATTTAAAGATTAATATATTCGACCAGCTTTAAGTACATTATTATTACTAAATTGATTTAATGTTGTACAATATATAAATTACAAGGGCGATTAGCTCAGCTGGTTAGAGTGTCTGTCTTACACACAGAAGGTCCGAGGTTCGAGCCCTCGATCGCCCACCATTCTATTTGTATTTAAAACCAGTGTTTTTATTAAAGTTCCCAACTTTCAGTGAACAGTCGAAACACCTTTTAATCATTTTTTATGACAACTCTATTCAATTCTATTCATTTATAGACATCTTAAATGTAATTCGCTTTTCTTATTCTAATTTTCCTTCTGTTTTTATTTTTATCTTAACTTTACTCACTATCCTTTAGAAAGAATTACCCCCCACTCCCTCGAATAATATTGCGAAAATAGACTAGGTCAAGTATTAAGAACTTATTAAAAATTAAATGACCACTTCCTGATTGAGAATTTGTTACACTTATTATTACAAATATGTATGAACAATGTTGGATTTCTGTTGATGGCGCGAGGTTTCATGCAGCGGGAATACACCCCAAGCTACCGAGCCTCACGTCGCTGGGTGCTATCGCAGACGCTGAGAAGAGCTGAAGACATATCAATAAAAAAAAACGATATCTTGACTTAAGATTACCTACTCGCGGGTTAGGGCCATTGCCCTTACACCGGCTTTGTAGTGTTCCTCGGATGATACGTCAGGCCCAGGCCGGTAGACATATGTTCCTCTCGGCATCAACTCTTCTGTATAAAGCAACTCCTCATGGTCATCATATTTAACGTTGATAGCGTAGTCATATTTTTCAGGAATATATAGTCTTGCATGCCCTTTCGAATTTGTCTTGGAACGGCCAACCCCAATAAGGGTAACTTCAGCACCAGTCACGGGGGAATCATTTTCATCAAGCACCGTTAATCGGCCTGCACGCCAAAGGGCCAATCTCAGTGTAATGAATTTACTGAGTCTTTGCCGCGGGGTAAGTATGTCCCCGTCGGAGATTTTACCCACGACTTCTTCTTCAAAACCTGGCCCCTTCGGGGTAGCCCAATTCGACCCATATTTGGTCTCCAGGTATTTTTCCGGTGGATTTGGCACAAGAAATTTTTCTCCTATGAAGTCGATCTCTTTCAACTGTGTGAAAAATTCAAGGGAAGTTCTTACGCCGGGATATTGAAACACGCTGTCACCGATGATCCGGTGGCAGGTCCAGTCGGCCCTGATTGACTCCTTTACGACATGCACACCAATATGGCGTGAACTACGATCAACATGTACGTAGTACCCATTGTCTTCAAATGCTGCAATTCCCCTATCGATGGTTTTTTCGTCCAGACCATTAAGACCTATTACAGACCCCATATCCATTTCGTCATCCCACTCAATGAATTGGCCATCACGGACTGCTCCGAGACAAGTGCCTGATGCGATAAAGAATACTGCCCCAAGTTGATCTAAAATACGCTTTATATCTATCAGCCTTTCTGCTGCTGCGATCGGATCCATCGGCTTCGGTTCTATGACAGATTTTTCGTAGGCTGCTGCTCCTTCTTCATTAATATCTTTCATGTGCACTCCCTTTCATAGGCCTAATTTGGAATCGATGATTTTCGATAGTATCTGACGATCTATTTGATCTGTCTTTTAGTCGCAATATATCGTAGGCATATCCTTCTTTTAAGAGAGCACTGACAGAATCATGGTCTTCTTCAGTATCTACGTCTGCCCAAAACTGACCGCTCACATCACATATCTGGAAATGTCTTCCATTATCCGCCATATGTTGGACTACCTCAGATATGGTTACCTTATTTCCTTGGCGGTTCATAAGGTATTTGATGTTATCGAGCACTTCTCCATCCATCATAAATAGTCCCGTATCAATAGATTTCCAGTTTTTGAGATCCTTGCCTATTTCTATGATCCTACCTTTAGAATCTGCCATGACCCTGGTTCCATCGCTGATTTGGGATGCATTTTTGGCTTCTGAATCCACACAAAGAGTCCTCGTTATAGTTGACTCAGACAGAAGAGTTGTCACAAGACTCGAACTAATTAAGTGATCCCCCATGGTCAACACAAACGGATCATTCCCGATGAAAGAACGAGCAGCGAAAATTGATATTGCATTGCCCCCGTCGTAATCCTCGTTGTAGGAGAAATTTATATTAGGATATAGTTTCTCTATGGAATTGATTATCTCATCTGCTCGGTAACCTACTACTATCGAGATGTCAGAAATTCCAGCGGTCATCAAAGCATCAATCGGATAAGTGATAATGGATTTTCCGTCTATTTTCACAAGCGATTTTGGTGTCGTAGCAGTAAGAGGTCTCAACCTACTCCCGTAGCCTGCAGCGATGATGATTCCTTTCATGACGTGTTTACTCCTAAAGTTATTGTGTTTCTTATAAAAAAACAGTACTTTAGCAAGAATGTTGCATTGTGACATCTGAGTTTCAACGGCACTAAAAAATAGACAATTTTTCGACGCCTGACTTCAACGATAAATTACAAACTTATGCGTCAATACTCTCAGTTGACAGTTTAGAGAAAAGTACTCAGCCTATATGAGGCTAGAGCAAAGTAACAGGAAACAAATCACGTTATTAAAATCCCCCTACACATCAGCCTTCTTCACCTAAAATCTAAATAACTGCTTTAATTAAATACTATCATCGCAACATAGATTGAGCAAGCTGTATGGACCAGAATGTAATGGATAAGATGAAGATGATTTCTGAAACAATATGCTCAACAAATTCAGAACCTGTTTTTATTATGGTTTTTAAGGGTAACGCAACATTTACGAAGCTAATGATACTGCTTTAAAAGCTAAAACTTTAAATTTTATATGAATCTAAAAGAGATGAAAATTATGAAATATATGTAATGGATGCAGATGGAACTAATCAAACTAATATTTCAAATAAATCTGGAAATGATATTATTCCTTCATGGTCCTTGATGGTACTAAAATTGCATTTAATTCTAATAGAAATGGCAATTGGGAAATATATGTAATCGATTACGTTTTCAATTAAGATATGTAGCTAAATATGAAGAAATATAGATATTAAATAACCATTTCACTATTCGCTAAACAAAGGTAATACTAGCAATCTTGTCTATGACGATTTGAGGGTAAAAGCCTGTTGCTAGCTGCTCTACATAATCCCAATGCTTTGTAGATAAGTTATGAGAGTATTCTCCTGACTTTGGTTCATTAGATATCAGTTTATCTTTAACAAGTCTTCTTAGTCGATTATCAAAGTCCAATTCAAACTTACTTTTATTTCTTTGGTAGTTTTTCCACCACCAGAAATATACATTGCTCCATGTAGTTGGATATTTGCTTTTCTGCATCATCGTAATGACAGCATCTTTAATATCTTTACGTGTTAATATCTTTTTACCTAGTTGCTTAAATGAATGAAGAATAGAAGCATCGATTATGGTGCTAGGAGGTTTAGTAGGCTTAGTTGGAACATTATCGCTAATTATCTTTCTTACTGATTGTTCCACTTTATCAATAGCGTTTTGATAGTATTCTTCTTTTCTAACTTTATCTACTTGATCTTGGTATATTTCTTTATTAGTAAAGTCACCCTCAATTTGAAGCAGTCGGTCAAGACCTGTAACCATTGAGATACCATTGTCCTTACAGATTTCTTGTAGCTTCTCTTTAGCTTCTGAACCTATTCTAACTGAATCATATTTTTTCTTAGACATAATATCTTACAATATCACATTTTGTACACAATTTATCTATAACAATTGTTATAACAGTAGGTTTAAAATTGCTTTACAGGGTTAAATATGTAACAATTATTAACATCTTATATAAACAATATGACTTACACACAGAAGGTCCTAGGTTCGAGTCCTCGATCGCCCAGCATTTAAAAACGATATATGAATATATTTTTTGATATTATAAAAACAAATGTCGGATGGATCGGCATTCAATATTCTGATAATGGTATTAAAAAAATCACTCTCCCCAATAAGTCAATTTTTGATTGTAAAAATGAAATTGAAATTTATCATAAGCCTGATTTTATTAATCAAAAAAAAATTGAATCTTTAAGTAAAGATATAACAGAATATTTTGAAGGCAAAAATATAGATTTTTCAACTTACAGTATAGATTTATCTGATTTTTCAGATTTTGCCAGGATTACTTTGAATGCATGCAGAAATATACCTTATGGAAAAACTAAAAGTTATCAATGGATAGCTAAGAGAATAAACTCTCCTTTATCTTCTAGAGCAGTTGGACAAGTTCTAGCACGAAACCCTTGCCCTATTATTATTCCATGCCACAGAATTATATCTAAACAAGGTCAATTAACTGGTTATGGTGGCAAACAAAATAGAATAGGATTAAAAAAATACATGCTAAATTTAGAATCGAATATTTAATATTAAGGTTAATTCAAAGTCTCTACTTTAATACTTCCATTATCTCCCAAAATAATTTCTAAATTACTTTTAAGAATATCAGAAATATTAATTTTCATCATAGGCCAATTCATTTTGATTATATTTTGACCAGAAACAATATTTAGTATTACTTCATCATCTCCAATATGAACTAATAGTAAATCTTTGACTTCATGAAATCGATCTTGATCATTTTGAATACTATCGGTTTCAATTAAAGTTATATTCATTTTTTTAATCTTTTTTTTATAGGCTGATCCATTTGAATTATCTACATTTTTAGTTTCTAAATATTTAAAATCATTCACATCTAATCTCATTTTTGATTCATTAACAGATTCGAAACTAGGTTCAATAGAAACAAAACTATTTTCTTTTAAAGAGGCATTTGATTCTACATTCATACTATATTTACTTACAAAAGTTGCATGAACACAAACTCCTTCATTTTTAGATCGTAAAGTTCCCAGTACATTCACTAAATTACCAACAGACCAGAAAACTCTACTTTCAATCATTAACTCTTCCCATACAAATACATCTATGGCCCCATCTAGTAAAACTAAAGATACAATTAAAAATGGCTTGTTATTTTTTGTTTGTCTAGTTAATACTGATGCAATTTGACCAGCTAAATTAACTTTTTTGCCTTTGGTAATATCGTTGATTTGGTTTAAAAATACTATAGTTTCAGAATCAGATTTATCAATTAATAAGTTTAAAGGATTTTTAGATGATAACGAAATACCTAGCATTTCAACTTCCCATAATAACTGTTCATGATCTGAAATTGTAGATAAAGGCAAGTCGATTTTTGATAACGGAACAATAACTGATTCTCCAAAAAGATCAAACATAGAGGATTGATTAGAATTTTTCAATTTAAGTTCACTTTGTGCTAAAGATAAAATCCTATCTATAGAATCCAATAAAGAGCCGCGATTACCAAATTCGTCCATACTACCAGATTTGATTAAGCTTTCTAGATTTTTACGATTAATTCCACTCATATCAGCTTCTCTACACATTTCTTCTATAGAATTAAATTTTCCATAATTATTTCTAGCAATCAGAAATGCATCTATAGCTATATTACCCACATTCTTTATTGCAGATAGACCAAATCTAATTCCTGATTTCCCTTCGCTTGTTTTATATATAGAAAATTTAGAATTACTGAAATTGATATCTGGTTGTAATACAATAATCCCTAATCTACGACATTCCACAATAGCACTTCTTACTCTATCCATGTTATCAATATATGCGTTAAGTAAAGACACCATATATTCAATAGGATAATTTGATTTCATATAAGCAGTCCAATAAGAAATCAATCCATAACTTACACTATGAGCTTTGTTAAAAGCATAACCTGCAAAAGGCTCTATAAGGTCAAATATTTTTTCAGCTAATTCCTGAGTATAACTCTGAGATAGTGCTCCACCAATAAATTTCTCTCTTTCCTGAGCCATTATTTCAGGGATTTTTTTACCCATTGCTTTTCGAACTATATCAGCTTCGCCTAACGTATAACCTGCAAATGCTTGAGCTATTAAAAGAACTTGATCTTGAAAAACTATTACACCATATGTTTCTTCTAATATTTCTTTCAAAACAGGATGTGGATATTCAGGTTCCACATATCCATGTTTTGCAGAAATAAAAGTATCTATATGCTCCATTGGTCCAGGTCGATATAATGCTATCATTGCAGCTATATCTCCTAAAGAAGTAGGTTTTAATTCTTTAATATATCGAGTCATGCCACTACCTTCTAGCTGAAACACTCCAACTGTTTCGCCATTGCCAAGGAGTTCAAAAGTTTTTTTATTATCTAAAGGAATATCTTGCAATTTAATATTAATATTCTTCTCAACATTAATTTCTTTCTGAACATTAGATAATATTGTTAGGTTAGACAATCCTAAAAAATCCATTTTCAGCAATCCTAATGAAGCAATTGGATCCATAGCAAATTGAGTCATTGCAATCTTATGATCATTATCTTTAGTAGGTCTTTGTAAAGGAACAAGATTGTCTAATTGTTTTTTTGATATTAAGACCCCAGCAGCATGTGTACTTGAATGTCTTTTTACTCCTTCAAGTGACATAGCTGTATCAATCAAACTTTTAATTTTTATATCTGACTGATAAGAATAAGATAATTCTGAAGATTCTAATAAAGCTTCTGAAATAGTAATATTTAAGCGTGTTGGAACATATTTAGCAATAACATCAACATCAGAATAAGCCATGGCTAACGCTCTACCCACATCTCTAATTGCCGCTTTAGCCCCCATAGTTCCAAAAGTAATTATTTGAGCAACATGATCAGATCCATATTTTTCTACAACATAATTTAATACTTCTTCTCTTCTATCATCTTGAAAGTCCATATCAATATCTGGCATATCTTTTCTCTCTAAATTCAAGAATCTTTCAAATACCAGATTGTAATCTAAAGGATTAATATCTGTAACACCCAAACAATATAAAGTTAAACTAGCAGCGGCGCTACCTCTAACTGCAAAGAATATATCATTATCTCTTACAAATTTTGCTATATCCCATACTACCAAAAAATAGTTTGCAAAGCTTGTTTGCTTAATAACTTCTAGTTCATATTCAAGTCTAGATTTTTGATAGTCAGTTTCTAAGCCAAATTTTTTAAGTGCTTCAAAACAAATTTGATATAAATATTCATCTGCATCACCACCATTCGGAACTTCAAATTCAGGCAAATGCATTTGAGTAAAATCCAATTCTAAATTACACATATCTGCAATTTTTTGAGTATTAGTAATCGCATCTGGATTTTCAGAATAAATATCATTCATTTCTTCAAAACTTTTTAGATAATATGAATCATCCTCCATTTTCATTCTTTTTTCATCTAAAATATTCGTATTGGTATGTATACAAATCAAAATATCTTGAGCATAAGAATCTTCTTTATTTATATAATGACAATCGTTTGTTGCAACTAACGGAATATCCATTTCAGAGCTTAATTCAATCAATACCTCATTAATTCTATCTAAATTATCGACATTAGCATGTTCCATTAATTCAAAATAATAGTTTTCAAAAGTATTTTTATACCAAGAAGCCGCCGATTTTGCATCATCTAATCTATTTGCAACAATTAAAGTTGATATTTCGCTACTTGGACATCCAGATAAAACAATTAGACCTTCAGAATAAGTTTCTAACAATTCTCTATCCACACGTGGTTTATAATAGAAACCTTCAAGATGAGAAAGTGAAACAAGTTTAACTAGATTTTGATACCCAACTAAATTCTTTGCTAATACTGTTAAATGATAAGGCTTTTTATATTGGGGATTTTTAGTATGTCTACTAGTTTGTGCTACATACATTTCACAACCTATAATAGGCTTAATTCCTGCAGAAATGGCAGCTTTATAAAAATCAATTACACCATATAGAACTCCATGATCTGTAATTGCTAAACTATTCATACCCAATTCTTTAGCTTTTGCAATCATTGGATCAATACGAGATAAACCATCCAGCATACTATTTTCAGTATGAACATGTAGATGTGTAAACAAATTACCCTGCTATTTCTAATTGATAATTAATGTGTGTTTTTTAAAACACATAAATGAATAATACACTTATAATATACAAAAAAAAACAAATTTTATTACGAAATAAACTAAATATAAAATAACAATAAAAAAAGGACTAACAATGTTAGTCCTTTTTTTATTAACGAATTAAAAACTAATAATCCATTGGTGGCGCAGCAGGCATAGCAGGAGCATCTTCTTTAATGTCAGTAATTAAAGATTCAGTAGTAATTACCATAGCAGCAACACTAGATGCATTTTCTATAGCAGCTCTAGTAACCTTAGCTGGATCCATAATTCCTCTTTTTAATAAAGCAGTAAAGTCACCAACCTCAGCATCATACCCAAAGTCACCTTTTGATTTAAGACTCTCAGCTAAAATAACTTCTCCAGCAGCACCTGAATTTTCAGCAATAAGTTTTAAAGGTTTAGTCAAAGCACTTTTAAGTATTTCGACACCTGTCTGTTCATCCTCAGGTAAAGAAGATAAATTATCCAAAGAAGCACTTGCTCTAACTAAAGCTAATCCTCCTCCAGGAACAATTCCTTCTTCTACAGCAGCTCGAGTTGCTGACAATGCATCTTCAACTCTTTGCTTTTTCTCTTTAAGTTCTATCTCTGTAGCAGCTCCAACTTTAATAATCGCAACTCCTCCAGATAATTTAGCTAATCTTTCTTGGAGTTTTTCTCTATCAAAATCAGAAGTTGTTTCTTCAACTTGAGCTTTAATTTGCTTTACTCTTCCGTCAATATTAGCTCTATCACCGCTACCGTCAACAAAAGTAGTTTCTTCTTTAGTTGAAACTAATCTTCTGCATCTACCTAAATCTGCAACTTCAACTGAATCAAGCTTTCGGCCAACTTCTTCACTAATAACCTGACCACCAGTCAATATTGCTATATCATCTAACATAGCTTTACGTCTGTCGCCAAAACCTGGAGCTTTTACTGCAACGACAGATAAAGTACCTCTCATTTTATTTACAACTAATGTTGCAAGAGCTTCAGCTTCTATATCTTCAGCAATAATACAAACATTTTTACCTACTTGTAATATTTTTTCTAAAGCAGGCAAAATATCTGCAACAGCAGATATTTTCTTATCAGTAATTAATATATATGGATCATCTAATGAAGCTTCCATTCTATCTTGATCAGTAATGAAATATGGTGATATATATCCCCTGTCAATTTGCATACCTTCTACAAATTCTTGTTCATAGCTAAGGCCTTTGGATTCTTCAACAGTTATAACACCATCTTTACCTACTTTTTCCATTATATCTGCAATTAAATTCCCCATTTCTTCATCATGAGCTGATAATGAAGCTACTTGAGCAATTTGAGTTTTACTATCACCAACTAAAGTTCTCATTTCTCCAATAGCTTTTCGAAGCTCATCAACACCTTTTTCAATACCTCGCTTGATAGCCATAGGGCTAGCTCCTGCAGCAATATTTTTAAAACCTTCGTGAATTATAGCCTGAGCTAAAACTGTTGCAGTTGTTGTTCCATCTCCTGCAACATCATTAGTTTTACTAGCTGCTTCTTTTAATAGTTGAGCACCCATATTCTCAAATTCATCTTCAAGATCTATTTCTTTAGCAATCGTAACACCATCACTACATACTTGAGGTGGTCCGAATTTTTTATCTAAAACAACATTCCTGCCTTTAGGTCCCAAAGTTATTCCAACTGTATCTGTTAACATATCTATGCCACGTTTCATAGCGGCTCTAGCTTCTTCACCAAAAATTAATTTTTTTGGCATTTTACCCTCCTATTTTTTTCCGTTTGATTATACGAACTAAAAAACTATTTAATAAAAAGAATATCGTCTTCTCTTAAAACAAGATATTCAATTGCACCAACTTTATATTCAGTGCCAGCATATTTTGAATACACTACACTATCTCCAACTTTAAGCTCCATAGGTATTCTTTTTCCATCATCTGTTATTTTACCTGGACCAGCTGCCACTATAGTACCTTCTTGAGGTTTTTCTTTTGCAGTATCAGGAATATATATTCCACCTGAACTGATTTGCTCGTCAGTTTCAGACGGTTCTATAACCACCCTGTTACCTAGGGGTTTGAATGAGATTTTGGCCTTTGTAGCCATTAAACTATCCTCTCGATTTTCATAAATGTTTATATAAAATTAAAAACTAGCAGACAACGCCTGCATCTGCCAATAAATTGTAATTTACTTAAATACTTTTGTCAACGGATAAGAATTCAAGTGAATTGCAATTTATTGACTTGTGAAAAGTATATTAATATCATCTCCTAATGGTATATAAAATAAATCATCTTTTACAGTATATAACTTTATCAGTTAGACCAAAACAGTGGACCAAGAACTTATTAGTATTCTTAGCTCTATTCTTCTCTTTAAATGAAGGATGGGAAGTCACAAAGACAGAAGAACTCTTTTTACTATTAACAAAAACAACTTTAAGCTTTTTTATATTTTGCTTTTTAAGCTCAAGCATCTATCTGATAAATGATATATTAGATAAAGATAAAGACGTCTTGCATCCTGAAAAATCAAAAAGACCTATTGCTTCAGGTAAAATATCTATAAAAACTGGACTTGTTGTTAGTTTTTTTATTGGCATTATATCTATAATTTCAGCTTTTTTTTTAAATAAGAATTTCGGAATGATATCAATAACATATTTATCTATAATGTCTTTATATTCATTATATTTAAAAAAATTTATAATATTAGATGTGGCAATAATTAGCTTAGGTTTTGTTTTAAGAACTATATCAGGTGCATTAGTAATTGATGTGCCAATATCAAATTGGTTATATATATGTACAGGAATTGGAGCCCTTTTTATTGCTTTATCTAAACGACGAAGTGAATTGGATACAGGAGGTGAAAATATTTTTAAACAAAGAAATACTCTACAGATATATAAACCTAACCAATTAAATATCTCGATGTTGATTTGTGGAATTTTAGTCTTGATTTCATACATATTATATACAATTCAAGCTTCTAATTTACCAAATAACAATATAATGCTTATTACTGTACCTTTTGTACTATTTGGATTAATACGATATTCTTATTTGACAATTTATAAAAAATTAGGAGAAACACCAGAAAATATAATTACGTCAGATTTCATTCTCATATCTATAATATTACTATGGCTTACTAGTTCATCAATAATTCTATTTGTTTTTAGAAACTAATTTATTAATTATCAATCTACTATTTGAAATTAAAAAGGATATATATGAATCCTCCAAAAGAAATTTTTGATATACCTACTTGGATAGGTGTATATATTTTAACTTTTCTTTCATTTAGTATATCCGCATCAATAATATATTATCGTTTTATTCGTATTGTGTTAAAAGGAAAACCAATTAATATTTCTAAAAATTTAACCCCACGTATACTTGGTGCTTTCAATTTGATATTTGGACAAAAAAAAGTTTTACAAAGCATATCATTAAAAAAAGATCTGGCAGGAATAGCACATTTTTTTATATTTTGGGGGTTTTTATCTTTTTTATTTAGTTATATTTTATTTATATATGCTGACTCAATAAATCCAAGTTTTTCTTCGAGAATTTTATCTATACATGGTGTAAAAATATTTACTTGGTATTTAGATATCATTTCAGTATTATTTATAATTACAATAATTTGGGGGATTTATAGAAGATGGGTATCAAAACCTAGTAGATTATCATTTGATATAACTCAAAAACTAGAATCTGCATTTATACTTATATTCATTCTCATATTAATGGTAAGTTCATTACTGTCTGAAAGTTTTTATTATGCTGCAAATAATACTAATCATACTCCACCATTTGCATATATCATAAGTAAATTTATTTTAAATTTTGAATTAAGCTCAACAGTATATTTAAATATATATTCGATAACTTGGTGGGTTCATTTAATAATAATTTTAAGTTTTTCTATTTACATTCCTATTTCAAAACACTTACATATTATAGCTGCACCTATAAACCTTTTTATAAGACCAATGGGTAATCCAGGAACCCTGTCTACGCCAACCGATTTATTAAATCTAGATACTTTTGGAGCAGCTAAATTAGAGGATTTTAATAGGAAAGAGATATTAGACGGATATGCTTGTGCAGTATGTGGCAGATGCTCTGATGTATGCCCTGCAAATATAACAAACAAACTGCTTTCACCAATGCACCTTATTAATAATATGAAAGATAAAATTATTAAAGATGTATCCAGTCAAAAAAACAATAATTCAAATTTAATTGGTGAAACAATTCCTGAGCAAACTTTATGGGATTGTTTAACTTGTGGAGCTTGTGTTCAAGAATGTCCTGTAGGTATTACACATATAGATACTATAGTAGATATGCGCAGACACTTAGTTATGGAAAAAGCAGAAGTTCCTGAAACAGCAATGAATGCTCTATTAAATATGGAACAAAGAGGTCATCCTTGGAAAGGAACGACATTCTCTCGTACAGATTGGGCTAAAGGTCTAAATGTAAAAAGGCTAAAAGATTATCCGGAAACAAAAATGCTTTTGTGGGTAGGATGCACATCTGCACTTGAAGAGCGGAGTCAAAAAATTGCTCAATCAATGGTGTCTATCCTAAATCATGCAAATATAGATTTTGCTATACTCGGAGAAGAAGAAACATGTTCTGGAGACCCTGCACGACGCCTTGGGAATGAATACCTATACCAAACGTTAGCACAAAAAAACATAGATACTCTCAATAAATATTCATTAGAAACTATACTTACAATGTGTCCTCATTGCTTTAATGTAATTAAGAACGAATATCCCCATCTAGGAGGAGATTATACAGTTTTACACTATACCGAATATATTGATACTTTAATACAAGCAAAAAAAATCAACCTATTAAGTAAAATTGAAACGAATATTACCTATCACGACTCATGCTATCTCGGTAGACATAATAAAATATATGACTCTCCAAGAAACATAATCAATTCTATTCCAAATACTAATTTAATTGAAATGAAAAGATGTAGAGAAAAAGGATTTTGTTGTGGTGCTGGTGGTGGGCATATGTGGTTAGAAGAAAGTAACAATCAGAAAATTAATCATGTAAGAGCTAATGAATCTATAGAAACAGGTGCAGAAACAGTTGCTGTTTCATGTCCTTTTTGCTTACAAATGTTTTCAGAAGCAATAGAATCAAACAAACCTAATAAAAAATTTGAAGCTAAGGATTTATTAGAAATAATTGATGAAAACATTGATCGAAATTAAAAATCAATGACAATTAAAAGTCTATCAAAGATTTAATTTCATCGTACAATTTTTTATCTTGTAAAGATTCATAAATCGAAGCCTGTAATAAGCCTCCAGGAGTTCCTACATCAAAATGAATTTCTGAAAATTCATACCCTAAGACTCCTTTAGTTTTATTTAATACTGAAACTGCATCTGTAAGTTGAATTTCCCCATTAATTCCTGAATTAGTTTTTTCTAAAATATTAAATATTTCGTAGGGTAAAATATATCTTCCAATTATAGCTAAATCTGATGGAGCATTAATTATTTGTGGCTTCTCTACCATTTTTGATATTTGATATATGCTTGTTGTGATTTTTTTCGCTTCTACAACACCTAAATTAGGTAATAATTTCTTTGGTACTTTCTTAAGGGCAATCACAGATAATCTTTTTTGCAAATATATTTTACACATTTCACCTATAATTGATTTTTGTCCTAAAATTAAGTCGTCTGGAAGAATTATGCCAAAAGGTTCACAGCCAATTATATCTTTACATTGTAGGATTGCATCTCCAAGACCTAGAGGAGTATCTTGATATACTAAATTTATCGAAGATTTTTTTTTAATTTCATAAAATTCAGACAAAACATCCTTGTTTTTTAATTTCTTCTCCATTTCTAGTGGCTTTTCAAAATATTCAATTATTGATTCTTGACCTCTAGACATAACAATAATCACTTCTTTTATTCCTGCAGAAACAGCTTCTTTTACTGCGTAATGAATTGAAGGAGTATTCCAAATGGGTAGCATAGCCTTTGGAATAGATTTAGTCACAGGTAAAAATCGTGTTCCTAATCCAGCCACAGGTATAATTACTTTAGTAATATTCAATATAACCTCACATATATTGAATTATTATATATAAAATATCAGATTCAGTATATTGCACTCCATTTTAATTCAATAAATGATAATATTATATATTATGATTAAAGTTACTAAACAAGCACAAACTGAACTATACAATATTATTAGTTCAAGAAAACTTAGACCAGATCAATGTATAAGACTAAGCGTTCCTCCAGCCTGGAAAGGAGAAGGAGATTTTGGTTTAGTGATAAGTACGTTTGGAGTTGCAGATTCTATAATAAAATTTAATGATAAAAAAATATTACTTATAGATGCAGATTTGAATTCTCAATTATCTAACTCTAATTTAGATTTTAAAGATAGTAAATTTACTTTAGATATATATTAAGACAAATACATCTTTAATATTATATGTGAACAGGGGGATTATTTGAATGATTTAATAATAATCGGAGCTGGTCCAGCTGGTAATATTGTTGCAGAACAAACAGCAGCAGCAGGACTAGATGTAATTGTATTAGACTGGAGAAAAAATATTGGGGACAAACTATGTACAGGTATTATTGGAAAAGAATGCCTAGATAAATTCCCTCCTAGAAAAGAAGATATATATCATGAAGTAAAATCAGCATCTCTAATATCCCCTTCTGGCAAAACTCATAGAATTGTCCGTGATAATACTCAAGCAGCTATATTAAATAGAGTTTCATATATACAATCTATAGCAAATAAAGCCAAAATCAAAGGAGCTAAATATCATCTAGAACATAGAGTTACAAAAATAAATAAAAATCCAGATTATATTAGTATTGTAGTTAAACATAATGAAAATATAAAAACATATAAATGTAAACTACTCATCATTGCAAGTGGATTTAATACTCCTCTGTTAAAAATGTTAGATATTGATACAAGTAATAACAAGTCCTTACTTGGTTCACAAATTGAAGTTAATGTAAATGCATTAAAGGAAACCCAAGTTTATTTTGGAAAGGATATTTCCCCTGGGTCTTTTGGATGGTTAGTACCGTTGACAAGCTCAAGTGCATTATTAGGAGTAATATCAAAAGAAAAAACTCAAGAAAACATAAAGTACTTTTTGAACAAATTAATAAATGAGGGAAAAATACTAAAGAACGATTACGATATTAAGAGCTGGGGTATACCAATTAGTCCATTAAATAAAACATACCAAAATCGCATATTAATTACCGGAGATGCGGCAGGACTAACTAAACCAACTACTGGTGGAGGAATATATTATTCACTATTATCGGGTCAGATAGCTGCAAAGACTTCAATAGATGCTATTAAAAACAACAACTTATCTGAAAACAAACTGAAAGAATATCAAACTGAATGGAAACGTATTTTTGGTAAAGAAATTCGTATTAGCTATTATTCCAGATTGTTTTTCGAGACTTTGAATGACAACCAAATAGAAAAACTTATTGGCCTTGGATTTGAATTGCAAAATGAATTGATTAATGAATCAGATTTTTCCTTTGATTGGCATAGTAAAGTAATTTTAAAAGCTTTTAAAAACAAAAAAATGCGCGAATTATTAATTAAATTCGCACCAATTATACCTTCAATATTATCAAAAAAAGTAATTTAAAAGGATTAAATAAAATTAATCCTTTAAGAATTCTTGAATTCTACTCAGGAGATCATTCAAGGTTACAGTTGAATTATTTTTATCTGTTCTTTTTCCAATTTCAACAAGCCCATTTTTTAGATTCCTAGGGCTAACAATAACTCTAATAGGAATTCCTAATAAATCTGCATCATTAAATTTAACTCCTGCAGAATCATAACGATCATCATAAAGAACTTCTAATCCTGCTTTAGTCAATTGAGAATATAATAGTTCAGATGTTTTTGCAACAACTTCATCTTGCATATTTATACTTATCAAATATACCTGATAAGGTGAAATAGCCTTAGGGAAAACAATACCCTTTTCATCATTATTCTGCTCTATAACTGCTGACAACAAACGTCCAACCCCTATTCCATAACAACCCATTATTATTGGATTTCTATTACCTTCTTGATTTGGATATTTAGCATCAAAAACTTCACTATATCTATTACCTAGTTTAAAGGTATGACCAACTTCTATACCACGATAAATCATTAATTTAGATTCACATTTTATACAAAAAGATTTTTTTGTTGCTAGAGCTATATCACCAAATAAATCAGCTTTAAAATCTTTCTCGAAATTCACATTTTTAAAGTGATTATTTTCCTCATTAGCACCAGCAACAAAATTAGAGCCAAACATAACTGAATCATCAACAATGATTTTTGTGTTGACAACACCAATTGGAGATGAAAATCCAGGAACAAATCCATTATTTAAAATTTCCATTTTATCTGCTATTCTTAGTTGAGTTCCTCCACCTAATATATTTGACAATTTAACCTCATTCACATCTAAATCTCCACGTATAACAACCATTAATAGATTTGAATCATTAAAATAAAAAACTACTTTTAGAGTTTTACTTTTAGGTATATTCAAATATTCAGATAAATGATCAATCGTTTTCACGTTAGGCGTATAAACTTTTTCAATTTCAAATAATTGATCTTCTTTTTTTATCCCTAAAGATTTATTTAATTGAGCTTTTTCTTCATTAGCAGCATATTTACAAAATCCACATATGATTATTGAATCTTCACCTGATTCTGAAATCAATACAAATTCATGTGAATCCTTACCTCCTATAGCTCCACTATCAGCTTCTACTACTACTACATCTAGCCCGCATCTATTATAAATTTCTTTATAAGCTTTTTGTATATGATTATATTGTTGATCCAAACCATTTTGATCAACATCAAAACTATATGCATCTTTCATATCAAATTCTCTAACCCTTACAAGTCCACCTCTAGGCCTAGGTTCATCTCTAAATTTCGTCTGTATTTGATAAATTAAAATTGGTAAATCTTTATAACTTAGCACATTTGTTTTAACAATATTGGTTAATAATTCTTCATGAGTTGGAGCTAAAATTAAATCTCTATTTCTACGGTCTTGTAACCTAAACAAATCAGGTCCATAAGTAGCTGACCGTCCAGAAATCTCCCAGATATTTAAAGGCTGCAAAACAGGCATTCTGATTTCTTGACCACTAACCTTATCCATCTCATCACGAATAATAGCTTCAATTTTCTTTATAGATTTCCATGCAAGCGGCATATAAGTATATATACCTGATGCTACCTGATGAATCATACCTGATCTAATCATTAATTTATGACTTATAAGCTCAGCATCTGATGGAGTTTCTCTGATTGTTTTACCAAAAAGTTTCGAGCGCCTCATTAAAAAATCTCTCTTTTATTATTCAATGCTTTAATAGATAACTAATCATATTAAAGATGCTTCAATTTTTTTAACTTCCTCTGTTAGAGCTTCTAACATTTCTTCTTCTTTTACTACTCTTAGTTTTTGACCTTTTCGAAATATTATAGCCCTGCCATTTCCTGCAGCAATACCTACATCTGCATCTTTTGCTTCTCCTGGGCCATTGACCTCACAACCCATAACTGCAACTTTAATAGGACTTTTTATTTTCTTCAACATATTATCAACGTCATTAGCAAGTTTCCTAATATCCACATCTGCCCTACCACAACTCGGACAAGCAGCTAAAACAGCACCCTCTTTACGAAGATTTAATGATTTTAATATTTCTATACCAGATAAAACTTCTTCTACAGGAGAATCACTTAATGAAACCCTAATAGTGTCTCCGATACCTTCATATAACAGTACACCTAATCCTATAGCACTCCTAATACTTCCTGATTTAGCAGTACCTGCTTCCGTAATACCTAAATGTAAAGGATAAGGAACTAAAGATGCCATTTTCCTATAAGACTCTACAGTAGTAGCAACATCAAAAGATTTTAAAGATATTTTTATCATATCGAAATCTAAATCTTCTAATATACCGATTTCCCACAAACCTGTATTTACCATATGATCTACAACAGAATATTTCTTGTCATTTATTTCACCAGCTTTAGGTAGTAAATTAACTCCATCTTTATGTCTTGACATACCTCTAGTTTTACCTATCCCTCCTACTGGAGGTAGGCTACCGAAATTAACTCCTATCCTTATAGGTATTTGTCTTTGTTTAGCTTCTTTAACAACAATTTCAACTTTATCTTTATCACGTATATTGCCTGGGTTCAAACGTAAACAATCAATTCCACTTTTTAAAGAAGCAAGTGCTAACTCATAATGAAAATGTATATCAGCAATTAATGGAATTGATATCTGTTTACGAATTTCCTGTAATGCATTAGCAGCTTCCATATCAGGAACTGCGCAACGCACAATTTGACATCCTACTTCTTCTAATTCTTTAATTTGATTAACCGTAGCAGATACATCTCGAGTATCAGTTTTAGTCATAGATTGAACGCTTATATTCGCATCGCCCCCAACCTTAACTTTACCGACATAAATTGGTTTTGTAATACGTCTATGCATAAAATTCTCCAATAATTAACTATAACACTTAACTAGTAATCAAAAATACTTTGTCCATTAATTATACGTGAAATATCTAAATATAATGGAAACAATATAAAAAATACTGTTACAACTATTAACCCAATTACCATTATAACTTTTTCTCGTTCAGCAGTTAAGATATCTCCATTAATATATTCAAAAACCAATAAAGCAATTCTTCCTCCATCAAGAGGAGGAAGTGGTAAAAGATTCAATATTCCTAAGCTTATACTTAACAATGCCATTAATTCTAATACAGGTAAGACTCCTTCTTTTGCAACTTCCCCAGTAATTTGAGCAACTCCAATAGGTCCACCTAAAGGAATTGGTCCGCCTTTAAACCATTTAAAAAATGTATTCTTTAAAGTCGTTAAAATTCCTGATATTTTACTAATAGACATAGGAATTGCTTCAAAAAATGAATAACTTCTAATAACAGGTTTGATATTAGAAGTTCCAATCATTATACCTAAAGGTCCCTGTACAATTTTATCTCCTAACAATAAATTTGGATCATATTTTTTCACTTCAATAATTGATACTTCATTTATTGGATCACTTACTTTTTCAACTATAGTCTGAGTCGGGGTATTCATTCTAGCCAGTAAATTTATATTTTCTATAATAGAAAATTCTTGAGCTATCAGTATCCCATTAATATTTGATCCTTTACGCACACCTAATTCTACCTCTGAACCTAGATTTAACATTACATTTTGAACTAGATCTATATGATTATCAATTTTTTTTCCATTTATGCTTATAATCTGATCACCAGATTTCAAACCTGATATTTCTGCAGGTGAATCAGGTGCTACGCCTAAAACATTTACTTGTCCAACAACATATTCTCTAGGAATCATGAATAAAATAATGAAAATTAAAATCGGAAACAAAAGATTTACAATAGATCCTGAAAATAAAATCATTGCCTTGGTTAAAATTTTCTTTTCTTTAAAATCACCTGCTTCTACATTTTTTTTATCTGACATCCCTGCTAATTTAACAAAACCGCCTAGTGGAATAAAATTAATTGAATATATCGTGCCTTTGAAAGATTTACCATAAATTCTAGGTGGAAATCCTATTCCAAATTCATCTACTTTAACCCCTGATAATTTAGCAGTTACAAAATGGCCAAATTCATGAATTATTACTAAAAACATTATTAAAGGAATAAATAATAACCAAGAAGAAGCTCCAATCATTGATTCACCTAATTAATAATCTTCCTCTCTCGCGAGCATTATTTGTAGCATCTAATATTTGATTTATATTAGGATTAACAATATTATTATGTGACTTTAAAATTTCCGCAATAAAACTACTGATTTCTAAAAAGCTTATTTTACTTTCTAGAAAACATTCTACAGCAATATCATCTGCTCCAGTTAATGCTGCAGGCCAAGTACCACCTTTAATAGCAGTATCAATTCCTAATTTAAAACAAGGATATCGTTCATGATCAATATTGAAAAAATTAAGCGATCCAATATTAACTAGGTCAAACTTTTTTATATACTGATTAGCTTTTCTATATGGATATAATAATGCATACTGAATCGGTAATTTCATATCAGGGTTACTAATTTGTGCTTTAATTGAACCATCATTAAATTCAACTAGAGAATGAATCATACTTTCAGGATGTACTACGACTTCAATTTTCTCCCAAGGCATATCAAATAACCAATGAGCTTCAATAACTTCAAATACTTTGTTCATCATTGTTGCTGAATCAATAGTGATTTTATTACCCATATGCCAATTAGGGTGCCTTAAAATTTGTTCACGTGTAAGCTTTGAAATTTCTTTTATAGGAACAGACCTAATTGATCCTCCAGATGCAGTAATTATCAATTTTGAAATATTATTATCTTCACCTCTAATACACTGCCAAATAGCATTAGGTTCACTATCAATTGGCAACAAAGCTACTTTATTCTTTTTTACTGCGTCCATTAAAATACTACCTAACATTACTATCGTTTCTTTATTAGCTAAAGCAATATCAATTCCAGAATTAATAGCCGCGAGAGTTGGTAATAGCGAAACATCTCCACTTGTAGCTGATACAACTAAATCAACTTCAGTATCTACTACCATTGATTCAATATCAGAATAAATACAATTGTTGTTGTCAAATAATTGATCAGTATCTTTTATTAATTCACAATAGGCAAATTTAGGATTAAATTCTTTAATTTGTTTTTTTAACAAATCTATATTCTTCCCTGCAACTAATCCTATTATTTTAAATTCTTCAGGAAAAACCCGAATTATTTCCAAAGTCTGAGTTCCAATAGAACCAGTAGACCCGAGTAATACTATTCCTTTACGTTTTAATACCATAATAAAAAATAATACAAAAATAGTAAGTTTAAGGCAACTGAATCTAAGCGATCTAATACTCCTCCATGGCCAGGAAGTATTTCACTAGAATTTGTCAGATTTGCTCGTCTTTTAAATTTTGATTCTAAAATATCACCAATTTGAGCGACTATACCAATTAAGGCGCCTAAAAATATAACATTTATTAAATCCACAGTAAGTTTAAAATATAATGAAGCTAATATAGCCATAATTAAAGAAGCCAATATACCTGCTATGGCACCTTCGTAAGTTTTAGAGGGACTAATTTTTGGAGCTAATTGTCTTTTTCCGAAAATTTTACCAAATAAAAAAGCAGAAGTATCCGAGGCGAAAATTACTAACATAAAAAACAAAATAATCTCTTCACTATTTTGCATATTTCTAGCTAGTAATAAATGAGATAATAACCCAGAAATATATATTACTAGAGCAATATTAAGAACATAATGTTTTATATTAATTCGGATTATACTAGGCTTTAATAAACAAATTAAAGAGATAAATATAGAAATCTGAATTAATAATATTATCCAAAGATTATTATTAATTAAATTCGAATAAAAATAAATCGAAAAAGTAATTAATAACGATAATATAATACTCCCAAATACAGTTATGTCATAACCCCATAAACGAACTAATCTAGACATTTCATAGCTAGAAAATCCTACTAACAATAAAATTGCTAGTAAAAATAAATATGATCCTCCAAAGATTACAATTATAACAATAGGTAATAAAATTAAAGCAGTAATAACACGTTTAATTAAATCAAATTTGACCAATGTTTTTCCTATTATAACAATACGATTAATTCAAAATTTCTTACGGTTTCAATTTACCAAATCGCCTAATACGTTCTGAATATTCCTTTATAGACTTTTCAATTTCAGATTTGCCAAAATCTGGCCACAATACATCTGTGTAATAATACTCTGAATATGCTGATTGCCACAATAAAAAATTACTTATTCTGATTTCTCCTGCAGTTCTAATTATTAAATCAGGATAAGGAGTATCTTTAGTATAAAGATACTCCTTAAATAATTCTTCAGATACATTTTCTTCGGAAATCTTATCTGAAATAATTCTTTTAACAGCATCAATTATTTCATGTCTTCCACCATAATCAAATGCAACATTAAGAATGATTCTGGTATTATTCTTAGTTAACTCAATACTATTTTCTATTGCTTTTTTAAGTTTCAGAGATAATCTATCTAGTCTACCTATATGTTGAATCTTAACTCCTTGAGAGTTCAATTCATTTAATTCTTTAGAAATAGTTTTAGTCATAATGTCTAAAAGCCAAGATACTTCTCTATTAGGACGATTCCAATTTTCTGTAGAAAATGCAAATAAAGTCAAATATTTGATATTTAAATTAGCAAAGACTTCAATTATATTCCTAATATTATTAGTCCCTGCTTGATGTCCAAAAAATCTAGATTTTCCACGAGATTCCGCCCATCTACCATTACCGTCCATGATTATAGCTACGTGGTTAGGAATATTTTCATCAATAGAAGTCATAATAACACAACGATAAATCTTAGATTTCTAAGATTTCTGCTTCTTTTAGCTTTTTTAAATCATTAATTTCATTAGTAAATAAAACATAAATTTCTTGAAGTTCAGCTTGTGAATTTTTACTCTCATCAATTGATAATTCTTTATTTTTTTCTAATTGACGAATTTTTTCTATAGAATCTTTTCGATTATTACGTAACGATATAAGAAATTCCTCTGTCATTTTCCCAACTAGTTTAACTAAATCTTTTCTTCTTTCCTCAGATAAAGGTGGGATGTTTATTCTGATCAAATTACCATCAATATTCGGAGTTAAACCAAGTCCAGATTTTAATATTGATTTTTCTGTATCACGTACACCTTCTTTATCCCAAAGTTGGATAGCTATAGTTTTAGAATCAGGAATCGAAATAGAGGCGATCTGACTTAATGGGGTAGGAACGCTATAGTAGTCAACCATTAATCCGTTAACTAATGCAGCTGATGCTCGCCCTGTGCGTACAGAAGAAAATTCATTTCCAAGTGAAGTAACTGTTTTTTTCATTTTATCTTTAGTATCAATAAATATTGTTTTTATTGAAGACATTATTATGCACCTTTAGTTATTGAAAAATTATATTTATTCAGACGTTACTAGAGATCCTATAGAATCTCCTCGAGCAATTCTTTTCAAACTATCTAGACCAAATAAATCAAAAACGATTATAGGAAGATTATTATCCATACATAAAGATAAGGCAGTTGAGTCCATAACTCCTAGCCTTTTCTGTAAAGCTTCAAAATAAGTTATAGATTCAAATTTTAAAGCTTTTGGATCTATTTTAGGATCAGATTCATATATACCATCAACATCATTTTTAGCCATCAAAACAACATTGGCATCAATCTCAATAGCACGTAATGCAGCTGCTGTATCCGTTGACATAAAAGGGTTACCAGTTCCGGCAGCAAATATAACAATTCTGTTTTTTTCTAGATGCCTGATAGCTCTTCTTCTAATATATGGTTCTGCAACTTCGGTAAGATTTAAGGCACTCTGAATTCGAGTATCAATTTTATGGATTCTTTCTAAAGAATCTTGTAACAATAAAGCGTTAATTACTGTAGCCAACATACCTGCATGATCTGCTGAAGTACGATCCATACCTTGCATTTCAGCTTCTGATCCTCGTATTATATTACCACCTCCAACAACTATACCAACTTGAACTCCTAAATCAAATATAGATTTGATTTGATTTGACATAAATGATAAAACTGTGGAATCTATTCCGTATTTTTTTTTACCTCTAAATGATTCTCCACTTAATTTAAGAAGAATTCTTTTATATTTTAAATTAGGTTCTAAGGACACAGCTTTATTCACCTAATGCAAATCTTGAAAACCTTCTAATACGAATATTTTCTCCAAGTTTACCAACTGCTTCATTAACTAGAGTCTCAATATTTTTAGAAGGATCTTTAATGAAATTTTGCTTTATTAAACAAACTTGTTCAGCATCTTGAGAAGCATCAAATCCAGGATCAGATTCATCAACATATAAAGGAGCCATCGCTGCAATCTGCATAGATAAATTATGAACTAACTCCTTAAACCCATCCGTTCTCGCAACAAAATCCGTTTCACAATTAACTTCAACTATCGCACCTATTTTCCCTCCAGCATGAATATATGATCCAACAATCCCCTGCTCAGTATCTCTAGATGATTTCTTGGCTGCTTTAGCTATGCCTTCTTTTCTAAGTATTTCTTCCGCACGATCAATATCTCCTGAGGTCTTTTGTAAAGCTTCTTTACAATTCATAATACCAGCCTGTGTTCGATCACGAAGAATTTTAATGGATTCTACTGTATTTGCCAATTTTATATACCTTAATAAAACTTAATATAAATTAATATTAATCGCTTACAGAAGTACTAGTAGCATCTTCTATATGATTTGAATCTAAATCAGAACCAATTATTTCATCAGGCATATCAGCATCTGATTTATTACTAGCAGTATTGATTCCTTCTAAATAAGCATCAGCTAATCTATTTGTAACTAACTGTATAGATCTAATCGCATCATCATTACCCGGAATAGGGAAATCAATATTTTCAGGGTTAGAATCTGAATCAACTAGGCCAACAATAGGAATACCTACACGTTTAGCCTCTAAAATAGCTATATTTTCTTTTTTAACATCTATCACAATAATTGCACCAGGTAGTTGATTCATTTCTTTAATACCACCTAAAAACCGATTCAATTTAACAATCTTTTCCTCTAATTTTAAAGATTCTTTTTTTGTAATTTTCTCAAATTCCCCTTTGTCTTTACGTTCCTCCAAATTATACAAATAATCAATTCTTTTTTTAATCGTTTGAAAGTTAGTCAAAGTACCACCAAGCCAACGGGTAATCACATAGAAAGCACCAGAACGAGCAGAATCTCTTAATATTGAATCATGTGCCTGTCTTTTAGTTCCAACTATCATGATTTTTTTACCTTGAGCAGCTGTTTTAGAAATAAAATCTGAGGCCTTATCTAACATACGATATGTTTGCCGAAGATCAATTATATGAACCCCGTTCCTTTGCGTGAAAATATATGATTTCATTTTAGGATTCCAATGACTTTTTTGATGTCCGAAATGAACACCAGCATCATATAAATCCTTCATAGAAGTAGAATTTAAAATCCTATCCTGAATTGCTTCTTCAATCATATTACCCTTCCGATTATTTGATTTATTTCAAGATCCACTAATACAATTCAACTATAAATATTAGCACAATTTCATATATCATTCAATCTTAATATATTATTATTAAACAATATATGTTTATCAAAACATATACTAAATTGGTAATACTACTGAACTTGCACCTAATCCGTCTAAAATCAACCTAGCATTTGACAATGCAAATCGTCTACTTTTAATTAATGCCTCTTCAGAAAAGCCAGCTAGATGCGGCGTTATTATTACATTATCGATTGATAATAATTCATTATTATCTAATACAGGTTCATCTTCAAGAACATCTAAGCCTGCCCCTGATATTAACCCTCCCTTTAAAGCTTTAATTAAATCAGACTGATTTACAACACCTCCACGAGAAGTGTTAATTAAAACTGATGTTTTTTTCATTATTGATATATCATCGTAACTAATTAAATATTTTGTAATACGATCTAGTGGGACATGTAGAGTAACAATATCTGAATTTCCTAACACTTCTGATTTTGAACATTTAGTAATTTTCAATCCATTTTCATCAACATCATTTATATCGTTATAAATAATATCGCAATCCCATCCAGCTAATCTTTTAGCGACGTTTTTTCCGATTTTACCTAATCCAATTATACCTATAGTTTTTCCAGCCAATTCAAATGTCCTAACATCGGAATCAGTCTCGCCAAGGGATTTCCTTATCTGTTTTTGCCATAATGAATTTTTCACAGAATCAAATTGAACATCTAGTTTCCTGTAAATAGAAACCATTAAAGCTATCGCATGCTCAGCAACTGCTACTGCATTACCTCCACCATTATTTGAAACTGAAATCCCTAAAATTTTTAAGCTTTCTTTATCAATCCAATCAGTTCCAGCACTTATCGTTTGAACTAATTTCAAATTTTTACATTGTTTAGCAAGTTCTACGGGAAAAACTGAAGGTATAGCAATTACAGAAACGACATCAGTCATAGATTCTACTTGAACGTCTATTGAAGCGTTAGAGTCTATCCATTTCAAATCTATAGTTTCATTAATGGAATCTTCTAAAAATGCAAGTTCAGACACGTTTGGCGAATAAACCCCTATTAAATCTTTAGTACTCAAAATATAACTCCTCACAAATATAAATTTAATACTATTATAATACTAAAAAATATAAATTATTTATCTACATTTCATATTTTGTTATGGTATTATTTCTTTTATTGTAATATATTCATTTATAACATTGGAGAGACGAATGCCTGCAAAATCAGTTCTTTACACTCATCCAGAGTGTAATTATTCTGACATATTCAGATCAGAACTCAATGAAGATAACATAGAGTATGAAGAAATTGACCTCTCTATTTATCCTGAAAAATGGAATGAATTAGAAAAACTAACAGGTGGGGAAAAAATAACACCAGTTTTTATAGAAAATGGTAAAGTTACTATTGGATATGAAGGCGTTGGCTGAGTTATTTAAATACTAAAACAGTTGGTTTTAGAATATTATATTAATAATTGAAGAAAAGTTGGTAAATTGAATAATTTTAAAAGTAATATAGATAATCCAGATTTCGAACTACCCTCGACTGATGATAAATTTATCAAAATATCTGATTATTATGGTAAAAAGATAATTTTATTTATATGGGCTTCATGGTGAGGTTGCAGAGAACAATTGCCTGTATGGCAATTTTTTCATAATCAGTATTATAAAAATGTAGAAATATTATCTATAGCTATTGATTTCCAGGGGAAAGAAAAAATAATGCCCTATATTGAAAAATTAGATTTGGGATTCCCAACTTTAATCGATCAAAAAAATATAACTAGCCAATTATATAATTTCAAAGCCGTACCAAATGGAATACTAATTGATGAAAATGGAAAAATAGTATCTAAAAAAATAGGTGCTTTTGATATACGTGACAAAGTAATTGAAAAACAATTAGTTGAGTGGATTACTAAATCTAATCCTATTAATCTATTACCAAATAAAATTACTGATATTAATAACGAAGCAATAACTTTATTTGAAAAAGGTATGATATATTATGAATCAGGTAATATTGATCAAGCATTAGAACATTGGAAAAAAAGTGTGGAAATAGACCCCTCTAATTATATAATTAGAAAACAAATCTGGGCAATAGAAAATCCTGAAAAATTCTACTCCGGAAAAATAGATTACAATTGGCAAAATGCTAAATTCAAACAAACCATATAATAATATAAGGTAATAAAATGTTTCTACTTAGACTACCAATTCTTATATTCAAAACGATTTCAATATCTATCGTATCGATTATAATTACAGTTTTTTTATTTCTAACGTTTATATTACTCCAAATTAATTCATCTTTTTTAAATCCTGATTACATAGGAGATCAATTTGAAAATAATCAAATACCTAAATTTCTTTTAGTAGATCTACCAACGTCACTTATTGATGAAGCAAAAAATATACCTGATGATTCTCAGTATAGCCGTAACCAAAAAAATATTGTTAACGATTTAGGGCTAGAAACTGAAGATTATGTAAAACTCTTAACAACACTTATTCCTCCAAAAATATTTCAACAAACTATAAATGATAACTCTTTTCAAATAGTTGAATATTTAACAGGAGCCTCTGATGAGTTCAATCTAAATGTTAATTTAAAAGATAGAGTACCTATTCTTACAAATGAAATAATAATTTTAATTGATAAATCTCAATATTATCATTTACTATTTGAAAGAGGTATAGACCCTTATTTAAATACAGCATTAGGTAAACAGAACTTACCGTTAGGTCTAGAGCTAACTAGTAAGGAATTATCAGAATTTATACAAAAAATACTTCCACAACAGTTGATAAATGATCAAATTAACGATACTTTATCTGCAATTACACCTTATGCAATAAAAGATTCCGAAACTTTTGAAATAAAACTTATTTTAAGTCCTATAGTAAAAAATTCTCTAACAGAAACAAAAATATTACTAGCGAAAAAAGATGCATATTCGATTTTATATGATGAAGTAATTGGGCCTAAAGTTGCTACAGCAATAGGAGAATCATTAAATCTCCCTATTGGAATAGAAATACCCGATGAAAAAATTACAGAAGCGCTTAGATCTGTAGCTCCTGAATCATGGGTACAAGAAGAGGTAGAAAAGATTTTAGATGATGTAAGTAAGTATTTAAATGGGGAAATAGATGAATTTAAGATTCACTTATCTTTAGAATCTAATAAAGACTTAGCCAGAGAGAATATAAGATCTTTACTTAAAGAAGATTTAGAAAATGTAGTAAACATACTACCTGGTTGTAAAAATAATGAATCTTTTACTTTAGAATTTTTAACATCTATACCTAAATGCATCCCCGAAAACTTAATCCCCAAACAAATTTATACAGAACTAGATAATCAAGTAAATACTAATGTAGATAAAATACTATCAAGTACTCCAAATTCTATAGAATTTACACAGAATACTTTAAAACAATCTCTAGGAATATCCACTTCTGATCAACAAGATGAATTTATTGAGTCAGTTAGAGATAAAATCAAAAATGGATGGATTTACACAGATAAAGATTTGAAAAAGGCTTTAGATGGAAAATGGGGGAAATGGGGAACAGATACATTAGAGCAATCACGCAATATTCTTAGTGATGGGTTTACTTATAATAATTTAGACCTTGAAGAAGATATGAGTAACGTTTTAGATGAAAGCACTATATCTTTATTTAATGATGGAAGGCATTATATTGCAAGTATAAAAAAATTCCGATTTGCAATTTATGTTCCAATATTTATTTTAATGTTAGTTTCAAGTTTAATATTATTTAAATCATGGACTAAACGTATAAGACTAATGTCTGCATACCTAATAATTGGTTCTTTTATAATACTGGTAGCATTAAATATTGGATATCATATAGTAGCAAAATCATTAATTGAAGAAACAAAAACTGAAGCAATCGGCAAAATTGCAATTGATGAAAACTTTAAGACAACAACAGAATTAACTATAAATAAAAGTATTAATACTGTAGAAAGTATCGCTGACAATTTCATAAATGGTATTAATGTTAAAGCTTTAATATGCTTAATTTTTGGAGGCCTTATTCTAGGAGCAAGTATCATATGGAGCATAATTGGATATATTTTAAATACTATATGGAATATTCTTTTTAGAAATAAGCAAAAACCTGAGACAGATGATGAACTTGACACAGATGATGAACCTGACACAGATGATGAACCTGACACAGATGATGAACCTGACACAGATGATGAACCTGACACAGATGATGAACCTGACACAGATGATGAACCTGACACAGATGATGAACCTGACACAGATGATGAACCTGACACAGATGATGAACCTGACACAGATGATGAACCTGACACAGATGATGAACCTGAGACAGATGATGAACCTGACACAGATGATGAACCTGACACAGATGATGAACCTGAGACAGATGATGAACCTGAGACAGATGATGAACCTGAGACAGATGATGAACCTGACACAGATGATGAACCTGACGCAGATGATGAACCTGGCGCAGATGATGAACCTGAGACAGATGATGAATCTGACACAGATGATGAACCTGACGCAGATGATGAACCTACCAGGACTTAATATAAGCTAATAAGTTGAAATTGTTTTTACACACATACTAGGAATAAAGGTTCGATTCCTTTTTGGAGTAATTTCATACCAACGTTACATCATCAAAATTGAGTTTTCGGTTCGGAATACTCCGAGGAGTTCTAATAAATATAATATCTCTAGCCATTACTCATAAATCAAAAAATATATTCATAGGCCTATATCCATCTTGAGTATTAAACCTTCTATTCCAGTAATAGAGCAAGCCCCGAACATAGTTTTTTTAATTTCAATACGCCTAATGAAAAGGAGTAGCAATCAATAAACCATCTTCTTTTTCAACTTTGATGGCAAATGGAATTGAATTTATCTGGAGAGCTAAATCTCTGTCTTTAGGATGAAACTGAGTGATTGTTGGATCATCAAATTTATCAGATTCATTTCCAGTAAGTATCAATTTTTTCACAGCTTCAATATCAGGGATTCTGCCTTCTAATAAATTTCTTAAATATAATGCACATTGTTCATCTTCATCAGTACGAAATTCTCCTCCACTCCCCATAGCAATAATATTTAAAACTTGAGGTTTAAACTTTTTTATAGCTTTTACTGTTGCTTCTGCAATTACTAAAGACCCTAAATAAATATTATCTGCATTTTTTACTGCTACAACTCCAGCTGTTCCGGCCATAGTAGATTGAATTAATATTTTACCTTTTATATTAGAATTTGATATCTCATAAGGAGAGTTACCAAAATCAAATCCATCTGGCTTGATACCATCGACTTCTCCAAAACAAATATCTCCATAGCCTTTCTTCTTTAAATCTAAAGCCTCTTGCGCACAATCGACTAAAATTATTTTTTCTGCACCACCAACGAAAGCAAATGCTGCAGTCGTGAAGGCTCTAAATACATCAATTATGATTACCGTTCCTTTAGCTTTTTTAGCACCCTCTAGTAGGCTATTTATATAAATTTGCATATCTATCAATTTAACTCCATATAAACAATCATTAAATTATTTAAATTCATCTGGTAAAACAAAGCTAATATTCTCATCAGTAACTTTGACTTCAACAACCTCTTCGGGGTTCAGATATTTAACTACTTCATCAACTAATAAATCTGGAGTGGAAGCTCCTGAAGTAATTCCAACATTATCGACACCTTTTATCCAGTTTAAATTTAATTCGTCAGTTCCATTTATCAGATAAGAATTCACTCCATTGTCAATAGCTACATCTCTTAATCTATTACAGTTAGAACTTTCAGATGAACCTATTACTAATATAAGATCGACATATTCAGTTAATTTTTTTACTGATTCTTGTCGGTTAGTAGTTGCATAACAAAGATCATTTTTAACTAAAACATTTGAAAAATTATCTGTTATAGATTTAATCGATTTTTGAGTATCATCTACAGATAAAGTTGTTTGAGTTAAAACAACAACAGAATCTTGTTTATTCCAATTAGGCAATTTTTTATTATTTCTATCATCAAATAATTCCATTGGTTCTTGTCCCATAGTACCAACGACTTCTTGATGTCCTTTATGCCCAATTAAGATTATTTTCTTACCCTCTTTAGAATATTTATGAGCTTCGTTATGTACTTTAGTCACTAAAGGACAAGTACCGTCAATAACTTTTAGTTTCCTAGATGCTGCTATTTCATAGTCTTCTGGTGGAGAACCATGAGCAGAAAACACTACATTTGAACCAAATGGTACATCAGATACATTATCAACAGTTATTGCACCAAGTTTATCAAGTGAATTTACAACAAATTGATTATGTACTATTTGATGCTTAACATATATAGGTGCTCCGAATTTTTCCAAAGCTAAATGAACAATATCAATTGCTCGTACAACTCCTGCACAAAAACCTCTTGGAAGCGCTAAATATACTTTCAAATAATCACTCCAATGTGATTTATGTTAAAATTTAATTATAATAATATTAACATACCAAGTACTAATTTATTTGTAACAAATATCATGAGGTAAAAATGAAATTAGCGAAAAGAATGAGTCGACTAGGAACTGAAACTGCATTTGAAGTATTAGCTAAGGCAAGAATACTAGAAGCTGAAGGTGTTGACGTAATACACCTTGAAATCGGTGAACCCGATTTTGACACCCCTAAAAACATTATCGATGCTGGGTCTTCTGCACTTTCATCAGGCTATACTCATTATGGTCCTTCACCTGGACTACCACAACTGAGACAAAAAATTGCTGAGGAAATTTCGACAACTCGTAATATACCTGTTACTGCAGAAAACGTTGTAGTCACTCCAGGTGGTAAACCTATAATGTTTTTTTGTATACTTGCTTTAATTGAACCAGGAGATGAAGTCTTATATCCAAATCCCGGATTCCCTATATATGAGTCTATGATTAATTTTGCTGGCGGCACCCCAGTCCCGATGAAGTTACACGAGGATTTAGATTTCAACTTTAATATAAATGAAATTGTTAATCAGGTTACTGATAATACTAAAATGATAATTATTAATTCACCTAATAATCCATGCGGCAGTATTATTCCTAGATCAGACCTAGAAGCTTTAGCAAAAATAGCAATTGATAAGGATTTAATCATTCTATCTGATGAAATATATTGCAGATACTTATATGAAGGTTCCCATGAAAGTATATCTACTTTTCCCGGCTTACAAGAAAGAACTATAATACTTGATGGATTCTCTAAAACTTATGCTATGACAGGTTGGAGAATAGGCTACGGAATAATGCCATTGCCATTAGTAGAACCAGTTTCAAGGTTAATTACAAATAGTGTCTCATGTACAGCTAGTTTTACTCAAATTGCTGCACTAGAAGCTATAACAGGCACACAAAATGAAGCAAACAAAATCGTATCAGAATTTAAAAAACGAAGAGATATAATTGTAAACGGATTAAATCAAATAAATGGTATATCCTGTAAAACTCCAAAAGGAGCTTTCTATGTATTTCCTAATATAAAAGAAACGGGTATGTCAAGCAGGAAATTTGCTGACGATTTATTACAAAATACTGGTGTTGCTTCCTTAAACGGAGAATCTTTTGGTATGTTTGGGAAAGACTACGTTCGCTTCTCATTTGCCAATTCTACAAAAAACATTCAAGAAGCATTAAATAGAATTGAAACTTTTGTTAAAAAAAATTAACACATAAAATTAATACAAACTACTTTTAAAATATTTAAATTATCCAAGATGTCAATTAGATAATGAATAACTTCAGAATAAGCATAGCCCAAATTAATACTACAGTAGGAGATTTAAATCTAAATACTGATAAAATTATTTCAAATATTGAGCTTGCTAAATCAAAAAAATCTGACTTAGTGATATTTCCTGAACTATCAATTACAGGTTATCCTCCTGAAGATCTATTATTAAGGCCTCAATTTATAGAAGACAACATAAATCAACTAGAGAAAATAATATCAGCAACTAAAAAAATATCCACTATCTTTGGATTTGTAGATTCTAAATCAAATATATATAATGCCGCAGCTTTAGTAACAAATAAAAAATTACAAGGTATATATCATAAAATGCTTCTACCCAATTATGGAGTATTTGATGAGTTAAGGTATTTCAAGGCAGGTCAATCACCTACTATATACAATATTAATAACATATGTGTTGGAATTAATATATGTGAAGATATATGGCATCCCAATGGACCTTTTGTTAAACAAAGTGAAATGGGAGCACAGATGATAATTAATATAAATGCATCTCCTTTCGAAGTTGGTAAAAGCGAAATTCGTGAATCTATGCTTATTAATAGAGCCAGGTCAAATGACTTATATATCGCATATGTAAATTTAGTTGGAGGTCAAGATGAATTAGTATTTGATGGATCTAGTATAGTATTAAATCCTCATGGAGAAATTATCGCAAGAGCAAAAAAATTTGAAGAAGATTTACTGACTATTGATTTAAATATATTAACAAAAAATAATTCTAATAAATCTTCTTCAAAAAATTTAGATTTTATACAAGATAAAAACACAATTCCTAAAATATCCGAAAATATTAAAAATAATATAGTTGATAATGATTCACTTCACGATTTATATCAAGCTTTAATAATAGGTACAAAGGATTATGTCAGGAAATGTAATTTTGAACGTGTAATTATAGCTATATCTGGAGGAATAGACTCGAGTCTAGTTACAACAATTGCAACTGACGCATTAGGTAAAGAAAATATATATGGCCTATTTATGCCGTCTAGATTCAACTCTAAAGATAGCCTAACAGATACTAAGAAACTTGCATCTAATTTAGGTATTGATCTTAATATTATTTCAATTGAAGAAACATTTAATCATTATGAAAAATTACTGAAAAATCATGTCCCAAACTGGGAATCTAGTTTAGTTGCAGAAAATATCCAAGCAAGAATAAGAGCAAACATTATTATGGCAATATCTAATCAAGAAAAATCCCTCATACTCACTACAGGTAACAAAAGCGAATTAGCCATTGGTTACACAACTATATATGGAGATATGGCGGGAGGATTTTCAGTTATAAAAGATGTGTATAAAACCATCGTTTATAAGCTTGCTAAATATAGAAATTCTATATCGAAAAAAAATATTATACCATTATCAATCATTAATAAAGCCCCTAGTGCTGAATTACGTGAAGGACAAACTGACCAAGATTCTTTACCAGAATATTCAAAACTAGACTCCATTTTAAATGCATATATAGAAAATGATTATAGTATTAATCAAATTATTAATATTGGACATGATCAAGATATAGTTGAAGATATTATTAAATTAGTAGATCAAAACGAATATAAACGCAGACAATCTGCACCAGGAATAAAAATAACATCGAAAAATTTTGGCCGAGATAGAAGAATGCCTATTTCGAATCACTATTCGAAATTTGTTCTTAATAATACACTAAAGGATATAAAATGAATTATGGCGTAGTATTTCCTCAAACAGAAATTGGAACAGATATATCATTAATTAAAGAATATGTTGAAGAAGCTGAATATTTAAAATATAACCATATACTTGCTTACGACCATATTTTAGGTGTGAATTCAAACACTAGACCTGAATGGATTGGACCCTATAATCATAATCATATGTTTTTTGAACCTTTTATTTTATTCTCTTATCTAGCTAGTATTACTAAGAATATTGAATTTGCAACAGGCATAATAATATTACCTCAAAGGCAAACTGCTCTTGTTGCTAAACAAGCAGCAACATTAGATGTGTTAAGTCAAAGTAGACTGAGATTAGGGATAGGTATAGGCTGGAATAATGTTGAATATGAAGCTTTAAATGAAAATTTTTCTAATAGAGGAATACGGTCTGTAGAACAAATTAAATTAATGAGAGAATTATGGAAAAATGACTCAATTACCTTTTCAGGTAAATGGCACAAAATAGACAATGCAGGAATAAATCCTTTACCTCTAAAAAAATCTATACCTATTTGGCTCGGAGGATATCATACTAATGTATTTAAGAGAGTAGGAGAAATTGGAAATGGATGGATCGGTTTTTTTAAAACAATAGAGGAAGGTGTAAAAATAATTGAAATTATAAAATCTTCGGCTGAAAATCATAAAAGATATTCAAAAGATATCGGAATAGAAGTTCCTATATCAATATCAAAAAATTTCAATCCATCCGAGATAGTGAGGAAAATTACAGCCCTAGAAAAAATAGGAGTCACTCATATCTCAATTAACACAATGAATATGGGATTAAAAACAACCCACGATCATATAGACACAATTAAAAAATTTAAAAAAATTATTGATAATTTATAAGATAAATAACTTTAACTGCTTAACAAATTCTTCAATTCATCACCTTCAATAGATTCGTTTACAATTAAATATTCAGCCAATTTTTTTAAGATATCTTTATTTTCTTTAATAACTTTAGTAGCTGACTTATGAGCTTTTAGAATAAAAGCATCTATTTCTTGATCTATAATTTCCGCTATAGCATCGCTATAATCTCTTTGTTCATTTATTTCTTTACCCAAAAATACCATTCCTTCTGTTTTACCAAATGTTCTAGGGCCTAATTTATTACTCATGCCGTATTTTGTAACCATAGTTTTAGCAATATTTGTTGCTTGTTCCAGATCATTACTAGCACCAGTAGTTATTTCTTTAAATATTATCTCTTCAGCAACTCTTCCTCCAATTGCCGAAGCCATCATATCTTCAAACTGATTTCTTGACCAAAGCTTTCTATCTTCTTCTGGCAAATATCTAGTATGCCCTCCACTCATTCCTCTAGCAACAATTGTAACTTTATATGGATTATCTGCATTTTCAAGGAAAAACCCTACTAAAGCATGCCCAGCTTCATGATATGCAGTAATTTCTTTTTCTTTCTTATTAACAACTCTACTTTTCCTTTCAGGTCCAGCAACAACTCTATCAATAGATTCAGCATATTCATCAAAAGTTATACGTTCTTTTTTCCTTCGTGCAGCTAATATTGCTGACTCATTAACTAAGTTTGCTAAATCTGCACCGCTAAATCCTGTTGTTTGTTTAGCAACTACTTCAAAATTAACATCTTCAGACAAAGGCATACCTTTTGCATGTACCCTAAGTATTTGTTCTCTACCTTTAACATCTGGATTGTCTAATATAACTCTTCTATCAAATCTACCTGGTCTCAATAAAGCAGGGTCTAGTATATCTGGGCGATTTGTGGCAGCTAAAACAATAACATTTATATTTCTATCAAACCCATCCATTTCAACTAAAATCTGGTTCAAAGTCTGCTCTCTCTCATCATGCCCCCCTCCTAATCCTGCACCTCTATGCCTTCCAACAGCATCAATTTCATCAATAAAAACTATACATGGAGAATTTCTTTTTGCTTGATCAAAAAGATCTCTAACTCTAGAAGCACCAACTCCAACAAACATTTCAACAAATTCACTTCCGCTAATTGCAAAAAATGGAACTCCAGCTTCTCCTGCAACTGCCCTTGAAAGTAAAGTTTTACCTGTTCCAGGTGGGCCTATGAGGAGTACTCCTCTTGGTATTTTAGCACCTAAAGCTAAAAATCTATCTGGAAATTTAAGGAATTCCACAACTTCTTGTAAATCTTCCTTTGCCTCCTCTACTCCTGCAACATCTGCAAAACTAACAGTAGGGCTATCGCCCACAAACATTTTAGCTTTACTTTTCCCGAAACTAAAAGTTTGGTTAGCGCTACCCTGAGCTTGACGTAGCATAAAAAACAAAATTGATCCGAATATTATTAATGGCAAAAATGATATTAATATACCAAACAAACTATTTAATCCACTAGAACCTTTTACACTGACTTTCACTTTACTTGTCAGAGGGTCTAATCCTGAAGATTCTAATATTTCTACTATACTTGCCTCTTTCTCTTTTCTAGAAACAAGCTTATCTCCATCAATTGTTAATGCAGTTAATTTTTCGCCATTGATTTCTATAGTATCTAATTGACCTTTTATAGCCATAGAAATTAATTGACTTAATGGTATCTCTTCAGTTCCTTGTAATGAAGGACTTAATACAGTAAAGAAAATAGTTATTGCAGCTATAGCTATTAGCAAATATATAAAACTGTTACGAATGACCATAGGATTTACCTCAATAAAAATTTATTCACAATACAATATAGTAAGTATACCAAATAATATGATATAAATTCCAATATTTAAATAATATAAATTGAACTGTAATAAAGGATAATATAAAATATTAATTAATATTTTAATTAAACAACATATTAACAGAAGGAAAAAGCGAAATTAATAATGAATAAAACAGGTCTATATGATTCCCATATTGAACTCAATGCTAAAATGGTAGATTTTGGAGGATGGTCTATGCCTATACAGTACGTAAGCATACTATCTGAATCAAAGTCTGTAAGAACTAAATCAGGTATTTTTGATGTCTCTCATATGGGTAGGATAAAAATATCTGGTAAAAGCTCTTCTGAAATTTTAAACCAAATTCTTAGTGTAAACACTGATAATATAGAGATTGGAAAAGCTAAATACAATTTAATATGTAATAAAAAAGGTGGCATTATAGATGATTGTATAGTTTATAAGATAAATAAAGAAGATTTTTTATTAATTCCTAATGCTTCTAACACTAAAGCAGTTTTGGAATGGATACAATCATTCATTACAAATAATTCTGATATATTAATAAACGATATCACTTCAAACACTGTTATGATTGCCCATCAAGGCCCAGATTCAATAAAATCATTACAAAGTTTGACATCTGCTCATTTACAAGAAATCAAACCCTTCACTATCAAAAATATAACTCTCGATGGGATTAAAGTATCTATTGCTAGAACTGGGTATACTGGCGAAGATGGATTTGAAATAATTGCAGAAAATAAAGATGCCCGGGCTCTATGGGGGAAATTAATAGAGATAGGTTCAAATCCATGTGGTCTAGGTTCTAGAGACATATTAAGACTTGAAGCTAGTCTACCACTACACGGTAATGAGATCAGTTTGTCAACAAACCCGTATGAGGCTAATTTAGGAAGATTTGTAGACTCACAAAGAGATCAATACATAGCAAAAAATGTTCTAACTGAAATTTCTAAAACTGGACCTAAAAGAAAGTTAGTTGGCTTACAAGTTTCAGACAGAGTAATACCTAGAAACGGTCATGAAATCCACATTAATAATAAAAATATTGGGTATATAACCAGTGGAGGCTATTCTTCAACATTGAATAGACCTATAGCAATGGGTTATGTTCCAATAGAATTCTCAGAAATAAATACTAAACTCAATATAAATATTAGAGGAAGATTTATTGAAGCATATATTTGTAAAATACCTTTTTATAAAAGGAGGAAAAAATAATGAACCCTAAAGATCTGAAATATTCAAAAGATCATGAATGGATAAAAATAGATGGTGACAATTCTGCTGTAATTGGTATTACATCATTTGCAACTGATAATTTGGGAGATGTCGTGTTTATAGAATTGCCTGATCCAGGTACTAATATTAAACAATTTGAAAAAATTGGCGAAATAGAATCTGTTAAAGCAGTATCTGATATATTTACTCCCATAAGTGGAGAAATTGTTCAACAAAACACGAAACTTATAAACAATCCTGAACTTATAAATAATTCCCCTTTTAAAGATGGATGGATGTTTAAAGTTAAAAATATAAATACAACTGAACTTGAAAACCTCATGGGAGTAGATGAATACGATCTATTAATAAAGGAATAAATAATTTGAATACTCCAAATAATTCAGAATATATATCTCCATATATCCCTAATACAGATTTAGATAGGCGAAAAATGTTACAAGAAATTGGTATAGATAGCATCGATCAACTGTTTAAAGATATCCCTAATAATTATCGTAATCCTAAATTAAACTTAACTAAACCACTAAGTGAATTTGAGTTAAAAAAATATGTAGAAGAATTATGCTCAATGAACATGATCCCAGGGGAATATTCATGTTTTTTAGGAGGTGGATCTTACCAGCACCATATACCAGCTATAGTAAATCAAATAAGTAGCAGAAGTGAGTATATGACCTCATATACTCCATATCAACCTGAGGTTTCTCAAGGGACACTTCAAACAGAGTATGAATTTCAATCCCTATGCTGCCTATTAACAAACATGGAAGTAGCTAACGCAGGAATGTATGATGGATCAACCGCATTAGCAGAAGCTTCCTTAATGTCAGCACGAATAAATAAAAAAAGTAAAATAGCTATATTAAATACTGTATCACCTACATATATTGAGATTTTGAAAACATATACGCAATACCAAGGATTATCAATTTATATAGTAAAAGAAAATGAAATCAAATTAGAAGACGATACTACATGTCTAATTGTTCAGAATCCAAATTTCTATGGAAACATAAACGATATGAACAAATTTTCCAAGATTGCTCATGAAAACCAATCACTATTAATTGCTTACACAGATGCAATATCTCTAGGAATGTTCATACCTCCCGGAGATTATGATGCTGATATAGCTATTGCTGAAGGACAAACATTGGGAGTGCCTACTTCATTTGGCGGTCCTTATGTAGGAATATTTACATGTAAAAAGAAGTATGTACGCCAAATGCCCGGAAGGATTGTTGGAAAAACAGTTGATACAAACGGAACTACTGCATATGTTTTAACTCTCCAGACAAGAGAACAACACATACGTAGAGAAAATGCAACTTCTAACATATGTACTTCTGTAGCTCTAATTGCACTTATGTCTACTATATATATGGCAAGTTTAGGTAAATCAGGAATTAAACATATAGCAGAGCTCTGTTATCAGAAAGCCCACTACGCTGCGAGTCTAATTAATAAAATACCTGGATATTCTTTATTATCTGATAAAATTTTCTTTAGAGAATTTGCCATAAAATGTCCCAAAACTCCAAAAGAAATTAATAAAATACTCTTAAAACAAAAAATTATTGGAGGACTAGACATTAGTAATAAAGGCGAAAACCTAATGTTATTATCAACTACAGAAGTGAACTCAAAAGAAGAAATTGATCATCTTGTATCAATTCTTTCAAAAATAACATAACAGGATATTTATATGAATACAGAAATAAATGATATTAATCGAAAACTATTAATGGATAGAAGTACTCCAGGAAGAATTGGTGCAACTCTACCTCCTTTAGATGTTCCAAAACAACCTCTGCCTCCAGACAATTACCTTAGAAAAAATATTGATTTGCCTGAATTAAGTGAAAGTGAATTAGTAAGATACTTTTCAAAATTAAGCCAATTCAATTTTTCAATTGATCATAATTTTTACCCTTTAGGTAGCTGTACAATGAAATATAATCCGAAAATTAACGATGAAATTGCATCTATGAAAGGCATAGCTAATTTACACCCCTTACAAGATGAATCTACAGTTCAAGGGGCATTAAAATTAATGTTCGAATTACAAGATTCTCTTTGTGAAATAACTGGAATGGATGATATATCTTTAGCTCCAATGGCCGGAGCAGACGGAGAATTAGCAGGTATGTTAATGACTAAAGCATATCATCTTGCAAATGACGATCCTCAACGAAAAAAGATCTTAATCCCTGATAGTGCTCACGGAACCAATCCTGCATCAGCTGCTATGGCAGGATTTGAAGTAGTTACTCTACCATCTGATAATAATGGAAATGCTGACATAGAAGCTTTAAAAGCATCAGTTAATGAAAGATTAGCTGGATTAATGATTACTTTACCAAGTACTCTTGGGTTATTTGACTCGAATATTTTAGAAGTATGTAAAATAGTTCATGAAGCAGGTGGACTCGTGTACGGTGATGGAGCAAATTTAAATTCACTATTAGGTAGAGTCAAATTAGGAGAAATAGGCTTTGATATTATACACTCTAATTTACATAAAACTTTTACTCAACCCCATGGAGGCGGAGGTCCTGGTGCTGGCCCAGTTATTATCAAAAAGTTCCTATCTCAATACCTACCTGCGCCTATAGTAAAACTAGATAAACAACAAAATTCATATTCATTATATTCTCCTGAAAAAACAATAGGAAAAATGGGAGCATTTCATGGTAATTTTGGAGCTTTAGTAAGAGCTTATTCTTACATAAAAACTTTAGGAGAGGCTGGCATTAATCAAATCAGTCAGAATGCAGTAATTAATGCCAACTATATACGTAGCCAGCTAAAAGACTATTACGAATTGGCTTTTGACAGAACATGCATGCATGAGGTAGTTTTTTCAGCAAAAAAATATAAACAAGAATATGGTATAAGTGCACTTGATATAGCAAAAAGATTGATAGACTATGGTATCCATCCTCCAACAATGTACTTTCCTTTAATAGTTGATGAAGCTTTGTTAATCGAACCCACAGAAACAGAATCTAAAGAAACTATAGATTATTTTATTGAAGTGATGAAAACAATTAGTGAAGAAGCGAGAAATAATCCAGAATTACTTCGTAATGCGCCTCACAACACACCAAATACACGTGTAGATGAAGCTAAGGCTGCTAGGAACCCTGATTTACGATGGTTACCCGAAAATAACAATTAAGCCTAAAGAGAATAATCATGGTAAATATTGGAGATATAGCACCTATATTTAATTTACAATCTCACCAAAATGACGAGATTTATTTAAATAAATATATAGGTAAAAAAAATATAATACTTTCTTTTTACATATATTCGTTTACCGAAGGATGAACAATACAAATTTCTAAATTCAGGCAATACCTACCTGAATTTCAAGAAATAAACACTCAAGTTTTGAGTATAAGCACAGACCCAAATCCATCACAGAAAGCTTTTTCTATGTCATTAGGAAATATAACATATCCTTTATTATCAGATTTTCAACCCAAGGGTAAAATATCTAAACTTTATAAAGTATATGATTACAATAAAGGAACTTCAAAAAGAGCAATAATATTAATCGATAAGAATGGAATTGTAAAATTTAAGAAAATATATATCGACATATCAGAATTCAACATCAATGATATATTTACTCAATTATCTAAATTATAAATTAAATTAAATAAGAATCAAAATTCTTAATTTCATATTGATGAGAATACCGACTATCAGCAAGATTTAAATAATTTGAATTTAATATTGGAGCTCTAAAATTTATCTCATCATAAGAAATATTTAATAAACTATTTGAGTCAAGGACACGTGTATTCATTTCTTGGATTAAAACTTTGAAGCCTCCTAATCCTTGATTTTTAACTAATTCCATCATGGCTATACGATTAGTATAATATTCATATTGAGTTAATTCATACTTAGATATATCATTAAGCATTTTTTTAAATCCTAAATAATTTAAATAGGTACTTTGAAGCATATAACATATTGCTTTTAACCCATGTAGATTTCCCTTATCAATAATAGCGCTGAAATCTACATGTGCAGTAATATCTTGTTTTCCAATTTTAGAGAAAGGACTATTTACATTAGTATGGCTATAATAAGTCTGCAAAGTACCATTAGGTCTAGATTTAGAATACAATTCAGATCTAAGATCTCCGTAATCAATAGTCAAAACAAAACCTTTGAAAAGTGCATTTGCGACAGAACTAATCCAATCGTCAATTTTCAAATTTACTTCTCCTTCAAATCCATCAGGTAAATAATTAACACAATTCTCAATTCGTTTAGTAATAGCCTCTGAACTAGGCTCATCAAGAACTTCTTCTAATTCTCCTTTATTATTAATACCTATATATATTTCATAAATTTTCTTATTCAATATTTTAAACCTATGTACGGGAAAAGAATCTATTAATTCATTGGAAATAAAGCATCCTAAAATATTTTTAAAAGGAATAGCATCTGTTAATAAGTGTTGTACTGACTCATAGTTTTTAGAAAACTTTGAATCTTTAATATATTTATCTAAAGAAATATATTGTAGGGATTTGGCAAAATCCTTACAAATAATATTTGCATATTTTCTTACTTCATGTGCAAAATGGCCTGTTCCAGAACCCATTTCAATAATCCAAAATTCGTTTGGGGAATCTAATAATTTCCACATTTGCCTAAATTGAATAGTAAGAAGATGAGCAAATGCCGGATGTAATATTGAACTAGTAAAATAATCGCCATTACTAGAAATATTATTCGAGTTATTGTAATAACCTTCAGGATGATAAAGAGCTATTTCCATAAAATCAGCAAAAGTAATTTTTGAATTAATACTTATCTTATTACGAATTTCTAATTCAGGGGATTCGATAATCACTCTAAATCATAATCTCTAATTTTTTTCAGATTTATCAGATTTATCAGATTTATCAGATTTATCAGATTTATCAGATTTATCAGATTTATCAGGTTTTTCAGGTTTACCTGAACCAGCACCTCTATCCCATCCACTACCTTGTACAGAATTTTTAAATTCAGAACGTTCCCCACAATTTTTACATTTCCCGTAACTAACTGGCCCATTGGGTTTATCTATAACCCAATGGTGGGTACATTCAGATTCAGATTGAGATTGTATATCATCTTCCACTACTAATAAACCCTTTCACCTTCGTTTTTCAATAGGTATATATTCTATATCTAATAACCCATCATATAATAGCCTAGGTCTAATTAATATATTTTTTTCAAATTGTTCTATAACTTGAGCAGTCCATCCTGGAATTCTTCCCATAGTAAATATCGATGTATAAAGATCTTCAGATATACCCATTAAATAATATATAGCGCCTGAAAAAAAATCTACATTCTGGCAAATCCCTTTTTCAGCATAAGGTTTCATTAATTCAGCTATAGATTCTAATATAGAAAACCATTTAGTCTGGTTCTTTCTTTCTCCTAATTCTTTTGCATCATCTCTTAAATGAATAGCTCTTGGATCTACGGATTTATAAACCCTATGTCCATAACCCATTATTCGTTCTTTATTCTCAAGTAAATTAGTTATATATTTTTCAGTGTTTTCAGGTTCTCCTATATCTATAGCCATTTTCATAACTGATTCAGCAGCACCTCCATGAGATGGGCCTTTTAAAACACCTACTCCTGTAGTAATTGCACTATGCAAATCTGATTGAGTCGAAGCAGTAACTCTTGCTCCAAAAGAAGAAGCGTTTAATCCATGTTCGGCATGTAGTAAAAAATCTTTATCTAATAATTTACCATCTTCTTTATCCGGAACCTCACCTAGCAAAGTATATAAAAAATTAGAAGCATGCGATAAATTTACATCAGGAGGGATTTCATTTTTCCCTTTCCTTATTCTATCATGAGCAGCTACAATAGCTGGAGCCTGAGCAGTAAGTCTTATGCCTTTACGTAAATTACTTTCTCTAGAATTATCATCCACATCCACATCATATGAAGATAAAGCTGATATGCAAGTTCTTAATACATCCATTGGATGTGATGTTTTTATATATCTGATAATATCAATTATATTTTCAGGGAGTTTTCTAGATGATTTCAACTCAGAATCAAATTTTTCTAATTCAGTTTCATTAGGTAATTCCCCATACATTAACAAATAAGCTGTTTCTTCAAACGTTGAAGAATCTGCTAAATCATTGATATCGTAACCTCTATAATACAAACGACCATTTTTACCATCTATATGGCTAGATTTAGTAGTATCAATATAAATATCTTTAAGACCTCTTTTTATATTTAGGTCATCATTCAATTTTCAGCAATCCTTTCAATAGGAAAATAATATTATAAACTCTGGAAAAAAGTCTAGCATTGGATATAAAGAGTGTCAATAAATCTTACAAAAAGATTTCTGATTTTAATTTTCTCCAAACATCTTGATTTCTTCTATCATTTCTGGAGTTACATTTTTAGGAACAGCTCCCAATTTAACTTTTGCATTTTGCACATTTTTTCGTATTTGTTCAACGACTTCAGGATTAGCTAATGTTGTAATATCTCCAACATCTACAAAATTAGAAATCGAGGCGATTACTCTCCTCATTATCTTTCCAGATCTAGTTTTAGGTAAATCACTTGCAACCCATACGTATGCAGGGCGTGCAATGGGGCCTATAATTGTACGTAAGGCTTGTACAACTTTCTTAGAAATTTCATCATGGTCAATAACATTTGATTTAACTGAAATATACATTTCAGGCACTCTTCCTCTAATTTCATCAAATCCTGGTACTGCTGCTGCTTCAGCAACTCCATCAACTGTTAAAGCTGCAGACTCTAATTCTTTTGTACCTAATCTATGTCCTGCTACATTAATAACATCATCTACTCTGCCAAGTATTCGAAAATAACCATCTTCTGCTTCCATTGCTCCATCTCCAGCAAAATATGGCCAATCCCTCCAATCAGTACTTTTAGGATCTTTACAATATTTACTATAATATGTATCAACAAATCTATCTGGATCACCCCATATTGTCTGCATAATGCCTGGCCAAGGATTTTTTATACAAATATTCCCGGCTTTTCTTTCTCCTGGAGTCACTTCATTTCCATCTTCATCAAGAATAACTGGACTTATACCTAAAGCTCCAGGGCCACAGCTACCTGGTTTCATAGGTTCCAATGCAGGTAAACTTGAACCTAAAAATCCTCCAGTTTCTGTTTGCCAATAAGTATCTACAATTACTGCTTCTTTTTTGCCCACAAATTCATAATACCACTTCCAAACTTCTGGCTCTATTGGCTCTCCAACTGTTGTCATATGCTTAAAATGGTAATCATGTTTTGCAGGTTCATCTGGTCCTGCATTTCTCAACATTCGAATAGTAGTAGGAGCTGTATGAAAAATATTAACTCCTAATCTTTCAGCGATACGCCAAGGTCTACCAGCATCTGGTTCAGCAGGAGCTCCTTCATACATAACACTTGTTGCACCTACTGATAGTGGACCATATACTATGTATGAGTGACCTGTTATCCATCCTATATCAGCAAAACACCAGTACACGTCTTCTGGGTGAATATCTTGATAATACTTTGAAGTACCCGCAACATAGGACAAATAACCTCCAGTACTATGTTGAATCCCTTTTGGTTTAGCTGTAGTACCGCTAGTATACATAATAAAAAGAGGAGATTCAGATGACATAGAAACAGGGTCAATTCTTTTACCTCTATATTTTTTTAATAAATCATATATTAAGTAATCTCTATCATCTATTAAATTTACTTCAGATTCTTTCTCAGGGTATCTATTCCAAATTAATACTTTATCTACTATTACTCCTGATTGAGCTGCTTTTTCAACTGCTTCGTCTGCTTTTGATTTGTGTTCAAGTAGTTTTCCTCCACGCCAATAGGAATCTATAGTAATTAATATATTACTCTCTGAATCAACTATTCTATCTCCGCACGCAGTACCACTAAAACCTCCAAAAACTTGAGAATGTATTGCTCCAAGCCTAGCACAAGCTAACATTGCAATGGGTAGTTCAGGCATCATAGGCATATGTAGTGTAACTCTATCACCAGCCTTAACTCCTGCAAAATCTTGTAGTAAAGCTGCAAATTCGTTTACTTTAACGTATAAATCTTGATAAGTTAATACTCTATCCGGCTCTGATTCAACTTCAGAAACCCATATAAATGCTGCTTTATTACCAAATTTCTTTAAATGTCGATCAACACAATTATAAGAAGCATTCAATTTGCCACCCACAAACCATTTCCAAAAAGGTGCATTCGAAGTATCTAGTATTGTATGCCAGTATTGATCCCAATCAAGTAAATCACCATATTCACGATAGCAATCGGGAAAATTATCTAAGGAAAATCTCTCAAATATTTCAGGATCAGCAGCATTAGCTTGAGATATAAATTTGGTATTAGGAAAAATTCTTTCTTCTTCACGCCAATGAACAGCTATTTGAGATTCCTTGACTTCGTCCTTTGATTTATCTTCCATATCATATGCTCCATTTCTATTAATAAAATACTTAATTTTCTAACATTAAATGATATGCTGATAGCATATCAAGATCAATCAGGTCTTTCAAGATCCATAGAAAATCAATTAAACGAAACTTCAAGATTTACTAGGTCTGTTTTTTCGCCTTTTATTTATTAATTTCAATCTTATTTGAGACTTCCTAATTGAAGCTAAAATTCTATCTAAATCAATATCAGCATCAGTATCTTTTGAATTTAATTTTTCTTGAGCTTTTTCTAAAGCCAACTGAGCTCTTTCCTGGTCAATTTCTTCTAAGCGCTCAACTGTATCAGCCAATATAGTAACTTTATTTTGCATTACTTCCAAAAACCCTCCACTCACAACCATATAAGTCTCTTCTTTATTAGTAATTACACGAATTTCACCACTATCTATTGTAGCCAGAAAAGAGGCATGATTCGGTAATATACCAATTTCACCACCCTGAGCCGGAGCAGTTAAAGAATCTACCTCGCCAGAAAAAACTGACTTCTCTGCTGTAACAATTTCTAATATCAATTTACTCATAATATTATTTTGATTTCTCTATAGCTTCATCTATTGTTCCAACCATATAAAAAGCTTGTTCAGGTATGCCATCATGCTTCCCTTCCAATATTTCCTTAAATCCACGAACAGTTTCTTTTATTGGAACATATTTACCTTCTTGACCCGTAAAAACTTCAGCAACAAACATTGGTTGTGTTAAAAATCTTTGTATTTTTCGAGCTCTAGCTACTGTTAATCTATCTTCATCAGATAATTCTTCCATACCCAAAATAGCAATTATATCTTGTAATTCCTGATATTTCTGAAGGACTTGCTTTACTTCCATTGCAACATTATAATGCTCTTCTCCAACAATAGAAGGTTCTAATATTCTTGAAAAAGATGTTAATGGGTCAACTGCAGGAAATAAAGCTTGAGCTGCCAATGATCTTTCTAAAGCAACAACTGCATCTAAATGACCAAAAGTTGTCACGATTCCTGGATCAGTATAATCATCAGCAGGAACATAAATAGCTTGGAATGAAGTTATAGAACCGTTCTTAGAAGAAGTAATTCTTTCCTCTAAGTCTCCCATTTCTGTAGATAATGTAGGCTGATATCCAACTGCGGAAGGCATTCTTCCCAATAAAGCAGAAACTTCCATACCTGCCAAAATATAACGATAAATATTATCAACAAACAACAATACATCTTGAGATCTTTCTTCTTTAAAATATTCTGCCATAGTTAAACCTGTCAAACCAACCCTCGCTCTTACTCCAGGAGGTTCATTCATTTGACCAAATACGAGAACTGTACTATCTAATACCCCAGATTCTCGCATCTCATGCCACAGATCATTACCTTCTCTTGAACGTTCTCCTACACCAGCAAAAACAGAAACACCTTTATGTACTGTAGCAATATTATGAATCAATTCCTGTATGATTACTGTCTTACCTACACCTGCTCCACCATACGCCCCCACTTTACCTCCTTTAGTAAAAGGTGTCATTAAATCCATTACCTTAACACCAGTTTCTAAAACTTCAATTTGAGTAGCCTGATCATCGAAAGCAGGGGGCTTTCTGTGAATAGGCCATACCTCTCCTTTTTCAATCTCTCCTAACCCATCAAGAGTTTCTCCAACGGAATTAAATAACCTACCTAAAGTTGAATCACCTACAGGCACACTTACAGCAGCTCCTGTATCCAGAACTTCTACCCCTCTAACTAGCCCTTCAGTAGGCCCCATAGCCAGGCATCTAACAGCATTATTACCAATGTGCTGTTCAACTTCAAGAATTAATCTTTGATCACCAATTTTAGTATGCAAGGCATTGAAAATTTCTGGCATACTTTCAGATTCAAACTTTACATCCACTACTGTTCCAATAATTTGTATAATTTTTCCTGTTGACATTTTCTACTCCAAAAAACTAGATTTTTTTATATTCTTTATTCTACAGCCGATACTCCACCAACTATGTCAAGTAACTCTGCCGTAATTGACTCTTGTCTAACTTTATTCATTGCTAAAGTTAAATCTTCAACCATTTCATTAGCATTATCTGTAGCATTACGCATTGCAACCATTCGTGCAGATTGTTCACTAGCTATACCTTCTAATAAAGAATGAAAAACTTGCATTTCTACAAATCTTGGTAGCAATTTTGAAAAAATCTCTGCAGGTGAAGGTTCAAATATATAGCCTGTTGATTTCTGATTCTCAAGAATTAAGAAATCAATAGGTAAAATAGGTTCAACAACTGGTTTTTGATTAGTTGTATTAATAAATTTAGCGTAAGCTATATATATAGAATCAGTTCTCTTCTCCTGAAAATCATCTATAGCTATGCTAACTGCTGGAGTTATATCCAACAAAGAAGGCTTATCACTAATTCCTATAAAATCTGCTTTAATATCCAAACTCAAACTATTAATAAAATCTCTACCTTTTTTTCCTATTATTATAGTATTTACTACTACTCCATTTTTTTTCTTATTGCTAATGAACTCTGCAACTACTCTGTTAATATTAGAGCTAAGCCCACCCGTAAGACCTCTATCAGGTGACAATATTATTAAATTTGATATTTTCTCTTTTCTGATTTCTAATAACGGATGAGAATAATCATCTTCACTCATCTGGGATATAATATCGGCTATTAATGCAATCATACTTTCAGAATAAGGGCGACCTTCCAAAGCTGCCTCCTGAGTCCTCCTCATTTTAGATGCAGCTATCATAGACATAGCTTTAGTTATTTTAGATGTATTTTGCACACTTCTAATGCGTCTTTTTATTTGTCTTACGCTTGGCATATTTAATCGTTTCTAAATCCACTTTTTTTAAAATCATTGATTGCTTTTTCTAAAGATGACTCAATCTCTGATACTATATTTTTTGAATCTGCTATTTTCTTTAATAAATCAGAATGATTTGAAGACATATAAGTATGAAAATCTTTTTCAAAATTTTGTATTTCTGACACCTCAACATCATCTATTAAACCTTTGGTTAATGCGAACAAAATTGTAACTTGTTGTTCTAAACTTAATGGGGCATTTTGAACTTGCTTTAATATCTCTGTAGCTCTTTGTCCTCTCTCTAGCTGCTTCCTAGTAGATTCATCTAAATCTGATGTTCCAAACTGAGCAAAAGTAACCAATTCGCTATATTGAGCTAATTCAAGCCTTAATCTACCAGCAACACCTTTCATTGCTTTTGTTTGAGCAGAGCTACCAACTCTTGAAACTGACAAACCTGCATTAACAGCTGGCCTAATACCAGCATTAAATAATTCCGGCTCTAAATAAATTTGTCCATCTGTAATAGATATAACATTAGTAGGAACATAAGCTGAAACATCACCTGATAAAGTTTCTATTATAGGCAATGCAGTTATTGAACCTCCACCATGTTCATCATCTAATCTAGCTGATCTTTCAAGTAATCTGCTATGCAAATAAAAAACGTCCCCTGGATAAGCTTCACGACCTGGTGGACGTCTTAATAAAAGTGACATTTGTCTATATGCCCATGCATGTTTAGACAAATCATCATAAACAATTAATACATCTTGACCTTTATACATAAAATATTCACCCATAGCACACCCAGAATAAGGTGCTAAATACTGCATAGCAGCAGGATCAGATGCATTAGATGCAACTATAATAGTATGATCCATAGCTCCATGTGATTCAAGTAAGCCAACTGTTTGCGCAACCTTAGCAGCCTTTTGGCCTATAGCAACATATATACAAACAACTCCTTCTCCTTTTTGATTAATAATTGCATCAACAGCAACTGATGTTTTACCTGTAGACCTATCTCCAATTATTAATTCACGCTGACCTCTTCCTATTGGAACCATAGCATCAATAGACTTAATACCTGTTTGTAAAGGAGTGCTAACTGATTTTCTTATAGCAACATTTGGGGCAACCAATTCAATTTCTCTAGATGATGAAGATTCTACACTACCTTTTCCATCAATAGGAGCTCCAAGAGCGTTAACAACTCTACCCATCAAGCCTTCTCCAACAGGAACTTCTACTACCTTACCAGTACCTCTAACTTCAGTTCCTTCTTTAATACCCTTAGGGTCTCCAAGTATAACTACTCCCACACCATCTTCTTCTAAATTTAAAGCCATACCATAAACTCCCCCATCAAATTCAACCAATTCATTGAATCCAACTCCAGAAAGACCATGTATTTGAGCTATACCATCTCCAACCGTAACTACCACTCCACTATCGACCATAGACAATTCTTTATTAAATTCAAATATCTTTTGTTTAATAACAGAAGATATTTCTTGACCTTTTGATCCCATAAATGCCTCCATTGGCTATATAAATAATGTTAATTAATTCTTCAGCTCTCTATTCATTTTAAGTAGAGAGGACTTTGTACTAGCATCTAATACTTTATCCCCAACTTTTGCAATAAAACCAGCTATTAGAGTTGGATCAACTGAATTAGAAAGTTCAATTTTTTTATTTATTGAACTTTCTAATTTATCCTTGATGTTTTTGATAGAATCCTGGCCCACATCAACAGCAGTAATAATTTCAGCAATTTCAATTTGAAGTGAATCATATACCATTAATTTATAAGAATTATATATTGATGAAAAATGTTTAAAATCCTTATTATCAGCTAATACAAATAATAATTTAAGTGTTAATTCACTAATTACATTCCCGAAAATATCGTCAAGTAATTTAATTTTTTCTGATATTTTTAATTTAGGAGAATCTAATAAATATACTAATTTTTCTTCTTTTAATAATGAATCATCAATTGCCGACATATCATCAAGAAGAATTTCTACATTCTTTTTTTCAGTTCCTATTTGGAAAAGTGCTTGCGCATACCTTCTAGCTGAAGATTTCTTTAGCATATTAATTAACTTTCTCCATTAAATTAATTCTTATAAACAATTATTAGTTATATAGATTCCTTTAAAACTTTTTGTATCACTTCATTATGAGATTTATTATTCAAAGAAGTATCAATAATTTTTTCAGCAGCAGAGACTACCAATCCTGCAAAATTCTTCCTGACTTCATCGATAGCTGCATTTTTTTCTCTTTGTATTTCAGATCTGGCTTTTAGCCATTCTGATTCAATATCAATTTTAGCCTTATTCATTTCTTCTTCTCTAAATTTAGCAGCAGTTTCTTTTGCATCAATAATCATTTGCCGTCTTTCATCCTTAGCTGCTTCCAAGCTGTCTTGAATAGATTCTTCACTTTTTGCAATATCTAATTTAGCTTTCTCAGCTGCATCTAAGTTGTCTTTTATTTTTGCTGACCTTTGATCTAACATAGCTATTACAGGTTGATAAAGTAATTTATATAAAATAGCAAAAAGAATTACAAAGCTTATTATTTGAGTAATTAAACCTGATAAATTTAAACCCAAAGGCGTTAAAGCGCTCATAGCAATCCTGCTTTCAAAATTTGATATATATAAATATTATAATTAAATTATTTACTATACGAATTTAATTATAATTGCTACAACTAAAGCATAAATTGCTATCGCTTCAGCGAATGCAATTGCTAAAATCATATTTTGCTGAATAGGACCCGCAGCTTCAGGGTTTCTCCCCAAACTTTCCATTGCCTTAGAAGCCAACATTCCTATACCAATCGCAGGGCCTAAAGAACCTAATCCAATAGCTAATCCTGCCCCAATACTTTTCATTGCTTCTGCTATATCTCCTGTCATCTTAAAACTCCCTCCATTTAAACAATTTTTATTATTTATTATATAAATATTTATCTTTAATGATCTTCATCTCCGTGACCTATAGTAGCCATAGATGCAAAAACTAAAGTAAGCACAGAAAAAATTAAAGCCTGTATTAATCCTACAAATAGCTCTAATCCCAAAAAAGGGATTATACCAATAAGGGGCAACAAAAAGGCCATCGCAATCAATAACACTTCACCCGCAAAAACATTACCAAAAAGCCTAAATGTAAAACTTATAATTCTTGCAAACTCACTTATACCTTCTAAAATTCCAACAAAAAAACCAACAGGTCCACTTTTAAAATTGATAAATTTAGATAAATAAGAACCAAATCCTAAAAACGAAAAACCCCAAAAATGTACTAAAACCATTGCTACTATTGCTATAGCTAAAGTTGTATTAAGGTCTGTATTTGCACTCCTGAAATATGGAATTAAAAGACCCTCTTGTTTTCCATTTCCAACAGTAACTTTATTCTCAGTGATATGATCATCCGTGTAATTAGTATCACTAATCGAACCTAATGCCAAAATACCAAAAGACCCTTCGCCTGTAAAGGTAAATGTATGCACATCAGATTCATGAAATTCTTTACCTTGACTTAAGGCTAAATCTTCCGCATGATGAATAGCTTCTTCGCGACTTTCAATTCTACCAACAGTCCCAAATCCAGGTAATATTCCTAGCCAATTTGAAGTAAGTATAAATAGAAATATAGTTAAAACTAAAGGTAAAAATCTTCTGGCTTTTTCTGGCCCAGCAATACCTTCAGCTAAATTAAGAAAAAATTCAAAAATTATTTCAGCTATTGACTGTAATCTTCCGGGAACATCTGAAATATTTTTTTTAACAATCAAAGAAAGTATTACTAATACTATTATAGATAGCCATGTAGCTATAACTGTATTAGTAATACCATATTTATATCCATCTGTTATCTTAAGAGTTGCGACAGTTTCAGCAGGGATTTGTATATGAGCTAAAGGAGCACCTAAAAACCCACCCCCAAATTGATTACCTAAAGCGCCACCTAAAACACTAATAATTAAAATAATAAATGAAATAATAATAGTCAAAAAAAGTTTTGGGTTACGAAAAATTACCAACATCTAAAATTTATATTCCTTTTGGGTTTTTTTCAATAAATGATCGAATCATTAAACCTACTCCTAGTACAGCTATAATTGCTCCTATCACAGTAAATACTATAGTAAATATTGGGAAATTATAATCTAAATTATTATCAATTAAACGACCCAAAAACGCTCCTCCAATTAAACAAATTATTACGTACCATCCAATTCCAATAAACCGAAAGGCACTGCCTAACATACTTAAATCCATGATGTTCTCTCAAACGATATAAATAATATATTAACAGCCAATTAAATATCAGGTCAATCCTAAGATGAGTAATTTTCTGCAACTTTACCAACAGCTTTCACAATATCCTTCAAGTCATTAATTGTTAGGCCTGGATGCAACGGTAGTAGTAGTAATTCTTTCTTTATTTTCACAGCTACAGGAGTATTTATAGGGCCGCAATGTTCACGAAATAAAGTATGATCTGGAGGATACTCATCTAATCTATCTATAGAATTTATTCCTTCAGCATTCAAAGCTAAACCTATATCAACAATATTTGCTTTCATAGCTTCTTCTTTAAATCGAATTGGATAATTTGCATTACCATGTACAATATATTCGTTAATATCCGGTATTGTAACATTTGGTATTTTCACAATTTCTGAATCAAGATAATCTCTAAAAATTTTTCTCTCCGCCAAAAAAACATCTATTTTTTTTAGTTGTGCGATTCCAAATGCTGCATGTAACTCAGAAAGCCTGTAATTGTTTCCTTGTCTAATGATATTATATGGAAGATTTGAATTTAATGTAGTGCCTTTATCCTTGCCATGATCTCTTACAGATTCAGCAATTAAAGCTAGATTTTCATCATTCGTAATTAACATTCCTCCATCACCACCAGATGTAATAGTTTTAGTTTCTTGTAAGCTCCAACAAGACATATCTCCAATAGTTCCAACATTCCTACCTTTATATATTGAACCAAAACCATGAGCACAATCTTCAATAACCATCAATTTGTTTTTCCTAGCAATATCCATTATTTTATCCATCTCTGCAGGAAATCCAAACCAATGGACAGGAACTATAGCTTTAGTTCTATCAGTAATTGCTTCTTCGATTTTGTCCGGATCAAGTGTAATTGAATTATTGTCAACATCTACAAACACAGGTTTAGCACCAGCTAAAATTACTGTGTATGCTGTAGAAACAAATGTCAACGGTGGAACAATAACTTCGTCACCCTCACCTACTCCTGCCGCAATTAAAGATGCATGTTGAGCTGTCGTGCCAGAACTAAATGATAACGCATATTTGCATCCTATATATTCAGCAAATAATTTTTCAAACTCTTTAACTTTTGTAGCTCTAGAGTCAACAGAACAAAAGACCTCACTATTAAACACTTCTAGTATTTGGCTCAATTCTTCATAACCATAATTTGCTTTAGCCATGCGCAAAAAATCTTTTCTTACTGGTTCTCCTCCATCTATAGCTAATTTACCAGACATTAATACACCTCTTAATCATTATAATTCAATTTTTTTATATTCAATCTATTATTGTCATCATTGTAAACTTTATCAAGTATAGAAGTTGTATAAACTTTATTGATATCAATATCTTTTTTCAAAACCCCCGATTCTTTTAAATAACTATAAAAACTATTCCATTGCTTATCCGTCATCCATCCCAAGCCGTTTTCTTTAGTAATTGGACTCCAAGCATCTTTAATTTCAGATCTAAGCATATATATTTGATGTGATTCATCTTCATTTTGTGCATACTTCATAATTATTTCTATAGATTGCTCTTCATTATCAACTATATAATATAAAGCTTTAATTACAGCACGCAAAAACTTAGTTATCTCTTCTGAACGATTATTTAATATATCTTCATGTGTCACATAACTTAGTCCAAGTACTGGCAAATTATAGTCATAAGGTGACCATATTTTTATAGGATAACCTAACTTGGTTTCAATTATATTCGGCTCATTCGACCTGAA
>Ga0209402_10000274_pt1 | contig 65022 bp, 69 predicted proteins | sample ArcticOcean_MG_C_3_FD_187437 | JGI IMG/M metagenome (GOLD analysis project Ga0209402, IMG submission 187437) | Marine microbial communities from western Arctic Ocean - ArcticOcean_MG_CB8_126 (SPAdes) (version 2) | ecosystem: Environmental > Aquatic > Marine > Oceanic | place: Arctic Ocean... | reverse complement strand
GACGTGATGATGCTGCGTTCCGTTGGAATTGGCGCAGTGGCGGTGATATTCGCAGCACTGCTTGCGGCACTCACCCTCATGCCAGCAATTCTCGCCATTCTCGGACACCGCGTGAATCGCTTCAGGATCATTCCGTCCCGAAACTCCAAATCTGGCAAACAGTTCAGCTTCTGGGTCCCGCTATCGAACTGGGTTATGAAACGACCGTGGCTCGTCCTGATCCCCACTTCCACCGTACTCGTACTACTCGCAGTGCCCGCATTGTCGATGCGACTCGGCACCGTGGACGCCACGATCCTCCCCGATTCGCTCGAATCTCGGCAGGGCTTCGATGTGCTCAGAGAAGAATTCGGATTCGCCCTCCAAACGATCATCCCGGTAGCGTATACATTTGGCGAAATTGGTGGCGAAATTGGTGCTGCTCCCAACAACGAATCAACGAACCCGTTCGCCCGACCAAACCTCGAGCGAGCGTACGACATCGGCCGTGAGCTTGAGCGACTCGAAGGCGTGACGCAGGTGACAAGCATCGTCAATCTCGATCCCACGTTCGGACCCGACCAGTACGAACTTCTCTACCAGCACCCCGAATCAATAACAGACGTCACCGCCTCAAAAATCGTCCGAGAGTCTGTCCGCCCCGGCGCAATCCTGTTTCTAGTACACAGCGACCTCCACCCCTTCTGGCCCGAAACTCGCCAGCTGGTAACCGAAATCCGAGCGTTGATTCCGCCCGATTCCACCACCGGAGGGCAGCTCCACGTGAACGGTGGCGCTAGCGAAATCACCGATATTGTGAACGCCCTCTACGGAAAATTCCCCTACATCGTCGGCGCAGTCCTGATCGTCACCTATCTGTCCCTCATGCTGCTCTTCCGGTCGGTCATCCTTCCTCTAAAAGCCGTCGTGCTAAACGTGTTATCGATCCTCGCAAGCTACGGCGCACTCGTGTTCGTTTTCCAGCAGGGGCATTTCAACGGGATCCTCAATTTCGAAGCAATGGGTGTGATCGAAGCAACCCTTCCTATCCTTCTCTTCGCGATTATTTTCGGACTTAGCATGGACTACGAAATCTTCCTGCTATCCCGGGTCGCCGAAGCTTATGAACGCACCGGCGACAATGTTGCAAGCGTCGCCGAGGGACTCCAGCGGAGCGGCCTGATAATCACCGGCGCTGCGTCGATCCTGATCATCGTCGCCGCCAGCTTCGTGCTCGCCGACGTCGTTGTCGTGAAGGCCATCGGCCTCGGCCTCGCGATCGCGATCTTCGTAGATGTCACATTAGTGAGAGCACTTGTCGCCCCCGCAATAATGCGAATCGCCGGACCCTGGAACTGGTGGCTACCGGGTTGGCTCGATCGGATTCTTCCGGAGGTGAAGCACGATGCTTAATCGCCGGATGATCGCGCTGACAGCTCTCTCCGTATTTCTCGTAACCTTCGCAGCTTGCGTAAAATCCGCTGAGCCTCGCGAAATCCCGACCGGCGCAACGCCCGACCCCACTGCGACGCCCGCTCCCATATCGTTCCCGCAGGACGAGATCGCCCACGATTCACGCCTCGAGTGGTGGTACCACTCCGGTCATCTGGTCTCGGAGTCGGGTAGAGAGTTCGGCTTCCACTTCGTCGTGTTCAAATCAGACGACGGATTCGGTGAGCCAAACATCGTCGCGCAACTCGGCATTCTCGATGTAGAAACCGGCGAACACTATGAAATGTCACGTGCCGATTCCGGGCCACTCGAATTGCAGACCGACTCGCTTAGACTGGGAATCGCAAACTGGTCGTACTCCACTTTGGCAGGACTGAGTCAACAATTCTTCGATGCGCGGTCAGAGAACGTTTCACTATCGTTGAAGATGATCGACGATGGCTCTGTCATGCTCCACAACAAGACGGGCTGGCTGCCCACTGAAGCCGGAGCGACTTACTACTATTCATGGCCCCGACAAAAGGCACTGGGTGAACTAACGCTCAATGGGGAAATATTCAAAGTTCGAGGCACATCGTGGTTCGACCACCAGTGGGGCGATTTCTTCGTCGTAGGAAAACCGGCCGGCTGGCAGTGGTTCGCCCTGCAACTCGAAGATGGCGGATCGCTAATGATCACCGAATCACGAGGTATCGACGGCAAGATAGCCGACACCTACGGCACGTACATGTCGCCCGACGGCGCAGTAAAACATCTCCAGAGCGATATCGATGGAATCGACCTCGTTATTAACGGCGAGTGGACCAGCCCAGCCACCGGCGCAACCTATCCCTCAGGCTGGACGCTCGCCATCGAGTCGCTTGCCATCGACTTCATCCTGATTCCGGCCGCAAACGACCAGGAAGTGCAGGGCGGACTGCCCGCGGCTTCAACCTACTGGGAAGGCAAAGCCTGGGTATCCGGGAACCAAAACGGGGTCCCTATCTCAGGCGATGCGTATGTCGAGTTGTCGGGATATGTTGACCCTGAACCAGTTGAGTGGATGCAGCGATAATTCCTAGCCGTCTATAATCTCGCCACCGTAGCCCAGTTAGTAACGGTTATTAGCGCTCAAAAGGACGACCGGTTTGCAGACTGCTGAATCTATTAGTGAAATGTATCGCGACGCATGGTCGAGATTCGCCACCGGCGTAACCGTGATCACCACGGTTGAACCCGATGGTAAAACCCACGGTATGACTGCCAGCAGCGTCACATCAGTCTCGCTCGACCCGCCGCTGGTCCTTGTCGTTATCGGAGAAGAACGTCAGTCCCACGGACTGATCGAATCGACGGGGCGTTTCGGGATAAGCATCCTCGATGCCGGGCAGACCGATATCGCCACGCACTTTGCGACGCCCCCTGAAAAACGAAGTGACCTCGACCCGAAGCACCTTTCCAAAATCTCTGGCACTCCGGTCATCGCCAGTGCCATAGCCGTCATGGATTGCAAGGTGACGGCCGCCCACAAGGCGGGCGACCACACGGTTTACATTGGTCAGGTCGAAGCCATCGACGTCGGAGCAGGCGATCCGCTGGTCTGGTTCCAACGTCAGTTTGGCGGCTTCACCGATCAGTCTTCCAACAGCGATTACAAGTAGGTTTACCCGTGCGAATAGCCGCTATTTCTGTCGCTCCAATGTTCCCTGACTACGTAATTGGTGGCTCTCAGAAGATTCTTTCCGATATCGCCATCGGCCTGAAAAACCGAGGTCACGAACTTCAAATCTGGTGCACCGGGACCGAAACGCACGAAGGTGATTTCGATCTGTCCGGGGTAACAGTTCACCCCGATCTTCAGCTGCGAGGATCGTTCCCGGCAACACACCAGGTCTCGCCCACAGCGCTCGCTCAAACTGCCGAAGTCCTCAAGGAAGCCGCCGATTGGGCAAATCGGCTGTACCTACACGCCGATGCCGTCTACTTGCGCCAAGCTATCGAAGGCTCGCAGATCGTACGATCGATCCACGACTACGTATACGAAGAAGCGCTGCTCTCAACGCTCTTGCTCCCTGCCGACACGACAATCGTTCCCAGCGAATATCTAAAAAACTGTGTCGAAGCGACCGTTGCTCTCACTGGCAAAAAATCGATCGAACCGGTTCTTGTAATACCAAATGGTGTGCAAGTGCCAGATTCTCTCCCTGCCCCCGCGTTGCCAACTGGAATAGACGCTCGCGCCGAAAACGATCTAATACTTCTATCCCCGCACCGACCTGAATCGACGAAAGGAATTAGCGAGGCGATCTCCACCGCTGTTGAAGTCCAGCGACTTGATCCGGTACGAAAAGTGAGACTGCTGATTCCGGCGTACGCGCCCGAAGCTAATCTCGATGACGCTGTCGAATCCGGCGAAAAGATAGCGCAACTGGCCGCAGAATTGGGTGCCGGAAATATCGTCGAACTCCACGGCTGGCTGAGCCCAACCGATATGCCCGGATACTACGCAGCAGGCGACGTAACCATGTGTCTAGGATCGTTCGTCGAGTCGTTCGGTCTGGTGCCTATCGAGTCGGTCGCAAGCGGCACCCCCGCAGTCTGCGCCCGAGTTGGAGGGCTCAGAGAGTTCGCCGATGTCAATGGAATCACTCTGGTGCCCTATGGCGATATCGATGCAAATGCACGGGCGGTGCTGGCTGCAGCATCAACCGCTTCAGAAACGATCGAATCAGGCCGCACCCGCATTGCAGAAAAATACTCAGCGGAAACAATGATTTCCGAATTTGAATCGATAATCACTCGCACACTCGGCGACCAGAGAAAGATCACCAACTCCAGCAATAGTCGTCTGGCTCTCGCACCGTGGTGTGATCTTCAGGGTGATCGTATCTACGACGACTACGCCGCTGAGGCTCGACGAAAATTCCCCGAACTAACCAGAGCGTTGCAACAAGGCGACGGATTCGTGCAATCCGACCCGCTCCTACTGTCGGCGAACCTGGACGCAGAGGTCAGATACGCGAGAGAAAGCGGATTCCTAATCCCAGAATTCATTTTCGAATAGACAACTAGCCGACGTAGCTGCGGATCTTGATCGTTTCTGAAACACGAGAAATCGCCACATCGAATGCAGCGTCTCGTAACGACCCGCCGTTACGATCGGCCTGCGCCTTCGTAACGTCATACGCCTCGTTCATCTTCTTATCTAGCTCTCTGTTCACCCGATCAAGCTCCCAACTGAAAACCTGAATATTCTGAGCCCACTCGAAGTACGAAGCGACTACTCCACCCGCGTTGGCGAGAATATCGGGAACGACAATCTTCCCCGCGGCCACGAGAATCTCGTCGGCTGCTGAAGTCACCGGCCGATTAGCGCCCTCAACGACTATCTTCGCCCTCACGCCGTCGGCGTTTTGTGCTGTGATCACATCTTCGATTGCTGCTGGAATCAGAACATCGCAATCCAGCGAAAGCAACGCGTCGTTGTCCAGATTGTCAGCATCATCAAAATCCGACACCGTTCCGCCATCGAGAACGATCCGTTCCAGCGCAGCTATATCGAGCCCTGCCGTGTTGATAATTGCACCATCGACGTCCGACACTGCAATCACCTTTGCGCCGTTCTCTGTCATCGTTCTCGCCGCCGCTGCGCCCACAGCTCCGAATCCCTGCACAGCTACAGTGCTCTGCTCCGGCGTAGACCCCGCGTCAACAATCGCCCGGCAACCCACGACGGCTGCCCCACGACCCGGAGCATCGTTCCTGCCAAGCGATCCACCGAGTTCGATTGGCTTCCCTGTAACAATCCCCGGTGTGTGCCCATGAATCGATCCATACGCATCCATAATCCACGCCATCGTTTGGGCATTTGTCCCAAGATCGGGCGCTGGAATATCCCGGTTAACCCCAAGAACGTGGTGCATGCTCATCGTGTAACGGCGCGTCAGGCGATTCAACTCGCTCGTAGAAAGTTCTCTCGGGTTTACCGAAATGCCTCCCTTTGCACCGCCAAACGGCACATCGGCAAGCGCTGTTTTCCACGTCATAAGCATCCCGAGCGCCCGAACGTGCTCTAGATCAGCGTTAGGGTGATACCTAATTCCACCCTTATACGGACCCCGAGCTGCGTTGTGCTGCGATCGGTAACCCTTGAATACTCGAACATTGCCATCATCCATCCGAACCGGCAATCCAACTTGGATTTCACGCCATGGTTCGACTAGAACTTCGCGCATGTCGTCTTCAAGTCCGAGATTGCGCACCGCACCATCGATACTGGCGATCGTTCCATCGAGCATTGAACTGTCTTGTGCCACGGTATGACTCCTGTCGGACGCTCTTAGATTGTGGTTCTTATCCCCGAGAATGTGGATTCAAGGCAAATGTAGGGGTAAATCTGCCAAAATTGAAATTGACCATGCGCTGCGTTCCTACTTAGAATAGTTAGGTTGGGCAACGAACGGATGAGACACGAATGACTACAGATTACGCAATTATCAACACAGGTGGGAAGCAGTACCGAGTTCGCGAAGGCGATACGGTGGCTGTCGAAACCCTCATAGGCGAAGTCGGATCCGACTTCACATTTGACCGAGTCCTTATGACTTCAGTAGGCGGCACCCTCAGTGTTGGCGCCCCTGACGTAAAGGGTGCCACGGTCGTAGCTGAAATTTCTGAGCACGGCAAAGCCGACAAAGTAATTTCGCTTCGATACAAGAACAAGACACGCCAGCGCGTCAAACGTGGTCACCGACAGAACTTTACGTCGGTACTCATCAAGTCGATTTCGGCGAAATAGTTCACCCCTGCATCTCTGCAGAAGACTGGAACATCTAAATGGCACATAAAAAAGGTGGCGGGACGTCCCGCAACGGTCGCGATAGTGCAGGCAAACGCCTTGGCGTGAAGGCCTTCGCCGGCGAGTCAGTTACCGCTGGTGCGATCATTGTTCGACAGCGTGGCACAAAATTCCACGTTGGCAGCAATGTAGGCATTGGGCGCGACCACACCATCTACTCACTAGTCGATGGTCATGTTCGTTTCGACTACGCTCGCAAAGACACCAAGCGAGTTAACGTCGATCCTGTAACTTCCTAGTCAGGAAACAAATATATGAAAGCCAATACACACCCGAACTACCACAAATCCGCCACAGTAACCTGTGCATGCGGCAACACGTGGGAAGTTGGATCAACAAAAGATAACCTGCGGACTGAAATCTGCAGCCAGTGCCACCCGTTCTGGACCGGCGAGCAACGTATCGTCGACACCGAGGGCCGTGTCGAGCGCATGATGCGTCGATACAACCTCGGCGGCTCCGACGACAAGAGCTAAATCGAAAAGGGGCGCCAATCGGCGCCCCTTTTTTAGTTCCACCCAAATAACAAGCGCACTACCAACACAGCATTTGCAAAAACGTCCAGTTTTATACGGCGGCCAGGCGATCATCGAAGGTGTGATGATCCGGGGACAGAGCCGTGCTGCTCTAGCAGTACGCCGTCCCGATGGCGTCATCATCCGTCGATCGATCCCACTCGAAAATTGGGCGAACTCATCGCTCCGCAACATCGCACTCGTCCGCGGAGTTCTCGTTCTCCTCGAAACACTGCTGGTCGGTATGAAATCGCTTACGATTTCGGCCAATGAAGCTGCCAGCGATGAAAACCCGGAAGAAGACCAACAGCTTTCATCAGTCGCAATGGCGACTCTGCTTGGAGTCTCGCTCGTACTCGGAATCGTAATTTTCTTCCTGATCCCGGTATTCGTTTCTAGACTTATCGAAAACGCCGGAGCTAATGACTTCTACGCAAATCTGGTCGAAGGTGGAATTCGACTTGGCCTGTTTATTGGTTACGTCTGGCTGATCGGCAAGATGAACGATATCAAGCGTGTGTTTGGCTACCACGGTGCTGAGCATATGGTCGTCCATGCCCACGAAGCGGGTGAACCGCTAACGGTAGAGTCTGTCCGGCGCTTCCCGCCCGCACACCCACGCTGCGGAACGTCGTTCCTGATGACCGTCGTTCTCGTGTCGATCATCATGTTCATGTTCTTCCCACGTGATCCGTTCTGGTTCCTTATCGTTTCACGGATCATCCTGGTTCCTATCATTGCTGGAATCAGCTACGAGTTCATCCGCTATGCGGGTACCCACCAGAGCAACATCTGGATTCGACTGTTCAACGCGCCGAACCTGCTTCTTCAGGATCTAACCACACGTCCGCCCGACGAAGGAATGATGGAAGTAGCCATCACAGCGATCGAGTACGCCATCGCCATAGATGAAGAACGGGCAACCCCGAGCGACGACAAATCACAACTGTCATCTGATCCGTTCGAACCGCTCAATGGCACGCCCGCCGCAACTGCCGCTCCACCCACTGAACCGTCTTCAACCGCCCCGGGCGACTAACCGCGCCTTTCAGCGAGCACTTCCCAGACCTTATCCGCAGGCATTTCGAGCGACGCCAGCAGCACCATGCAGTGGTACAACAGGTCGCCCATTTCGTTGGCGACATCGTCTTGAGTCTGGCTCACCGACGCAATCGCGGTCTCACCCGCCTCTTCGACAATCTTCTGGGCGATTCGACCCGTGCCACTCTCCATGAGTTCAACGGTGTACGAACCCTCAGGCTTCTCGGAAACACGTTGGTTGATCACATCGAGAAGTTCCTGAAGAACGCCAGGACCGAGCTTTTCAGCAGATCCGTCTGCCTCGAGCAACGCCGTGTCGAGCACTGCAGTATCGAAACATGATTCGGCACCTGTGTGGCACGCCGGTCCTACCGGATTTGCCCTCACGACAATCGCATCGCCATCGCAATCCTGCTGAACCTCAACCACCTTCAGGAAATTCCCGGAAGTTTCGCCCTTGTGCCACAGTTCCTGCCGACTGCGAGAGTAAAACCACGCATCAGGACCTTCGAGAGTCTTCTTGAGTGCCTCTTCGTTCATGTACGCGTGCATCAAAATCCGACCGGAATCGGCATCTTGAACTATTGCTGCAAGCAACCCGCGATCGTCGAACTGAATCATTTCGAACTTCCTCGTGCGTGGTTTTCAATTGAGATGACATTCGTCTATCTCAGAGTTAGTGAACGGCTATCTTGACGATATCTGATGGTACGACACAAGCGTCGCCATGAGCCAACGCGAACTTCTTGCGATCTACCCGCCGATATGTTCGAGTATCCCCGAAAGCTCCCGCAGGTCGGTTATCTCGATATCGGGCTCCGGCTCCCGATCGACAGGTTCATCGTTGCGGTTGATCCATACGGTCGTCGCACCTGAGCGAAATCCACCAAGTACGTCATCAAAAAGCTTATCGCCCACGTACCAGATCTTCGCCGGATCAGTCTCAAGTCCCGCGTACAGATGCTCGAAAGCAGCGAGTGCTGGCTTGTAGACCTGCGCCGACTGCGAACTGGCTATGAAATCGAACTCAAGCCCTGCACCCGAAAGGAGAGGTAGAAGCCCTTCATCATCGGCATTGGAAAATACGCCTAGCTTCACCCGACCCTTAAGCGAGTTTAACGCCTCGACAGTCTCGGGAAATATCGGGCGATCTGTCATGTGCAGTGCAGCGCGATCCCCGGCTAACTTAGCGTCTCCGGCAAACTCGATATCGTCGAACACCTGCTGAAAGCACTCAGTCCACGCCTGTCGATACGACTTGAAAGGGGGGCTATCGAACGGCCGGCCAAGATCGGTACGAATCTTGCGAAAGTTAACTTCGTACTTCTTCCACCGGGTCCAGAACTCATCAGTATCCAGAGGAATGTCCTGCGCCTCGATGATCTCGGCGAAACTGCCCTTCCAGCCGTCGTGGTTATTCAAAAACAGCGTGTCGTAGCAGTCGAACGCTATCGCCTCGGGCAACACAGGCTCCCCGGATCTCAAAGTTACTGCCAACGACTAGACCTCCCGCATCGGAATGCCGCGCTCGGCAAGATACGATTTGACCTCGGAAACACGTAGTTCGCCGAAGTGGAAAAGCGACGCCGCAAGCACGGCGTCCGACTTGCCCTCAACGAGCGCGTCATAGAAATGATCGAGTTCTCCGGCACCACCGCTTGCGATTACCGGTACCGTCACTGAATCGGAAATCACCGAAAGCAGCTCATTGTCGTAACCGGTTTTCTGCCCATCAGCATCCATGCTCGTAACAAGCAGTTCACCAGCGCCAGTCTCGGTCGCAAGCCGTGCCCATTTCACTGCATCGAGGGCAGTAGGGCGGCGGCCCCCGTGCGTGTAGACCTGCCACATCGCTTCCGCCGGAACGGTGCCAAAACCTTCGAGCTCGGCAACAACCGGATCATCCACTCGCTTCACGTCCATCGCCAGTACGACACACTGCGACCCAAATTCTTTAGCGCAGTCTTCAATAAGCTGAGGATTGGCGACAGCCGCGCTATTGACCGCAACCTTGTCGGCTCCGGCCTCGAGCATCTGACGCATATTGTCCACCGAGCGAATCCCGCCTCCAACAGTGAGCGGAATGAATACTTCTGACGAAACCTTCTCCACCACGTCGACCATGGTGTTGCGATTGTCAGACGATGCAGTGATATCGAGAAATACGAGTTCGTCGGCACCTTCAGCGTTGTAGAACGCGGCAAGTTCCGCCGGATCGCCTGCGTCTCGAATGTCGACAAAGCTAACACCCTTAACCACGCGACCGTTATCGACGTCCAGACATGGAATGACGCGTCGCGTCAGCATCGTGGAATCTCCGGTCTACTTGCGAGCGACGATGATGTAGCGGTGGGGAGTGAGTTGTCGCGATGTCGTGGTTGTAAATCCGAGTGCCTCAACCGCCTCACGCAACTCCTGCTGAACCAGTCGCTTCGACGCAGCCGGGCCAACTTCAGGCGTGCCCTCGATCGGGAGCCATTCGACTATCGACAGCCAGCCAGATTTCTTCACAAGCCGTGCGCCCTCTTTGATCAGAGTCTTCGGGCGTTTCGCCTCGTTCAGAACGTTCGAAAATACAACCCCGTCAAGAGAACCGTCTTCCATCGGAATCTGATTCTCTTTGGAAATCACAGTTTCGATATTCCCGAGTTTCGCCAGTTCACCCTGCGTCTTGACGTGATCCAGCATCGATTGCTGGGTATCGACGGCGTAGCAAGTGCCCGAGTACAAGTACTTGGCGAGGGGTATCGAAAGCCAACCGGGACCGGAACCGATGTCAGCGACCTTCTGCTCGTGGTGGATCGGTACCAATGCGATCATCGACTGAGGGTCATAAGTTTCCTCAATCGTTGGGTGCAGCAGAGCCTGGATCTTGTCTACTGATTTTTTTGTTGGCATTCGTGTCTTTTCCGTTCAAGTAAGTCGTGCCGTTGGCAAACTAGTTGCCCGCGACTGTCATTGCATCAATCGTTTCAATGGCGCGTTTCAAGTCCAACGCACCGGAGTAAATAGCCATGCCCGAAATGGCACCTTCAACACCTAATTTCGCTAATTCGACAAGGTCATCGATAGAAGCGATCCCACCAGCCACAATTATAGGATATCGCAGGTTGTCGCCAAGTTCGGCTACCGCAGCGAAATTCGGGTGGGTCAATGTGCCGTCTCGACTTGTATCCGTGTAGATAAAACGCCGAACACCCCGTTCGACCATCTGCCGGGCAAGGTCGATAGCAGTCACATCCGATTGCTCGATCCACCCGCGCGTCTGCACCATGCCGTCTTTCGCATCGACGCCAACGATAACGTGTTCGGTTCCAACGTCTTCGACAGCCGCCTGCACTTCGTCAGGTGCCTCGATAGCAGCGGTGCCGATGATCACCCGATCGACTCCCATGTCGATCAATCGTCGCGCCTCGGCAGCACTCCGTACCCCGCCACCGAGTTGAACCGGAATATCAATCGCCTCGACAATCGCCGAAACTGCATCTGCATTCGCACGAATCCCGTCTCGCGCACCGTCAAGATCGACAACGTGCATCCGCCTGGCACCCTGATCCACCCAGCGCTGCGCAACAGCCGCGGGATCATCGTCGAACACGGTCTCACGATCGTAGTCGCCCTGAGTCAGTCGGACGCAGTGTCCGCCCCTGAGGTCTATTGCTGGCAGGATATCCATTCGTTTCGTACTACTAACTTTTAACTTTGGGTGCTCGAAGCTAAATCGAGAAAGTTTTTGTAAATCTGTAGACCCACGTCGCCACTCTTTTCCGGGTGAAACTGAGTTCCGACTACGTTGCCACGCGCAACCGCAGCGCAAATCTCAACACCATAGTTCGCGGTAGCAGCAACTTCGGCCTGTTTATCGGGAACGCAACGGTATGAGTGAACGAAGTAGAAGTGCGACCCCTGCGGGATGCCCTTGAACAGCGGATTACGGTCTGAATCGTCGCCCGTGAACTGCACCTCGTTCCAGCCCATGTGCGGAACCTTCATCGCAGAGCCAAGTTCGTCTTTCATTCCCGTCGGAATCAACCGAACGTTGCCTTCGACTAGTCCGAGCCCCGGCAATTCACCCTCTTCAGAGCTATCGAACAAAACCTGGAGCCCAACGCACACACAAAGAAGCGGTTTCCCCGAAGCTGCGAACTCTTTGACTGGATCCGCCAGATCAAGCGTATTTAGCGCGGTCATCACGGCATCACTCGCCCCGACTCCCGGCAAAACGGCAGCATCGGCCGCCGCGAGCTCGGCGGGATCGCTCGTAACGAGCGGATCCGCACCAACTTTGCGTAGCGCCTTCTCAACGCTGTGCACGTTCGCAGCACGGGTATTGAGTACAACTATGTGTGGTTTCTTACTGTTTTCAGTCATCCGATTGGTCTTAGCGAGAGATCAATAAAGCACGAAACATCAATTGTAGTTCTAAAATCATCAAACTAATGCTCACAAAGACTTTACGCGCAAGTTTTGCGCGAAAGTCCATTTCACGCGAGAATAGTGCGCGAAACAGGGTTAGAATCCAGTTGATCAGAAACTATCGCAGCAGGAAAAATCTATGACGACCATGTCGCCAGGACGTTCGGTACCGGTAAACACAATCGAGATCACCGAAAAAGCAGCAGGCAAAGTAACGCAGTTTGCTGCTAACAAGGGCATGGAGAAATTCGGCCTGAAAGTGGCGGTCAAGGGCGGTGGTTGTTCGGGTCTGACTTATGTGCTCGATATTGTTGAAGGCCCAGAATCCGACGACAAGGTCATCTTGCAACATGGCGTCGAGGTCTACGTTCCCAAAAAGGCGTTCGTGTTTCTGGCGGGAACCGTGCTCGATTTCTCTGACGGACTAAATGGCAAAGGGTTCGAATTTGCAAACCCCAACGCTGCAAAAACCTGCGGTTGCGGAACTTCGTTCTCGGTATAAATGTTCTAGCGGTGAGTTCGAGCGAGTTCCAAAAGTTTGCAAACCCCAATTTCTACCAAAGCTGACCAAACCCAGCTAGACGCGCTCGAAAACGGCTGTGGAATATTGCTCTGGGATGCGGCGACCATCGTTCAGCACAACGGCCCCGACACGCTTGATCTGCTTCATCGCCTAACCACGAAAGAACTTCTCGGCGTTACTGAGGGGCATGCTCGACGAACTGCGCTTACATCGGACAAAGGTCGGGTAGTAGACGTGTTCCTCGTGGCGCATGTGGCAGAAAACCAGCTGCTACTGATCTCGGATTCACCCAACTCCGAGCGAATGGTGTCGGCGATTGATTACTACACGATCATCGAGGACGCCGAGCTTATCGACCTCTCCAAAACCCACACCCGTATATCGCTTGTGGGACCCAACGCTCGACGAGTAGTCGAATCGACCCTGAACACCGGCATCGAGCCCGACGCGACGGCAACCATCGCTTTCGGAGATGACCCTGTCTACATGGCTTCCGATACTTCGCGAGGGGTCGAATGGGTCGACGTGATCTATGACACAGCTATATTCAGCCGACTCGTCGGCGCGTTCGGAAATTCCGGCGGTGTCGCAGTCGACGCAGCCAATTTCGAGCTATTTCGAATCGACAAGGAAATTCCGGGATCCGATAAAGAATACGGCGAGCACGCCAACCCGATCGAAGCCGGGTTGCTTCATTTGATCGACTGGGACAAAGGCTGCTACGTCGGCCAGGAAGTGATCGCCCGTCTCGACGCCTACGACAAAGTGCAGCGGAACGTAAAAGTACTGCAGTCCAATGCCCCACTTGAAGAGGGTGCGAAATTGACTGCGGAGTCGAAGCCAGCGGGAGTCGTCACAAGCGCGTCAAAGTTGGAATCAGCAGACGGTAACTTCCTCAGCCTCGCCCTCGTCCGAAAAGCCTATCTCGACTCAGACACGGAATTCGACGCCAACGGAACCACCGCAACCGTTCGCTAGGTTGAGTGTCATCACTTCAGGCCTCGTCCGGCACCCGTCATCGCCCGACGCCCGTCATCCTGAACTTGATTCAGGATCTCGAACGCTCGCCGCGGTCTGCATGAGTTCGAAGCCATCAAGAGTGATTATTCAGCTTTGGTCGATCTTTAGAGATCCTGAATCAAGTTCAGGATGACGGGGAGCGATAGCCACTAATCGCACCGGCTTCTACTGGTGCCTGAGCGTCTCTCCGCCGTCGACCATGATCACCTGACCACGGATCATCTCAGCGTCCGTCCCGCACAGCATGGCGACCACTTTTGAAACATCGGTCGGCAGGATAGGTCGCCCAGCAGGCGTATCTCGGGACGCAATCTCTTTCACACCCAGTTCGTCTGGAAATGCGTCTATAGCGTCAGTCATCACGAACCCCGCCGAAACAGTGTTGACCGCGATTCCCTTCTCGCCCAGTTCGATTGCGAGATACCTAGTGACCGCCTCGATCGCAGCCTTCGACACCCCAACAGCAAAATAAGCGGGCAGGACCTTCGTCGAACCCGGACTTGAAAGATTAATAATCCGGCTACCTTCCGGCATCAAACGAGCCGCCGCCACCGAGAGCAACCACGGCCCGCGGGCGTTGATGTCCATCGTCCAGTCCCAGTGCTTGGCGGAAAGTTCTTGCGCCGAACGCATCACGCCAGAAGCTGCGTTGTTCACGAGAATGTCGAGTCGCCCGAACTGAGATTCGATCTTGCCAACTAGCGATTCGACAGCCGCTTCATCACCAATGTGAGCCTTGATCCGTGTCGCCTGAATACCAAGTGCTTCAAGCTCCTCCACGGTCGATTTTGCAGCTTCGTGATTCTTCAGATAGTTGATAACGACAGTTGCGCCACGCTGCCCAAGCTCAAGGGCAATCGCCTTGCCGATTCCGCGTGAACCGCCTGTAACTAGGGCCACTTTGCCGGCGAGGTTCTTATCGGTTGTGTTGGATTTGGTCAAAACTGTGCGCTCGGCACTAAATGGCCATTCCGCCGTCGACGCGGATGATATCGCCAGTAATGTACTGGGCTTCGTCGGTAGTCAGGAACACGATTGTTGGAGCAACTTCGTCCGGCTCCCCAAAGCGACCCTGCGGAATCCACGTCATTACGGTGTCACGCTGCTTGTCGGTAATATCGGCAGAAGTGGCGGTAGTGATGTAGCCCGGTGCAACGACGTTCGCCGTGATGCCACGAGTAGCGACTTCCTTTGCAATCGACTGCGTAAACCCGAACACCGCGGCTTTTGAAGCCGAGTAGTTCGACTGCCCAATGTTGCCTCGCATGCCCACAACCGACGACACATTGACGATCCGACCCCAGCGGCCTTTGACCATTCCGGGAATCACCTTGTGCGTGCAGTAGTAGGTGCCGTACATGTTCACATTCATCGTGTACTCGAACTGCTCGTCCTTCATTCTCATAAGAAGCGAGTCGTTGATTACACCGGCGTTGTTAATCAGAATCTCGATCGGACCGTGGGCCTCGACAGCCTCATCGATCATCGCCACGACGCTCTCTTTTTCTGCAACGTTTCCGCCAACAGCGATGGCCGTGCCACCGGCAGCTTGAATTTCGGCGACAACCGCTTCAGCCTCTTCGGGATGACTGTTGTAGTTGACTGCAACACGGTGACCGTTAGCGGCTAGTCGAAGAGCCGTTGCTCGTCCGATCCCGCGAGATCCACCCGTTACCAGTGCACTTCTCGGCGAATTACCGCTCAAAATATAATCCTCACGTTGCCCGTGCTACGCCGATAAAAGGCGCAATGCACACGGCAGTTAGTCACTAACTTCAGCTCTGATTCTGTCGAGTTCAGCCTGTTGGGCTTCAATAAGCCCAGTTTCCACTACAAATTTAGCAGTACCGACGGCGTTTGCTATAGCGTCAACGCTGGAAGCACCGTGACCCACAATAGCAAGTCCGTTCACGCCAAGCAGCGGACCACCACCAAAAGCCTCGAGAATATTCATTCTCTCGAAGATTTCCTTGGAAAGCTTCCCGCTCTCCTCAGTCTCTCCAAGTATCTCTTTTACGTGGCTAACGATCGCATCGCCAAGACCCTCGGTCAATTTCAAAATAATGTTGCCGACGAACCCATCGCAAAGAACGACTTCGGCCTTGCTGAAAGGTAGATCGTTCGGCTCAATGTTGCCGATGAAGTTCAGGTCGGTTGAGCTAAGCAGATCAGTAGTTTCTTTGACGAGGGCGTTTCCTTTGCCCTTTTCAGATCCCACACTCAGCAATGCTATTCGCGGGTTATCGTTCTTGTAAATCAGCTTCGACATTACGTTCCCGAGCGCCGCGAAATCGACGAGCAATCCTGGCCGTGTATCGACGTTCGTACCAAGATCGATAATCACCGTGTTGGGCGAGTAGCCAACCACAGGCCCACCAAGTGCGCCGCGGTCGATACCGTCGAGAGTTCCGTAAACGACCGTCGCGGCTGCGATCGAAGCGCCAGTTGAGCCCATGCTCACAAACCCGGCAGCCTTGCCCATCTTCACAACACCGGCAGCGACGAAAATAGATGCCTTTGGCTTTGATCGAAACGCTCGCGCCGGGCTTTCGTCCTCTTCTACCACGCCCTCAGCGGGCACGATCTGAACCAGCTGCTTCGCTGGGGAGTCATATTTGTCGAGTTCCGCCTGAATAGCGGCCTCGTCACCAACCAGAGCAACAGCTACTCCACCCTTGTCGACTGCCTGCAGGGCAGCAGGCACCGTCACCACGGGGCCGTGATCGCCGCCCATGGCGTCTAGAGCTATTGGAGTTATGCCTTCGGGAATCCCCGTCATTACCTGATCCGTCTTGCTGTTGCGCTATTTTTACAGAGGTTACGAATGTTCATTTTATTGCAAAGGCACAGTCGCTCGCCCGGCAACTGCGTCCGTACCATCGGGCTTTTTGCACCCAATAGCGCATGTTGCGATCAAACCTTCGTCAGAATCGTCGATTGAGGTTATTTTGCCGTACGTCACAACCGTTTCGCCCGGGAACACCGGAGCGCTGAACCTCACCTTGATTTTCCCGCCCGAATGCCAGCTGTCCGGAAATTCTTTTGCCAGCATCTCTGTGACCAGCGCAAGACTCAGCATCCCGTGCGCGATCCGAGTGCCAAACTGTGTCGTTGCGGCATAAGACTCATCAAGATGTATCGGATTATGGTCGCCAGATGCCTCTGCGTAGGCATCGACTCTTTCCTGTGAAATCAGGCGTTCAAATCCGGCAAGTGAATCGCCAACCGCTCGCTGTGAAGTGTTGCCCATCAGGATTCCTCTCCGCTCACGATTATCGTAGTTGAAGACGTCCCAATTTCCGCACCGGTCGAATCTGTGTACGAAACGGCTACCGTCGCGAAGTGGTTTCCTCTCCGCACGGAGTTCGCTGCAAGCCTGCCTTTGGCGTTCACACGCTCGCCAATTTTCACGGGCCTCGCCCAACTCGCCTCCTGGCCTGCATGAATCGTTTGCAGCCCTCCCGAGAATAATCCGAGGTTTTCGATTAGTTCGGTGAGTGCTGCCGCCACAACCAGTATCGGGGCGAGAGTATCGCCATAATCTGGCGATTCATCTCCACCCACAGCCGCAGCATACGCACTGGCTCGCTCGGCAGGGATGGTCACGTCGTACGGACCAAATTCATGGCCAACAACAGCAGTTGAGATCAGGGGTACGGTCAATAAAAATCCTAAACAATTCGACCGCTTGATTGCAGAAGAACTTGAACGTAAAACCGTATTGTAATTTTTGCCCCGCACGACCGGCAAAAAATGAACTCAAGTCAACCGGGCAGCCGGCTAGACGCCAGAAGTCGTACTACCGCCGCGCTGCATCGAAATAGCTTCATCGACCAACTCGCCAGCCAACTCATATGCAGTCGGGTTCCGGAAATCGAGCTGCGACAACGCTAATACACGATAAAGCAACCCGGTCGAGACGAGACCACTGTTGCTTTCGCCCAACGCTGGAAGCTTTATTGCCATGGCCTCTGACATCGCCACAGCGGCGTTCATTCCGCTTCGATTCAGATACACACGAGTCAGCACGCGCCCCTTGTGTGTGACGGTCACTCCACTTTTGTCTTGATTCAGCTCAACACGCAAATGAGAGCGCGGGCGCTCAAGCAATTTGTAGCCATATTCAAGCGCTTGCTTTCTAGAAACGGTCATTCCTAGCTCCCATTCGCACACCAAACCTGTACTTTACATAGCGTCTGGCGGCATTGAATTCGTCGGTGTCCAAGTATAATCCCGACCCGATTCCAAACGCGAACCCACACGCAACAAGGCATGCAAACGATTTAAAGCACGGCGTAATCAATGAACTTGAAAGGCCAAGTAGCAGTAGTGACCGGCGGTGCAACAGGCATCGGTCGGGCTATCGCGCTGAAAATGGCCGATCGAGGCGCCGCAGTCATGATCGCCGATATCAACGAGGAAGCAGCCGAAAAAACAGCCGCCGAGATCCAAGAAATATCTGGAAGCTCCTCGACATTCGTCACCGACGTCACGAATGTCGCAGCATGCGAAGGTCTGGCGCAGGCGACTATCGATTCGATTGGCCCCGCCGATATTCTTGTGAACAACGCTGGAATCGCTGGATCACCAGGATGGCAGTCTCGTTCGCATTCGACAGAAGAAGACTGGAAGCAAACGTATCAGGTGAACGTTATTGGGATGTCGAACGTGACATCAGCGTTTCGGCTCCAAATGACCGATCGACGATCTGGTCACATCGTAAACATTGCCTCTATCGCTGGGAGGGAAGGCCGACCAGCACTTCCTCACTACTCCGCCTCAAAAGCAGCAGTTATCAGCCTCACCCAGTCGACCGCCCTCGAACTGGCTCGATTCAACATCACGGTCAATGCCATATGCCCCGGCCTGCTATGGACCCCGATGTGGGAGGAGGTTGGCAGCCGGTATGCGCAAGACATCCCGGCGTATAAAGGAATGTTGGCACGTGAGGTATTCGACACCATGATTGCGGAGCGAATACCAATGAAGAAGGAACAAACCCCCGAGGACGTCGCCGATACCGTAGCGTTCTTCGTTTCTGACGATGCAAAAAACATCACAGGCCAGGCACTAAACGTGGACGGTGGATTTTTCATGCGCTGAGTCGCATGTGTATTTGATTATGGATTTCGAAGGAAAAACAGCAATCGTAACGGGCGGTGCCAAGGGCATCGGGCGGGGGATTGCACTCGAGTTAGCTCAGCGCGGCTCAAACGTGGTTATCGCCGATATGGACGAAGAAGCCGCCCGTGAAGTCGTTACCGAAATCAAGGCTGGCGGAACCCAGTCGTACTACTGCGAAACCGATGTAACTCAGCAGTGGTCGACCGACGCGATGGTCGAGGTGGCGCTGGACGAATTCGGTGAACTCGACGTGCTGGTGAACAACGCCGGTGTCGGAGGCGCATCGGGCTTCAGTACTCGCAAAGCACCAACGGTCGAGGACTGGCAGGCAGCGTTCGACGTCAACGTGTTCGGAATTGTCAACGGAACGCAGTCTGTTGAGACGTACATGGTCGATCGCGGATACGGCAAGATCGTCAACATCGCCTCGATCGCCGGGCGTGTTGGTCGAGCCGGATTTATTCACTATGGCGCCTCAAAGGCAGCGGCGATCAACGTGTCGCAAGCGTGGGCGTTCAAGCTCGCCCCCCACGGCATCAACGTGAACGCAGTTTGTCCCGGCTTGATATGGACACATCTGTGGCACGACATTGCCGAAATGCGGAAGGTAAAAGGCGACCAAAACGCCGGTCAAACGCCGCGGCAAATATTCCAGAGCGCTGTGTCCGAATCAGTCCCACTGGGTCGCGAGCAAACACCTGAAGACGTTGGCAAAGCCGTAGCTTTCCTTGCCTCCGACCGAGCTCGTTCGATCACCGGACAGGCCGTGAATGTCGACGGCGGAATCCAAATGAACTGATCGGGACAGAATTAGCTTTAACCTGGGCTCGTAATCCCCAAAACCTCGTCCGTCATGTCCGTCAGAATGCCGTCAAGCGTTTCGCGCGTGTTCGGTCCAATCACTTTCCGAACAATCTCGCCGTCAGGATTGATGAAGAATTTCTCGGGTATACCGCTAACCCCGAAATCAACGAATATCTCCCCCGTAGGGTCGATGCCGTTCACGTACTCGATGCCGTTCCGCTCAATGAACTCTTCCACTGGTCCAGGGGTGTCCCAAATGGCAACCCCAATGAACTCGACACCACGATCGCGCCACGTATTGTAGGTTTCAGCCAGAACCGGGCCTTCTGCACGGCATGGCGCACACCACGATGACCAGAAGTCGACGACTACGATCTTGCCACGGAAGTCGGCAATCGAAATTACATCGCCATCAAGCGTAGTTAGCTCGAAATCGGCAAATGCCTCAACAGTAAGATCAACCTCACCGAAGTTGTCGTTAATCCCGGGCCGACCCGCTTCGCCATCGTTCTGAATCACGCCCCACCCAAATAACGCCAGCACAAGCAAGACCGGGATACCGACTCCAACTAATACCTGACGTCGTTGTCCCACAGCTACTTTTCCGGCTCTTCGTCATCTGAGTCGAAGACGTATTTTGATGGAGCGTCAGACGCATCTGGAATTTCTTCGAAGTCCAACTCCAGCGCCAAACTCTTTAGCTCGTCACGCTGTGCGTTGTACTCGTCTTCATCAATCTTGTTCGCCTCGTACTCTTCGTCAAGCGCGGCGATTTCGGCGACGATATCCGCTCGGCTGGCAACCTCATCATCATCATCATCGCTGGTCAGATTCGAATTCTTGCGTGACGAGTACATTGCGTAACCCAGAATGGCCAACAATATGATGCCGACTACCCAGATGATGACTATTACGTACGTGCGACCTTCAAAGAACTCCGACAACGATTGTAAGAACGTCGGCTGAGGCAGTCCTGAGAACGATAAAGCCAATTCTGTGTCCGCAACGTAATCGTTACCCTCGACGGAGCTGAAAACATTCTCGGCTACTACCACCGACTCGATTGAACCTAAGCCCTCGCCCGTTATCACACCGCCGCCTTCGGGAACGAGCAATCGCAACTGACCGACGCCATATGGCATCTTCAAATTGAAATCGAAACCATCTCCCTCGTAAGGGATGATGTAGCTCATCAGAATCGCCGCTTCACCCGGCGGAATCGGATTCGTCATTGCAAATCCGGTATCGATCTCGAGAATATTCCCCGACGGCAGTTCAGACTCGATAGACAGATCAGTGAACCCATCTGGAAGGTTGAATCTCAGGAGATCAAACCCGGTCAAATTCGGGTCTTCAATGTTCGGAATCCAGATTCGATCGCCCCGGTTGTCGACATTGATAACGGTCAGTATTCCGGCCTGACGTGTGCGTGCATCGATCGTCGGAACCATGAGCACATACGAATTGATCGTGATGTTATCGAGCGACGTCGTCTCATCGTAAATATTGATTCTTACGTTCTGCCAATTTTCGATGTTCGCCATATCGACAGACGGTGTGTAATCACCGGAATCAACCACCACTCGGTAGGCAAGCCCGGGACCAGAAATCAGATTGTTAAAGCCGAAAATCCCGTCTTCATCAACCGTTGTTGTCTCTTGCTCGATTATCTGATTGCTGGCGAGGTCGATCGACATCAGCAGTACTTCGAGATTCGGAGGAAGTGACCCGCCCTCGGTACCATTGGTCACTCTGCCGAGAATGCTGTCCTGCTGATCTTGCGCCGATGCCACAGGAGTCTCAGCCGATTGGATCGCCACAGCGAGTGTTGCGATGAGGACGATCACCAGCAATCGGATCGCCACAGGCATCGAGGTAAATTTTGTCATTGGTGGAAAGTGGTTGTTCATCACAGGGTGTCTCCGCCCTCTCGTGGCTGGGCGGTCTGGTCTCGCAGACGAGATATTTCTTTTTCTAGTTCTTCGTCTCGTTCTGAGTCGGATGAATGTGCTCCCGACTCTTCTCTCAATATTTCTGCAGCCGATATTCGCAGCACGTCTCGCTGCTGCAAGTAGTCGACCTCTGTAAGGTCACCCGACGTGAAGTCGGCGTCTATGTCACTTATTTTGCGATAAATACGTAATCGCTCGGCTCGCAGTTTTTCGCGGGTTACGAAGCTTTCTGAAACCATTCGATATCGTTTCGACCCAAAAAACGGGTAAGCGATCACTGCTACCGATACCAACGCAAGCAATGTGCCCAAGATTATTGGCATCAGATATCACCCTCGGGATCGTCCGGGATTTTCCTTCGAGTCGGTCTTCGCTCAACCGCAGCCTGAGGCCATAGAGCAACCATAGTGCCAAGAATGAAAAATGGCCCTGATGCCCACAACCACCATGCCAGTGGGTTAATACTCACTGCGAGTGAAACTCGGCCGTCAGACAAAAAGTCACGCGGGATCACGTAAAGATCCTCAACAATCGTGGAGCGTATGCCGGAACGAACCGACGCCATGTTGAAATCAGGATAGAAGCCGTGCCATGGTTGGATCTGGCTTATTAGCTCATCGTTTGGACGAGGCTGGCTTTCCTCCAGCGTGAACCCCGACGACCCCTGTGACCTCGCAAACTCGATCTCCGTCGAATAGTCGTCCGGGTCGATACGATATACCGACATCTCGGCCCACTGGGCTATACGGTCGGGTCGGCTCGAATCCCCGTTGCCGACGTACTCGATACGGTAATTGTCGAGCACAAGGCTTTCGCCCAGCTCGAGCGCTCCGTCGGTTCTCTGCTGGTAAAAATTCGTGCCAATGATCCCGAGCCCGAGCATGAGTATGGATAAGTGAACTATGTAACCGCCGTGTCGAGGGCGATTGCCATTTACGAGCCGCCACCACGCCATCGGCCAATTGTCACCTGTGCGATGCCTCGCTGCCGTACCACGCCACCATTCCTCAGATATAGAAGCCGCCACGAACGCCACGACCCCGAACGCAAAAATGGCGACAGGTCGCTGCATGCCCAGAGCCACCAGAACGACTATCGTCAGAACACCTACCGCTGTCGGCCAAATAAACCACTGCTTCATTGACCGCGCCGACGCCTTGCGCCAGGGGAGCAGCGGCCCAATGCCCATCATCACAACTATTCCGAGCAAGATAGGTCCGTTCGCTCGATCGAAGTAGGGCGCTGAAACGCTAACCGATACGTCGCGAGCGAAATCGGAGAACAGCGGGAACAGAACACCCCATAACGTCACGGCCATCACCGCGAGAAACAGGAAGTTGTTCACAAGGAACGAAGCTTCACGCGACATGAACGATTCCATCACTCGATCCGACTTCAACTGGGGCATCCGCCATAAGAACAGGGCGAACGCGAACACGAGGCTGGCGAGCATGAAGGTAAGAAAAATTATTCCAAGGGTAGACGCCGCAAATGAGTGGACGCTCACGACCGGTCCGCCTCGATTAATGAACATTCCAAGCTGAGCCAACACGAACGCAATGTTCAGCAACGCTACGTTCCACATCCTGAACATGCCGCGTCGTTTTTGGACCATGATCGAATGTATAAACGCCGTCAACACTAGCCACGGCATGAGCGCCACGTTCTCGATCGGATCCCACGCCCAGTAACCACCCCAGCCGAGAATGGTGTACGCCCACCATGCACCGAGCAGCATCCCCGTACCGAGTACGCCCCATGCCAAGATCGCTGAGACCCTCGCAACGTCGATCCAGTCATCGCCATAGTTACCGGCGATCAACGCCCCCGAAACGAAAGCGAACGGAATCGTTATGGCGATCAGCCCGCCCATGAGCAGAGGCGGGTGACTGAACATTCCAGGGTGGGTAAGCAGGGGATTGATACCACGGCCATCAACCGGTACAGAATCGAGTAGCTCGAACGGGCTTGCGACGAAAGTGAGCACACCAAAGTAAAACAGTTGGATTACAGCGAGAATGGCGATCGTCCACGGCATGCTGCGAGCAAGCCTCTTCGGGGCAAACCAAACCGCCAGAGTCGAGATAATCGATAACGTCAGAAGTATGTAGAGAAGCGACCCTTCGTTCCCCGCGTAGAACGCCACCCACACGAAAGCACGATCCATCAGCGTGTTCGAGTGGTCTGCGACGTACTTGATCGAAAAATCGTTCCGCACGAACGCGGTGATCAACGCACCCGAAGCAATGGTCACTGTGAGCGTCGTCATGTAGAGCGCACGTCTAGCGCTCACAACGAGCTCTGCCATGCGCATCTTTTCGCCGACGACCGCGCCGACTGCCGAATATGCGCTGAGAGCCAGTCCCAGCAGCAGCGCCATTACCCCGAGATCAGCCATCAGGATTTCGCCTCGTCTGCTTGATCCTGAATCGCTTTTATTTCGCTGGCAACAGCTTCACCCGAAACACCCATATCTCGATCGACCTGCGCCAAGTAGCCCGATAAATCGGCCTGCTGTCGTTCTGTAACCGGCTGTAGCTGCACTCTGGATCTACGCATATTTCTGATCGTAACTAGCGCTATACCAATTCCACCGAACACGATGACCACCGGGACTATCCACGCCAGCAGATTGAATCCGCTGCCTTCGGGTGCCGCCAGAATGTCTTCGCCGTACCTGAAAACGAAATAGTCTTTAACCTCGGCGTTCGTATTTCCTTCGTTGAGCAGTTCACGAACCTTCATTCGCATATCGATGGCGATCTGCGCGCTCGACCCATCGATCGTCTGGGCATCGCAAACCGGGCACATAAGCTCACCCGAAAGCTGGTGGGCACGCTGTTCAAGGGTAATGTCTTCTTCTCGGATACAACCAGAGATCACGACCAAAAGCGCGAGTAAAAGTGCAGCGACAGAAAACGCTGCGGAACTATTCGGGAGCTGACGCGATCCGGTCGATGCGAACGGAACCCGGGATGCCATGACGTTTCTTTCCCCGTGCAGGGATCCCCTTTTGAGGGAGTAAAGAACAGTGCGGCGACGTGCCGCACTTTCGACTACTTAGCGACTACTTAGACTACAGGCTACTGGCTGAGACCAGATTCTGAATCAAAGATGTAGTTCACGATGTCCCTGATGTCTTCTTCTGGCAAAAGCTTGCCGAAGGGCGGCATTACTACCGCTCCAGAAGTTACGAATCCCACCATAATGTCGCGTTCAGTCAGGCGAGTCGCCGCTGAATCAACAAGATTGGGCGGAGCACCGTAAGGGGCATCATTATTCGTTGCATAGAAGCTATTTTCCGAAGTGAGGTGGCGAGAAGCATTGCCGTCACCCAGTCCGCTGACACCGTGGCACACCGAGCAGTTGACTCGGTAGAGGTTGCTTGCAACCGCTGGATCGTAAGCTCGCTCACGCTTGTCTGGAACATTTAGAACCTGGCTTGGGTCACCCGCCGAGGCGAACACCACCGAGTCTGCGAGAGGGGCCAGCCGAGGCGGCTCCTGCATCCTGAAGGACTGTGCGTAATGCATTTCAGAGAACAACTCAACCGGGTAGGTGTTCGATTCCTGAACGGCACACGCCGACGCAGCAACGCTGGCGAGCATGAGCAGCCCGGCGATCATTACAAAACGTCGTGTAAGCATCTGCTTGATATTTGCTGAGATAGCAGTCATTAGGCGGTCTTGATCTCCACGGCGCCTGCAGCGTTCAATACGCCCTTGGCCGAGTCAACTTTCGAATCGTCGTCGAACGTAATAACTACACCGATCCAGCCTTCAGTAATACGCGTGTCGTAAATTCCCGGTTTCATGTTCGGCAATCGAGACTCAATAACAATTCCAACCACCGTTGCGATAACGCCGGCTAGCATCGTCATTTCGTACATGATGATCAGCATTGCGAAGATCGAAAGAATCGGCTTACCACCGGTCACCATCGGGTACGCAAGCTGGGTTACCGATGTCAGGAACACTGCGAGTGTGAATCCAATAATTGCTCCGAACGCGGGGTAGCGGAACAGGCGGTGCTGAGGAACATGTTCCCCAAACGCACCCTCCGGGTAGGGAGTGCCTGTCAGCACATCGAATGTGCCGAGCTCAAATCCAGCTTCCTTCAACCCGTCCATCGCATCTGCGGCGGGTTCGGGCTGCTGAAACAGGCCAAGAATACTTTGCGTGCTCATCAGAACGTCCTCTAGTCAGCTTCCCTAACAATAGCCGGAACTTTTGCCCGGCCAATCATTACATCTTCAGTAAATACCTGGCTCTCCTTTTGCTCGAACAACGGTACGAGCGGGAAGAACTTCGAAAACAACAGCATTAGGAACGTAACCCATGCAAACGACCAAATGAAGATAGTCCATTCAACCGCGCTTGGGCGATACGCCTCCCATGTGTACACAAACGGCGTCCTGCGTGCCAGACCCGGCACGATAATCAGGAAACGCTCGAGCCACATGCCAATGTTCACCAGGATCGATGTCCAGAACATCAACGCGATGTTCGTTCTAACCCTCTTGAACAGCCACATGGGCACAGGAATCGCATAAGCGGTCAGGAAGAACAGTATGAACAGCCCATTCCATGGCCACTGCATCATCTGCATCTCTCGGAGAGCAATCTCAGGAGCGTCCTGTCCGTAAAGGGCGAAGGTCAGCTCGAGGAACGTGAATCCCAACCAACCTGTCGCAACAACAATAAGAAGTCGTGCAAGTGCGTCGAAGTGCTCTGGGCGAATAAAGTCGTCCCACTTCCACAGCCATCGCATCAGAGCCATCATCGTCACCACAGCCGACACACCAGAGTGCACGGCACCGATAACAAAGTAAGGCGCAAAAATAGTAGAGTGCCAACCTTCAACCGCAGCAGCGATTGCGAAGTCCCACGAAACGATTGAGTGAACCGAAACGAAAATCGGAAGCATCAACGCTGAAAGAAGAATTCCACCAACCGTCTGCATCTTCCACTGTCGAGGGTTACCTCTCCAGCCGAGCGACAGAACGGTGTACATAGCGTTCTTCCAACCGGTCGTACGGTCACGCAAGTTACCAAGGTCAGGAAGTAGAGCGATGTACAAGAACAGGGTCGAACCTGTCAGGTACGTGCTAATTGCCACCGGGTCCATGATGAGTGGCGACCTGATGTTCGGGTAGATACCACGAGCAACGTCGTAAGGCATGATCCAGTAAGCGATACGCCACGGTCGTCCAGCGTGAATTAGCGGGAACACTAACGCGGTCAGCAGCGAGAACACCGTAAGTAGTTCAGCAGCTCTCGTAACCGGTCGGCGCCATTCAGCCTGAGTAAGGCGAAGAATGGCCGAAATCATAATTCCCGCGTGTGAAATACCAACCCAGAAAACGAACGTCGTGATGAACAGGCCCCAGTAAACCGGCCGTGCAAGACCCGTTACACCCAAACCCTTGTTGATCATCGTTGCGATGACGACCAAGCCAATTAGAACCACGATCCCAAGGATGCTTACCGTAGGCAGCCACCATTTGGGCGTGTCTAACTGACCGTTTAGGAGTTTACGGTTTGTGTAGACCTGATCTAGTTCTCGTCGCTGTTGCATCTGTGTGTCAGTTACCTGTAGTTATGCGTCAAATTCGGCAGATTCGCTGCTGAAACTAATCCGGCTTCGCGACCAGCGTAGCGTGGCCTCGAATGTACTTGATTGGCTTCGAAAGTAGATTGAATTCCTGTACCTGCCATACCGACAGAACAGGGATTACTCGTGTCATCAGCATCACGATTACTGCAATCATTGATATTCCGCCAGCAATGATCAAAATGTCGAAAATGCTCGGGTAGTAGGTCTCTGGAATAACCGTCAACCACTTCTCGTGAATCCGCTCCGGCGGGACAGACCACGCAGGGACGAACGTACGAATACGGTCGAGAAGTAATCCAATAAGAATGATGAACGAACCAACCACCATTGCTCCGGTACCACGGCGAACCCTGTTCCAAATAAGGATCCACCACGGTACGAACCACATGAGCAGGAGACCGCCGATAAAGGCGTAGATCATCGGACCCTTGATCAACAGTTCAAGCGTGGCGATGTCGTTTGCAGACCGGCCGTACCAGAACACGATGAACGAAGAGTAGAAGAAATAAATCCACAGCAGCGTAAGGGCAAACAGAAGACGACCCAGCGACCAGAAAGCGTCGAGGTGCACGTACTTCTCAAGCTTCATGTACTTACGTGAGAAGTAGAGCGCAATCACCACTCCAGCCACACCAGCCTGGAACCCTGACACCGTGTGGTACATCGGGAAGATAGCGTCACGCCATCCCGGAACCAGACTCTGACCGAAGTCGGTCGAGATCAAGAAGTTCACAAATACGAGAATAAGGAAGTAGAACGTTCCGAACATACCGATACGCATGCGAAGCGTTCGCCACTGAGCGTCTGTACCAACCCAACCGCGAGCAAGACGCTTGCCCAAACGCTGACGCCAGCCAGTCGAGTGGTCGCGCATCGAAGCGAAGTCAGGAAGGGCTGCCGAGTAAAAGAGCATGATGCCCGTGAGCAGCAGAAGCACCAGACCCAGAGTCGTCCAGAAGTGCGGTGAGTAGTCAGGAGCCATGAACCAGACGGTTCGGCGTCGAGCACCCTCTGTAACCAGCGGAGGCAGGATAGCCACCAAAGGAATAAGCATGATGAGAGTTGCGATACCCGCGAACGAGAATAGAGAAGCAATTCTCGTAACGGGTCGAACCCAGTTGGCCTTAGCCATCACAGGAGCCATGGCCACCATTGGTGCACCACCGGCTACTGAAAGTAGGAACGAAACCATCGCAGCAACGTAGCCCCACTTCGTGCTGTCGTTACCTTCATCGATGAACTTCAGTATGAGCGCAACGATACCGGCTATCGAGATTATGCCCAGAATCCACACCCACGCCTTGAACCGACCGGTTGCACCCTTGGTGGTTGCAATCAGTTCGCGTGCGATTACATCAGCAGCCATCTGTGGCAGTGGTGCGTGATGCTCGGACTCGTGCGCTACAGCTTCACTAGCCATGCGTTGCGGCTTCTCCTGCGCCAACCTTCTTGTCGGCATCGATCTTCGCTAAGTAGATAACGTTGGGGTCGGTAGCGAACTGGTCGAGAAGCGTGTAGTGACGCTTGTCTTCCTTCATCTTCGACACCTTGCTATTCGGGTCATTGAAGTTCCCGAAGTTTAGTGCACTCGTCGGGCAAGCCGATGAGCACGCGGTCTGAATTGCCCCGTCGGCAATTTCAACTCCTGCGCTTCGGGCCTTGCGTGATTCACGGCGAATTCGGTGCACGCAGAAGCTGCACTTTTCCATGATTCCACGGCTTCGGATTGTTACATCAGGGTTGAGGTGGTTGCGGAGAGACTCCGGCCACACTGGCTCCCAGTAGTTGAAGAATCGAACAATGTAAGGGCAACCGTTTGCGCAGTATCTGGTACCGACACATCGGTTGTACACCTGAACGTTCAGGCCTTCAGAGTTGTGGTAAGTGGCATATACCGGGCACACAGGCTCGCACGGTGCGTTCTCACAGTGCTGACACATAATCGGAATGAACCGTGCCTTGGCATCAGGGAAGTCGCCCTCCCAGTAACGCTCTACACGGATCCACGAGATCGAACGAGCTCGCTCGACGCGATCCTGCGTGTTGATTGGAATATTGTTCTCAGCCTGGCAGGCGAGGACACACGCGTTGCAACCGATGCACTTGTCTACATCGACAACCATGCCCCAGTTGTGACTACCGAATTCTGCTGTTGTCATTGCGCAACTGCCTCTAATCTCTGTCGGTACTCAACCTGAAAATTACTCACGGTCGTCAGCCTCCGAGTCTCCACCGAGAAATTGTTTCTGGTACTCGTGGTGGTTAGCTGCCTGCGCATCGTGGGCAGTTTCGCCAACACCAACAACCAGAACTGGTACACCCGGCTCAACCGGTCGAGCCTCAACGTTACCTTCGAACTTCGGAACCTTCATTCGACGACCCGCACGCTGCACAAGTACTCGAGTTGCAGCCCACGCCAGAGCGCCGGTTTCAGAATCTTTCTCGTCAACGAGAATTGAAAGAACATTTGCACCACGGTCTTTAGCGTAGCGACCACCTTGGTCGTGGCCCTGTCCCATGGGGATACCGATCACGCCGGGTCGAATGCCGGGGTGTGGGTAAGCGAGCGCCTCGATCTCACCCGAGGTCGAACGAATCAGAAGAACGTCGCCTTCGCTGATTCCGAGACGGTCAGCTTCTTTGCTGTTGATCTCTACCCAAGTCGACCAAGATGCCGATGAAATAGGGTCAGGCGTCTGCTGCGCCCAAGGCGAGGAAGCGAGACGACCGTCGTACATAGAGTTCGAGTGGAACGGCATCAAGAACATGGAATTGCCATCACCCAGCTCACCGGTTTCCGAATAACCAGGGTTCTTCTGGGCAACTCTCACCTTGCCGGTGCTGCTCGATGCGCCCTTGCTCGTGTCCCACCAACCACCACGCTGCAGAGCACCGTTGGTGAATAATGAAGCTGACGAAGCCGAAACCGAACCGCTACCGGTTCCATGGAGATCCGAGAGAGCACCCTTTACAAGCGATTCCATGCTGGAACCGTACGAGCCGTCCGACATCGCAAGAAGCGTGTCTCCGAATCCTCGTGCGTCGCTGATAAGACCAGACTCGTCCTGTGAAATAGTTGGGCCTACAACCGGCTGCTGCGTTCCAACAACCTGATATCCGGGCCCCGGCTCTGGGATGTCTGTGCCCCAAGCCTCAAAGAAAGTCTGCTCTGGAAGTAAGAGGTCTGCGTACTCCATCGTGTCATCGTGAACCACACCGAACGCAATAACGTTTGGCACGTGTTCAAGAGCTTCACGAATTGCGACCGAATTAGGCATACCGTGAACGATGTCGGTACCACGAATGATTACCGTTTCGACGTTACCTGCTCGCCACTCTGCGAGTTCAGCTTCCCAGTCTTCGAACGATGCTCCAGTAGCTGATGCCGGAACACCATCGATAGCAGAACCCGGGTTGGCAGTCACACCACCCTTGCTGTCGACTGCTCCAACAAGAATATTGAGTGCGTAGATCGCACCGAGATTGAAGCTGCCGTTAGTGTGAGCGCCGGCTGAACCACCGCCAAAAGCGACCGAAGGCGTGTGCTCGGCAAACTGCCGTGCAGCCTTCTGGATTCGATCAGCGGAAACACCAGTTAGATCAGCCACTGCTGAAAGACCATAGTCGCCGAGTCCTCCCGAAACAGCCGCTTCGAACTCTGCCACGTCGGATGCAGGGACAAGACCTTCTTCAACGATCACGCGTGCGATACCGAGTGCGAGAGCACCCTCTGTACCCGGTATCGGAGCGAGCCAGAGATCGGCTGCTGCTGCAGTCACAGACATGCGTGGCTCTGCATGAATCAGGTAGCCACGTTCATCAGAACGGAACTCACCGTACTTCACACCGTTTCCAGCTGACGATCCCCACGTTCCGAGCCAGTCAGCCCCAAACGAAAGCACCGTGTGTGCGTTTGCAATATCAAATGTAGGAAGCTGATCCTGCCCGAGAACCGCCTTCACAGCTCCGTGAAGAACGCCCTGCTCGGTAGCGTCGAACGCCATGTGCTTGCCGTCGTACTGAGCGGCGAACTTGCTGGCAACGCTTCCTAGATGACCTCGAAGCGGGTTGGTGACAACGGTCAGCGCACCAGTTGCGTTTGACAGCGCTTCTTTGAAGCGAGCCTCCGCCTGATCCCAGCTAATATCTACGAGGTTTCCGTTTTTGGAATAGCGGAGCATCGGCTCGGCGATTCGGTCGGGGTTGTAAAGCAACTGCAGTGCGGAGTCGTATCGAGCGGTGGCCTTACCACGGTTTACCGGGTGATCCGGATTGCCCTCGATCTTCTTGGCTCGACCCTGCATTACGCGAACAAGCACACCATCGCCGTTTGTGAAATCGCCCATCGAAGTGGCGTACCAGGCGTCTTCACCTCGAACTAGGTCTTCGGGGAGGTCTACAGGACTCTGAATAATCAGCTCGCGCTCAGGTAGTCCGCAAGCTGCGAATATCACAGCTCCGGCTGCCGTTTTACCGGTAAGCGCTAGGAATTCTCGTCGATTTAGCTTCATCTGGTCAGTAGTGTTCCTGTTGTCGCAGTTTCTATATCTGAGACCGGGTAATACCCGAGTGAAAACGATTCCTTATTGGTGGCAAGCTACACAGTCGGTCGGTGCACCGTTGTCACGGTGGCAATCGACACACTGGCCCATTTTGAGAGATTCGACCTGCTCGACCTGTTGCATAGCTGCGACGTTGCCGTGGCAGGTAGAACAGACGCCAGCAGCGCCTTCTTTAACACCGTCCGTGGTGCCTTTGACTGCAGACGGGTTTTGAGTGAGATATCTAATATGCGGTTCGTGAACGAAACGGACGTGATCAGGGAGTCGGTGCACCCGCTTCCAGTTGATCGGCGAAGGCCCGTCATCACCAATAATGTCGGCAGCATCACGAAGTATCGACAACTGAACGTTGTCCGCAGCACCTATCACCTGATGACAGGTTGCGCAGAATCCAACTGGTGGAACCCCGGCGTTCCCTTGCGTCGTAACTGTTCGGTGACAGAACGTGCAGTCGAGTCCGAGACCATCCATCAGCTGACCGTCAGCTGCAACCCGGTCGAGAGGAAGCAATGAGGCGTGAACGGTGTGCGGGAAATCGATCGGCTGGTCGAACGTCTGCTCAAATCCCAGAACTGGAACCGGCTGGCCGATCCAACCTGTAATTACGAACGCTGCCACTACACCCATAACCGCCATTACACCGAGGCCACCCATAGCCAATACCGGCACGAGCATCTTGGGTAAAGATGACGATTTGGAGTTCGAGTTATCGTTTTCCGACGCCAAGCGTTCTTTCCAGTCCGAGCAAGCCGAAGCTAGCTACTAACGTATAGATGAGGGCAGTTTTTACTGCCACCACCGTGAGTAAATGCGGTGCAAAAAATCAGTGTTCTCAGAGGCCATGAAGAACGATGCGAAGATGCCAATAAAGCAAATAATGCCTACGACGTAGAGCGGCGCTCGTAATCTCGACCATTTCGCAGCGACAGTTTTTGTATCGACTATCGAAGGAATGATGGCGTGTGCTGTAAGGAGCGAGGGCCCAGCGACTAGGGCAAAACCTAGCGCAAGCCAGAGGAACTTGAGTGCATTACCAACTTCAGCCCATTCGGCCGTGGTTAACGGTTTCGGATCCATACCCTGCTGACAAAGCTCCCAGTTCGAAAACAGAAAGACTAGCGACGAACGCGTGTGCGCAACGCCTGCCCTTCAAAATAGGCGCAAGTGAAAACTATCACGAGTAATTTTTCAGTGTCAACAGTCCTGCGGGTCAATTCGTGCAACCTCGTTAACGCAGACTAGTTTTATTACGAAAAAATGAGGTCAACTGATGTCTGCAATAAAAGATACGGTTCGCCAAACTGATCAGCCGCATCAAGAGACCATTTTGAGCCGTTTGACGATGGCCGGAGGCGGACTCCGTGGTCGCCACCGTGAAGCATCAGCGCCTGCCCAGATCCCGAATCTCCCACAACAACGGCAGTCACCGCGCACGCCGAGCCACCGTTGTCGGAGCACCAGCCAACAACATCATGCGGTTCATCGTTTTCGGGGATATTCGGGAGAGTGATCATCGACGCAGAACGCGGTTCACTCTGAGTCTCGAATACTTGGATTGGGAAATACCCGGAATTATCGTTATCTTCGATATCGATCATTAACTGATCCACAGCCAGCCTCCTCGAAAAGCTAACGACCTACCGAAACAGGTTTCAGCATTCGTTCTAAAATTTAATGTGATATTCAACCGAGGGCACCGCGCCAGCAAACCCGGCTTTCTCGTAGGCTCGCCTCGCCGGTGCGTGCGCCTCGTCGCCGCCGGTAGTAACAACCGCACTCTTCATTCCGAGTTCTTTCATATGGGCCAGAACGAAGTCGTACATCTGCGTTCCAATGCCCTGATGCTGATGAGCAGGGGAGACCGCATTGTTGCCGATCTCACCAACCAGTGTGTCGCTGTTCATATCGAGCGTAACGAACCCAGCAATCTGCCCTCTGAGCTCGGCCACCCAAACCAGCGTCGGGCTGTTAGCAGCACATTGAGCGGCAACACTCCGTCGCTTTCTGGCGTCGGGATCGGCATAAATCAAATCGTAGAGTTCGCCCCCGACGATCTCTCTGGTCGACTCGAACACCGGTTGCCAGGCCGCAACAGCTATATCGAGAATTGTCTCGATGTCTTCGCTCTCGAACGGCCTGATCTGCAATTCCAATGCGTGTTCCTCAATAACGAATACGGCGGCTTTCGATCAGTGAATCTGTTGCTTACGTAGCCGGCCGACTATCGCCGTCGAACGTTCGGGAGACACAGCGGATTCGAGCAGTGAACCGATTTCAAATCTCGCGTAATCACATCGTGGTAAATAATCAATGGCAGCCCATCGGCACCAATTGTTATCGAAGTGAACTGCCCGACATTTGACGTCGAATCAACATCAATCGAACTGGCCTCCAGGCAGGCAATGTCATCGCAATGCGCTACCTCAAGCGCCCCGTTGAACGAATCGTAGTAGCTTGCGATCGCACGCCCGTCTGCTCCAATCGTCATTGAATTGAAGTCACCAACACCACCGCTTGTCACGGCGGATGCAGTCGTAGAGTTTGAACACGACCTGTTCAAACAGTGCGCCATTTTCAGATCTTTACTCGTGGAGTCGAAGTACCCGATCAGCGCTCGCCCATCGATACCGATGACGATCGACGTACCCTTGCCGACGTCGCCCGGTGAATCGATCGTCTGAAGCGTACTTTCGGTGCAATCGATGTTTGAACAGTGCGCAATCTTGAGGGCCGATTGAGTCACGTCGTAGTAACTGACAATAGCGAGTCCGTCGGCACCTATAGCGATCGACGTGTACTGTCCGACATCCCCGATTTGGTCAAGAATAGTAATGTCAGCCGACGAGCAGACAACCGAGTTGCAGTGGGCTAATTTTAGGTTTCCGTTAGTGGAATCGTAGTAACTCATGATCCCGAGTCCATCGGTGCCAATAGCTATCGATGAATATGCCCCAACATCCCCGGAACTTTCGATGATCACCTTAGAACTTGTCGCACATCCAACCGTTTCACAGTGAGCGATATTGAGATTCTTGTCCGTTGAATCACGATACGTAACCAACGGAAGGCCGTCGGTTCCAATTGTGATCGCTGTGTGCAAATCGCCAACGCCTGCGGCTTCTACTAGCGATGGAGTTATTGAACTGCAAACGACATCGTCGCACTGGCCAACGTACAAAGACTCATTCGCTTCGTAGGCAATTACCGGCAGACCATCATCACCGATCGTCACTGAATTCCAAAGTCCTGCAGCACCCGGCCCAGTAACAAGCGTTGTCACAACATGCTTCCCGCGCTGGAACGGAACGGAGTCGTTGGTAGTAAGGCTTGTGCAAATGAGATTACCGGTGGCGTCTAGCCCCGTGGTGATCTGGTCGCCCACACAAGATTGACCTGAAATCGCGTAGTCACCCGCCGTCGGCCCCTGATCACCGCAAACCCAGGTCGAGCCGTTGAAAATAACCACCTCGCTTGGTCCACAGCCAAGTCCACCGAGCGTCGTGTTCAACTCAGTTGGCCGATTCGTAATATCGTTCCAGCCGACCGACGTTAGCCCGTCATCTCCGTCATCCAGCCCGTCTGGGCGATTGGTAATCGATTCCCAATCGACAGATGCCGCGGCACCTCCCGAGCTTAAATCGCCGGGTACACCTGTTAACGAAGACCACGCCACTTCTGCTGAACCGGAAGAAAGCTCAAGGGCGGTGTAGTAGTCATCATCGTGATCATGATCGCTGCGAGCGGCTTTATTTTCGTCGCCAGTCCCGGCAAAATCGACAGATGCGACATCGCCTTCAATTGACCCGGACGTAGTCAGACCCGGGCCAGCAGCGAGAACGCCAGATTTCCCGTCATCGCCTGTGGCTCCGGTCGAACCCTTTGCCCCGGTAGCACCTTTTTCAGCCTCAGGACCCGCTGGTCCGGGGAAGCCCTGCAGCCCGGTAGAACCCGCAAGCCCTTCCTCACCCTGTTTGCCCGGAACGCCATTTGGACCAGGAGGTCCGATCTCCCCTTGATCACCGCTGCATGCGCTGATCACCAAAGCGATCACCGAAATGGCGAGTACTACTAATCCCAATTTCGGGGCCAATATTTCTGGAACTCGACGGCTCATGAATTTCCACGCTAAACAGGTAGTTTGAAATCGCTGACTCGATAGGCATTAAAGCCGGTCGAATTGTACTGCAGCCCAACTGCAGTCCAGAAATCCCTCGCAGTACAAACACAACTTAGAAACTCGACGCCCCTGCTTCCAGAGTCTGGGAAATACTCGTCGCTCAAATCTGTTCTTTGCGATCTGCCCAGTTCGATCCGCATCAGGTCGAGTCGTTAGCGATACCCTTCGTCTAGCATCGGAGCAGCTGCAACGCGCACGCTCATGCTGGTCACGACTTTCGGTTCGGTGCTGAACATTTTCTAAAAGGACGATCACGCGGATGGCAACGGTTACAGGCAATCGCATAACACTCAGTCCAAGAGAAATGCCGTCTCGCTGGTATAACGTCGAGGCCGACCTGCCGTTCCGTGTACCTCCGATGATGTCGCCATCCGGCTTCCCGATCACTCCTCGTGAACTCGAACCCCTCTTCCCTCGCCAGATCATCGAGCAGGAACTCAACGCTAAAAGCCGAACCTTCAATATTCCAAAAGAAGTGAAAGAGGCATATCAGCAGTGGCGCCCGACCCCCATGTTCAGGGCAACCGCACTCGAAAAAGAACTCGGAACCCCGGCAAAGCTCTATTACAAATTTGAAGGCGGAAGTCCCAGCGGCTCGTATGAATCGAACACTGCAATCCCGCAGGCCTTCTATACGAAGAAAACAGGAGCCGAGGGGATTGTTACCGGCGGCGCTGGAGGAGTGTGGATCAGCGCCATCGGGCACGCCGCATCACTATTCGGGTTGAAAAGTCGAATCTACAGCGTTCGCAAACCGGGTACCGATCTGGCGTGGGGCGATGCGTACGGACGAGTCTGGGGAGTCGATGTACAGGCCAGTCCATCGGAAAACACCCGGACCGGAAAATTCCGACTTAAAAAAGAAGGTGCGGAATCTGGCTCGATCGCCACGGCACTCGCTGAGGCATACGAGGAAGCAACGATCAACCCCGATGTAAAATTCGCTATTCCAACCCTTATGGGCAACACGCTGATCCACCAGACGATCGTCGGTCTTGAAGCGCAACGTCAGCTTGCTGCCGTAAACGAAGCTCCTGATCACATCATCGGCTCGATCGGAGCTGGCTCGCACTTCGGCGGTCTCATCGCCCCGTTCGTTCCAGCCAGAATTCAAGGACGGAACACTCGATTCATTGCGGTAGAAGAATCCTCCACGCCCAGCCTCACCCGTGGCGTGTACACCGAAGAATCCGCAGACGCGGCCGGGCTCATGCCGCAAGTGCCGATGTATACGCTGGGACGTGAGTACTCGCCGCCGGGCGTGCTAGCTGGTGCGATGCGGTATCACGGAGTAGCACCCATCGTCTCATCGCTTTATCGAGAAAAATACATCGAGGCCGTAGCCCACGGGCAGATCGAGTCGTACAGCGCTGGATTGATGTTTACCCGGTCCGAGGGAATAGTCCTCTCACCACACGCCATGTACACCGTAAAGGAAGTAATCGATCAGGCGCTGCGATGCAAAACAACAGGCGATGAAGACACCATTTTGTTCACGGTTACACCTGCTGTTAATACCGAATCATCTCCCTACGATCCGCTACTCGACGGTGTTATGCACGATGAGAAGCCCGCAGAGGCATCACTCAAAAAATCGCTTGGACGATTTGTCGGGCGGGGTTAACGGACAGTGCCAGATTTTATGGCAGAGCTCGCTGTTGCAGTTGAAATATTCGTAGTTCTCGCAGTTGTGATCGTGATCATACGACGGAAACGGTCGGGTACATCCGACTCAAGTACTAGCGTTATTCCGATGCCAGTACTTCGTTTTGTATCTGTCGAATTCGAAATATGGAAAGCTGTTTGGCGGTATCTGTTTTCTCGGAGCGAGTCGGGCAAATTCTATCCGGCCAACCGGTCAATCTTTGGCTACATGGTGATATTTGCGATGGTCACCGGGCCGGTCGAACTTCTTTTGGTTCACGTATTAATTCCGTCCGAGACTGTGGCTTGGGTGGTGACTGCATTTAGCGTCTACGGTCTCTTCTGGGTCGGCGGAATGTACGCGTCGATTCGTACTATGCCGCATTCAATCAACGGCGACGGTCTCACTCTGCACTACGGAATTCTGGCTGAGGTGATTATTGAGAAGAACAATATTGCCAGCATTTCTGCGAAGGTCACTAGGTCGGCCAAAGGTGGCGACGGACTTCGCTCCGAGGTTGGTGAATCTGGCGGTATGGAAGCTTGGATAACGTCAGCTGGTCAGGCAGACGTCACTATCGTCCTAAAATCTAAAATTCGCCCTCGTGGATTACTAAAACGCGGCTCACCTACTCGAATTATCAACGTAACCGTCAACTTGCCCGAGGAATTTGTGATGGCTGTTCGCTCGAGTCTAGCGATCGACGAATCTAGCTGAGCTGCAAATTTGATCACGCGCGAGCGTCTTCCCAATGCTAAAGTTTCACTGTTGTTTTACAGGTCGATACTTGGTCGTTCGAATTCAACATACGTCTTGATCTGAAATATGCGCTTGAGTAGGGCTGATTGTCCGCTGAAGTCAAACGCACGCCGGAGGCACTTAAAGATGGATATCTCCAAAGAGAAGCTGGAGTGGATTTACACCACGATGTACCGAATCCGCCGCTTCGAGGAGACGATGCTCGAGCAGACCTTGAAAGGTAACTCGATGGGCGTGGCACACACATCGGACGGGCAGGAAGCACCTCCCACCGGTATCTGTGCACATCTCACTGATAAGGACTGGATCGGCTCGACTCACCGTGGCCACGGACACTGCATCTCTAAGGGTCTCGAAACCGACAAGATGATGGCTGAAGTCTTCGGCAAAGCGACCGGTCAGTGCGGTGGTAAGGGTGGCTCGATGCATATTTCCGACTTCTCGAAAGGGATGCTCGGAGCGAACGGCATCGTTGGAGCCTCGATTCCGTTGGCCGTTGGTGCAGCATTGACCGCAAAACTTAAGGGCATCGAGAACGAGTCAGTTGGTGTTTCGTTCTTCGGTGATGGAGCTTCATCCCAGGGTGTTCTCCACGAATCGATGAACCTCGCATCTGTTTGGAAACTTCCCGTAATTTTTGCTTGCGAAAACAACGGCTATGCCGAGGCGACACCTTCCTGGTACGCCGTTTCTGCAGAAGATATTTCTGCGAGAGCTGAAGGCTACGGAATACCCGGTGTTGTGGTTGATGGCATGGATGTGTTCGCTGTTTACGACGCCGCCGGCGAAGCAATTGCCCGAGCACGTTCGGGTGAAGGTCCAACGTTCTTAGAGATGAAGACTTACCGGTACCACGGTCACTTCCACGCCGACGATACGAGCAAGTACCGCAAGCCAGAAGAAGAAGAGTATTACAAGAAGCTCGACGCCATTAAGCATTTTGAACGAACTGTATCTAAGCAAAAACTGATGACGGAAAAGAAGCTTAAGAGCATTCGTGATTCCATAGAACAAGAGATGCTCGACGCCGTTGAATTCGCTCTGAACAGCCCGATGCCAGATATCTCAACCCTGTATGACGATGTTTACGTCAATTACTCGAACCCAATTGAGGGTTTGCGATAACCACTTAATCTCCCTTCCTAATTAGTTAGTACCAAGAAATTCAAACGTAGAAACAGATATGACGACATCAAAAGCAAATAACCCGCTAGGACCCGGATACGACGGTGTTGCGGGCTCGGAGATGCGATTCCGAGACATTTTCCGTGACACGCTACAGGCTGAATTGCGCCGAGACGAAGATGTGTTCCTGATGGGCGAAGACATCTCAGGTGGCTTCGACAAGGACACCAAAGAACCACTCGATGCGTGGGGCGGACCGTTCGCCGCCACCAAAGGATTGGTTCAGGAATTTGGTGTTGAGCGCATTCGTGATACACCGATTTCGGAAGCTGGATTCGTTGGTGCAGCGGTAGGCGCAGCACTAACTGGCATGCGCCCAGTTGTCGACCTCATGTACTTCGACTTTGTAACCGTAGCGTTCGACCAGTTGCTATCAAACGCAGCCAAGAGTCGCTACATGTTCGGCGGTCAAACCAAAGTGCCGTTGACCCTGTTCGCACGTTCAGGTGCAGGCACAGGTCACGCCGCTCAGCACTCTGAGAGTTTCTACTCGATGCTGGCACACATCCCCGGTCTCAAGGTCGTAGTACCGTCAGATCCATACTCAGTAAAAGGCCTGCTAGCGGCCGCCATTCGTGACGATGACCCTGTCTTCCTAGTGAACGACAAGAAGCTAATCAACCTCACCGGATTTGTTCCCGATGAGGAATACATCATTGAGCTCGGAAAAGGCCGTTACACGCGGCGTGGAACCGACGTAACTCTGGTTGGGATGTCGTACACATCCGTCGTATGTCAGAAGGCGGCTGAGCAGCTCGCCGAGATTGGAATCGACGCTGAAGTGATCGACATGATGTCGCTTTCACCGTTCGATGAAGACATCCTCATCGAGTCGGTTGCAAAGACAAACAACGTAGTGATCGTCGATGAGGACACCCCTCGTGCTTCGATGGCTTCCGAGTTTGCAGCAGTGATCGCCGACAAAGCATTCGATCATCTCGATGCCCCCGTAAAACGAGTAACTGCACCTCACTCACCGGTTCCGTACAACAGTGGTCTTGAGCATGCGTTCATGCCCCAACCTGCAGACGTTGTCGGCACAGTAAAGAACCTACTCGGCCGGGATTAGCAGTTCACGACCGAGTAAGAATTTAATGAAAAGTGGCTAGCTCATTCGAGCTAGCCACTTTTTTATTCACATGTCCCGAGCGAAGTGCATCCTGAGCTCAGTCGAAGGGTCATCGGAGTCGAAGGATTTGGGGCGGGGTCGCGCCTACGCAACACATCGCCCTTCACCACCCATCCACCGAAGATCCCTCCGCCGGAGTCGGGATATCGAAACCCCCTGTTATTGCGAGGAGTCCGACGACGTGGCAATCACGATCTAAGTAACCAACGTTCAACTTAGTTAAAAAACAAACCAACGCGTGACGTGCTTCGAGAAACAAAAAAAGCGGTGTGAGCCAACGAATCAGCCCACACCGCCCGCATTCGTAGAAAACGTGACTATGTCACCCCACGGGTATTTCGCGCTTGGTCATCTTGCGACCAATCGTTGCACGCTCTTCCTGACCGCCAGAGAAGATCTTTGCACCCATATCGAGAAGCACCTGCAGGTTGCCTGCGTCATCGAGAGATGGGTCGCTCCACGAACAGAGGAAAGCCAGACCGTTTCGATCGGCTGCATCCTTGATCTTGTTTCGAACCGCATCCATCTCAGCCGGGTACGGAGGATCGTGCGCATCCGGGTTCCCGAACGACATTCCCATGTCACCAGGACCCCACTCGACGAACGCCAGACCCGGTACTCGGCAAATAGCATCTGAATTGGCTGCCGACTCCTGATTTTCGAGCTTCAGACCCAAAAACAGTTCACCCTCTGGGTTCAACGGCCACGGGTCTGCGATCTCTGTATATCGCTGTGGAGAAACACCCCAAATTTCGGAAGGGTACTGCTGTCCTCCGGCTCCACGCTGACCCTCACCAAGACCTTCACGTCCCTCTTTGTGGAACGGGTATCGGCACTCCTCGATGAACGCCCGAACGGCGTCGGCCTGTCGAGCGTGAGTGTGCAAAATTCCGTGAACACCTGCCGATAGAACCTGCCGAATCTGCCATGCGTTCGCACGAACTTCTTCGATAGTTCGGCAGTTGGATGGCAACGTTGAAATTACCGCAGGAGTCCGGTGTCCTGCTTTGGTCGGACCGCCATCAACGAGTCCCTTCATGAATGCTGTAAGACCAGCAACGTCAAAAGCACCGTGCTCGAAATCGGTAATCAGGAAGTCAGCCCACGTGCTCGCCTGTTTGAGGCCGTTCTCGTAGGTCAGCTCGCCAACACCGGTGTAATAAACCGGCTCGCCCGCTTCTATAAGCTCGATAACTCGATTGATTCGTTTTGCCATCTTTTTCACTGAACTCCTGATATTTTCATTGCCGGATTTTGGTCAAGCTGCGCTATCTTATTCGAGCCAGCACCCGGTTGCATACATCCACCTACGTACAAACTTTTCATCGTGGGTGATTCGGGTTCACTGCGCAGATTTGTAGAGGAGCCGAAATTGAGTAATCCAGGACAAGAAGCGATCGATACGTTCACACGCTGGGCACAGGCATTCAACGACCGTGACGCCGACGCCATGATCGCCGAAATGCACTTCCCCCACATGAGACTCGCTGGAACTGAGTTTCAAACGTGGTCAACGAGCGAGGAATTCCGAGCTCCTCAAGATCAAATGACCAAAGCCCTTGAAGCTGAAGGTTGGCACACCACGATTACCAAGTCGGTTACGGCAGCTCAGACCGGCCCCGAAAAAGTGCACTTGATAATCCGTCAGTCACGCCAACGAGCCGACGGCACGGAATACAACGGCTTCGACACACTCTGGGTTTTCACCAAGATCGACGATCGATGGGGCGTCCAACTCCGCTCATCATTCCTCGCAAACGCAACCCAGGCCTACGGCGCAAGTAAGCCAGCGTTTTAGCCTGAAGCGGACGGCATCGCGTCCAAAGCGAAGTGCATCCTGAGCCCCGTCGAAGAGGCACCGCAACAGTCACATTAGATTTCCCGAGCGAAGTCATCGGAGTCGAGGGACCTGGTGCGGGGTCGCGCGGTTCTCGTCGGTTCAGGTCGCCGTGGCAAGCACTCGATTGACCCTGAAAATGAATTCAGGGGGACAGTTACCCAAACTTCGCCGAATACAGCCCACGGACGTACGCAATCTGCCCCGTGTGTTGACCGTTCTCAACTGGAATTCTGCCAAGGGCGAATAACAAATCCGGTGCCTTGTCCGGCGCTCCCGGCCAAAGCTCAGGCCGTTTGATGCCGAGCATATCCGCGGTCACACTCTCTACCGCCGGAATCAGCAATTCACGAGATGCCTGCCAGTAGCCCGTTACTTCTTCGATCGAAACATCAGGAAAGTCCCGCACCTGCTCGATCGTGTCGCCGCTACCATTTCGCTCCGCGTCGATCCCAAGTCGATCAGCCCAGCCACCCTCGATCCACGCGCTTGGTCCTTCGCCACGCAAGTACCAGGCCCACATATCCTCCATGCGCCCCATGTGCCAGAGAATCCACAGAATGTGATTCGAATCCGGCGTTGGCATCCACCGAGCTTCCTCAAGGGATAACCCCTCAAGCACCCGCCTCAGTTGCTGACCATAGTCGTCAATCGCCTGCAGCGTTACATCACGATGATCCGGTCGTCTGTCCAACTCGGCCATTACTGCCCCTCGCAGATAACCGCTGCGTCGTTCTCAGCCAACCGAAGCAGCATCTGGTACGGGTAAATTCCTGAATCGTGGCCATCGGTCCACAAAAACTGAATAGCGTACTTTCCAACTATCAGGTGATCAGCAGCGATGATGTCATCGGGAACCGCCGAAACATTGAGCAGAGGTCGACCCGTCATTTCTTCGACACACGCCGCACATGCGCACTGCAATCGCAGATACCTGTACGGATACGTGCAAGTCCGCCCGTCATCCCATGCTATCTGCACGCCGATTCCAGTCATATCTACTTGCGTTGGTACCGCCACCGGGTCTCCTGAGTATTCGCTGTTCATAGGCGACATAGTTTATTCGTGCTTTCGTTCAGTTTTGACAGGTTAATTGAAGAAACAGGATTGTGTCCGCCGCCCCATGACGTAAACTTCCAGCCTCGGTTCTTGGCAGGGTTTAGCTATCTAGCGAACAAGCGACTTTGCACATTCAATAGATTCACAGTAGAGGATTATCGCCAGATGGCAAACGAAACGATCAAAGTCGGTTTCATCGGGGCTGGTGCCAACACTGGCAAACGACACATTCCGGGTCTACGGGCACAGCAAGGGGTTGAGCTTGTAGGTGTGGCGAACCGGTCGATTGAATCGAGCCAGATTGCCGCCGATAAATATGAGATAGGCGAGGCGTACCCAACATGGCTCGACCTCGTAGAAGATCCCGATATCGACGCTGTTTGCATCGGCACGTGGCCATACATGCACTCGACTGTCACCCTCACCGCCCTCGACAACGGCAAGCACGTGATGTGCGAATCCCGTATGGCGATGAGCGGAGCCGAGGCACGCGACATGCTGGCGGCGTCAATCGCCAACCCCGACCTGATCGCCCAGGTCGTCCCACCCCCACATCTGATGGCATGTGAGCAACACCTGATCGACCTGATCACTGACGGCTACGTTGGAGATATCGTGAATGTGAACGCACGAGTCACCGACGGCAGCGCATTCCCTGATTCCGATCAGGACGCCCACTGGCGGCACCTTCGTGAGCTTTCGGGCAACAACGTAATGACCACCGGCATCTGGTACGAAAACCTAATGCGACTCGTCGGCACCGCCAGCTCGGTTTCCGCCAACGCACAGATCATCGTGCCGCATCGCCGAGGCTGGGACGGAAGCCGCCAGCAGATGACCATCCCCGACCAGATCGACGTCATTTATTCGCTCTCGGGTGGAGGGTCGGTGAACCTCACGGTCACAACCGTTTCAGGGCCGTTCGTACCGCGAACAGAAATCTGGATTTATGGAACAGAAGGCACGCTTCGCATCCAGACCAGCGGGCTCGGCAACGACCCCGTAGTCACCGGCGGTCGCAAAGGCGACGACAGCATGTCCGAAATCACCGTCCCCGACGACAAGCGGGGAAGCTGGCGGGTTGAGGAAGAGTTCATCAACGCCATTCGCGGAACAGAACCGATCACACGATCTAACTTCGTCGACTCGGTGAAATACATGGAGTTCACCGACGCCATTCAGGAATCGTGGCAATCAGGCAAGCGGGTTCACCTGCCGCATTCGTAAGCCCATAACTCACGTCACGTTCTGCCCAGTTCGATCGTGTGCAGGGCACTCAGGCCTGCAGGCAACACTTTGGCAGGCACAGACTATTGCGTCAGTTGATGCATCCGCATCGAAATAGCTGTGGTAGCCTCCGCGCTCCGAAGCGTGCGCGAGACCGGAAATCAACTGAATCAGAAAGAATGGGACAACATGCCATTGTTTCTGGATACTCACAAGGGGATGGATGGCCTGACAGCCGAGGCCGCAGCTGGTGTTCACATGAAAGATGTGGAGACTCAAGCGAAACACGGCGTCAAATACCTGAAATACTGGTTCAGCGCAGCTGAAGGCACTGTGCACTGCCTGTTTGAAGCCCCAAACAAGGAAGCCGGCGAAGCTGTTCCTCGAGAAGCCCACGGAATGATGGCTGACGAGATCACAGAAGTTCAAGAGGGCGAGTAACCGTCTGGTTAAGCTCCCACATTTCGCAACATGCGCCTCGGCTTCGGCTGAGGCGTTTTCATTTCTGCAGTATCTCCAAGTTCGGGTACAGGCTATTTATCCATTCAAACGCAGGTTCGCTGTCTATGGCAAAGGCGTATCTCACAAAGCGTTGTGACATCTCGAATTAAACATCGACATAGCCTCGGAATAGACTGCCGGGGCTATGACTTTAACTTCTGCAATAACCGATTCGTCACCCGGCGATTCATCGCCCGGCGAAACTTCGCAAAAAATAATTCACCCGGCGATTAGAGATTTTCCTTCGGGCGAACGACCTCGAGAACGGCTCGCCTCATACGGAGCCGGCCATCTTTCGAACTCTGAACTACTGGCAATTCTTTTACGCACCGGCCTCGAAGGCGAGAACGTCCTCGTCATGGCGAGCAGACTGCTGGCAGAGTTCGGCGGACTTTCCGGACTATCACGAATCACCTTTGATGAGATGTGCGATTCACGAGGCGTCTCAAGTGCAAAGACGTGCCAGATTCTCGCCGGTATCGAACTTGGTCGACGCGTCGCTTCACTAACGCCAGAAGACCGCGTCACCATCACCTCGCCGTCGGATATTGCGACCCTGTTCATGGCCGAGATGTCTTCACTGGATCGCGAGCACCTCAGAGTCGCCACGTTATCGACCCGTAATCAAGTGCTTGGCATAGAGGATCTCTACTCAGGCAGCGTAAATGCAGCCCTGATCAGACCCGCCGAAGTATTTGCCACCGCCATCAGACGCAACGCCCCTCAGATCGCCATCGTCCACAACCATCCGTCAGGCGATCCGACTCCGAGTAAAGAGGATGTAGCGATCACCAAAACGCTCGTAGAGGCAGGGAAACTTCTCGATATCGAGGTCGTCGATCATCTCGTGATCGGGCAGGGCAAGTACGTGTCGATGCGAGAAAAGAAACTCGGCTTTAGTTAGTGGCGGTAGCTGTGGGCGTTGGTACCGGGGTCGGCGTAGGTGGTCGTAACCAAGCCGGAGCACGAGCTTCAGATTCGTAATCTCCGAAGAATGCCTCCACCCGATATACGGTGCCAGTAAGAGCATCAAGAACCACGGTTAGGTTGTCGTACTCGACATGATCGCCGCTACCAAGCTGAATTTCAACGTCCCCTGAAAACGCCACCGCCCAAATTTCCGTGTCAGAAGACGTTTCAAGTAGCCCTCTCTCCGCACGGTCCTGTTCGCCAATAGCTTGAGCATATTCGCCAAACTGAATTCGCCGAGAAACGTGCGAAACTTCCTCGCTCATCAATCCGCTTTCACGTGCTGCTGCCAGAGCAATACCCAGTGATCTAATCTCAGTGATGAACCGTGGTCCCGAGAACGGTGTCGGAGGCGCAAGCGCCGACGTTCCTTCAGATTCGTCACCACCGCCCCTCGATGCCAGGAGCGCCCAGATAACCAACACTGCAATCAATACCCCCGAAGAAGCGATAGCGGCGCCACGAGTTCGTGTGCTCCAACTAGAACCGACTTCGCCTGCACGACTCACGTCGCTCAATGCAGATTTAACCGCGGACGCGGCTTTTTCATCGCCGACGATTCGCGGTGAGCCGAATACGCGCCAAACGGCAGCCAGCCGTTGGAGAATCGAACGCAATACTTGTTGGAGCATTTCCTCAGTTTAGATGGATGCTGAAATAGCCCTCTACTGTGCTACGCTCCAACTGTCGGTGAATTGCGGGGAATATTCTGTATTCTGATCACCCATCGCTCCCCGTCTCGGGTTCACAGGCTGAAAAATTCTGGAGTTTCTTGTTGACCAACGGTACGACCGTAAAAATAGATTTCAACGCTGATATCGGTGAATCGTTTGCCGGGTATGAACTTGGTCTCGACAGCGAGATCGTGAAATACATAACCTCCGCCAACATCGCCACAGGCTTCCATGCTGGCGATCCTGACTGGATGGCTAAAACAGTCTCGATGGTCGTAGAAAATGGAGTCGGCATCGGGGCACACCCTGCCTACCCCGATCTCGCCGGATTCGGACGCCGTAACATGGATCTAACACCCGACGAAGTCCACAACGCCGTTACCTATCAGGTCGGAGCACTCGCTGCCTTTGCACCTGATAGAAAACTTCAGCATGTAAAGCCGCATGGCGCGCTCTACAACACTGCGGTGCGGGACACCGCTATCGCCGAGGCAATTGTGACGGCGGTAAAGGCGTTCGATCCCGACCTCATTCACGTTGTTCTGGCCGGCTCGCAATGGGAATCGATAGCCCGCGCCCAGGGGGTTAGAGTTGCCCGTGAATGCTACGCAGATCGAGCAGTTACCCCAGAAGGAACGATGGTCCCGCGATCACAACCGGGAGCCGTTATTCATGATCCTGAAGAGGTCGTAGCCCGCTCGCTGAAGCTTGTGACCGAAGGCAAGGTGACAGCTGTCGATGGCACCGAAATCGACTTCGCTGCCGATTCGATCTGCCTCCATGGCGACACCGCGGGCGCTGTTGAACTCGCCTCGGCGGTTCGTAGTTCTCTCGAGGGTGCAGGCGTCGAAATTACCCCGATGAATAAATTGATCAACGACATCAGCACAGGCCGTGGGTAGCTCACAGCCCAGAGAAGAGGACGTCCGCGCATACCCGCGACTTCTGCCCGCGGGCGACTCAGGAATCCTCATAGAGCTAGGATCTGAAATTGATCCTGTAATCAACTCCCGAATAATAGCTCTCGCCGAATTTATCGAGACTGCTGAGATAGCCGCAGTCATCGAACTGGTCCCAACCTACCGCTCGTTGCTCGTGAGCTACAACCCGCTCGAAACGGGTTATGACGAAATGCTTGGATTGCTGAACGAAACACTTGATCGAGCAGACTATTCCGCACTCGATTCAGCCACCCAGACGATAGTTGAACTACCGGTCGTGTATGGCGGGGAAGACGGCCCCGACCTCGAAAACGTCGCCGAGTATGCCGGAATATCGATACAGGAGGTAATCGACATACACTCCGGAACCGATTACCCGGTCTATGGGCTCGGATTCTCCCCCGGATTTCCGTATCTCGGCGGCCTCGACAAGCGTATCGCCATGCCCAGGCTCAAGACGCCTCGTGTCCGCGTCCCCGCCGGGTCGGTCGCTATTGCCGAGTCGCAAACCGGCGTTTACCCGAACGCCAGCCCCGGAGGGTGGCAACTAATCGGGCGTACGGCAACGCCGATATTCGATGTAAATAAGCCGTCGCCCTCGCTGGTTACCGCCGGTGACAGAGTCAGATTCGTTCAGGTGCAGTCTCATGCTTGAATCTGGTAATAACACCATCCGCATCATCCAGCCCGGGCCGTTGACCCTCGTTCAGGATCAAGGCAGAACCGGGTTCCAGAAACTGGGAGTTTCAGTCAGCGGAGCAATAGATTTCGACGCGTTGAACATCGGAAACCGACTTGTCGGTAACGACCCGAACGCAGCCGGGCTTGAAGCTCTTCTGGGTGGTCTTGAGATCGAGTTTTCGAAACAAACCGTGTTCGCTATTACCGGTGCTGATATCGATGCGGATTTGGATGGCGTGCCCGTATCAACGAACATTTCATACACTGCCCACGCCGGTTCTCATCTCGTATTAGGAATGGTAAATGAAGGACTCAGGGCGTATGTAGCGGTCGCTGGCGGACTGAATAATTCCAGCGTCCTTGGATCACGAGCTACCCACATTGCGTCGAAGATCGGTGGTGTTGATGGTCGCCAACTAGCCGAGGGTGATGTGCTGAGCCTTGGTGATCCCGCCCCTGACGGACTGTCAGGCATGGTTTTCGCAGATGACGAATTCTCGTCTACCGTTCAGAACCTCACCATAAGAATAATTCTTGGACCGCAAGACGACGAGTTCTCCAAAACGGGCATCGACACCCTGCTTGGCTCAACCTACAGCGTGACCGATCAATCAAACCGGCAGGGTCTACGACTCGACGGTCCCGAAATCGAATCTAAGACCGGACGCTACGACATCGTTTCTGATCCTGTTGTAAACGGCTCAGTTCAGGTTCCCGGCGATGGAAAACCGATAATACTTCTCGCTGACCGCCAGACCACAGGAGGCTATGCCAAGATCGCTACCGTGGCGTCGGTTGATCTTCCAAAACTCGGTCAGGCGTCGCCCGGTGCGACGATCTCATTTACAGCCATTTCGGTCACGGAAGCGCAGCAACTGTTGATCGATCGTAACGAACGATTCGCCGCAGCAGAGCTGGGTAACGTCGTGAATCAGATCGCCATGCGAATTGAGGGTGAAGAAATATCAGTTGGCGTCACTGGAAATACCGCCGTTCATTTGGCCAAAATAAATGACGCTGTTTATCCGGTTTCTATCGACGAATATACCCCCGCTGAATAGTCCTGCTTTGTTAGGATTACGAACGTATTTTTCGATGTTGACTGCGCTGGTTACGGTTTGATTGCCATATCGCCTAAGAGGATGAAGCACCTATTGGTCTTAAGCACCTATTGGCCTTAAGCAGTTAAAGGAGCACTGACACGTTCGATCAGAATTTGCTAAACGATGGGCTAACTGTGAGCCTCGTCGGCATGGGCATCGTTTTCGCCGTGCTGGCACTACTCGCCATCTCGATTAAAGTCCTCAGCCTGCTCGATCGAGAATCTTCGACCAGCACGCAATCCGCCGAAACACCCGCCACCGCGGCTGTCGCTGAATCAGGCGGTGCAATCACTGGCCAGCAGGTCGCGGCAATCGCTGTTGCAATGGCACTCTCTGAGCCCAGGACATCGATGATCCCGGCTTCGATTTCAAAAGCCGGATCTACCGCTGGCTCGTGGCTTCAGAGCGGTCGAATGCGCGTCCTCGGTTCGGGTTCGTCGATCTCCAGGACAAAACGTAGCTAATGGCAATCAAGAACTACAAAATCACTATTTCCGGCCAAACCTACGACGTTGAGGTCGGTGATCTCTCGTCATCCCCCGTTGAAGTTTCAGTAGACGGAACGACATACCACGTAGAGCTGCCTGAATCGACCGCCCCAGCATCTTCCGCAACGCCTGCTATATCTACGCCAAAAGCGGTAACGCCCGCGCCTTCTGTGGCTCGAACGTCTGTTCCGACAACCGGTGGGGACGGCGTGGTCAGATCACCCATGCCGGGCAAAATTTTGAGCGTCGCCGTATCTGTCGGCGCCACCGTGACTAAAGGCCAGCCGCTCCTCGTCCTAGAATCGATGAAGATGGAAAACACCATTTCCTCCCCGATCGACGGAACGGTTTCTGCGGTCCACGTAGCCGCCAACGACTCAGTCCAGCACGGCCAAACCCTGGCCGAGATTGCACAGGCTTAGCAGGCATGGGCAACGATCTAAGCGCGCTCTGGGAAGGCTTCACGGCCATAGGCGACGAACCTCGCATGGTCATCATGTGGGCCATCGCCGGAGCGCTGCTATGGGTTGGAATCTCCAAGAAAAAAGAACCGCTTCTACTCGTTCCGATCTCGATGGGAATCCTCTTCGCCAACCTGCCTCTGGGCGAACTGGTTCGAGAAGGTGGCAATGGCGAACCTGCAGGGTTGCTGAAAACGTTCCAGTCCGTCGGAATGGAATCCGACATATTCCCGCTGTTGATATTTCTTGGAGTGGGAGCTGCAACCGACTTCACTCCAATGCTCTCAAATCCGAAAACGCTGCTGCTCGGCGCAGGTGCTCAAGCCGGTGTTTTCGTTGCACTGCTGGGAGCATTACTGCTCGGAATGACCGATCTATTTGATTTTGGCTTACTCGAAGCAGCTTCTATTGGAATCATCGGTGGAGCAGATGGTCCGACCACCATTTTCATAGCAACCCGCATGCGTGAACTCGGCGAATCATTACCGAACGTCGAGGTGCGCGATATCGTCGGAGCAACCGCCGTAGCCGCATACTCTTACATGGCGCTCGTTCCGATTATCCAGCCGCCTATCATCAAGCTGCTCACCACGAAAAAAGAGCGACTAATTCGGATGGAATATGCCGCAAAACCGGTTTCCAAAAGAACTCAGGTGCTATTCCCTATTCTCACCACCATCATCATCAGCGTGCTCGTCCCATCGGCTTCGCCATTGATCGGAATGTTGATGCTCGGAAACCTGATCAAAGCGTCAGGAGTGGTGCCGAGGCTCGCCGACGTAAGCGAGAATGCACTGATGAATGCAGTAATCATTCTTCTCGGTCTCGCAGTCGGTGCGACTATGCCTGCGGCCGTATTCCTGCAACCCGAAACAATCGGAATATTCCTGCTGGGTCTCTTCGCATTCATGACCGCCACCGTCGCGGGAATTTTTCTTGCGAAGCTGATGAATCTTGTATCGAAAACAAAGATCAATCCGATGATCGGAGCAGCAGGCGTTTCGGCTGTGCCAATGGCGGCGAGAGTCGTGCAGGACATGGGCCAGAAAGAAGATCCCGATAACTACCTGCTGATGCACGCCATGGGGCCGAACGTAGCTGGAGTGATCGGAACCGCAACGGTCGCTGGAGTTCTGCTGGCCGTCGTACCAAATCTTCTTTAGCCCTGATCCACTTCCACAGGGCGATTAATTCTGTTGCGCTGCAGCCACTCAGGCGCGAATATCCGCCTCACCAATCAATATTGAACCATTGACCTCTTATCGTCGCCCGCTCGATTAACCCGGAGAAATCTCAACATGCCAGACCGCTCAATGAAGGGTGTCTACCCGATCCTCTCAGCCCCGATAAACGAAAAAGGGCAACTGGTTGTCGAGGATCTCGAAAATCAGGTCGAGTGGATGATTGGCAAAGGGGTCCATGGAATCGGAATTGCTGTTGCAACCGAGATCTACAAGTTCACCGAGGAAGAGCGAGACCTGATCCTCAGCACGGTCGTGCGTGTTACCAACGGTCGAGTGAAGGTCGTGATGAACACCGGAGGCGAAAGCACCGATGTTGCGATATTCCTGTCGAAGCGGGCAGAAGAACTCGGTGCAGACGCACTCATGATTCGTCCGACATCTTTCATTCCTGTACCCGCATCTGAAAACATCGAATACTTCGGTCGAATCGCAGAATCGGTTTCGGTTCCGATTTTCCTGCAAGATCAAAACACGGCTCCGATCCCTCCGGGGATGGCCGTCGAGTGTGCAAAGCGCCACGAGAACCTTTGCTACATCAAGGTCGAAACCCCACCGACGATTCCGAGGATGGGCGAAACGCAGAAGCTCGCTGAAGGCACTGGACTAGTTCTATTCGGCGGCGCTGGTGGCGCATTCGCAGTTGAAGAATTTAAGCGAGGATCCGTTGGCACCATGCCGGGATCGACCCTCCCCGATATGTTCGTAAAAGTCTGGGATCACTTCCAGGCTGGCGACGAAGCAGCAGCTAACGACGAGATGCGAAAGCACGCAGCGATCATCGGCATGCTGGCTCAAGGTCAGGGCTTTGCCAACTGGATCTACAAGCACATCATGGTGCGTCGAGGAGTCTTCTCCCCCGGATCGGAATTTGCAAAGCACCCAGCGCTGAGGCCCGATGCAGAACACCTCAAAGAAATCGACAGCATCCTCGAGAGTTTGGATCTGGTCGGCAAGTAAGTCTGGGCGCGGTTAGAATCGGCGTCTCTGCACACAAATTTTCGAAGAAATACCAGTGTCCCAACTAGATCTCGATCCAATAGATTGTCCGCCTGTACGTTGTTGTAACAGGCGAACGGCTGCGTTTGGCGCATGCTGTTGTAGGGCGGCGGCGTAGATGCCCGAAGCAGTTTCCACACTGGCTCTAGCCGGTGCCGAGCTTTCGGGCATACAGCTGACTGGCCTTGCCGTCATGTCGCTGATAGTGGGAATCGTTGGAGGAATCGTTGGTATAGCACTCGGAGTCGTTCGGCTCCCGATCATGACGGCAATCGGCATCGACCCGCTCATTGCTGCAAGCACAAACCTCTTCGTCAGCGTACTTGGATCGTTCGCAGGCTCGTGGCCCGCAATTCTTCAAAACAGAATTGTCTTCCGAGTTGTAATCGTCATCGGAATCCCCGCCATCGCGGGATCGTTTATTGGCGGTCTTTACGCCGACCTCGTTTCGCGAACCGTTCTTCTAACGCTGGTCGCAGTGCTGCTTGTCTGGTCATCACTAATGATGATCATGCGGGCACTGTCGGAAGTGCGCGGAACAGTCAAATCAACCGAAGATACTGACCCTAACGCCGGACGTGGCGACCTCAACTCGAAGACAGTCACCCGGGAGAGCTTTCTCGGCTTCGCCATCGGCCTAATCGGAGGTGCCGTCGGTCTCGCACTTGGCGTACTTCGAATGCCAGCACTCATACACGTGCTGAAGATGAAACCGTCTCTGGCCGCTGGAACAAATCTGGCGCTCACGATTCTGGTTGGGTCATCCGGATTCGCCGGCCATCTACTCCGTGGTCGACTCGATTGGCTACTAGTGGCGGCCATAGGGGTGCCGGCTATGATCGGCATGTTTGCAGGCTCGAAAATGGGCGGCAATGTCGACCCCGCGAAACTGCGTCTTGTGGTTGGCATCGTGCTGCTGGCAGTTTCGCCACTGGTGTTCTTCGACGCATTCTTCGGCTAGTTTTAGCTTCTGCGACCGCGTAAATGCGTCGAGCGCACCTATAATCCGCTCACCATGACAACTCTCCCCGAGCATTCACGAACAACGCTTCTCGCTGCGATGCAGGCCGAGTCGCCGCTTCAGTTGGTTGGCGCCACCAATGCGTACCACGCCGTAATGGCAAAATCAGCGGGGTTCCAAGCTGTGTATCTATCTGGATCCGGGGTTGCGACCGCCTCGTACGGGCTTCCCGATCTGGGGATGACGACCCTCGACAACGTTCTTGAAGATGTGCGACGCATCACCTCTGCCGTCGACCTGCCACTGCTGGTTGACGTCGATACCGGCTGGGGTGGAGCATTCATGATCGCGAGAACGATGAAAGAGATGGCACGATCAGGAGCCGCAGGGGTGCACATCGAAGATCAGGTGCAGGCAAAACGATGCGGGCATCGTCCCGGCAAGCAAATCGTCTCGTCAACCGAGATGTGCGATCGCCTGAAAGCTGCTGCCGATTCCAAAGAGTACGACGATTTCGTACTCATGGCGCGAACCGACGCTATTGCTAACGAAGGTGTCGACGCGGCGATAGAACGGTCGGTTGCGTACGTCCAGGCGGGAGCCGACATGATCTTCGCTGAAGCAGTCACGGATCTCTCCGATTACAGGCGATTCAAAGAAGCCTGCGGCGTTCCGATCCTCGCTAATCTCACCGAATTCGGAAAAACACCAGCGTTTACAGTCGATGAACTTTCGGGTGTTGGCGTTGATATTGCTCTCTACCCACTCACAGCTTTCAGGGCAGCGAACAAAGCGGCCGAAAGCGTATTCAAAATCATCCGCGGAGCTGGGACACAGAAAGCTGTGATTCCAGCGCTTCAAACACGCGACGAACTCTACGAGTATCTCGAGTATCACAACTACGAAAGCAAACTGGACGAGCTTTTCGAAGCCGAATCCAGCGGACAAACGTCCGACTAGTGCGAGCGAATAGAACAGACAACAGGAATTAGCGATATGACTTCATCAGGTCTCATGGGTGTAACGGCAGGATCATCGGGGATTTCCACGGTTGGTCAGGAAGACGTTGGACTGACGTACAGGGGTTACTCGATCAAAGATCTCGCCGCAGGCTCGACCTTCGAAGAAGTGGCGTACCTGCTTATTTACGGCAAACTACCCAACCAGAGCCAGCTAGATGCTTACAAGAAAAAACTTGTTGGGATGCGTTCGATTCCCGACGCCCTAAAATCCCTGCTCGAAGTACTGCCTGCTTCGACGCACCCCATGGACGTGCTGCGGACTGGTACTTCGCTTCTCGGCACGCTTGAACCTGAAGGGGAGGGTGGTCTGACCGCTGCGTCGGTCGGAGATCGTATGACCGCCAGCTTCGGATCGATGCTCGCCTACTGGTACCGATTTCACTCACGAAACGAGCGTATTGAAACCGAATCCGATGAGGATACGGTTGCTGGACACTTCCTGAATCTGATGTCGGGCAAGCCAGCCGACCCGCTGAAGCGAGACGCGCTCGATACGACGTTGGTCTTGTACGCGGAGCACGAGTTCAATGCCTCGACGTTCACAGCACGGGTGATCACATCGACGCTCTCAGACACGTACTCGGCAATTGCGGGTGCGATCGGAGCGCTGCGAGGCCCGCTTCATGGCGGTGCGAACGAGGCAGCGATGGAACTCGTTTCGTCGTTTGATTCTCCTCAGGACGCCGAGAAATCGTTGCTCCACATGCTGGAAGCTCGCCGCTTGATAATGGGATTCGGTCACCGCGTTTACAAGAACGGTGACCCCCGCTCTCCGATCGTAAAAGGACTGGCAAAGCAACTTTCTGACGCCGCAGGCAACACCTCGTACTACGACATTTCGGAACGAATCGAAGACGTGATGATGCGCGAGAAGGGCATGTTCCCGAATCTCGATTTCTACGCTGCGACCGCCTACCACATGTGCGGGATTCCGACGGCGATGTTCACGCCAGTTTTCGTGATTGCACGTACCTCAGGATGGATCGCACACGTGATCGAACAGCGGGCCGACAACAAGTTGATTCGTCCGCTTTCTGACTACACCGGACCCGAGCCACGCCCGTACGTGGGAATCGGCGAGCGTGGCTAACTCGAAAGCTGATTTAGATGGAGGATCAAAATGGTGTTTGATTGGAATGGAACAACTGCCCAGCTATCAAAGATGACGGACATCGCATCGGCCGACATCACTAGAGGCATTGTTCAAGCGGATGACGATAGCCTCATTGATCCCGAGCAGATCGTTGCAGAAGTCCCAGAACTGTTCGAGAAAATAATCAGTTTTTTGATCGAGAACCTGAAGGGTGTTGAATCAATTCGAGATCAATGGATCGATTCGAATGGATTCAGAGCGTCAGTGGCAATGCTCGGTGCCGCGGTCAACCATCTTCTCGCAGCTAGACAACTATTAATACGTGGATATTTGACCGAGTCCGAGTTCATGTTGAGAGAGGTGAACGACAGGGCTACTCGTGCGTATCTTTTTCGCTCAGATGAGACAGCTGCGAACAGATTTCTCAGCGGTAAACAGGTGCGTCCAGCCTATGTCATTAAGCGATTGACAAAATTATTTATTAAGAACGATGCTGAATCAGATTTACCTTTCTTAGAAGAATTACACAGAAAATACAAAGAACAGTCTGAACGTGGGCACGCGAATCTTGAGTCGTTCTGGTTTCGGACCCCAGGTGATCACAACGGGAGATCGGTCGATGAAAGTGTAGCGCCAGTTTTGAGCGGCATTGTCGGCTCTGACGTTTTTATCGGTGGATTCCGAGGCCCGTTAATGCAGGCGCTCCTAATGGCCCGAACTTTAGATCCTGCTATCTACGCTGCTTGGGTATTTCTAGCGATGTCCACAGACACTGATGGTGCGTGGAGGCGTGGATATGAGGAGCTCGCCCGCGAGGTTCAGAGAATCCATGATGAGATCAGGAGTCTGTCAGTGACATGACCAGCTTGGAAACAGATGACGTAATAGCGCAGATCGCAGACTACGCGGTTAATTACGATCCAACCTCGGAACTTGCTCTCGATACGGCGCGCCTGTGCCTGATGGACTCGATCGGATGTGCATTGCTTGCGATGGACTACCCGGCATGCACGAAGCTGCTGGGTCCCGAGGTAGAAGGTACGGTTGTGCCAAACGGATCACGCGTTCCAGGTACTCGTTATATGCTCGATCCAGTGAAGGCTGCGTTCGACACGGGAGCGGCGATCAGGTGGCTCGATTTCAACGACACCTGGCTGGCTGCTGAGTGGGGGCATCCGTCCGATAACTTCGGTGCAATTCTGGCTATAGCCGATCACTTGAGTCGTAAGTCGAGATCAGAATCGACGCGACAGATTGGCGTATCTGAAGTCCTTAAATACGCGGTTAAAGCTTATGAAATTCAAGGGGTTCTGGCGCTTCAGAATTCTTTTAATCGCGTTGGTATAGATCACGTATTGTTGGTGAAGGTTGCTTCGACTGCGGTCGTGACAGCGATGCTTGGCGGGGACGTGAAGCAAGTCGAGAACGCTGTTTCAAACGCGTGGCTCGACGCCACTCTGCGAACCTACCGTCACGCCCCCAACACCGGTTCACGAAAGTCGTGGGCGGCAGGTGATGCGCTTGCAAGGTCGGTGAGATTTGCGACTAACGCAATGGCGGGCGAGATGGGTTACCCATCGGCACTCACGGCTCCCGATTGGGGATTTCAGGACGTTTGGTTCAAGGGCGAAGAGATCACCCTCGAGCGAAAACTCGACGCCTACGTGATGGAGAACATCCTGTTCAAGGTTTCGTTCCCCGCTGAGTTCCACGCTCAGACTGCTGTTGAAGCGGCATTCGAACTTCATGCTGAGGTTGCCCCACGGCTGGACGAAATCGAAGAGATTGTGATCACATCACAAGAGTCGGCGCTCAGGATCATCGACAAGAGCGGTCCTCTCAACAACCCCGCTGATCGCGATCATTGCATCCAGTACATGACTGCGATTGGCCTGCTGAAGGGCGAGCTTTCGGCGGACGATTACGAAGATGAAGCAGCGGCCGACCCGAGGGTCGACCGGTTGCGCGACAAGATGGTCATGAAGCACGACCAGCGATTCACGGACGAGTATCTCGATGCCGACAAGCGTTCAATCGCCAACGCCATTCAGGTGCGATTCACGGATGGCTCGTCAACTGAAAACGTTACGGTCGAGTATCCGATCGGACACCGTCGTCGTCGTGAAGATGCGAAGCCTTTGCTTGTCGACAAGTTCCGGGCGAACGTCGGCACGCAGCTTGATGACGCCCGGGTCGATCAGCTGGCCGAGTTGTTCGCCGATCAATATGCCCTCGAAACGATGGCGATTGATGATCTTATGGACCTGCTGGTGCCGGACGCAGGCTAGGTGTTTCGTTCCCGCATTCGCGGAAATCCCGCATCGCCAACATTCGATTTCCCGATCGCAGCGAAGCGCAGTAGAGGGACCTCAGCGGATACAACGCACATTCCTGCCAACGTTCAGCGCGTCCCCACCCCAGATCCTTCGACTCCGCTGACTCCGCTCGGGAAATCGATTGAGGGGGTGTGTGGCGCGTTCAACGGCAACGGCGATCCAACACCCGCACCAACACACCGCGTTCCGGTGCTAATCTTTCCTACTGTTTGCAACCTCCGTTTTACAGCACAGATATTCAGTGCGGTAATCGAAGCATATTCACCCTCTTGCGCTCGTCCTCAAGTAACAAAAGACTCGTATAAAAATGGCTAAAACTACCGGTAGTGAACTTCTCGTACGTGCTCTCCAGGCCGAAGGCGTTGACACCGTCTTCGGAATCGCCGGGGATCACATGCTGCACATGCTCGACACGATGTTCGACTCCTCACTCAGGATGATCGACTTCCGTCACGAGTCAGGCGCAGCGCACGCCGCCGACTCCTATTCGAGGATTTTGAAAAAGGGCGGCGTCATGCTTTCGACCACGCCCGGCCATGCCAACGCACTCCCCGCGCTCGCCAATGCGATGCACTCAGAAGCACCGCTCATCAACATCGCTGGATCTGCCGAATCGCCAAACATGGGCCGTGGAGCGATGCAGGAGTTTGACCAGGTTGGGGCGGCCACACCAATCACGAAAGGCGCATGGAACGTGCCGAGTGCAGCCCGAATTCCCGAGTATGTTGCCCTTGCGTTCCGCACCGCTTTAAGTGGACGACAGGGTCCGGTGCATCTGACCATCCCGCACGACTTCCAGATGGCCGAAGTCGATGACGCCGAAGCTGCCCGATACGCCCCCAACGAGTACGGCACTCCAATGCAGGTACTTGGTGATCCTGCCCAGGTCGAGCGCGCTATCGACATATTGAACGCCGCCCAGCGACCGGTGATCTTCGCCGGATCATCGGCCGGTGCCACTGCAATTCCTTCGGAGGTGCAGCGACTTGTTGAGACGATGCGAATTCCGATCTTCTCAGAAGACTCTGCACGAGCATTGATCCCCGATTCGCACGAGTACTCGATGGGACTCGGTTACCAGCCACTAAACCTCACCGTTCGCAACGTCGGAGACGCCGACGTCGTGCTGATGCTTGGCAAGAAGCTTGACTACACAAACGGCTTCGGAGGAAATCCGCCGTTTGCAGACGACGTGAAATTTATTGTTGTCGATCCTTCACCTGCGCAGATAAACCGTGCCCGTACCGCCGCTGCAGGGATCGTTGGAGATGTTGGTCCGATCGTTACTCAACTTGCCGATGCTGCAGCCAAACGCAACTGGGAAGAACGTACCGAATGGGTAGGTGTACTCAGATCGGCATTTGAAAACTGGCACGCCAGTCTCGCCGAGCTTGGCAAAAACGAAGACCCGATGCACCCGATGCACGTTTCGAACACGCTGCAGAAATTTATCGATCACGACACGCACGTAACGTTCGACGGCGGCGACTACTGCCACTTCCTCCGTGCTTCAATAAAGCGTGACGAGCCGTACCGATTCCACAATGTTTCGAGCTTTGGGATGATCGGAGTCGGACTGCCGTACGCACTTGGAGCGCAGGTTGCGCTGCCCGGTAAGAAGGTCGTGCTGGCAAACGGTGACGGCTCACTGGGATTCAACGGTATGGAGATCGACACCATGGTTCGCCACAACCTGCCGGTGAAGATGTTCGTCGGAAATAACGCCATATGGGGCATCGACTGGCAGATTCAAAAAGGACTTTACGGTCGACCGGTTTGGACCGACCTGCTGCCGACTCGCTACGACGTCATGGCGCAGGGTCTTGGGGCATACGGCGAGCACGTCACGAAGGCTGAAGATCTCGAAGGCGCGATGAAACAGGCGTTCGATCACAACGGACCAGCACTGCTCAACATCGATATCGACAAGATCATTAGCCCGGTCGCCGAGGCTGCAATTAGCCGCAAGACCGGTTCGCACGGATAGCCAAAAGACCAAAAGAGGAAATGAAATGATTCCTGACCAGTACTTCCACGGTGAAAACTCAGTCGAAAAGCGAGAGCTTCTTCCGGGTGTGTTCGCTCGTCTGATCTGGGGCGAGAAAATCATGATGGGGATTATCGATATCAATCCCGACACCGAGGTCCCGAAGCATTCGCACCCGCACGAGCAGTGCGGTCGGGTGCTTGAGGGCGCCGCTTGGTTCTACGTCGGCGACGACGAGCAACTTCTAGTCGCTGGCGACCACTACGTCATCCCGGGCGACGTAGAACACCGAGTAGTAGCGACCGAAAATGGCTGCGTCGCGCTCGACATATGGTCGCCGATTCGTGAGGACTACATCAAAGACGATGTGGGCTTCTTTAAGGCTGAGTAGACGCGTGTAGGGGGCGTCAGTCCTGATATTTGGTGTGCCGACATTTCGAGGCTATCGGTATGGCCTTTTTCCCAGCCGCAAGGACGGTTCGTACCGGTAGTTTTGCCATCGCCGTTACAACGGAGTTGTTCGGGGCTGTGTCGACCCTCCAAGCGGTGCCGGTTTTATTTTGTTAGGCTCCGCTCGAACCTCGGTTATTTGTAAACGCCACGATCAATTATCGTACGAAACTCAAGGAGAATGAGATGACACTCTGTACATGTACCAAGGCCGGTCCCACACGGGTTGCTGCTGACCCAATTCAAACCCGGCCCGACAACTTCAAGCTACGCACCATAGACCTTGAGCCCGTAGTTTCCGAAACCCCTCTCCCAGCGCTCCGCACCTGGCTCACTCCCACTCCACTATTTTATGTTCGCAATCACTTCGAGGTTCCAGAACTTGAAGTCGATGACTGGTCACTGAAGATCGATGGCGCCGTGACCAATCCTGTTGAACTGGACTATTCGACGTTAGTTCGTCTGCCCAAAAAAACAGTTCCCGCCCTTTTGGAGTGCGCGGGGAATAATCGCTCCGATCTCGATCCCACCGTGCCGGGGAATCCGTTCCAGGACGGTGCAGTCAGCAATGCGATCTGGGGCGGTGCGCCGCTGAAACCGTTTCTACAGCAGGCTGGTATTAACCCGAACGCCGTTGAGGTTTTGTTCGAAGGTATCGATCACGGCGAGCCGTTTCCTGGCAGCAAAACCATGCGTTACCAGCGGAGTCTTCCTCTGCAGGTCGCACTCCATCCCGACACGATGCTCGTCTATGAAATGAACGGCGAAACCCTGACTCCCGAACACGGCTACCCCGTCCGCCTTATCGTTCCTCGCTGGTACGGCATGGCATCGGTAAAGTGGGTTACGTCAATCCGGGTACTCGAAACGCCGTTCGTTGGATTTTTCCAGACGGAACGGTACGTGATCGAAGACGAGGCAGGAATCGCACAGCAGATCGCGCTGATGCAAGTCAAGTCATTCGTCAGTTGGCCTGAACAGGACACATCTCTACCTGTCGGACAGGCCGTGGCGGTTAGTGGCATGGCATGGTCGGGTACGGGACCGGTTCGACGAGTGGATGTGAGTGTAGATGGTGGCGAGACGTGGCAGGACGCTCACATGGACGAATCATCACTCGGATATTCGTGGCAGGAATGGCATATAGATTGGACGCCTGAGAGTACGGGCCACTATACCTTCGTCGTCAGGGCCGTCGACGAAGGCGGAAATTTGCAGCCGATTGAGAACAGGTGGAATCCTCTCGGGTACAGCATTAACGGCGTCAAGCCGGTGTGCATTGACGTTGTCTAGCGGATCCCGCGAATCGTTGACCTGCCGTCCGTCGACCGATTTGGCTGTGCTCAGGGCAGGCGGCTCAGGACGGCACTCATTCGAGCCGGGCAGCCCTGTCGATCGATGTGCCGTCCGTTGAGAGTCTGAGGATGGTTGTGTAGCCGGGCGCAGCACCCGTTCGTGAACTGATTTATCTCATATACTTGTCGGTCGCTCGACGCCTAATATTCAGCCACGTAGTGGCCCGTACAAAATCGATAAATATGCCCCAATCACCTTCTATCATCTACACGTGGACCGACGAGGCTCCGGCACTTGCGACACACGCATTCCTTCGGGCAATCCGGGCATTCGCCGGCACTGCTGGCGTTGAGATAGAAACACGTGACATTTCACTTGCTGCACGGATTCTGGCGCAGTTCCCGGACTTGCTGAGCGACGATCAGGTGGTTGATGACGATCTCGCCGAGTTGGGTCGACTTGTTGAACTTCCCGAAGCGAACATCATCAAGCTCCCAAATATCAGCGCCTCAACGCCGCAGATGAAAGAGTGCATCAAAGAATTGCAGACACTTGGCTACGCCGTTCCCGAGTACCCGGATGACCCGGGAACCGACGCCGAGCGAGACGCCCGAGGCCGCTACGATAAAGCGATGGGTAGCGCTGTGAACCCGGTGTTGCGACAGGGCAACTCAGACCGGCGCGCTCCAAAGGCAGTGAAAGATTTCGCGCAGGCTAACCCGCCTCGTATGAGCCCATGGCCTGCCGACTCAAAGACTCACGTTTCGACGATGTCAGTTGGCGATTTCTTCCACAACGAAAAGTCGGTAACCATCGAAGCCGATACAACCACCCGCATCGAGCACGTGTCTTCGAACGGAACCGTAACTGTGCTGATGGAGACTCTGCCGCTACTGGCGGACGAAGTGCTCGACAGCACGTTCATGAGCAAGCGGGCTCTCGTTGATTTCTATCGTGCGCAGATCCAGGACGCCAAAGAAAAAGACGTGCTCTACTCGCTTCACCTGAAGGCGACCATGATGAAGGTTTCCGACCCGATCATTTTTGGTCACGGCGTGCGCACGTACTTCACGAATCTCTTCGCAAACCACGAACCAGAAATCAACGAACTGGGCGCCAACCCGAACAACGGACTTGGCGATGTGCTGACGAAGCTCAAGGGATTGATGACCGATCCCAACGGTACGATCGTGAGCGATATGGAGAGCGACTACGCAAACGGTCCCGGCATTGCGATGGTCGACTCGGGCAAGGGCATCAATAATCTGCACGTGCCGAGCGACGTCATCATCGACGCCTCGATGCCACCGATGATCCGCGATTCAGGGAAGATGTGGAACGCCGACGGTGAGCTTCAGGACGTCAAGGCAGTCATCCCCGACTCGTCTTACGCCGTTATCTACGATGCGATCGTCAGAGACTGTCAGGCACACGGTCAGCTCGACCCGGCAGTCATGGGCACTGTGCCCAACGTGGGTCTTATGGCGCAGGCTGCCGAAGAGTACGGATCTCACAACAAGACCTTCGAGGTTGCTTCCGCTGGCGTCGTGCGAATTGTCGATGCCAATGACAACACGCTCATCGAGCACGCTGTTGAGCAGGGCGATATCTGGCGAGCCTGCCAGACGAAAGATATTCCGATCGCCGACTGGGTAAAGCTCGCTGTGAGGCGCGCACGTGCAACCGGAGTCCCTGCGATTTTCTGGCTGGACAGTTCACGTGCACACGATGCCGAAGTGATTCTGAAAGTCGAAAAATATCTTGCAGATATCGATACCGATGGTCTCGATATTCAGGTGCTGTCGCCAATCAAGGCGATGGATTTTTCTCTTGAGCGCATTCGCCGTGGCGAAGACACGATTTCCGTTACCGGAAATGTTCTGCGGGACTATCTGACCGACCTGTTCCCGATTCTCGAAATTGGTACGAGCGCCCGCATGCTTTCTGTCGTTCCTCTTTTGAACGGTGGTGGATTGTTTGAGACCGGTGCCGGAGGATCGGCTCCCAAGCACGTAGAGCAGTTCGAGCAGGAGGGTCACCTCCGATGGGACTCACTTGGCGAGTACATGGCGCTGGGGGCTTCTCTGGAGCACCTGAGCGAGCAGTTCGACAACCCGGGAGCGAAGATTCTCGCCGATGCCCTTGATGCGGCTACTGGTCGCTATCTTGGAAACAATCGAATTCCCTCCAGGAAGGTAAACGAGACCGATAACCGTGGTAGCACGTTCTACCTGACCTTCTACTGGGCGCAGGCTCTTGCTGAGCAGACGGTTGACGTCGATCTGGCAAAGCGTTTCGAGCCTGTTGCGGCTGCTCTAGTTGCAAACGAAGACAAGATCGTTTCGGAGCTGATCGAGGCACAGGGTGAAGCGCAGGATCTCGGCGGCTACTACAAAGCCGACATCGGACTCATGACCGCCGCAATGTGCCCGAGCGAGACGCTAAACGCGATCATCGACGGCATTTAGGCGCAAGCTGGCAACTGACGTCGGCGTGTCGACGCGCATCGCCGTGGCTATGCCATATGCGAGTTGACTACCCCCGCGCGTACCGCCTAGTCTCGTTCATCCACACGAGATTGCAGGGAGGCTGGGAGATATGAACAAGTACATCGTGATATACCACGCTACGGCAGAAGCCGTTGCGGGAATGCAGAGCGCCACTCCTGAGGAGATGGCGGAGGGAATGAAGCCGTGGATGACGTGGGCAGAAGCGTGCGGTGACGGTCTGATCGACATGGGCACACCCCCTTGGAGGAGGACGCAAGCTGTCTTCTTCGGGAAGCTCGGCGAGCGATAAAGAAGTAACTGGTTATTCGATTCTTCAGGCCGAGAATATAGCCGCTGCAGAGGCGATGCTGCAGGGTCACCCGCATCTGGGCTGGGCCGCCGGGTGCGAAATCGAAGTCCACGAAGCGATGGCACTCCCCGGCATATAGTGGGCTGACGGCCAATGGAACG
>Ga0209402_10000272_pt1 | contig 65133 bp, 50 predicted proteins | sample ArcticOcean_MG_C_3_FD_187437 | JGI IMG/M metagenome (GOLD analysis project Ga0209402, IMG submission 187437) | Marine microbial communities from western Arctic Ocean - ArcticOcean_MG_CB8_126 (SPAdes) (version 2) | ecosystem: Environmental > Aquatic > Marine > Oceanic | place: Arctic Ocean... | reverse complement strand
GAGGGCATCGCCCACGACGAGCTGAAACGTCAGGAAATGCTATCTATCGTGCAAGCCAAACATGCCGTGCTGACCCATGGCGATTCAATTGCAGCTTGTATTATAGAACCGATTCAGGGTGAAGGTGGCGACAACCACTTCCGCACCGAATACCTGATGACCCTGCAGGCGATTTGCCAGGAAAACGACATCATATTCATCGTGGATGAAATCCAGACTGGTGTTGGCTTAACAGGTAAAATGTGGGCATATGAGCATTATGGTTTGAAGCCGGATATGCTCTGTTTCGGCAAAAAAACACAGGTCTGCGGCTTCCTCAGTACTAATCGCATTGATGAAGTAGAGGACAATGTTTTCTCAGCATCAGGCAGGATCAATTCAACTTGGGGTGGCACGCTCGTAGATATGGTCAGGTGCTCCCGTTATCTTGAAATTATCGAAGAAGATAAATTGGTTGACAACGCTGCCAAAATGGGTGATCTACTGTTGAAGGGTTTGCTTGAATTGCAAAATGAGTTCAGCGACATCGTGTCCAATTCGCGCGGTAAGGGCTTGCTTTGTGCATTTGACGTCAATACCACGGACATGCGCAACACACTGCGAAATACGGCATTTGATAACGGTATGCTGGTTCTAAACAGTGGTGAAAAATCAATCCGCTTCCGCCCAGCGTTAAATGTTGGCGAAGAGCAGATTTCGATGGCGATAACTATTCTGAGGGAAATAATTCCAACAGTTGCATAGACAAATATGACTACAACAGGTGAGATGAGGTAACTAATTCTCATCTCACCTGTTGTATATGAATGTCAATTCAGACCAACATCGCTTGTAAGCTCCCTTAATACATGCATTAACAATTCAATTATAGCTCCACATTGGAAAGCCAGAAATAATTTATACCAGTGCTAAAAATAATTTTCGTAAGTTAGAAATCTCCCCCTTATACATAAGGCTGTGCGAGAATAGGAAAATGGAATCCTCTTTAGTGAAGATGGCGATAGCCGTTTGAAGCAATCCCATTTTTTACTTTGATATAGAGATTTCTTTGGTGCTATGAACGTCGCAACGAAGTAATGTGCATAGGTACTTTCGCAAAACGGTATAACATGCGAAATTGCTTTCGAGCATTGGTATTAAGAGCAGAATTCTTACTAAACCCCTGTCATAACAAAAATTAGCGGGAAAATAACTTATTATTTATTATCTATATTACTTGACAACAGGTATATATTGTACTATATTTTGATTCGGTGATTTAAATTAAGTATGTAAAATAGTGTTTTTGAAATAGGAGCCACAATTGAATAGACTCAAAATTATTTTTTCTTTTATCGTAATTTTTACTTTGGTGGCATCCGCTCAACCCGCGCATGACTGGGTGGTAAATTATGGCGATGGCGTCAATGATTATTTTTATGACATATACTTGGCATCAAATGGTGGCTATGCAATGTGTGGTCGAGATGGGATAGGACGCTTTGGAAGAACCTATAGACCTTGGATAGTCCTTACTAATGGTGGTGGAGTCGAAATCGCCAATAATTCATATAATATTCTTGGTGAAAACGGTTTGCTATATACCATAATTGAGTCTGAAAATGGAGGTTTTTTAGCAGGGGGCTCTCTTGAAAATCCACCTAAGTTTTGGGTGTTACGCGTTGATGAGGAGGGTGAAGTTATTTTCTTTAGAGATTTTGGTGGAGCAGGAGGAGAAGGATACTGTAAAGCTGTTATTGAATTGAAAGATGGTACTTATGTGGCTGTAGGTCGTAACCGCAATCAGGGATACATGGTGAACTTCAACGACGATGGTGAAATGAATTGGGAAGAATATTACAGAAGCGCAGGAGTTGGCTTACCAATTTATTCTTTTAATTCTATGCGCGAAACCGATGAGGGAATACTGCTTGCTGGCAGTGCTAACAATGATAGAGCTGCCATACTTGTTAGCGTAGATAATGAAGGCGAGGTATTATGGTCAAGACCTTATGTACCACCAAATGGTGATGGACAGAGTGCTAATTTCAACAGTCTAATATCCTACAGAGACGGCTTCGCAATGGTGGGTGAAAATGTATGGCGTCAGGGTGGAAGTTGGTATAGTTGGTATTGGTTTCTCCATGTTGAGCGCAATGGTGATGTAATCTGGAATAAAAACTATGAAATTGGAGAAGTTAGAGGAGATCAAAAGAAGATACTGTATTCCGTTGTTGAAGAGCCTGATGGTGGACTTGTGGCTGTTGGAAACGGACAGGATGAGGAAGAAGATGGAATAATCATAAGAGTTGATAAACGTGGTGACATAAAATGGTATCAGCATTTTCCGTTTGTAGCAATTGGCTCTAAAGGGTTTTATGCTAAAAAACTTTTTAGCACCTTAATCCATTCTGATGGTGGTATTATTACGGTTGGTCAAGGAAGGCGAAACATTGATGATCAATTGATGGATTCCGGAGGCTTATTACTGAAAATAGACCCAGAAAAATCCGCCCCAGATATTGATAGTTTTCGCCCTGCTAAAATCGTAGTTGATGTATTAATTGACGATTCTGTCCAATTTGCGGTAGAAGCCTCAGACATACAGGGTGACAGCCTTAGATATCTTTGGACTGTTGACGAGGAAGAGGTTTCGAGATTAGATTCTACTTTGGTGCATTTTGATGAAATCAGAAACTGGAATGTCGTCTGTGCGGTCTCAGACCGAGTACAAACATCTACCGTTGACTGGCAGGTCCACGTCGCGGAATGGTATATCGAAAGTTATTCGCCTGACAGTTTGTCCTGGGTTGTCCGTCGCCCACGTGAAATTGATTTTAGCATCAGAACCCAAGCAATAGAGGGTGTCGAGCCGATCTATCGATGGATAATGACTGATCGTGAAGGGCGAAGAGTTGATATTGGAAATGAACCTGATATCACCTATGAGTTCGATTTGCGTGGTGATTATACCCTTGAAGGCAGGGTATTTCACGAGCAAATTACCCGCTTTGTAAGATGGAGAATATTAGTAAGATCTGTAGTGCATTGGTGGCGTCCATTCGCAAGAGAATTTGAAGCAGAGCTTGATAGTGAAATTGAATTCTCAGTGCTACCTTTCAATCCCGATTCAGATTCACTCGAATATCGATGGTTGGTTGACGGCGAAGAAGAAGATGACGAAGTGGACTACCTCAATTACTCATTTGACTCATATGGTGTTTATACTGTAGAAGCAATAGTTCATGACGGTGCAGAAGTCGATACCGTTGAGTGGACGGTTACGTTAAATGATCCAAATACTGTACCGAGAGATCGCGAAAGCTTGGTTCCCACAGAGGTTACACTATACCCAGCGGCTCCTAATCCGTTCAACAGCACCACTTCGATTCGGTATTTCTTGCCTAATTCAGCAAATGTCAGATTGACTGTTTACAATTCGGTTGGAAGATTGGTACAAACGCTTAACGATGAGCATGTTCAAGCAGGACACAATCGTGCAACATTGCACGGCACTGATCTTCCTGCTGGAGTATATCTATTACGTTTGGAAGCAGGCAACACAATGCAAACTTTGAAAGTGGTACTTCTAAAATAGGCTTCACACCTTAATTAGGTTGATTAAGATTATATTACAAAAAACAGCCGCTTAACGATTGTTAAGCGGCTGTTTTTTTGTAATATAAACCAATGCAAAGATTAAAATTCGTATGTTAGGAATTTCCCTCTTAACATCAGGTGTGTGGGAATAGTGAAATTGATACGTCTTTGCGAAGAAGCCGATATCCGTTTGAAGCAATCTCATTCGTAACTTAAAGTATGTGATTATTTCGGTGCTATGCACCTCGCAACGACGTAATGAGTATTTTTAGTTGGCATAATAAATTGGAGAAGATATCAGCAATGATGGTTTTGGTTAGCAGGAAACTTTAACTTCTATTTACGCACTATCCTCACTAACACCAATTGAGAACTGCAAGATAAATACTGCGGCTCTTCCCATATACTTTGGTCGATTTCAGCCAATTCAGCTTTCACAGACTCGCCCTTCCAAAGAATCAGCTCACCATCGCTTTTCAGCATCTTATCTGCCCAATCTAACATTTGACCAAGCTTTCCAACTCCTCGCGAAACAATTGTCTGATATTTTGTTATGTTATCACTTTCATTAGCAAAGACTTCTGCTCGTTCACATACTACTATCACATTTGATAAATTGAGGATTGAAATTGCGGTTTTCAGAAAATTGCATTTACGGCGATTTGAATCGAGTAAGGTGATGCTCGTCGCTGTATTTGCCATTTTTATGGGCAATCCCGGCAATCCTGCTCCTGTACCAATGTCTAAAATTGGAGAAGCTAAATTGCAAACATCCCATGAGCTTGGAAGAAGAGCTTCCTTTATTAGGTTATTGATGTCCTGTAAATTAATTTTTCTGGAGACCAAATTTAATTTTTGATTAGCATTGTAAATCAAATGCCCATATTGCTTTAAGGAGTTATCAACAATATTAGAAAGTGTGGACATCTTTTCCAAGTACTTGTAAAAATAAACATAAGCGAGAGACTAGGATGGTTATCAACAAGTTATCAACACTAAACATAATTCCTGACAATGTGTTTGTTACTATCATATTATCAGTAGTTTACCAATAATTTCGTTTTAGATGAATCATCATTACTGCCAAATCTGCTGGCGTAATTCCCGGAATATTAGAAGCTTGTGCTAAATCCTCGGGTTTAATGCGCTGCAGCTTTTCTTTGCCTTCTGTTGACAGCCCTGTTATAGATAGATATGAAAAATTGGTTGGGATAGACTTTTTCCTATTGCGTGCCATTTCATCAATTCTACTTTGCTGCCGTTTCACATATCCAGCATACTTTATTTCTGCCTCAACTCTTTGCCAGAAACTAAAATTGGACCCTTCAACTGCCAACGTATCAAGAACCCTATTATCAATATACTTTAGCACATCATTCACTTTTACTTCCGGTCTTTTTAAATGAGTTGCGAGTGTCATTACCTCTTCCGTGTCGTGACGAACTTTTATCTGCGAAAGAACAGTAATTGCCCGATCAACTGCTAAATCTAATTTACGACTTAAATCAAGAACATTCTGACTAATCAATCCACACTCAAATCCCTTTTCAGCTAACCTTGCTGAAGCATTATCAAGCCTAAGTTTTAGTCTGAATTCTGCACGTGATGTAAACATTCTGTATGGCTCGTCTGTGCTGCGAGTGATTAAATCGTCAATCATAACGCCTATATATGCTTCATCACGCCCAAGCAATAGCTTTTTACCAGTGTTTAGTGACGAATGTGCGGCGTTGCACCCTGCAATTAAGCCTTGAGCAGCAGCTTCCTCGTATCCAGATGTCCCATTTATTTGACCGGCAAGGTATAATCCAGCGACTGGCTTACTTTCAAATGTGGAATAAAGCTGATGCGGAGGAAAGAAATCGTACTCAACAGCGTATCCGGGTTGATTAATAACCGCATTTTCTAACCCCTTAATTTTTCTAATTGCTTCCAGCTGAACATCTACGGGTAGAGATGTGGAAAAACCGTTGGGATATACCCAGTCCGTTGAAAGACCCTCCGGCTCCAGAAATATCACATGTCTCTCTTTGTCCTTAAAACGAACAACCTTATCTTCAATAGAGGGGCAATAGCGTGGTCCTATCCCATCAATATTTCCGTTATACAGCGGTGATTTATCTAAGTTGGCAGTGATAATTTCATGAACATCAGGGTTTGTGTAGGTTATCCAGCATGGTACCTGTGGTTGAAAATATCCTTTCGTATTCGACGAGAAAAATATTGGCTCTTTATCACCATCTTGACGTTCAAGGAGTTCGTAATTGATTGACTTACCATCAATTCTCGGGGGAGTGCCTGTTTTCAAACGTCCGACTACAAAGCCCAATTGTTGCAAGTTTGCGCTTAGCGAACTTACGGGTGGTTCGTCAATTCTGCCTCCAGCTTCACGGTGATCTCCAAAGTGCATTAACCCATTTATGAATGTTCCGCAGGTTAGAATTACGCTCTTTGCCCGAACCTCAGTCTTTTCATTAAGCAAAACGCCTTGACATTCACCAGAATCGATCAGAAGACTATTAACCATGCCACCTAAAACTTGAATATTACCATATTCAGATATTAATTCAGCCATAGCGAGAGAATACTGCTCTCTGTCGCACTGCGCTCTCGGCGACCATACAGCACTGCCCTTAGATCGATTTAATACACGGTATTGGATCGCAGTCTGGTCGGCAATTTTCCCCATAATACCACCGAGCGCATCGATCTCCATGACCAGATGACCCTTAGCAATTCCCCCAATTGCAGGATTGCAAGACATTCTTCCCAATGCTTTCGTATCTGCAGTTACTATGATCACTTTAGCCCCAGCACGGCTTGCTGCCGCAGCTGATTCACAGCCAGCATGACCTCCACCGACGACAATTACATCACAGTCCATTAATGTTTTCATGATAATTATTAACTGCTATTGTCTCTAAAATACATCCGCAAACCATCCAGAGGTATTGCGTAGTCTTAAAGAAATTAACATTGCCAGATCATTTAAAAGCTTAATGGAAATATCCTTGTGATTTTCAAAGAGACTTTCTAAAGAAGCTTTACTAAAATTATAATAAGTAGTTGGCGTGATCGCTACCGCCGTTGCTGACCTTGACATTCCGTCAATGAGTGACATCTCACCAATTACTCCACCGCTCTCAAAGCGAGCAATTACAACTCGACCCGACCCATGTGACCTATTTTTTTGAACCTCCACAGTACCCTCGCCGATTACGAGCATTTTCCCACCGGGATCGCCTTCTTGAAAAATCTCTTTTGAAGCTTCAATAGTATTGACCTCGAGCAGATTAGCAATTATGCCAAGCTCCTCACGATTCATATTTTCAAATAGTTTTATTCCAGCGAGTACGTCAATCGGTTCGCGTTTTTGTTTAGAACTCATAAATAACCTCCTGTTAACATTTCTATAATAAGAATATTAATAACTTGCCTATGTTCCACGTGGAACACTTACATCATTTTCCGATACAGAATTTGGAAAATATATTTTCCAATATCGTATCAAGCCTCCCCTTCCCCGTCATCTCGTCAACACAACTCAAGGTTGCGCGAAGCTCTTCTGCTACAATCTCTTGAGGACTATCATTGTCTATACACTCTTTTGCATTCGTAGCAAATTGCTGTGCTTTTTTCATCAAATGATACTGTCGCTCATTGCTCACCGTTTTGCGACTTACAGCTTCTGACCCAATAGCGAATTTGTACATCGCATCGCACAGTGCGCCCATTCCTGTTCCGTCCTGTGCGGACACTCCAAGTTTACCGCCCAGATTGTAGTCATTGGCAAAATCAATTTTATTGATCACCTTGATTACTTTCTGCTCAGACTTCCCAATATACCTATACTCAGAACCAATATCAACCGATGAGACCTCAATGATTAATTCACACCGAGCTGAAATCTTCAAAGCTCGCTCAACTCCGACATTTTCGACCTCTTCACCACTTTCTCTTATACCAGCAGTGTCATACAAGGTGAATTCGATACCATTAATCATAAAAGCTGAATCCAATGCATCACGCGTAGTGCCCGGTTGGTGGTGAGTAATAGCTTTTTGTTGATTTATAAGACGATTAAATAAACTGCTCTTTCCAACATTGGGATGACCCACTAAAGCAACCTGTACCCCTGATTGCATACTATGGCTTTGCTTATAGCCAGTAAGAAGTCCATTAAATCCAATTAAAATATCTTCTATTGCAAATTTATTTTCCTCTTTAGAGGCTACACTCACATCTTCTTCAACGAAATCAAGCTCAATCTCGTAAACGGAAAGAAGTTTAAGAATTTGGTTGCTGATTATATCAGCATTATCCTTGATGCTTCCAATTAATCTCTGAAAGGCAAAATCAGCACTCTCTATGCTTGTCGATGTTATCAGCTCGGAAACAGCTTCAGCCTGTGTCAAATCAATTCTGCCATTAATAAAAGCTCGGAAGGTAAATTCGCCAGGCTGTGATGCCCGTGCCCCAGCACTGTATAGCTCAGCAAGCATAGCAGAAACTAATACAGGATTGCCATGCAAAGATAACTCAATTACATCTTCCCCAGTATATGAATATGGGGCTTTATAGCAGCTTATTATTACTTGGTCTATTATTTCAGTGGGCCTGCCATGATGATGAAAGTAACCGACCTTGAACTCACCTGCCTTTGGTATGTCCTGCTCAATCAACCTTGACACAATATCATGCGTTTTTTCGCCCGATAGCCTAATTACAGAAATCCCTCCTCGCCCAGGGGGAGTCGCCTCACCTGCAATTGTGTCGCCTTCTCTATATCCTTCGATATTCAATGAGAATTATCTGAATTGTGACACCACGTTTTAACTCTTCGATGCAGTTTGGCGGGTTGCAGTATATTTCTGTTGAAGTAACGTCCATATGTTAAACAGTGTGTAATAAAGCGTTAATCCTGATGGAAAGTTATTAAATATCAATGTCATAAATATCGGCATAAAATAAAGCATCATCTTCTGGTTGGGATCGGTCATCGTGGCTTTTGATTGAAAAAATGTGGTTATCCCCATTATCACAGGTAGTATTGTTACATGCGCTCCGTATAGGGGAATATTGAAAGGTAATTGCATAATTGCATCTGGCATCGACAAATCTTGAATCCAAAATACAAATGGCGCACCCCTAAACTCAATCGTCGCTCTAAATATCGTAAACAGTGCATATAGCAATGGCATTTGCAATAACATAGGCAGACACCCGCCCATCGGATTTACTTTTTCGGATTTGTAAAGCTGCATGATCTCGCGTTGTAGTCGCTGCTGATCCTTACCATGCTTATCGCGCAGGGCTTGCATTTGAGGTTGAAGTCGCTGCATTGCTGCCATTGATTGATAGCTTTTACGCGTCAGTGGCCAAATTACTATCTTGATTATTATCGACAACAGTATTACACATACACCATAATTTGGGATGGCTTTATGAATACTTTTTAATGTCCATAGTATGGCTCTGGATAAAGGGGAAAGAATTGCATCAAAAAACCCTATTCCCACTCCCCACGTCATCGCAAGCTCAAGCGTGGGCTCAACTTGAATCAATATTTTATCATCAAGAGGACCGAGATAAACGTACACCGGAAGGGATGGATCACCGCCCTTTAGCGGTATTTTTATTCCTACCCCCATTAGGTTTGGATGTTCCTTACCTACAAAGGTTGAATCAAAAACACTCTCCATCGAGGCACCCGTTCCCATTCCACCTTGGGGAATCAATGCCGCCAGGAAATATTTCGTCCGCACCGAGCCCCATTTTGTTTGACCGCTGGTCATTTCCTCTATTACGGTTTCCTTTGGATCCAATTTCAATTTTTCTAAAACGTCACCGCTATAGTAAACATTTGCCATTGAATATCCCGCAGTACCATATAACTTGTGTTTGGCACCGGATTCGGTATCAGCCAGTCCGCCCTTCCAGTAAATCTCGGCATCGGGTCTTACCCAAGCATTCGATAAGCCGCTGGTTTTTACTTCGTAGGTAAACCCGAACCCATCTCCAGTAAATGTATATATTACTTCTAATTCGCTATTATTGCTTAAATTGGTAACAAAGCTAACTTGACGCTCTCTGCCTGATTCTACTCTGATAGTGCTACCATTGGAGAACATTGCATTTCCAAATCGGAATTTTAGCTTATCAGTATCGATTGGCCCATCATATGTCCAAAACCTGTAGAAGGGTCTCGGTCGGCTATCAGCGGGTATTAATTCTACTTCTTCCTGAATATATAAACGTTCGGGTTTGATTATATACGACGTCAACCCTGCTCCATAGGTAGTCAATCGAGCACGAAATGTCTCAGTCTCCACAATGATAAATTGCTCTAACTCATCCGTTGTTGTTACGACTATATCAGGTGTTACTGCATCGCCAGGAATTGTCTCTATCATAGAATTCCTATCCGGTGCGCTCAAAGATGGGGCAACCATATCAGTAGGACTTGCTATTTCATGTCGCTGCTCTCCGTTGGTCAGAATGGGTGTGGTTTCTTCTACGAGATCACTCTCTTTGGGTCCTAAGCCCACTAATACCAAGTAATCATCCCACAGAATGAATATTAGTGATATCAGTACGAGAGCCAGTATAGTACGTTTATTCATCTAAGTTGTTTTCTATATTTGGTACAGGATCAAAGCCACCTTCAGTCCAAGGTCCGCACTTTGATATTCGCACAATCGACAAAACCAATCCCTTAATTGACCCATGCTGTTGAAAAGATTCAACCGCATATTGAGAGCAAGAAGGGTGAAAGCGACAGTGTGCTCCAAATAGTGGACTTATAATACGTTGATATGTTTTTATAAATGCAATAAAGATATGTGACACAACGACCCCCCCCCCTCATTTAATCGAGTCAATAAATATCTGAACTTTCCTTGATAGCCAAATCATCTCCAACTCAATGGCAGAGTCGTCACTGCTTCTCTTTAATACATAAAGCATTGCGCCATGCATAGGAAACTCAGACCGTCTTTTTCGATATAGTTCGCGCATAATTCTCTTAGCCCGGTTTCTTTGCACGGCATTACCACTCCATCTCGGGGTAGTAATCCCAAGCTTTGGATCTCCCCCGCCTAAAAAAAAACGTTTAGGCATCCCCCGGTGATTTTCTTGCCATCATTGAAGATCTCTCTAAAAAGAGTTCGCCCCTTTAATCGAATCAAAGTTTTGGGCATCAATTATGGCGACGCATTTCGTCAGATACCGTCAGTCTCTTTCTACCCTTTTGCCTACGACGGGCGAGGACTTTCCTGCCATGCCGATCTGACATGCGCTCACGAAAGCCGTGCTTGTTGCGACGCTTCCTATTTGATGGTTGATATGTTCGTTTCATAAATTTCTTTTTTTGTTATCAGTTTGTTATTTCAATGTTTCCATTATTAATGGCTTCGCCTGCAAACATCGTTCGCTGGACTACCACTTCCCTACCGAGAGTTTCTAACAATTCAAACAAGCTCGGTCCCCCAGTTCTACCGGATACTGCCAAACGAGTTGGGTGAATAAGCTGAGATGCTTTCAGCCCATCTTCCTCTGCCTTTTTCCGAAATGCTTCTTCAATAATCGGAGCTTCGAATACATCGATTTCGTTTACCATTTTCGAAACCGAAATCAGCGTGTCCCCGGCTCCGTCTTTAAAGTTTTTTTTCACACCCTTTTTATCAAAAGTCTTTGGGTGCTGAAAGAAATAATCGCCCCACTCAAAAAGTTCTTTCAGGGTATGTATTCTGTTTTTTAATAAATCCCAGGCTTTCTTAATTTCTGTTTCAGCAGGTGCTTCATCCAAAAGTCCGCTTTCTACAGCCATTGCGCCAAAGCTGATTAATTGATCTTTAACCGCTTCATAGTCAATTTTCCCAATATACAGTCCGTTCAACCAGCGAAGTTTGGCTTCATCAAATACCGCACTATGTGCAATAATCCCTTTAAGATCGAACAGTGCCTCTAATTCACTCGGGGTTATCTCGTTACGGTCATCCCCCGGTGACCACCCCAGCAGCCCAAGATAATTTATCAGCGTATCGGACAGATAGCCCACATCGCGATATTCATTTACCGCAGCGGCACCGTGTCGCTTAGAAAGTTTTCGTTTGTCAGGACCAAGTATTACCGGTACATGCACAAACTTAGGCGGTGTCAGCCCCAGTGCTCTGTAGATCAATATCTGCTTGGGGGTGTTGGAAATGTGGTCATCACCACGAATGATGTGCGTGATCCGCATTTCAGCGTCATCCACCACCACTGCCAACATATACGTTGGAGTGCCATCTGAGCGTAACAGTATGAAATCTTCAATCTCCATCCCAGACACTGTAATTCGCTCGTGAACCAGATCATCAAAGCTAATTAGCTCGCCTGGAACTTTAAGCCTGACAGCAAATGGCATATTTGCATCAAGATTTACTTTTATTTCTGCATCACTGAGATGAGCACAACGCCGGTCATATTTGTACTCATTCTTTTTACGTTGAGCAATTTCGCGCCGCTCCGCAATTTGCTCTTTCGTGCAAAAACAGCGATATGCAGCACCGTTTTCTAACAGCTTATCACCTGCCTTGCGGTGGGCACTCTGCTGTTGACTCTGATAGACAACGCCTTCATCAGAATTCATTCCAAGCCAAGCAAGCCCATCGAGAATTACCTGAATAGCTTCTTGCGTTGAACGCTTTTTATCGGTATCCTCGACTCGCAATAGAAACTTTCCCCCCGAGCGACGGGCAAACAGATAATTGAACAGAGCAGTCCTCACTCCACCCACATGGAGGTCGCCGGTGGGACTCGGTGCAAACCTTACCCTTACATCAGAGGATTTTACGCTATCCATTCTCACTATAATTTAATAACTTACACAATTTCTGTATCACTTAGAATGATAATTTAGTGGTAAAGAATGTGAATTTCGCTTCACACCATTCAGGCTCAAAATGTACAGAACCAACAATATAGAGTCGATTATTTTTAAAGTCAATAAATTCATAACAACAAAATCTTCTAAATAATTTAATTATGCCAAAGATTGAATCTCTTACTGAACAGAGTGCAGAATTTTTAATCCCAAATTAAACTGTCGTCCAGGAGTTGGATATCCCTCCGCAACATACTCATCGCTGTCAAATATGTTATTAATAGCAACAAACGCCTCGCCACGGAAATTTCTCATCATAATTGGTATTGGTGTAGAAAACCTTGAATTTAACAACATTATATCTGACAATGCTGATTGCTTATTACTCGCCTCATAGCGACCTCCACTATAATCAAGCGTTACCGACAACCGAACTTGCTCAGCAAATCTGTACGATAACTCGCTGAACACGGGTTGATCCGGGTTGTATGCCGTGTTTTCCCCAGGATTCATAAAGGCATAGGCTACATATGCAGACAGATGCTGCGATAAATCTGCACGAACAGAAAGCTCTACACCGCGATGAAGAAACTTGCCCGAATTATCAACGGCAGGGGGAGGACCAATCCTTTGGATCAAATTCGAACCCTCGGCATAGAAATAGGATATATCAACTATAAAACGGTTTGCGATATTTTTCTGAACCCCCAATTCAGCCTGTGACTGATTTTCAGGCTCTAACACACTAACATCATTTCGCCAAAATGGTGCATTCTGGACGGCGAGCGATGGTGTTCTAAAGGCTTTTGCCAACGAAACATATGCCTTAGTATTGTCGTCCACATCCGCTGAGATTCCTAATCTATATGCGGGCTCCGTATCAAACTTGGAATTGAAGTTCACTCTTAGTCCGCCGGAAAGATGAAGCCACGAGCCTAAGTCTTTTTTTAGGTGTAAATATGGGGCGGAGTTGTACTCGAAGCTCTCTGTCTCCGCTGAACCATCTAACATTTCCCAGCTGCCACCATACTTCTCATAATCAAAACCAAGGCGCAGCTCACCGACATTTAGAATATCATCCCAAGATTGCCAAAATCGCACCCCAAGATTATTAGACTTATTTTTACTGTCGAGATATTGCTCATTTTCTAATAAATCACCATAAATCACAACCTGACCATGTGATGATTCGTAAGTATTGTTGAGCGTTATGTCCATGCCAAAGGAAGAAAATTCTCCTCCATTAGTTGAATCATCTTCTACTCTGGGGTCATCAATAGTTCCGGGATCAAGCCACTGCACTTGTCTAACTTGCCCACCAAATTCCACGCGCAAGTTTTCGTTAAGATTATGCGTAATTCTTCCGGAACCAGAATTTGCTTCCTGCTCGCTGTTGTCACGAAACCCATCGGTCGATTTCATGCTCCCGTTAAAGCGATACGAAAATCGATCTGTTCCTTGCGAGTGATTCAATTGGAGGCTTTGATTACCAAAACTTCCACCGGAGGCAGACAGACCAGTATTCATGCCAATTCGAGGCTGTCGGGTGATCAGGTTGATCACCCCACCAAATGCCTCCTTACCGTAAAGAACCGAGCCCGGACCTTTTACAGCTTCCACTCTCTCGATATCATCAATTGGATGGTTGTCGAGAATGGGGTGGTCCCAAAACCCCATATACTGCGGTCTCCCATCCACCATTATCATCAGTCCTGCTCCGGGTTTGGACCCAATACCACGTATTCGATAAGAACCCTTGGCGTTTGGACCCATACCATGCACGAGCACTCGTGACCGCTGATAATTCACACCAGGAATTCTGCTTAACAGTTCGTAAGCATTGTTGATATGGGATGCTTCGGCATCGCGAGTTGATAATAACGTAACGGGTAGTCCGTATTCACTTACCACGATAGGCAGAAACGCTCGGTCCACAGAAACGAAAGCTTCATCCAGAAGATAGTATTTCACCGTGCTATCGGGCATGGCTTGTACACCAGCAATTAACGAATTATTACTTAGAAGTATCAATAACAACGGGCAGATTAATAACATTTTATTCATAGTCCTCTCTAATAATCTTTTCTTTCACTAATATGCTGTAAATATTTAGACAGCTTAGAACGTACTACGAAAGAATATTTTAAATTATCTGTTCTAAATACTAAAAAATTACATTAACTATCTAATTCTCGTCCCTTCCACCGAACCTTGCCAATCATCGCAGTTGGAATCAACAGCGAAAACACGAGTGGTGATATCAGCTCAGCCACTATCAGCGGAAACAGCCAACGGCGCACCTTCAAAATCGATGCAGCTTTTGCTACTGTTACACCATCAACTAAGATCTTTACACCCCACATTAATAACAACTGCTGTGGAGTAACCATTCCAGCGAGAGTAAGAATAACTGACAAAATCAATCCAATTTGAAACAAATAAAGCATTGACGAAAAGGCAACCAAGACCGGCTCATACCGTTTTCCAGCCGAGATATGGCGCCGTTTCATTCGCCACCAAGCATCAATGCTTAGCGGAGCAGATGACAAGACGTGAGCGGCAACATCCGGGTTGAACCTGACCTTGCCCCCGTGATTACCGATTCGCTGTAACAATAGGTCGTCATCGCCAGAGGCACCTTCGATGTTTTCACCATAGCCTCCGATCTCGAGGAAGACTGATCTGCGAAAAGCAAAGTTTCTTCCGGCGACGGTCGCGGGTCTTCTCTGCCCAATGCTTCCAGCCGAAACCACTGCGTTGATAAGTGCATCGAGTGCTGCGATTGCTCCGACCAATCCATTCCCTTTCAGCGGCGAAAACCCTGCTACGGCATCAGTGTCACTGTCAAACTGATTCGCCATTGACGTAATCCAACCGGATGGTGGCAAGCAATCTGCATCCGTTGTGAGAATAATTGCACCACTCGCAGCCCGTATCCCCATTGAAAGAGCATGTTTTTTAGGGGCAACACCGCGTGGCGTGTCCTCGATTGACAACATTTTCATTTTATGAAATTTTTCTCTGAACCTGCGAACTTCGGCGCGCGTAGCGTCCTCTGAATCATCATCTACCACGATTAGTTCCCAGCGTTCGGGAGGGTAGTCCTGCTTGGACAGAGCGGTCAGGCATTTGCCGATAACTCCCTCTTCGTTTCGAGCAGCGATTAGGACAGAAACCATAGGCTGCCGCTTGCCGGATGGCGGCTTATGGCGGAATAAGCCGATCAGTAGCCATATGACTGCTGTCATCCACGCGAGTCCGGTGGTAATTGTTAGGTATGTTATTGTAGTCGTTATGGTTTCAGGCAAGAATTATTAATTTACAATTTATCATAACTAAATTTATATTGAGATTATCATAGATACAAGTTCTGCTATTCTATCAATATTACCTAACTACAGTAATTCGCCGATTGATATATAAACCTTCTCGTTGAATACTGACAATATAAGTACCATTAGCTAACTCAGGCAACGAAATATGAATCTGCTTGTCTGGCAGAAGTGAATTAGTGTTCGACAAGTATTTTATTCGACGTCCCATGATATCATATATTTCAATATCTAATGAAATTGCATCTTTAGGAATATTAAATATGGTCAATTTATTCATAGAGTTTAAAACTACTTGATACTCATTGCTTTCACCATCTGCCTCACGCTCCCGGCTCAACATTGCCATCAAACTATGATTACCATCATCTAAATCTGGAAGCACCACGAATACCCGCTGCCGACGTTGTTCAAAAGAAATGGATATGCCGTCCACATAACATTCTGTAACCTGTACCTCATCAGTCGCCAACCAAATTAGAATTGTCTGATCAAGAGTGGTTGAGCCAGCCCATTCTAACTTCTCCCCCCATTGATAACTCTCCTGTGAAATATCCGTAATCGCTCCAAGCTCATCCCAGAAGTCAGCCAGTTGATCTCCCTTAAACCAATGCATTCTCGGGAATTCCGAGTCCAACCAACTAAATAAACCTACCGTTTCTTCATATTTTTCCGGGGTTTTCAAGGACGCTAGAAAATGATAATGGACACCGGTCAAGCAAAACTGCCCCATATTAAAATCATTTCCAAATGATCTATCGTGTAGCCTTGAGGATCATCAAACCACGCATCGGAGAATGTCATCCACATCATCTTATGTTGGCGATAAAGCCTTCCAAAGTACGACGAATTATCTTGAAATATCCCCTGATCTATGATTCGGCAATTATTTTCAAATAACGGTTTCAATACTGACTCTGTATGTCGGTGACCGGGAAACCTGAAAATGCTCAATATTTTATCGGGATCTAATCCGATGATTTTTAAATCTTCAACGATACGGTTTATCCGGATTCTGTCTCCAGACACATCATAATAGTTAAATTCATGCTGGGATCGCCCGGATTCGCTGGAAAATCTAAGATCCGGCGTATGATGCATACCGTGCAAGCCCAAGCCAATTCGATCTGCATATTCCCAGAAATGAACTTCATTTTGGATGTTACGCAGGTACTCATGATAATGTTCAGGTGCCTCGGTTGCGATTCGTGACCATCCTAAGGCATTTGCCCAAATTTGTTCGCCCTCTGCATAGGTTACATATGGCTGAAAGTTTTCAAATCCTGGGTTGTTAATGACATTTAATTGATCGTCCAAACTTTCGCAATACATCTCATCCAAATATACGTCCCCCGTTTGACCGCGAAGCCCATAATTTACCGAGACTGATCCCGCGGTGCCAGAATCAAACTCAAACTGAAATTCTGTCCATTCATCGCGACTTAAACTAAAGGCTTCGGAGCCGAGTACCTTACTAACAGGCCATGAACGGACGGCTGCTGAAAAACTGGTGCTCCCCCAATTTTCGCCTACAGGCAGATACCATCCTCCAATCGCATATCTTTTACCCGGTGTGATGGGAAAAATGGTCACGAGTGAGGTCGCCACAACACCGGGATTTACCGTAAGCGTGAGCCGACATGAATAGTCACCTTGATGTACGTATTCTGAATCAGGCAGCACGTCTTCATATGGTGGCCACCAATCCTTGAAAACCCACAACCCTCTTCGCTGAATGGTATCGGTCAATATTAGCCAAGTGAATTTTACTTTAGGGAAGCGGTCGAGCAGGGTTAATAAATTTGACGTTACCGGTGTATTGGGATTGCTGGCATCCGTAGGAACTGCCCAATATGGTTCGAGGCTTGGAAGTTCATCAAATGCCAACAGGGTAGATTGCTCAGCCCCATTAGGATGGGCAGAAAAAGTAACCATATTGCTGGAAAATGTCTGGTCATCCTCACCTGTTGCTGAGGGCATTACTACCCATTTTGCACTAATCGCGTCACCATTCTCAAGCACGGAGCAAATCTGACCATTACCTTGCGACACGGTAGAATTAGGCATTGCATAGGTCAATATTTCAATATTTAGACCATCATTGCTCAGCAGGCAAACCGGGTGCAGTGGATTGGGGAAAATAATGCTCAAATTACAATTTGGGGAACTTAAAACTGCTGATGTCTGAAATGGCTTACGTTTGTGGTCCCCCATTTCTGTGAACCAACTAAAGCTGGTAGTATCAGCAGTGGTGTTGTAAAACGAGATGCTTGATTGCTCATTCATCGGAGTGAACATTGATAATCCATTATCAAGCCTGACTTGTCCCTGAGCGGATATCTCGATCTCAAAATCTACTCGGGTTCTCTTCAGTGAAATGTAATACCTCAAAATATAAGGTGCAGGAGATCCATTCCGATCTCTTAATTCGCTGGCAACAAGCAAGTATTCACCGCGGTCAAGACGCTCCAATGTAACGTCTGTCGGATAGTCACCGTCAACGTTGAGCTGAAACAACCCATCTGATAACGAGTCAGCAACGAGCACTTCACCCGAAGGAGCGACAAGTCTTTCAATCGCGATTGATTTACGATCCGTCTCAGAGCCAATAAACTGGATGAACCAACCTTGTTCTTCGATAATAATATCGTCTGCAATCGCAACCCCAACGGCAAATAGCAGGATAAGCACGACTGAAATCTTCTGATGGATCATGTCACTCACTATATGTTAAAACGCCAAACTGCAATAATTTGCATTGAGTTTAGTGAATTTGAGCTTGCTATGCAATTGGGATGGGGTGATTTCAATATCCGCATGCATGAAGGAAGTAGGGGGTGGAGTCGTGGCCGATGTTTAGTACCCGAATCAATGATACAGTTTTGGAAGCTGAAAGTTCAGCCATCATTAGGATTTGGATGACTGAGACAAACGGCCATTATGGATTTGTTTAATCTATGAAACCCACTTATAGTCTGCTTTGATTGCCAAAATCTTTTTTACAGGGAAGTTGCAGAACTATATATTAAATTAAAAAGCGAGTTTAGTTCTCCTAATTCATTATCCTTAACTTCCCGTTCATTAGCGAAATCTATAAGTCGCTCCACTTCCTTTATTACTTGTTGCCGCACTGTATCCGATGGAATGATCAATGGTAACTTTTTTAAATAATTTGCAGAATTATTTGCGCTTGCATTTATGGTTCTAATAAGCTCATTACAAACCGTGCTATTAAAAAAACCGAGAAGATAATAAACAAAATTATTAGATAAATCTCGAGGAAATACACCTACAATCGACTGATCAAACAACCTGCCATTTATTAACGAAGAAGTTATAGACAAAGAGGACACCATTGGTACCCCAATTCCCTGACGAAAATAGAATTGAGAGTTTTGAAATCTCGCTCTTTTTTTGTTTGTCACCCTGTAGTCATTAATCGCATCTGTACCCCAATCCATGTACCACTCAGATGGCTTATAGAAACGCTTACTTCCACCTTTAACAATTGGCACCCAGTGTGAAGATCCTGATATCCCAGTTAAAGGTGGGTTACTCGAAAAGTCGTCTTCACAGACATCATTTACATTCACGATGGAGTATTTATTTTTGCCTCTATTTACTGACTCAGCTCGCCTCAAGTACTTTCCATCATTTCCTGAATAAAATCCTGTAACAACGGAACACAAATCGCCTATTTTCTTTGCTTCCGAGTTTATTGCAGAAAGAATCCACATTTTTGATGGAAGAAAAAAAGCAGATGAAGAATTTCTCCGAATATTGCTGTATGAAAGCATTGAAACTTTAAAATCTTTTTTTTGTCAGTAAGCAACAAAGATAGGTCGGAAACATCTCTTGCACACTTATATACAGGGAATGTATGATTATTCTCAGGCCTTTCATTCTTAAGGAAAATTATCGATAACCCTGCATATCCAAAGTTTACATTAGGGAAAAACTTTGACGGAAATAGCGTAATATAAGATATTTTATAACTTTCTAAGATTCGCTTTCTAAGACCCTCGTGCCGATGAAGTGTTAAATAAGTATCTGGAATTATGAATACTAGACTACCACCTTTGGTTAACAATTCCATTGATCTGGATAAAAACAGACCATAGGTCTCTCTGATATATAAATCAGGATTCTCTTTCTTTTAAATGCTCCCTTTTTTCAAATGATTGATAAGCTCCATACGGTGGATTAGCGATTACTCTATCATATTTTTTTTCAAACATAGACAGCATCAGTAAGAAATCTAACTTTTCAATTTGAATATTTTCAAATTTTCCATACTTCTGGTGCAACTCAACTTCCCTATTTTCGTTTAGCTCATATGCTTTGATGTGGTGGAAATGTCCTCGTTTTAAAATTTCATCAATATGTTTTTTAGTTTCTTCATCAAAGTCATCTTCCCAATTAATATGACTGTCAATCCAAGTAGCTAAGTCAAACCCAGAATATGTGTTAATCTGGTGGTAAGTTTCATCGGCGCAATAGACATTCCAGATTTCTGAATTTTTTAATGTCTGCAAGTAGTGATTGTTGTCATCTTCTTGTGCTCTAACGAATAACATACAATTATTATCTGATTCAATGATATTTTTATAGATTGAGGCTACTAGTAGCAATCTATTTGTGTTACCCTTTTCGTTAGATTGAAAGCCACTTTTAAAGTCAACATTATACTTTTGTTTATCGATCTGGAAATGGAGGTCGAGCTCTAGTTTAATTTCACCTGATGTAACCAATGTCCAAACCTTGTCATAGTAATTAAGTAATCTTTGTTTATCGGGACTAGGTAATTTTAATGACTCTATGTATTTCCGTATTTCTTGGTGAAGTTTAGTTCTAACATCTGCAAATAATGGAGGGTCAAAAAGTTCTACATCGTCTCTTATTGGGAAATCAAAACAGGTTTTACAGAAGGGCTCCCAAAGTTCACCAATTCTTCGAGAAAATGCCATATATTCATATGGCCAAACTCTATTTCTGTAGTCAATCATTACAACATATGAACAATATTTTAACATAAGAATATTGTTAAGAATTTGTTCTTTCGCCCAAGTTTGATTCTGTGAACGCTGAAGGACGATAGTTATTAGATTTGTTGTTGTGTTGATTATGGCTTTGTTTAGAAGGCTCGCTCGCTTTTTATAGTCCTGAGTGCCGCATATTTTAATTATTTCGGCATCTGATTCTGATGCCCTCTCTCTAAGATAGCGCAGTATCTCATTCTCTTATACCACGATATAGCCCCTTTTTAATTCTCATCTCCATGCCACTCCTGTTTGATTAAATTTACTGCAACTTTAAAAAATATACCATCGGTGTTGTTTACTAAGATGGTAGTTGTATCAATAATAATTGCTTATAAAATCACCTGTGTTTATAATTTGTGTTAGTGTTTAAGTTTACTGAAGACATCATTCATTGTCAAGAAGCATCTTATAAAATGTAATCCCTTTTAGTTTTGACTGTCATCTGGTTTATTATTTAGAATATTTATATAACTGCTATAATATTGATCTGAAGATTGCCAAACTACCCACCCCCCCATCAAAACCCATTCCGAACTTGTTTCACACACCCACAAATGTTATATTTACACCTTGCATCAAAACCGTTTGCAAAGCGAATAAAATCAGTATAAATATTAAACATTTTCTGGCAACTAAAATTACTATATGAACACTCAAAACAGCGAGAGAATCCTCCTGCGTCCGATCATCGATGAGATGACCGACAGCTATATCGATTATTCCATGTCAGTAATCGTTCAAAGGGCACTTCCCGATGTCCGTGATGGGCTGAAACCCGTCCATCGCAGGATACTTTACGGCATGAACGATCTGGGGCTCGCATCCAATAAACCTTTCAAAAAGTCCGCCCGTGTAGTCGGTGATGTAATGGGTAAATATCACCCCCACGGCGACTCATCAATCTATGATGCCCTCGTTCGGATGGCACAGCCATTTGCTCTAAGGTATCCGCTCGTGGATGGTCAGGGGAATTTCGGCTCTGTTGACGGCGACGGTGCTGCGGCAATGCGATATACCGAATCCCGGATGAAAAAGATCGCTGAAGAACTTTTGATGGACATCGACAAGGAGACGATCAACTTCGTCGCCAATTACGATGACTCGATGCAGGAACCCGCAGTACTGCCGGCAAGAGTTCCAAATTTGCTCATCAACGGATCATCAGGAATCGCAGTTGGTATGGCGACTAACATCGCTCCTCACAACTTGACTGAAATTTGTAACGCCTTGTCTGCCCTGATCGAAAATCCTGACATGCCGATTTTTGCGGAAAAACCAGAAGATCCCGATGCCCCCGAAGTCGAATCCATAATGAAATATGTTCCGGGTCCCGATTTCCCCACCGGTGGCATAATTTACGGTCTCGCTGGAGTCAAAGATGCGATGATAACCGGCCGAGGTAAAGCCATCATTCGAGCCCGTGCGGTTGTTGAGTCCCCCAAGGGTGCGCGCGAACGCATCGTAGTGCTCGAACTGCCGTTCCAAGTTGATAAATCACGCTTGATCGAACGCATCGCCGAACAAGTCAATGACAAACGCATTGAAGGTATCGCCGACATTCGTGATGAGTCTGACCGCGATGGTATGCGCCTGATTATCGAAATGAAGCGCGATGCCGTACCCGAAGTTGTATTGAACAACCTTTACGCTCATACCCAAATGCAAACGACTTTTGGTATAATCAACCTCGCATTGGTTGGAGGCGTTCCTAAGGTAATGAGCATCAAAGAAATGATGGAGCATTTCCTTGAGTTCCGTCATGAGATCGTACAGAGACGCACAGAATTTGAACTGAAGCGTGCTAAGGAACGTGAGCATATATATGAAGGCTTGAAAATAGCAGTCGATAATCTTGAGGAAGTAATCAAGGTCATCAGATCTTCATCCGACACTCCCACCGCAAGAGCCGCCCTAATGGAACGCTTTGAACTGTCGGAAATTCAAGCGCGCGAAATACTCGATATGCGCCTGGCTCGGCTTACCGGACTGGAAATTCAGAAAATTCTCGATGAACTGAAAGCCCTGAAAGAATTGATAGTTGAACTCGAAGGCATTCTTGCCGACCGGACTATACGGATGCAGATTGTCAAGGAAGAACTGGTAGATATTCGCGAACGCTATGGCGACGAACGACGTAGCGAACTCGTCAACGAGACGGCTGACTTCTCAATCGAAGACATGATCGCCGAAGAAGACATGGTAATTTCGGTCACCCGCTCTGGCTACATCAAACGCTTCCCAGTCTCAGGCTATCGCCGACAAAAACGTGGTGGCTCCGGCAAATCAGGACATCACCCCAAGGACGAGGACATCATCCAACATCTGTTTGTAGCCTCGACCCATGACTATCTATTATTCTTCACCGACCGCGGAAGATGCTATTGGCTAAAGGTTCATCAAATCCCTGCATTGGGACGAACCGCCCGTGGGAAGCCGATAATAAACTTAATCAACATCCAGGAGGGCGAATCAATTGCCGGTTTGATTAAGGTCAGCAATTTCGATGATGAACATTTTATCTTCTTTGCAACCCAACATGGCATTGTCAAAAAATGCCCATTGTCAGCGTTCAGTCATCCAAATAGGCGTGGCATCATCGCTATTGGGATCAAAGAAGATGACAAGTTGTTGAGCGTAGGCATGACCGATGGCACTTGTGACATCATTATCGGATCATCCACGGGTAAAGCAGTTCGATTCTCAGAAAGCGACGTTCGCGCCATGGGCAGAACCGCTGCTGGTGTTAAGGGAATCAGTATTGGTCTCGGTCAAAAGGGTGTCGGAATGGTCGTGCTCCGGCGCGAAGGAACACTGCTCGTAGTCACCGAAAACGGCTACGGAAAACGCTCTCAAGTCGCCGAATACCGCAAAACCAAACGTGGTGCACAAGGTGTTATTGCGATGAAAACTACTACCAAGACCGGCGCGATGATAGGTATTATGGAAGTGGTTGACACGGATGATCTGTTCATCATGACCTCATCAGGTATGATGATCCGTCAGCATGTCGGCGAAATCAGAACTATCGGACGAGTAACGCAAGGCGTAAGGCTTATTCGCCTGAAAGATGACGATTCAATTAGTGATGTGGCACCTGTGCCTCGCGAAGAGGAAGATGAGAATCTTGCCCAAGCAGAAGGTGTTGACGACACAACGGAAACAACAGATGATGCACAGAAGGATTTGTTTGACGCTAAGGATGAAGAGTAACATTGGGTTTGGGCTGGAAAGAAGAATATTTCACTATATTCCTCATTCCCGTGAAACAGTCTGTCTGAAAATACCGTCTTTGCGAGGAACGCATTGACGAAGCAATCTCGTCAATGTAAATACCATGAGATTGCTTCGCTTCGCTCGCAACGACATTGCCATTTTCTTTATCTTGCACAGACCAGAAAGCCAGAATCCAGTAGAGTGTTAAAATTTTTGGATTCTGTCCGAAACATAACAAGCCTGTGCAGTCAATCAAGTCCAGAATGACATGATTAATAAAGTAATAGGTTAAATTGGTAACATACAGCACAAATGTACTATGGATAACAATACAATAGTCAACAGCCAGATACAGGGCAAACATTTTTACCGCCTGGTCGGTGGAATACTGCTGCTTGCCATTGCCTTCCTCTGGTTAGAACAATTCAAAGGCACTATGTTCTTGATCTCCAAGATAGAGTTCGTGCTCGCTGCAGTACTCTTCACCAGAATGCCCCGCTACTTTAAGAGGGGACGAAGCTTCAGACTTGCGAAAGAGTGGCGAAGTGCCAAAGATTGGGCAATTGGACTCGCCGCCGGAATGCTGATGAGCACAGGTCTCATTGTATTTGGTAAATTTGAACCATATAGCATTTCCAACACCCTAAAGTTTGTCGCAGGAGCATCGGCAATTATGTACGGGATCGAACTGATCCTCGGAAAAGCTGACAGACGACAGAGTTCGGATTGAGCAGAAAAGCGAATCTGCGAAAACAAATTCACAGCGTTAGTAAAGCTTACAATACAATTATTGCCTTGCCAGTTCTTGCAGTCAAATCGAAAGCACATAATTGTATGAAGAGAGGAATAAGACACATATGGATTATTCCTCCTGTTAACCAAAATACTCTTTCAGAAATCTTCGTAAAAAATGAAAATATGGCGATGGAAATAGAGTCCCTTCTCCTATGCGCTTTCAAATCCAACCATGGCTCGAGGTAATTAAATCTTTGAAAAATAATCCATATATTGGCTTGCTGATTGTATCTTTTCTTGTAGTAATTTCACTACAAAACGCCCGTGGCATTGAGCTGGAGATATTCTATTGGGGCGATTTTCACGCTCAAAACACCTCAGCCGAACACACACTTGATGGCATAACGCAACAAACCGGTGGTGCCGCGGCATTGTCAGGCTTATTGAAATCAATGCGCCAAAAAAACATGCGAACCTTAACCCTCGATGCCGGTGACCAATTTACCGGTCAACCAATTTCCAGTCTGACCAAAGGCGCATCGCAGATAAAGCTGTTGAATAACCTGAAGGTTGACGCTTTCGTACCCGGTAATCATGAGTTTGATTATGGTTGGAAATCACTTATTGAGGTAACTGAAAAAGCCAAGTTTGATATTCTGCTGGCAAATGTGATAAGAATTGAAGATAATAAAACGCTATACAAACCACACAAAGTATTTGAGATTGATGGTCTTAAGGTCGCAATAATTGGTCTAATTTATCAGGAATTTACACATTCCGTAATCCGCCAGAGTGTCATTGGGCTTGAAGCAACTGATCCCATAATCGCTGCACGACAATTTGTGGAAAACTATAAAAACAAAGTTGATTTGCTGATTGCCCTATCCCACAGCGGATGGGCTCAGGACTCTATTTTGGCAAATCGAGTACCAGAGCTTGACATGATAATCGGCGGTCACAGCCATACTGTCTTACAGAAACCACGAATAGTAAATACCGTGATGATCACACATGCAGGCTCAAATGGTATGTACCTTGGTCATATGAACTTAATCATAGACACAACCGCCAATGCTATTATTAGCTATCATGCCGAATTGATACCCGTAATTACCGATTCTATCAAAGCAGACCGTACAGTTGCGAAGTTGGTAAAGGGATTTGAAAAAAAACAATCTAAACAGCTTAATCGCAAAATCGGAACACTTGCCAGCGATTGGAACGAGAGAAACCACAGTCAATCAAATATGGCACAGTGGTTCGCTGATGCCTTGAGAAATATCAGTCCTCGCACCTCTCTCGCCGTCATAAACAACGGTAACCTGCGAAAAGGTCTCAAAAGAGGTAAAATCCTCGAGCGTGATGTCTGGGAAATTTGTACTATTGAAAACTCCATAATTGTTATTCAAGTAACGGGGCGAGAGATAATAAACGCTGTTAATTATTTAGTTAGATCTCCGCGCGAATTTGTAACTTGGAGCGGGCTAAAAGTTGTTGCGACTGATGGCGTTATTAGATCGATTCACATAAATAATGTACCGATTAATCCACGGGGTGAATATGCAGTTATCACGACGGGGTACCTGTGGGATCACATAAAATCGTATCTAAATATTGTGCCAAATCCATCTCAACGACCCTTTTTCTTTATACCAGGCGACCAAAGGAGTTATATGATAGAAGCTATTGAGCAGCAGAAGGTGATATCTAAAAGCTTAGATAATCGCTGGCTCGTTGAATAAACAGTCAGATTTTCTTAAACATCTCCTTTACCCTTTAAATTTGGATATAATTCATCTTTACAGTCCGGGCAGATTCCATGCGGAAATGTAGATTCAGTGTGCTTTGAAAAGTACGTTTCTAATTGATTCCAAAAACCCTCCTCATCTTCTCAATTTTACCTTGGTCATAGTTTGTCGATCAATTATTTTGATTACCTTGTGGACTATAATTTAGAAATGATAGATAATAATAATGCGGAAATATTAATCAAACTGCCGAATCCTATAATGCTATGGGTGGCTCAATCTGCTGCCTGTAATCTCGACTACAATTGCTGCAAAACTGTAGCTCGTCACACAAATAAAATGGTAGGAAATTACTGTATCTCGGATGAATATTTAAGTACTATGAAAAATCGACCAATAGTCCTTAATAATTCTTCAATGTTCTCAGACAATTCCAATTATTCGCTATTGGTATCCCAACAATAATGCGCCGACAGGTATTATTCTGGTTAAAAGTCGCGATTGGATTGGGTCTATTCGGTCTGATGTTTATGCTGGTGGAGCCCTCCTCAATATTGACCGCCTTCCGCAGTGCAAATTTTACTGCCGTAGCAATTGGTGGGCTACTTATGCCGTTAAATATATTTATACAAGAATATAAATGGCGGTATCTGGTGCGATTAGTAAAGCCAGAAGTAAAGGTGATTGAAACCCTGGGCTCATTTCTGGCGGGATATACATTTGGAATTATCACACCTGGTCGAATTGGTGAATACAGCCGGTCCCTGTTTATAAAAAATACACCCCCATTAAAGCTCGTCGGATTGACAGTAGTTGACAAGTTTTATAACCTCGGTTGCACCGTAGCATTCGGATTTCCAGCATTGTTAACCTTGCCATGGGCACCCGGAATTGTACATGGTTATCAACTTGTAACCATGATAGCTGTACTCGCAGCTATTGACGGAACGCTTCTATTTCTCGCACTCGATCCACGCCCGGTTCGTAGCCTGATATATGCCTTACAAATGCTTTTTCCGCGCCGAGGTGGCATTGCACAGATAGTCGGTGGACTTGACCGATTTAGTCAACCTCAAGCCCGCGTTACACTGGTGCTGACGCTGGCGCACTATTCCGTATTTTTAACCCAATACTATTTCTTAATCTCCGCCTTTGCACCTATCAACCTGTTATCGAGTATCCGCTCGGCTGCAGCCATATTGTTTACCAAATCAGCCTTACCGATTGCAATCGGCGATCTTGGCTTGGATCAGTTGGCGTCAATTCAATTTTTTGGAGAATTCGGTATCAGCAAGGTAGCGGCGTTCAATGCATCAATATTGCTATTCGCCTTAAATGTGCTGATTCCAGCACTGCTCGGAATTCTGTTTGTCGGAAAACTCCAGGTCGGTCAACGTAAACAACCGGATGATAATTGATCGACCTCTGGTACACAACAATTATCATAGGTGCAGCATGTTATTTATATCTAACCGGTCGCATTATTCGCGGATTGATCCGGCTCCGTCCCAGCAATCCCGTAACCTCAAAAGAAAAACCTCCTGTATCGGTCGTTATCGCCGCCCGAAACGAAGAACAGGAAATAGGACGAACCATCGAAGCTCTGATTCAACAGGATTATCCTATAGAATTAATTGAAATCATAATAGTAAGCGACCGCTCCACCGACCGCACTGCTTCCATCGTGACCGAACATGGTAAGCGTCATCCCCACATTAGATTGATAGAACAGGACAGCATCGATGAGTCCCTTAGCCCAAAGAAACAAGCACTTGAACGTGGGATTCGCTCAGCAAAGGGAGAAATAATAGTCACTACTGATGCCGACTGTCAGCCTTCAATCAGGTGGTTGACGACCATGATTCAGCATTTCACTCCCAAAGTAGGCATGGTTACTGGAAAAGCAAAATTCATAATTGAGCCCGATGCACCTTATTGGCAGACCCTTCAATCACTCGATTTTGATTCACAGGGGTATGCGGCAGCGGGGTTGATTGCCGATGATATGCCTTTCAGCTGCAGCGGTGCAAGTCTTGCTTTTCGCAAAGAACTCTTTGAGGAAATAAACGGCTATTCAGGAGTTGACAATCTGATATCAGGAGATGACGAACTGCTGCTTGCCAAAGCTGCTCGCACACAATGGCAAATTATAACCACTGCTTTACGCGCTGCTGTGGTCCCGACACGACCTCCAATCACAATTAAGGAGCTATGGAATCAACGTATTCGGTGGGGATCAAAGGGTCTATACTACAACAACACTCGCAAAGTAGTCCTCGCCGGCATTTTCCTATTTCTGCTCTGTCTGTCGATAGGACCTGCTATTTTACTTATTGACGCTGATCTCTACATGCTTTGGATAGCTTTTGTTGGACTTAAAATTCTTCTTGATCTAACTGCTACGTTTCTCGGAACAAGGATTTATTCAGACCGATTCAATTTATTAGACTTTTTAATATTAGAACTATTCCATGCGCCTGCCATGGTGATCTTTGCCATTGCAGGACATTTTACCAGCTTTGAATGGAAGGGACAATCATTTCGCAGTCGGAGTACAGTGTCGAAATGATTAACGATATACCTCCGCAACTTGCCGCCCGCTTGTTTCCAAACGTTATTTGCCGTGGTGAGGATAATGCAATATATCTAACCTTTGATGATGGACCCGATTCAGCTGTCACATCCAAGTTGTGCAGCAAATTAATTGATCTAAATTGCCCAGCAACATTTTTTATCACTACTTCGCGAGTTGAATCAGAAAAATTACTCATTATGAAGTTGTACGATGCGGGATTTACAATTGGATCGCATGGCTATAATCACAAATCTCTATTCCTTGCCTCTTATATGAAAGTCAAAAGCGAAGTGCTACTATCTAAACAAATTATTGAAGACATTATCGGCACTCGCCCCACTCTGTTCAGACCACCATTCGGCAGATTTAACTTAAACACTCTCCGTGTGTGTTCCAGAGAAAAATTGCAGATAGTCCTCTGGTCACTGTCTGTCAAAGATTGGATCCCGAGTGCGACCGGGGTTCTGAGTGAGCGAATTATAAGCCGAGCGACTGCGGGCGATATTATCCTGCTGCATGACCATGGCAACGGTGCCGAGAACACCCTGAAGGAAATTCCGTCAATCGTCAATGGACTTCGTGACAAAGGCTTCACTCTTAAAGCTTTACCAAATATTAGTTCTGCCAATGTTTGACTATTCCGGTGGTAATGATCTGCTTGGAATGCTGCCATTTGCGGCACTATATGCAGAAACTCACTACAGATTTCGCTACTTTCCATTCAGTCTATATTATCGCAAACAACCGGAAATAATATTTGACTGCCCATTGCGAATTGAACCAGGGAAGGAATTGCCAGTACTTCTTATGATAAAAGACGCAGACAAATTTCCAGTTGAGGCGAAAACTGTTACAGTCAAAGTCAGCCAAAATAATCAAGCTATTGAAGAAATAATTGAGTTAAATACCAAAATTGATTCCTCTTTTTGGTCTCAAATAATTTATATTGACACAGCCGATCTTCCTCCCGGCAGATTGGTTGTTGATTGCAAAGTTGAAATTATTTCCAACAATAAATCAACAATAATCAGTAATGACAATCATCCAGGACTTTCACATGCGCCCCTTACCGTATTAAAGGCTGAACACCCTCTCCCCCAACTTGCTGGATGGAGTGCTGGAGAGCTTCACTGTCACACATCATTTGGTACCGATCAAGTCGAGTTTGGAGCACCGCCTGATTATTATCAGCGTGCAGCAGAGGCGATGGGACTAAGCTGGGTAGCATTAACCGATCACGCATACAATATGGACGATCTTCCCGACAACTATCTGATAAACGACCCGAATTTAGAAAAATGGGCGGCGTTTCTGTCCGAGGTTGACCGGGCAAATCAGAAAAATAAAAACGTTGTCCTGGTACCTGGCGAAGAACTGACCTGCCGTTCGGCAACTGGTAAAAATATCCACCTCCTTATGATAGGTCAACGTAATTTTCTGATCGGCACTGGTGATGATGCACAAAATTGGTTCAATACTCGTAGCGAACACAGTGTCTCTGAGGCAATTAATAAAATTGATCCCAACGCAGCCGCAATTGCCGCCCACCCACTCACTCCAATCTCATTCCTGGAAAGATTACTCGTAAATCGAGATGCATGGGAATCAGAAGACTTAAATCAAGACGGTCTCACCGGTTGGCAAATTTGGAATGGGCAATTGGACAGCGGATTTCACATTGGAATGGATCATTGGCGAAAAGCATTGCTTGATGGCAAGAAAACATACATTTACGCGGGAAACGATGCCCATGGCAATTTCAATCGCTACCGACAGATTAGACTACCAATGGTGAGCATGCGCGAAAACTCGAAGCATCTATTTGGCAAGGTTACTACACGCTTAAAAACCGGAAGTAGTGTCACTGAAGAAAGTATTCTAAATGCCCTTCGTCTGGGAAAATGTTCGCTCAGCAGTGGTCCGGTTATAGATATTAAGATCGTCTCAAAAACCGGAACAGCGGAAATTGGTGATGAAATATTTATTGATCCTCAAGCAAATATTCAAATTGAATTTCTCACCACTCCCGAATTTGGAAAAATCAAAGATATTCGATTGTTTGGTGGCGGCGACAACGAGGAATTGCAACAGGAAAATTTTCCCGCTGAAAGTGAGCCGAAACTGCAAAATTGGGCGGGAAAATTGGCACGACCCATTTTGGGGAATAATTATATCCGAGCGGAGCTAACAACTGAACACAAAACGGGTCGTTTGTACCACTCTTTCACAAACCCGATTTGGGTAAAAAAATAGAGGAACTCAAGCCCCAAAAAAACAAATTAATCAAATTCATAAATATTAAATTGATTAATATTACTAAAACAGCGACAAATGTATTGACATACTTTTACCGATACTATATATTCACATATCAATAAATTACTGTAACTTAAATTAAGCTTTATTAAAGGATTGCATAAATGACCGAGCCCGCCCGACAGCTAAATACAGACCCCTTAACAGTTTGGCAAATCATTTCTGAAAATTTGGAAGCTCGGCTTCCACGCCAGAGTTTTTTGACTTGGTTCAAACCAATTCAACCCATCTCATTTAATGACTGCGAGTTAACGCTTGGCGTTCCAAGTCGATTCTATTTCGAATGGATAGAGAGTCACTATCAATCCCTATTGGACATCTCGGCATTTGAGGCAATCGGTGATAAAATCAAGATTGTTTATCAGGTTGACCCCAACTTAAAGAAAACGAGTCTATTGAGGCAGAAAGCAAATAATTCGAAAGGTAATGGATCTGTTAGCCAGACGATAAGTAAATCGTCAAACAAACCAACTCATCTGAATGAATCCTATCGCTTTTCAAATTTCATTGAAGGGGATTGTAACCGTTTTGCCCGAGCTGCAGCAATATCACTTTCAGAGTCACCCGGAAAAACGCCGTTTAACCCGATGATGATATATGGCAAATCAGGATTAGGTAAAACTCATTTGATTCAGGCTATAGGCAATTATATTATTAATTACAATCCTTCTCAGCGTGTATTGTATGTCACGAGCGAACAGTTCACCACAGATTTCGTCAATGCCATTAAATCAAGTCGAACTGATGCCTTCTCGCGTCTCTATCGCTCGGTAGATGTTTTGCTACTTGACGACGTTCAGTTTTTTATGTCCAAGGACAGGACTCAGGAAGAGTTTTTTCACACTTTTAACTCGTTACATCAAAAGGGAAAACAATTGGTATTCTCATCCGACCGCCCACCACGGGACCTTGTCGGATTTGATGAAAGAATCGTTGGTCGTCTCCAGTGGGGACTCGTAACAGAGTTGCAAAAACCAGATTTTGAAACCCGAATGGCTATCTTAAAAGGTCGAGCCGAAGAAAACTCAATCGTATTGCCAGACGACGTAACTCAATTTCTCGCTGCCAATATTACGGACAACGTTCGTACATTACAAGGTGCTTTAATTCACATGATCGCTCAAGCATCTTTGCTTGGTGAGCCAATCACAGTCGAACTTGCACGCAATGTGCTGAAAAACTTTGTCAATCGACCACTGAAAAGCATATCAATTAATCAAGTACAGGAGATCATTTCCGAAGAAATGGGCATACCCACAGATTTACTTCGTTCTAAAACTCGCAAAAAAGACATTGTCGAAGCTCGTCAAATTGCGATGTACCTATCTACTGAGCTGACAACATATACTCTAAAAGCAATTGGTCTTCAGTTTGGTGGACGCGATCATTCTACAGTAATTCATGCTCGTGAAAGCGTAAATGAAAAGATGAAAGCAAATAAAGAGTTCCAAAAAATGGTAGAGAGAATACGTCAAAAGGTTGAATTAGCAGCACTATAGAGATTGACAGTTAGATGTTAGTTTAGGATGTTTTTATCCCGTTATATATTTTATTTATTAATTTTATTGTTACCGTTTATATACTTGAAATACCATATTATTAATATATTAAGTAATCATCATTGCACCTGTCCCCATATTCACTCAACCTCTGTTAATTAATGTTGATAACTTGTTGATAAGCACCGGATCCTTAACTGATATGAATAACTATAAACACTTATTCACAGATATTAACATTTCAGTGCTGTGTTATTCACATATATCTTCTGGTACAATTTGTAATCTAACATTTGTATTACTATTAACGTGTAAAAAAAAAAAAATCATTATCAACATAATCACCTCTTTATTACTACTATAAATTTATATATATTTCCCAATAACTAGTAAAAAGAACAAAAGGAATAAAAGATGAAATTCAGTGTGGCTCAACCAGTAATGCAAAAAGCATTACAACGTGTAATTGGTGCCATCGCACCACGTGTACCAATTCCATCATTGAGCAATTTGCATTTTAAGCTCGATGGCAATGAACTTAAAATTACATCGACAGATTTGGATATTACCATTAACGCTTCTATAGAATTAATCAGTTCAGAAGGATCTGGCGGTGTATTGGTTCAAGCTAAACGTTTTCAAGAACTTATTAGAGAATTACCTGAGTCAGAATTGGAAGTCAATATACCGGAGCCTGGCAAAGTATTTCTGAAGGGGGAAGGAATTGGAAGTTATACAATACCAGGCGGAGATCCGGCAGATTTTCCAGAACTACCATCTGTAAATGCAAGTTTGGCATTTACTACCGATGCAGACAACTTGAAAAGAATGATTTCAAAGACAATCTTTGCGGTATCTAACGATGAAATGCGCCCTGTTCTTACCGGTCTATTACTTCAGGTGCGTCCAAACGAGGTTAGATTTGTAGCAACCGATGGTCATCGCTTGTCACGGATGATTCATACAGATATCGAATATAGTGGTGAACCTCGCGATGTTATTGTCCCTATGAAGGCTCTAAACCTGTTAATGCGCAATCTTGACGCAGATGATAAACCTGAACTCGCACTTGCTGAGACTCGTGCATCCTTCAAAACGGGAACCCAGACTTTGATTTCTCGTCTCATTGACGGAAACTATCCTCGTTATGAATCGGTTATTCCCGAAAACAATCCAGGGCGACTTACGGCAAACACTGCTGAATTTATGGCAGCCACGCGCAGAGTTTCAATCTTTGCAAATCAACTATCCAAGCAAATTCGCTTACATATTGGCTCAAATACAATAAGATTAGAGACAGAAGATCAGGAACTCGGTGGTCAGGCAAAAGAAGAAATATCAGTTAATTACATTGGCGAGCCCTTGGAAATAGCCTACAATTCTCAGTACCTGATGGGTGTTTTGAAGCAGATTGATACAGAGGAAGTCATTTTTGAATTAGGTGGTGAAGATGATGCTGCTATCGTCAAACCTACAAGCCAAGAAGAGAACGAGGATTTTCTGATGCTGCTTATGCCCATTAGACTCAGATAATGATATTGCTAACAATTTCAGTATTGAAACATACCCAAATATTGCCCGTCCGACTTTCGGAGCGGGCATTATTTATTTCTACATGGTAGCCAAAAAAATACCCGCCAAAAAACTTTTCCATCAAAATAAAGGTAAACCCAAGAAGGCAATTAAATATAAAAAAACAGATAATTACTGGAATTGGGTCGCGGAAATTGACCGTAGCGAAAAAACTGCAAAAATCGGATCCGCTATTTTTGCGTTTTTAGAGATGATGGGGATGCGTGAGAGAGTATTTGAACATTCAGTATTGGACTATTGGAATGATGTAGTAGGTGAGCAGATTGCTAAAATAGCTACTCCACGCTCAATTTCCGATGGTATAATGCGTGTAACCGTAAAAAATTCCGCATGGAGACTTGAGTTAAATTTGCAGGCGGAAACAATTCGGAATAAGCTCAACAAAAGGATGGGAAAGACGGTTGTTTTTAAGCTGATTTTTAGGTAAATTATGTGAATAGATTATTATTTTCATAAAACTTGGGTCACATGAACGACAACTCAACAAATAAATCATATACAGCAGATGATATTCAGGTTCTCAAAGGGCTTGAAGCTGTCCGCAAACGTCCGGCGATGTACATTGGAGACGTTTCCAGTCGAGGTTTACACCATCTTATTTCCGAAGTAGTTGATAATTCAATTGACGAAGCTATGGCGGGAATGTGTACTCGCATAGAGGTTACCCTGAATGCCGATGACTCTGTTTCGGTAAAAGACGACGGGCGAGGCATTCCGGTAGATATGCACAAAGAAGAAGGGAAATCAGCACTTGAAATTGTGATGACGATCCTTCATGCCGGTGGTAAGTTTGACTCCGACACCTACAAGGTCTCTGGTGGGCTTCATGGCGTTGGCGTTTCGGTAGTGAACGCTCTTGCGGAATGGTGTACGGTCACTGTAGGACGTGAAAGCAAGCTTTACAAACAGAAATACAAACGGGGCATTCCTGTTACAGGTGTTGAAGAACTCGGAGACACTCATTTTCAAGGCACTGAGACACTATTTCTTCCCGATAGCGAAATATTTACAGAAACTGAATGGAAGTATTCAATAGTTACGCAGCGGTTGCGAGAATTGGCATTTCTCAATCCCGGTGTGGAAATTATTGCTACTGACAAAAGAACCGGTCGAGAGCGCCAGGAGATCTTTCATTATGAAGGTGGCTTAAGCGAGTTCGTAGAATATCTTGATGAGAATCGTACCCAAATTATCCCCAAGCCGATCTATATTACCGGCGAACGAGATGGTGTTCCTGTTGAAATTGCTCTTGAGTGGACGGATGCATATACCGAAACAATTTACGCTTATGTAAATAACATCCACACAATTGAGGGCGGGACACATCTCGCAGGGTTCAAGTCTGCCCTTACTCGTACTCTCAACAGTTATGCTGCGAAAAACATTAATTCTAAAAACGTAAAATTCTCGCTTTCGGGCGATGATTGTCGCGAGGGATTGACGGTTGTTATTTCGATTAAAGTTACAGAACCGCAGTTTGAAGGTCAGACAAAAACCAAGCTTGGCAATAGCGAAATAAAGGGGATTGTCGAGGGTGTGTTTGGCGATAAGTTCGGAACTTACCTCGAAGAGAACCCATCTATTGCAAAAAAACTGCTCGAAAAAGCCTCGCAAGCAGCACGGGCTCGTGAAGCTGCTCGCAAAGCTCGTGACCTGACTCGACGCAAGGGAGTTTTAGAATCAGGCGACCTACCCGGCAAGCTTGCTGATTGCTCGATAAAAGATCCCGAACATTGTGAGCTGTTCTTGGTCGAGGGCGACTCTGCAGGCGGTTCGGCAAAACAGGGTCGAGATCGAAAATTTCAAGCTATTTTACCGCTAAGGGGTAAAATCCTGAATGTGGAAAAAGCTCGCATGGATAAAATTCTTGCCAACAACGAAATCCGCACGATGATTTCAGCGATTGGGGTGGGTTTTATATCGTTTGGTAATGGTGATGATGGTGGTGGGATTGACCTGACCAAGTTGCGTTATGGCAAGATCATCATCATGACTGATGCTGATGTTGACGGTGCACACATCAGAACATTACTGCTGACTTTCTTCTTCCGCTATATGCGCGAATTAATCGAGCAGGGGCATATTTACGTTGCCCAACCGCCACTATTTGGACTGAAGATAGGGAAATCCAGCTTGACATACCTTCAAAGCGAGAGCGAATTACAACGTCATATTGATGATCATGTTTACAAGGGTGTGAGTATAACCGTAAATAATGGCGAACGGACTATCAGCGGTGAAAATTTGCAGAAGGTGATTGTCGAGTTACGCAACTTGCGCAATTGGCAGATTACTCAACGCAGTCGTGCCGGATTTCATTTCGTCAAGTCGCTTATGTATGATTTGCGGAAATTTAAGGGTAAAGAAAGCATTATTGGTGATCTTTCCCGCCTGAAGAAAATGGTAGAAGAGTTTGGTGGCAAAGATTTTGAAATGTCGCGTGAAAGTGGTGATGTTATATTGACGGCTACCTTCGCGGGGAAAAGTGATCGGCTTAATTTAACTGGCATTGAGCGGAAGGCGCGTGCGCTAAATCTCGCTCTTAAACTTGTGCCAGAGGATAGCTATCATGTTCTAACTGGCAAGGATGACGACAGTCAACTCTTGGACTCCAAAGATTTGCTACACAGTTTGGAAACAGTTCTTTCACGGCGAATACAATCCGCAAAAATCCAACGATTTAAAGGCTTGGGCGAAATGAACCCGGAGCAACTTTGGACAACAACAATGGATCGCGAACGTCGAACCGTGTTGCAGGTTACACTTGACGACGCAGCGGGTGCCGACCGCTTGTTTACCACACTGATGGGCGACAAGGTTGAGCCAAGACGCGCCTTCATCGAAGACAATGCAATTTATGTCAAGAACTTAGATTTTTAATTTATAGCGCAACCTGCAAAGGCACGAGGAGAAATCTGCTGTGAATCAAAACATATTTATATCCGGCCTCAACCCAGCAATTCGCTGGGTTGTGCTCTTTTTACACAAAAATTAAATCAGGAAAATAGATGCTTTCAGAAGAAGCACAAAAAATACTATCCGAGCTAAAGGCAGATCAAGCCTCCGAAAACGAGGACATTCGCAAACTTGGCTGGGTCATCCGCATCATGGAAGCCTTGCGTGCCCCAGATGGTTGTCCGTGGGATCGAGAACAAACGCATGAATCGCTATTGAAAAACCTGCTCGAAGAAGCCTATGAATATGTGGACGCTGTAAAATCTGGTGATGACTCGGCAATGCAGGACGAGCTTGGCGATCTGTTCATGCAGGTTGTGTTTCACGCTCAGGTTGCTGCCGAGCGTGGTGCCTTCAATATTGGCGATGTGGTTGAAGGACTGACGGACAAGCTGATCCGACGGCATCCGCACGTTTTCGGCGACAGGGTGGCGAACAATGCAGATGAAGCTCTTGAAAGCTGGACGGACATGAAAAAGCTTGAGAACCCGGATGTGTGGGACCCGGCACAGGTTCCGCGCTCGATGCCAGCACTGCTTAGAGCCCGAAAAGTCCAGCAGAAAACAGCAAAAGTGGGCTTCGAATGGAAAGAGGTGGACGGAGCATTCGACAAGCTGGAGGAAGAAATAGCGGAAATGCGGGCAGCAGTGAAAGAGGGTAAAATCGAGCACATCGAGGAGGAGATTGGCGATGTGATATTCGGCGTGGTAAACGTAGCACGTTATCTGAAGGTCTGCCCAGAGGTAGCCCTGACTGAGACTACCGACAAGTTCATCCGCCGTTTCAGCTACGTAATCGACAGCTTACGGTCGCGAGGGCTTTCGCCGGAAAAGGCCACGCTGGAAGAGATGGATGTTTTTTGGGATGAGGCTAAGAGGTTGGAGGGGGGATAGTTTTTGTATTATCATGCACCCACCAACCCAACATTAGAAAATTGAGTATAACATCACAAGTAAAGACAATAAAAAGCAAATTGGATAACCTGTAGGAGCAATAATTGCCTCAACCACACGACAACAAATTACGTATAGTAATAATCCCAGGCAGCGTCCGCCCGAGAAATTTCACGAATAAAGCCGTAGCCTTAGTCATAGATGAGATCAATAAAAATGACATGTTTGCTGTGGACGTTATCAATCTTGCCGAATTGAACATGCAATTTCCAGGGTTAGGTGAGGAATCATCAGCAGTAAAACAATTTAAACAAACGGTCTTCAATGCTACCGGAATTATTATCGCAACCCCCGAATATCATGGAAGCTTTAGTGCTGCGACTAAGCTCGCTATAGAGAATCTTGGCTTTCCTTCAGCAATCTCAGGTAAACCCATCGCCCTGCTGGGTGTCGCAGCTGGTGCGATAGGTGCAATAAAATCCCTTGAGCAGTTGCGAGGAGTTTGTTCACATATAGGGGCAATGGTACTTCCCGGACCAGTATCGGTCCCGAAAATTCAATCAGTGTTTGATGATGCAGGACGCTGTATAGATCCAGCTATTGAAAACGTATCCGAGGTGTGGGCACAACTTTGATTGAATACATTGAAAGTCACGTTTGTCCCAGAATAGCCCTCGAGGAAATGGTTCGCGGATCAGTTCAATCTACAGTAATAACTTAGTGCTTTTAATAAATTTGATCCAATATAATTATCACTAATCACCCCCTAGGATGAAACGTCCGCACAACTTCGAGCAGATGACCCTTGTCAATATGTGTGTAAATATTGGTCGTCTCTATCGAAGCGTGACCCAGAAATTCCTGCACATCCCTCAGCCCCGCACCGCCCTCAAGCAAGTGTGTAGCAAACGAGTGCCGAAAAGTATGTGGGGTAATTGCGGTGGATATACCAACCTGTAATGCCAGCTTCTTGATGAGCTGCCAGATTGCCTGCCGACTCATCGGCTTGCCATAGCGTTGCGAAAGGAAGATGGAATCCCGTGCATCTTTGGTGTTCTTGACGAGCGATGGGCGGACTTCCTTAATGTAACGCAACACCGCCTGCCGTGCCATCCCACCCATCGGCACCAGTCGTTGTTTGTCGCCTTTGCCGGTGACATTGATGACCTTACCATCCGCTAATAGGTTGCTAAGACGCAATCCCGTTAATTCGCTGACGCGCAATCCACAACCGTAAAGCACCTCGATAATAGCGAGATTTTTTATGTCCAATGGTCTATCACCCTGTAAGCTATCGAGAATCTTCTCAATATCCTGTAAACTGAGTACAGTTGGTAATTTCCTCGATTCACGTGGTCCTAGTACAAGTTTAGCAGGATTGTGTGTGGCGATACCCTCACGCTGAAGATGTTTGTAAAACCCGCGAAATGCCGATAGCCTCCGGCTGACGGTCGATGCCGCAATGCCGAGGTCGTAAAGCTGGCTCACATAATCGCTGATGTCAAGCGCACGGACGCTTTCCCAATCCCGGACGTTTTTGCTGGATAAAAACTGGATCAGGTCCATCAAGTCGATTCGATAGGCATCACAGCTATTGACCGACAATCCCTTTTCCAGAGCGAGGTTGGTTATGTAGCTCGCTACCTCGTCTGCTGCTCTGTCAGTATTCATTAGCTACATATACATGCTGAGGTCAACGCCGGGTTGCAGGAACGGGTTATCGCGTCTTTCATCACCAATCGTTGTGTTTGGTCCGTGACCGGGAAAGACCAATACATCATCATTCAAAATCAAGAGCTTTTCACGAATATTGCCGAGCAGTGTATCCATACTGCCTCCAGGAAAATCCGTCCGTCCAATCGAACCCTGAAAAAGTACATCACCCACAATGACAAATCCATCGGTAATCAGCGAAATACTACCGTTACTGTGACCCGGAGTTTCGATGATCCTAAGTTCGCCATCCCCAAGAGTAAGGACATCACCCTCAACGAGCAGTCGGTCAGCAGGTGGCGAAATGATCGACAGTCCCAGTAGTTTAGATAAATTTTTGTCCGTATCAGTCAACATTTCATTGTCTCGCTTACCAATCCAAAGCGGTGCCCCCGTGGCTTTTATCAACTCCGCATTCGCTCCGATATGGTCGCCGTGCCCGTGAGTATTGATTATCGCTACGACCTTCAGCTCATGGCGATTAATTACATCAAGTATCCTGCTCGCCTCTTCACCTGGATCTATGATAAATGCATCCTTGGAGTCTCCCCAGCTCAATATATAGCAATTCACAGCCATCATCCCGACAGTGAGTCGTTCGACCTTCCACATTTGATAATTGTCCGTCATTTTAATTTTCAATACTCGTTATTCCGATACAATTTTCTCAACAGAATTTAATTTTTCTAAATACATTAAATTTAGACAGGGGACACTGGATTGTAGAAATTTATCCATCAATCCATCTGGGTTCCCTCTTATTGATGAGCGTGCGAAATACCATCCTCCTCTGCCGTATCTCTCCCTCGCCCCACTTCCAAGCGAAGCGTGTCCTCCACCCACATTGATGTAACAAGTGTAATTATCAAGTGTTCCATACAAGTTGGCTCTTTTCTTTACAGCATCTCGCAGGTTGCGTGGTTTCAGCAACGGCAGGCGACTGCGCTTTACCGCTTGCAACGCAAGATCCATCGCATAGCCCTTCCATTCGCCGCCTCTGTCGCCGCTGCCTCCGATTGTTACCGCACTACAGCCAACCTTAAGCACTCCCTTCTCGCGCAACAGCCTTTCCATTTCAGGCCACGAGAGCCCAATTTCGTTAGCACCCCAGCTTGAGGAACCAACCGAACATACACCCTTCACATTCGCCCCGATCTCTTGTAACGCAGCCAATACGGCAAGATTGAGAGCTGGAAAGGAGCCAGAGAAAGATACAGCCACCTTTGCTCCATGCCAGATGTCTCTACTTGTTAGGTCGCGTACCAACCAACGAGCCCATCCCTTTTTGGTGGAAAGATATTTTGCTTCGGGATAGCCTATAGTGGTGGTCAATGGAGTAAACTCGACACCGATGATTCCCGTGCTGTCGGGATCGCGCTCCGGGTCATTCAGTCCAAACTCTACGCGAAAATCCCATAGTACTCTGTAAGCCTTTTGCATTGTCGCTTCTGCATTCTCAGCCATTATATCGACTTGCTCTTCTGTCCATCTGCTCGCTTGAGATTCCACTGTGAAGAGCACTGAGCAAAGGAGAATTGCAATGTATATTCTTGTTACCATAGTATTTCCGAGGAGGACAGACATTCCTGTCTGTCGCTTATTAATAATAGCTGTCCTTTAATATTCATTCCGCTATGCAATATTGAAACATAGGTAAGAGCAGTCTGCACCGCCCGATGAATATAATATAAAATTTCTCAGTACCCATACAAAATAGAATACTCGAGTATAGACACCGAGTTTGCCGAAACCCTAACGGGGAAAATCAACATATCAGCCCGCTCTTTATTATAGGTTATTTCCTTGCCATCAACATTACTATCAATCACCTGAAAATAACCAAATACTCTTTGTTCAACCAATATTTCTGTCGCTTCATCTCGGCTGTTTGTAACTTCAACCCGCCATATTTCTTCGTGCTTGTCGCGCTCGGGGCGGGATTGGGCAATTCTGGTTCGACGTGCCTTAACGTCAAACGAAGTTCCTATATTAAGCTCTACCGCATGACCCACCGGAGTAGCCATCACATAATCTTCACCGAGAAAAGAAATAGTTTCATTCTCGATTCGACGATATATTCCCCAGTCACCTTCAGGTAATGGTTGTCCCAATCCTGACTCAACATTATTACTGATTTCAAGGATTACGTTTACTTGCTGATTTTGAAGCAAATGGGGAAAAACATAACGTTTTCGATAGGCAACTTTATCATTGCTGAAAAACGGAATCTGCATAGTTTGGTTATGATTCAGGGTAACAGTTCGCTTCAATGGAAATCGGTAATACTCAAAATGTCTTTGGGCAGTGTTTTCTGAGCTTCCCCGTTTTCTTCCGCTACGCCGAATTGTCTCTGGTTCGCTGTTTTCGGGATCGCTCGAGCGATGAGTTGAGCCCGCCACAAACGCCACATTTGCTTCGGGAAAGGACAGGTCTAATTGATTGTCAATGGTATAGCTCGCCGACAATTCAAGCATCGAGTCGTTCTTTAGCACGGCTCGATAATCACAGTACCATGTAATATCACTGGTTAAATACGTGAGCTCCACGTCCAATTTTTTAAGTTTCTTTTTTGATTCGACTTCCCATCTGAGAGTTGGTTCAATGAACAGCCCATCCGGAATTTCAGAATAAATCATCTCGGAAAGCGAACTCAAATCAACAACCTCTATCGATGGGTCGTTTGTATCAGGCTGCATAAATAGATTGTAGTCGTCAACCTTCAGCAGCTTCCCCTCATACTCTATATCGTCAGTGCTAAATGTGAACCATTTGCCCACAAATCGCGAAATCAGCTTGTCGTTATCGATCAGGTCATAATGATATCCCAGGCTGAGTGAGGTAATTTTATCCCTATGATCCAAGGCTTGAACATGAGCAGTATGTCCATAAATGCCATCTGCGATAGAGTGAAAATCAACAATATTATGTCCTTTAGTTAGCTCAATCTGCCGGATTTCCCGGATCAGAGCCTGATCACGATTATAAATTTCTATTCCTACCAATTTGCGTAAATCACCATTGCTGATGGCAAACGAACTGCCAACACACAGAAGAGCAATAAAAAAATAAATAATATATTTTGAATTAAATCTGTTGAGTTTCAATATTGAATAAACCTGAAATTAATAGTTGGCTCATCCCAAACAGAATTCACTATATCCGAAACGGATAATTCGGGATCATTTTTTTGGTTAAAATTTTTATATAGGTGGTTACAAAGGTTGAAAAAAATATTTTTACTCTGTGTGGGTTGTAGCAATCGCTTGGGGTCCCACCCATGAAATTTAGAGTAAAATACTTTGCTAAGAGTACTGTCTTGAATCAGAAGAATGTTATAGGCTTGTGATCGAACAATATTATGCTTTATAGTTTCAAGTAGATAGTCAGATTTGTTCATGTATGGATAATGCTGTTGTTTTTGTATTGCAATCACTATAGATAATTACTTGTCCTTTTCCCAGCTGAGAACCAATTGATTGCATCCGCCTCGCTTGGCTTTGTACAATGCCTGATCTGCAAGATCAAGAAGACTTTCTGCTGAGACAATATCATCATGGGGGTAATGAGAGCCGCCTATGCTAACTGTCAACTTTTTGGGGAAGGGTATTTCTGGATTTGTTTCACTTACAAAATCATGGTTTTCCACTGCCCGGAGGATTTTATCACCTACCACCTCGACACCTTGTTCGCCAGTCTCAGGGAGAATCAGCACAAATTCTTCGCCTCCATATCGTGCCGGGATATCAATTGTGCGCACATTTTTCCGCATTATGTCAGCCAACTGTTTCAATACTTGATCACCAACAAGGTGCCCAAAGTTATCGTTGACTTTCTTAAAATGATCCATATCAATCATCAGGCATCCCATTCTACCACCATATCTTTTAATTTTGGCAAACTCAGTTTCAATAACTTCACTGAAATATCTGCGGTTAAACAACCGCGTCAAACCATCCGTCTGTGACAGAGTTAGCAAGTTTGTGTTTTCAGATTTCAGGTTAGTGCACAAACTGGATAAGCGGTGCATTTCTAACGCTCTTTGGATACGATATTTGATCTCAATATCATTACGATGTTTCCTTACCAGATCATCTATCCCATATCTCCACAATGTATCATTCTGGGTGCTATTATCCTTCGTGAGGTATATGATTGCCATTTCGGTGTCAATGGTTCTAAGTTTCACTGCGAGATTCAAAATATCAAGCTCAGCGAGGTCATCATCTATCAGTACAAGATTGATATTATCCGTTTTGGCTCTAATCTCTATTTCATCATATTCTGATACCTTAAAGACTATAAACCCGTCTTTAATATTCCAGATTCCCCAAACCGATGCGCCTCATTGCCGGCAAGCAGAATGTTATAAGTGGATAAGATGTCAGTCATAATTATACTATATCCGATTTTGTCATTTTTTGTAATATATTACACCGGTATAATAATCGGTGAATTTGTCTAAGTGTTATTTGTGGCAATGCCAATAGAGCGATATTTTGGTTTACCATTTCACTACGGTAAAAATAATAACAAACAATAGGGTTTAATTAAAGGTACCCCATAAGGTTGAGTGGCTATTTCCAAAAGAATTCCTCAAATTGGGCTTAACATCGCCTTAGTCAATGTGGGAAGATTGCCATTTGACTTCTTCTACGCCTTCAATTTTGTTTTGAAAGCGTGCTAATGTAAACAGATAATCTGACAGTCGATTAAGATATATAATTACCGACGGACTAACTTGATCATTACTTGCCAAATTTACCACCGTCCGCTCCGCCCGGCGACACACTGCTCGCGCTAAATGCACAGTCGTTGCAGAAGCTGATCCTCCTGGCAGGATAAAACTTGTCAGTGGGTCGAGTTGGTCAACCATAAAATCAATCTGTGTTTCAAGGATGGCTTCCGATCCCATCTTAAAACTCCCCGCAGCCTTGTTGTCCTTGTCGTTTTTTCTGATAGTTGCGAGATCTGCTCCGATGTCGAACAGGTCGTTTTGTATGCGTTGAAGCAATGGGGTCGTTTCGTTGTCATTAACTAAGGTGACAATCAGTCCGATATGGCAATTCAGCTCATCCACATCACCGATGGCAGCGATCCTTGCGGAGGCTTTGGAAGTTGCTCCGCCTCGATAGAGAGATGTGCTCCCCTGATCGCCCTTTTTAGTGTAAATTTTCAATATCTTAAAATTCGTTATTTGCCTTAAATGAAATTATTTATTAAGTTAATCAAATTAGAACTATAAAGACACTTAGAGCACGAAGAATTTACAAATATTAGCTTTGTGACACGGTGGCTAATGGAAAAATTTTTAACTGGAGGAAAAGTGAAATATATCGTTGCCAAAATTTTGGCGCTAACAATTGTCTTAACTCTGTTTGTTGCTTGTAGCAATGAGCAACCCCAAGGCGAATTACAGGGCAAAACAAGTGAATCTAAGGAAATTAAAAAACCTGCATACAACTCTGGCTCAAAGACGAATCAGGCTGAACTCGCATCCAATGACGAACCTAAAAAGGAAAAAATGGAACAATCTCCAGATAGAATAAAGGTAGCTCCACCCAAGGTAGAAGATGTCGGCGACGGCACAGAGCTGGCGGTGATTAAATCAACCAAGGGCACGATGGTGGTCGAGTTCTTTCCAGACATTGCCCCGTTGCATGTAGCAAACTTCAAGAATCTCGCTAAGGCTGGGTTCTATGATGGAACGACTTTTCATCGTGTGCTTCCGGGCTTCGTAATGCAGGGTGGTGACCCCAACACTCTGGACTCAAACCCCAACAACGACGGACAGGGCGGTCCGGGATACGGCGTGAAGGCAGAGTTCAACTCCACCCCGCACGTAAAGGGCATACTTTCCGCTGCGCGCAGCAGTGATCCAAACTCGGCAGGTAGTCAGTTCTTCATCTGCCTCGGCAGAGCGCCTCACCTTGATAACAAATATACCGTGTTTGGCAAGGTCATCAAGGGTATGGAGATAGTAGATAAGATCGGCACAGTCCGCCGTGACCCTTCGAAAAAGCATGACCGCAATCTGCCAGCGGTGCGGATGGAAAGCGTCACGGTTATTAAGCGGTCGGAGCTGGATGAGGTTAAGTGATTAGCAGAATGGTGGAATCTGTGCATCCATCTTTCCCACCCTGCTATTGCAGGGGGGGACTAAAGGGGGGGGTCTTCAATATTAAAACATGAGTCTCTCGGTGCCCAAGAGCAACCCCCCTTTGATTCCCCCCTTCAATAGAAGAGGGGAGGGATTTGGAAGAATAAAAAGGAACAAATTAAATTATGATCAACAATTTCTGCATTATCCCTCTAATCTTTATTGCGTTGGAGCCTAGCCGCGAAATTTTAAACAATTCCTGTAAGGCATATGAAAATATGCTATCATCTTCCATTGAAGGCTCGGTTAGAAATTCAAAAAGTCAATATTCGGATCAAATAAGACCCACAACGGTTGAGAACCCAAATGAGAATAAAGGGATATTTGGAATATCATTTGGAATGGGCTATCAAGAGAAAAATTGGAGCAATTCAAACTACCTTAACAATGCTTATCAGTTTGGTGTTTTATTCGGAATAGGATCGAGAGGTAAAAGATTTGGGCTGGAATTAACATATTCAAATCATAATTTTGATGATGATAAATTTCGTGCTAATTTTGGATCCTCGCCACATTTAATAGATGAAATTTACCTTGAGAGACTTACAGTAATGCCGGTCGGTCATTTTGCCCTGATTGAATCTGAGACCATACCATCATTTTACTTTTCTTTTGGTGCGGGACTACTATTGCAAGTTACTAATTTCTATCCTTCTAAATATTCATTAGAGTCAGAAATCGTACCGATTACGAAAGATGTTGGTTATGCATTCAGAATTGGATGGGGTATTGATATTGTGTCAGGGAATGATATCAGTATGTCTTTCGAGATAAATTTCTTAAATACTAACACAAGTATAGGATCTACGAATATGATAGCCTTAAAGTTAGCTCACTATTATTACAATCTATAATGGAAATAGCACCCTAAGCATGCACTCTAAAATAAAATTCCTAATATTTGCATTATTGATTGGTCTATTGGTTACACAAGCTCAAGCATCAAACCCAATCCCCACCAACCGCCACTGGCTGTTCTACACCGAGCCTGACCGCTCGCCAGCAGAGCTACAAGCGGCGAAACAAGCAGTCGCCGACCAGCTTTCACCGCGTTCGCTGGCTCGCCGGCAGAAGATGTTCGCCTACAATCCGCCAATTAGACTCTGCGATCTACCCCCGCCTGCACAGTTTGTCAAATTAATTGAAGCAACCGGCTGTCGCATCGTGCATGTTGCCCGTTACCTGAAAGCCGTCAGCATCGAGGGAACAGCCGATCAGGTCATCCGCGCAACATCTCTACCCTTCGTAACGTTATCCCGACCGGTGATGGGACACGCTTCGAGCAGGATAGAGGAATTACCACTTGATGAATTCAAGCGGAGTGATGATATTATCGCTGATTCCGCAGATTATGGGTTTTCATACCGGCACTCAGCTGTTGTAAACATCCAAGCAGCCCACAACCTCGGGTATCGCGGACGGGGGGTATTGATCGGAGTTCAGGACACAGGCTTCAGTAATTTACGCCACCGTTGTTTTGAGTCGCTCGAGGTACTTGCAGCCTATGATTTTGTTAATAATGATGATAACGTAGGTAATCACGGCGATCAGGGCGATGGCGCACACGGCACAAAAGTTCTTTCAGTCATCGCTGGATTAGACTCAGGATTTTACATTGGAGTTGCGCCGGATGCTGAGTTCGTGCTGACTAAAACCGAAAACACCGTTGGCGAGCGTCCGATTGAGGAAGATGCGTGGGTCGCTGGACTTTGGTTTCACGATTCAGTCGGCACGGAGGTGCTATCCTCGTCACTCTCCTATGATGATTGGTATCAATATGATGACATGGACGGACAAACTGCGGTGACGTCGATTGCGGCGGACTCTGCTGTAGCGGCGGGAATCGTGATCGTCAACTCTGCGGGCAATAATGGCAGGGCTGCTTATCCTGAGGACAAGGTTGGTGCACCGGCGGATGCGCGTTGGGTGATCACGGTTGGCGGTGTTATTCCTGATAGCTCCAAATGGTCGGGTGCTTCGATTGGTCCGACATTTGACGGACGGATAAAACCCGATGTTGCGGCTCAGAGTGCGGGTGTTTACGTGGCGAGCACGAGGGATGAGCAAAACTATCTGTCGAGCAACGGGACCTCGTTTTCCTGCCCGACAGTATCGGGGATAATTGCCCTTATCCTCGAAGCTAATCGCGATCTCACTCCATTTCAGATAATAGACATACTGCATGAAACATCGCATATGTCAGAACGCCCTGATACCTTGTTAGGCTACGGAATTCCGGACGCGCTGGCGGCTATCAGGCTGGCGGAGTCAATGATCGTCAGGCGAGAGATCGACCCACCAGCGGAGTTTGCAATGTCGGCTTATCCGAACCCGTTCAACGGACGATTGTACATCAATTTCGCGAGGGATGTGGGGGCTCAGACTATCAGTGTATTTGATATGAATGGGAGGGTGGTCAGGAGCTTCAAGAATTTTGGGGTAGAGTTATCAATTGATTTTGGTGGACTGTCTGCAGGGAGTTATTTTCTTCGTGTGGATGGTGCGTTTGGCGTTAATTCGATTCGGATTGTTTACTTGCCTTGATATAATATTACAATGTAGCCCCGACCTTTATGGTCGGGGAGAATAACGAGAGACTCCCCTGACCGTGAAGGTCAGGGCTACGGATATTTCATCATCGTAATTTTCCGGCTGAATGACCCTTGATCGGTCACTACCTTAAGAAAATAATTTCCAGATGAATATTGACTCGCATCCATTGAGATTGAGTGAGAGCCTGTTGTGAATCGCTGATTTGCAATTGTGGCTATAAATCTACCAGATTGGTCATAAGCCAACACCTTAACATGGGAAGGACTAATTAATTCATATGGAATCACTGTCCGAGCGTTAAACGGATTGGGATAGGCAGCATGTAGTACGAATCCGGTAATTTGATTGGGTGGAGGTTGTAATGGTGCGGAAAGCTCGCCGAGATCGTATAATGTAAACCTGTTTTCAGATAGGGTCACCATTTCCAGTTCTTCGTCATCGTCGTACTGACCGATGTCAAAGGCACCGATTACAAAATTATCATACTCATCTATAATGCGTTGCTCTTCTACATTAATCGTAATCAGTTCACCGCTTTCTCGAATGCACACAAGATAGACGGTACCATCTTCAGGGTTTACAACTGTTTTCATGGATATTACAATATCCTCTCCGAGAGATAATCTTTCGCCAATTGTAGTTAAATTATCTATAGATAAGAATTCTATGTAACTATCCTTCGCATAGTCATAATCCATATTAAAGTAGGATACAGCCAGAATAGAATTACCATCCTCTAAGTTGAGTAGTTCAATGTCCAGAAACGAAATATACCTATCAAAATGTCCACCGCGATGATCACCACCCTCCATTCTTGCCAAATTTCGGTTGAATAGTAATTCCATTTGTGGATTAAATACTTTTATGTCCAAACTGAAATTATACCACCAAAATCGAAATCCCCCACCTTGATCCAACCCCATATTGCGAGTGTATGTAGCTAAAATTAAATCGGATGACTGATCAAGATCGAACATAATATTATCAACTGCAATTACGGTTGATTCGTCCCATTCATTGTCATTTCGGTCATGCCTACTATAAGATTGTTTTCCAATGTATAATCTTTTTAAGCTATCAGGTAATTGATGTTCAAAGTTGTCAATTAGTGTGATATAACGTCCATCCACAACGTGCCCCGATCTCGAAACACGTCTAACAAAAGTGTTTCTAACCGTCAATTCTTCATAATCCTCCCCACTAAGAGAAACAACCCTCCCTGTATCAGCAAATGTCCCAACAATAATCTCAGGACCATCACCAACCCCAAAATCAATTCGATTCATGGCTGTTATTAGCCCGGGAAGTTCCTGACTTGCCCAGATTTCTTCACCCTCAGATATAATGCTGACGGTATTAGATCCCAGATTGCTGATCAGGAAATGGCTGATTCCTTCGTCGTCTTGCCAAATAGGTCCAAGTAAAGAAGCAGAGTCCAGCTCGACATGCCATAGTTCTTCGGCGGGAAATTGCGCGTAGTTTGTGCCGAATAGGGTAATAATCATTGGTAAAACAAGAAGAGAATTTCTGAACATCTTTGATCCTTTTGTTGCGAATAGTGCTGACTTGGAGGGTAATATACTACACATTAATTTAAAAGTCAATCGAGGGAAAAAGCCCAAAACGAGCAAAGGGACGACAAACGCCGTCCCTTTGCAATGAGTTCGAATGGTCAGTACTAAACCAGCGGTCTAATACATGCCACCCATGCCACCCATGCCACCAGGAGGCATTGGAGGCATTGGCTCATCGGTTGCCTTATCATAAATTACAACATCTGTCATCAGCAATAAGCCAGAGACGGATGCAGCATTTTCAAGGGCGCAACGTGTAACCTTAGTTGGGTCAATTACGCCGGCAGCGATTAAGTCTTCGTAAACTTCGGTGCGGGCATTAAAGCCGAATGCACCTTCGCCAGCACGAACTTTTTCAGCGACTACGCCGCCGTCTTGTCCAGCGTTTTCAGCGATCTGACGAATGGGCTCTTCAATTGCGCGACGCACAATCTTGGCACCAAGTGCTAAATCACCTTCTAAGTCCATGTTGTCCAGGGAAGTTTGAGCACGCAGCATAGCTACGCCGCCACCAGGAATAATACCTTCTTCAACGGCAGCGCGAGTAGCGTGAAGTGCATCTTCAACGCGTGCTTTGGTCTCTTTCATCTCTACTTCGGTTGCTGCACCAATGTTTAACACGGCAACACCACCAGCAAGCTTGGCAAGACGTTCTTGAAGCTTTTCGCTATCATAATCGGAAGTTGTGTTCTCGATTTGCTTGCGAATTTGATCACAACGACTACGAATGTCATCGGTGCTACCAGCACCTTCTACGATTGTAGTGTTGTCTTTGTCAATTGTAACGCGCTTGGCACTACCCAAATCAGCAACAACTGCGTTTTCAAGCTTGAAGCCAACTTCTTCGCTGATAACACGACCACCGGTCAATACTGCCAAGTCTTCTAACATTGCTTTGCGACGGTCGCCGAAGCCTGGAGCCTTTACGGCAGCAATCTTAAGTGTGCCACGCAATTTGTTTACAACGAGTGTAGCAAGAGCTTCGCCTTCAATATCTTCAGCAATAATCAACAGGCCTTTACCCATCTGGGCAACTTTTTCCAATATAGGAAGTAAGTCTTTCATGACAGAAATTTTCTTGTCATAAATGAGGATCATTGGATCTTCAAGCTCGGCTTCCATAGTGTCAGGATTAGACACAAAGTAAGGTGAAAGATAGCCACGATCAAACTGCATTCCCTCTACCAATTCAACGGTAGTATCGGTTCCTTTGGCTTCTTCGACTGTGATAACGCCGTCTTTGCCAACTTTTTCCATTGCTTCAGCAATCAATTTGCCAATTTTGTCGTCATTGTTAGCACTGATTGCACCAATTTGTGCGATATCTTCCCAATTGGCACCAACTGGTTTTGACATAGAATGTAATTCGCCTACCACTACCTTTACAGCAGCTTGAATACCACGCTTGAGGTCAAGGGGATTTGCACCGGCTACAACGTTACGTAAGCCTTCTGCGAGGATGGCTTGGGCTAAAACTGTGGCGGTGGTTGTTCCATCACCGGCTATATCGGAAGTTTTAGAGGCAACTTCACGCACCATTTGTGCGCCCATGTTTTCCATTGGATCTTCAAGCTCAACTTCTTTAGCAACCGTCACACCGTCTTTGGTGGAAGTTGGTGAGCCGAATTTCTTGTCGATGAGCACATTACGACCCTTGGGGCCGAGCGTTGCTTTCACAGCGTTAGTAAGCTTGTCAACGCCTCGTTTGAGAGCCTGACGTGCTTCTAAATCGAAGAAAATTTCTTTAGACATATTATAATTCCTTTATTATTTAAGTACTTTAAATATCAGTTGTGTAACAATATTAGTCTGTTACGACAGCATGAATATCATTTCGTGAAACGATCAAGTACTCTTCATCTTCTAATTTGATTTCGGTACCACCGTATTTTGCATAAACTACTTTGTCACCGACTTTAATTAATTCGCTAAGTGCCTTGCGGGTCTCATTTGAGTTTACCACGTCATCACCAATTGCGATTACTTCGCCAATTTGAGGGCGTTCTTTGCTGGCTGTATCAGGAATATAGATACTTCCAACCATGCGCTCGCCATCATCTTCTACAGGTTTTATCAAAACCCTTTCATCAACAGGTCGAATATTCATTCTTTTCCCTTATTGTAGTTATTATTTGTAGATTAATTTTAATTTGTTAGCACTCATATACGAAGAGTGCTAACAGGCACAAATATAGCCTCAGAACTTACATATGTCAAGAGGTTTTATAATTCTAAAATACTTTTTCAAAAAGATATAGAATTACTCATATAAAGCTCGATTCACCGCTTGACGAGATGTAGTAATATCCAGTTTTTTGTGAAAAGTGTCAATACCGATGGAAACAATACGTACTCAAAGCAGAATCAATATTCGGCTTGCTTTCAGAACCATCCTGTATTATACTTATCGTTATGAATAACAGATTTACAGGCTATCTTGCCCTTTTTTTTATCTTGGCATTAGCTCCATTGGTTGTCGCCGGACCAATTTCTAGTAGCCACCCACCTGTCAACTCAATTTCAGTCGGTATGGGAATGACAGGTGTGGCTATGTATGACAACCCATCAACCATATTCTGGAATGCCAGCGGGCTTAACCGCATGGAGCAACTCGGATTAGATTTTACCGTCGCTGCACCCACGCTCGAAAGCCCTGGAAGCTGGTCATTTTTACTGGCAAACGCTTCTGATGACCAGAACACTAGATTCGGTTTAGGAATGGTCAGGCATCATGCTAAGAATGATGAGATTTCCTTCAAATCTTTTGCCACAATACTGCCTTTTTCACACGGATTTAAGGCTGGAAATATTCCGTTTGGGTTCTCTCTTAAATTGATATCGGAGAGTATTAATGAGGATTCATGGAAATACGGAATGAGCGTGGATATGGGTGCTATGTGGATATTTCCAACTGGTTTTAAATTTGGCATAAGCACCCAAAATGTGGGTGGTAGTGACCTGCAAGCCTTTGAAACTCAATCATGGTTTGGTGCATATTGGGACAACAATATTTCACCTATTTCATTTTCAAGTCAGTTTAGAGCAGAGAGACCCCTCGATTCGGATTATATTAATCAGAACTTCCGCTTAGGCGTAAACTATCAGCTTCCTGATCAGCCTTTTGGCAGAGATAGACAGGTTGGGGCAATAGAAATCCGCAGCGGTTTGATGAAAATAGATTCAAAGATGTGGTACACATTCGGATTTGATATGGTGCAAACCGGAAGCAATACTCATATTGGATATGCAGTTGTAGTCGAAGCAAAAACTTGGTCAGGACGCAACCATTACATTACGTATGGCTATAGATATACCGCAGAAAAACACAGAAAATCACATGGTGGGACACCTTTTTCCTAAAGGCGGAAGGTACATATGAGTAAGTTACATTAAATTTTAGATTGTTATTAAACACATAATAAAGAAAAAGATATGAATATACCAAAAAAAAGTATCAATATTGGTGGAGAAATTTTCGAAGTGCCAGATTTATCACGTCTGTTTGGTAAAGGCATATGGGGAGTAGTGATCGTCGTCTCACTCCTCTGGGCGTTGAGTGGATTCTACATTGTCGATGCCGCAGAACAAGGAGTTGTCAGGCGTTTAGGTTCCTTCAGCCACATTTCAGAACCCGGAATTCATTGGCACATCCCATTTCCATTCGAAGTGGTCGATAAGCCTAAAGTTAAGCAAGTTAAACGTGCGGAAATCGGATTTCGCACCGTTGATCCCGGTCCTCCAGCAAGATATGCGGATCGTAAAAACGAGTCGTTAATGCTGACCGGAAACCTCAATATTGTGGATGCGGATATGATCGTACAATATCGTATCCTCGACCCGGTCAAATACCTCTTTAATGTCCGCGACCTCGATAACACCGTCCGTCTTGCCGCAGAAGCTGCTCTTCGGCAGGTCATTGGACAGCGTGAGATCGATGAAGCTCTTACCACAGGAAAAGGATTGATTCAAGCGGATGCCAAAGATCAGCTTCAGGCAATTCTTGACACATATAAATCTGGTATAACTGTCATTCAGGTTCAGCTTCAGGATGTGCATCCACCAGACGCGGTAATAGATGCGTTCAAGGATGTCGCATCTGCAAAAGAGGATCAACACAAAATGGTAAATCAAGCTCAAGGCTATCAAAATGACGTTATCCCGCGTACACGTGGCGAGGCTGCAAAAATGGTCAAGGAAGCTGAAGCGTGGGCTTTCGCGAGAACGACCAAAGCAGACGGTAATGCCCATAAATTTATTAATATTCTCAGGCAATATAATAAAGCTAAGAATGTGACTCGAAAAAGATTATTCCTTGAGACGATGGAAGAAATTCTTCCCGGCGTTCAAAAGTACATTATTCAATCTGACAAAAATGGAAATCTTATGAACATAATGGGTGCTCCCGGTGCTCTTTCAAGTGGAGGAGGAAGATAATGAGCAATAATTCAAAATTAATCCTCATATTTGCAATAATTTTTATTGCCATAAGGTTAATGTTTTACACTGTTGACGAGAAGGGTCAGGCAGTAATTCTTCAATTTGGTAAGCCAGTAAAGACCGTAAAAGAATCCGGCTTACATTTCAAGCTTCCTTGGCCGGTTCAAACAGTGACCTTTTTTGAAAAACGAGTTCTCGGTTACGACTCTTCTGAGCGAGAAATCCTGACTAAAGATAAGAAAAACTTAGTTGTTGACAATTATGCAAAGTGGCGAATAGATGATCCATTGGTCTTTATGGTTACAGTTCGTAATGAAAGTGGTGCCCAAGCACGTCTCGATGACATCATTTATTCTAAATTGCGTGAAGCACTTGGTTTACATGATTTGGAAGAAATCGTGAGTACCCGAAGGGAAGAACTGTTGAAACAGGTAACATTGTCCTGTGATTCCACCGCCAAAGATTATGGGATTGAGATCCTCGATGTTCGGATAAAGCGTGCTGATCTTCCTGAGCAAAATAAAAGATCGGTTTACGAAAGAATGCGAGCCGAGAGAATGCGCATCGCCAATCAATATCGCAGTGAGGGAGAGGAGAAAGCCCTAATAATCAGGGCGGTAACTGACAGCTTGAAGGTGACGATCATGGCAGAAGCATACCGAAAGTCTGAAATTGCTCGTGGTGAGGCAGAAGCCAAGGCGATTCAGATTTATGCCGATGCGTTTAATCGTGACCCAGAGTTTTACGAATTCACAAGGACGCTTGAATCGTATAAGAGTATTATTGATGAAAAAACCGTGCTTGTCTTACCGGCTGATACTGATCTGTTTAAGTATCTGAAGTAGTAAACAATAGATCGTATCAATATGTATTACCTTCTAATTAGTTAATGCACCTCGAGACATTAAAAATCAATGAATTTGGTTGCCTCAGGACTACGGTAACGTTTGTGCCAGAATCTTTGAATCTGGCAATTGCCGATAATGAGGCGGGTAAGTCAACTTTAATCGCTGCCATTCTCGCAGCACTTTACGGTATTGTTGAGGATGAGCGGGTCACCCGCGATAAGCGTCCACGCCGTAAAAACGTGCTTCCTTGGGATAATCCTGAGGAGTTTGGACTGACGCTTGAGTTTACTCTCAACGATATTCGCTGGAGCATCGAGCGCGATTTCAACACCGGTGTTGTACACCTTATCGACCGCGATACCGGCAAAGATCATGTCTCTGATTATCATAAGGGCAAGGGGATTTATCACATCGGTGAGGAGCTAATCGGGCTTACCTGCACTGATTTTCTAAAGAGCTTCTATATGCGTCAGGATGAGATACTCGAAATTCGCGATGCGGGTGGTCTGACTCCACATGTTCAGCGGATTGCATCGGCGCGCGATGGAGGCTCTACCTCGGAAAATGCCATCGAAAGCTTACGCAATGCCCTCAGGCGGTATCCCTATCCCGGAAGTAAAAACGGCATTACTGTAGATACAGTTCTGAGCAGAAATAAAAAAGAGAAAGAAAATTTAGAGAGCGAACTTGATGGACTGGAACGTTCGCGTGCGAAAATACAGCCATCTGCTTCACGGTTAGCCAGTATAGAAAGTGATATCAACAGGCTTATCCATGATGGTGATGAAGCGGAGCGTCTGAGCGATCAAGCAGAAATAAACGAACTTTCGGAATTATGTGACCGTCAGGAAAGGTTGAAGCTCGAGCTATCTGAGCTTGAAGCCGTAGCGGAGGAGCTAAATGAATTTGGTGACTTCCCGGCAGGCAAGGGCGAGCAGTTGATTAAGCTTGCGGTAAAGATTGAAAATTTAACTGCCTCCATTGAAAAAGTGCAGGCAAAGTTGAATGATGAAGTTATCCCTGATAAATCCCGGATTGATGTTGAACTAAAGGATCTGAAAGGATTAAGAGATATGTCTACTGTAGATCTACGGAATTTTGAGGATGCTGTTTCAAAACATACCGACCGCTATGAGCGACGTACATCAGCTGAAAAAGATGTTGAAAAAATCAATAAGGAGATCGAAGAGTCTGGGATTGATCGTAATAATTTGCGTCGCCTGCAATCGATATTTGATAGCTTAGACCCCAAGAATAAAATATTCATTGATGAGTTCCGGGCAACATATGCCGAAGAGGAGATGGTCTATCGCGAGTCTAAGGCTCAGCGTGAATGGATCGAGCGCGACCGAGCACAGATCATGGAGCGAAAAAACCGAATCTCCGGCAACGCTCGAATGTTTTTTATCATCGCAGCGGTGCTCGCTCTGTCCGGTGGAATCTTGATTCTACTGACACAGGGCGAATGGCTTGGGCAAATTCTGGCAGGTATCGGAGCAGTGCTCGGAGCGATTGGCGCATTTACTTTTAGCTCAGTTGGTGGTGCAGACTCAAGTCGGTTATCTCAGGTTGATGAGGATCTCGAGGCGGCGATCATCACTGAGGATGAGTCGAGCAATCGGATGGAAAACATTGGAAAAGAGCTGACTGATATTGCCGAGAGGCTTGAGTTTACGGATGGAAATCAGCTTCTTGCAGATTATTTGGCTTTTGACCGAATGCAGCACATTGCCGAGCCCCTGATGCAAGCCGAAAATCTACTCGACAAATCAAAAGCAGAAACTGATGATGCCTTAAAAACGCTGCAACCATTTTTTAAGAAAGCCGGTGAAAACGTTACCGGAAGCGAGACTGCCAATCATGTATCGGAATCGATTCTGAACAAGTATCGCGATGTTGTGCGCCTTGGTGAAGAGATGAATAACCTTAACTCCAAAGATGAAGAGTATCGGACGGAGTTGGATAGGCTGGGTAAAAATTATGAATCAAACCTTGACCTTTGCGGTGAAATCCTGCAGCTTGGAAACGTTGAAGTAACCGATCCGCTCGATGATGCAATTGACGAATTTCATACTGCTGGCGAGAGCCATCACAAATATCGATCCGTAGTGGATAAACAGTTACCACGCGTTAAGGAAGACTTGTTAGACGAGATAGACATCAAAGCAAAGCAAGATCGCTTAACAATTTTGCGGGATAAGTTAGCGGGGCTAATCACAGATGATCCGGTGGATCACTCAAAGGAATATTACCGAGATACAGCAGACAAGCTCAATCGCGAGCGTGATGACTTGATGACAGAGAGGCAGGAAATTTCTCGCACAATCGGCACAGCCTTTGACAACTATCAACAACACCAACCCATCATTGCTGCACGAATTGATGAAATTTCGCAGAATATAGCATCTGCCGAGACGTTTAGGTCTGAAATCGAGAAGAGTCTTAGCATCATGAGCGAAATATCTCAGGATGTGTATAAATCCTGGGCATCAGCTCTCAGTGAGGAGGCAGCTCCGATTTTGAAGAAGCTGAACCCTCGTTACGATGAGCTTCTGTTTAATGAAGATTTGACGTTTTCTGTTCTTGACACTGTTAATAATCGGGTAATTAATTCAGATGAAGTTGATAATGTACTGTCAACCGGTGCTCGTGAGGAAGTTTTTCTTGCAGCAAGGTTAGGGATTTCGTCCTACCTCGCTCGGGGTTCAAAGGGTGCTATTCCTATAGTGTTGGATGAACCACTCGCAGCTGCAGATGATGATAAGTTTCAATCTGGAATGGAGTTTTTTATGAAAGAATTATCTAAAAAGCACCAAATACTAATAATGTCCTGTCACGAAGAGCGACATAATTGGCTGGCGAAAAACTTGCCTGATGCGTGGAAGAAGCGTGTACATCTTATAGAATTGAATTCGGCATGATATTGAGTATTTGCATCAATTTAATATCAATTGGTGGCATTGATGGAATCGCTTAAGTTTCTACATCTTTCCGACGTGCATCTCGACCGACCGATGTGGGGCGGCAAGCTGAAGTTTTCACCAGAAAAGTCACAGCAGCGTTTGCGCGATGTCAGAGATACGTTTACCCGCGCTCTCGAACTCGCTGTAAGTGAGAAGGTTGAATTAATCATAATCGCGGGTGACCTTTGGGAAGAAGACAATTTGTCACCTGACACGATCCCGTTTGTGATGGACAGCCTTAAGAACTGCGAGCTACCGGTGGTAATATCACCGGGTAATCACGATTATTATTCTCCATCAAGCCAATATTCCAGTGACATTAGTGCGGCGAGATTTGGGAAACGGTGGTCAGATAACGTGCATATTTTCAAAGACTACGATTTTGAACATATTACCATACCCGAGTTGGATGGACTGTGCATCACGGGTTTAGCCTACCGGTCAAATCAATCGGTCTCGATTCGACGCTTCGGCGAAGTAATTAGCGTCCCCGATGTCGATCTCCATCTGGCAGTCGTCCACGGATCACGCGATTCACACTTGCCGCGTGGCAAAATGATGACCTTGCCATTTAGCGATCTGGAGCTACTCGATCAACATTTTGATTATACAGCACTCGGTCATTATCATCACCTCGCTACCATACAGGACGATAATAAAATAGTCAGGGCTGCCTATCCCGGCTCATTGTGTGCACTGTCAGTTTCAGAAAAGGGTCATCATGGCGTCCTGATCGGTGAGTTGACATCTGGTGGGGTCAAGCCGGATAAATTGCAATTCCATGAAATGGACTTAAGGCGAATAATAAGATTTAACCTCGACATTAGTGGGCTTGGACATACTCAGGCGGTAGAAAAAAAGATCATTGAAAGTTTGACTGTAGCAGAGGCCCGACCACAGGATATTGTCAATGTGAACCTTAAAGGCACATACACTACAGGGAGCAGGATACCTTTAAGTGAGCAACTCGGTGACGGTCTGTGTTTTCATTTACAGGTGAACACGTCCAATGTAAGACCGGAGTGGTCGCTTGACGATGATCCCTCGCTTAATCCAAACACTACTGAGGCAATTTACCGTAACAAATTGCGGGAGCTGATTGAAGAAGCTATCGCAAATGACGATCAAGATGGACTTACCATGTTGCAAAACGTTTTATACTACGGCTTAGATGCACTGAATGGGCAGGAAATTCACCCGCGACGGTCGGAGTGACGAGGGGGAAAGGCTGGCTGGCATGTTACCCAATTGTGGAGAGCAAGTAGCCCGTGTCACCTGTGCAATTTGTGAATTAACAAAATATGAGCAGAAAACCGACGAGATTACGTTATTACTATATGCTCATCCTGATATTGCTGACTTTAACAAGTAATCCTCTTTATCCCGAAATATTATGCGGCATCGCACTTCCCCAAAATTATCACTCTATGAAATTTTATAAGGGTCTGGACGTGAATAGTTGGCGCGGTAAATTTATCATCGACCAGCTTATTAACGAAAAGTCGTTGTTTAAGCTAAATCAAGAGCTGAATCTCGTGCTCCACCATACACCCGGTTATCTGCTTCAATGGAAAGTGGATGAAGCCTTAGATTTCAGCTTTACTCGCGCTCTTCGACCGGAGTATTCAGCAATCATTGAGGGCAGTTGGGATAGATTCATTGACCAAGATGCAATTCCGTACAATCAGATTTTTCGTCCGAATATTTATTTTCCTGATATTGATCTGACCAATAATGGATACTCATATTTTGAAAACCAGAGTGACTTCAGCAAATATTACTTTGGCATAGGTGGAGTTGTATCACTGCCAAAGATAATTCAAGCAGAAGGGTCGGTGGGACCTATCTATGAAGACCGCCGAACCACCACCCGCAATGGTGTGCGGATGAGATTGAAGCTCGATAAATTACCGAGCATAAAGGGTTTGAGCGCTGATGGTTGGATGAACCGTCTGAACATTGGAAATGACTACGGGTGGAAAGTTGGTTATGCTGGTGGAAAGCAGTTGACAGAGGGTGCATTCAATCAGACAGCAATTTACTATAATGAGAGCAAACAATATGAAAATTTGTACGGAACCAACTCATTTGGACAGAGGCGGGACGAGCAAATTCAGATCTCGAATGAGTTCACCTCCAAAGCATCCGAGTCATTTAAGATTGTCTGGCAAAGTGAGCTGCACCGCCATCGAAGTACTCACATAAGAGATGAGTCTGAAAGAAGCGATCTTGATTTTGGTTGGACAAATAATTTTAAATTTGGGCTATCTGGCGAGAAATGGCATGGAGTATCCTATGGTGGGATAGATCTTCAAGAACAACAGTACGCCGGAGGGCTATCACAGGGAAGGCGGAAAAGAGTTGGAGTGGGTGTGGTCTATTTCCCATCCGTATTGGACAGCATTTCCCTCCGATCACTGGTTATAAAGTATAGCTATAACACGCCTGACGAATCCGATTTCAATGACCGCGATGAATTACGCTACCAAATTATCTTTGCCAGTGGCTTGAAACTCACACCAGAATTGGGTGTTATTTTCAAACTTGAAACAGATCTCAGGCATCTGGTCTATGTATTTAGAGCGCGCAGCGGTGAAAATCGTTGGCATCGTGTTTTTCGACTCACTGTTGACATCCCCTGGAACAGCCAGGACTTTAGTAATAGTGCCCATTACGCGTTGACATCTAATTACACAGATTATGATTATTTACCGGCAGCAGACAATCTTAGCCGCGTTTATCGAGCATTCACGCTAAGCGACACAATAAGCTTCAACTTGAGTAAGCGAAATTCTCTGGAAGCAATCTTTACTGCCCTAATTGACGATCACGGTGGACTGCAATGGAGCCGTTGGGTGCAGAATCTGTCTGAGGAAGGTGAGGGATATACTACTACTGTTGTAGGAACTTGGAATAGCGATAACAACTTATTTAAATATGGTTGGAGTTGGCATACACGGAAAACCACACGGTTTCTCGCAAATGACATCACGACTTCGGGTGAATCTACCTACTCGCAAGGACCCATTTTAATTTACAGGTCAAACTGGGGTGGCAAATTTCAGAGTGATCTTACCGTTCGATGGGCGTATGTAATTGATCGCCAAAGAGGGAATTATCGATTGCCCGATGTGCAGTATCAGTTGATTTGGGAATTGTGATAATAGTGCTGAGCAAATTTAACTATAATATATTATCTTATATACTTACTGAGGGACATATATCCGTAAAACATGCAATTTTGTGGTGCGGTTTACTGGTAACTACGGCTATTGCTGAAGGGGCTAAACCCTACAAAAATTTGATTGTATATGCAATAGAAATCACTGGCAATCGGGTAACAACTGACGATTTAATACTGCGGGAAATGAGCTTAAAGATCGGCGTTACCATCACCCCAGAATTATTAGAAAAAGACAGGTTGCGTCTATCTTCATTAGGAATATTTAACCGAGTTGAAATCCGTATCGGCGAAGACCTTGGCAGAGCTGTTGTCATAGTGGAGGTGTCGGAACCATTTTACATATACCTTTTTCCAATTGCGCGATACGATATTGGTCGCCCAGAAAAGGCTATATGGGGAGTAGGAGGCTATCATAAAAATTTCCGAGGGCGTGCAGCGAGATTGAGCATATCAGGATGGACGGGGTTTAACAAAGGCATGTTTGTCTCTCACAGCGATCCGTGGTATTCATTTGGCGGGGGATTTAGTCTGTCCTGGCTCGCCTACTTCGCTGATACAGAGCTTCGTGCACCTTCCGGTATAAAATATCGCCGAAAACGATATCGATATGGAGTAAATGCCAGACGCAGGGTGTTTGACATCAGCTATATCGGAATCGGTCTTAATTGGGAAGAGCAGTCATCGGAGGCAGAATTTTATACCTTATCCAAGTCCTCACGCGATAGGCTTATCATTTCTACCATGAGTTATGAGACTAATAAAAGAGACTACATTTATTATCCAACAGCAGGATATCTGATAAGATTTACTCTCGAAGGAAGTCGGATGATAGACCTGAAGCATGCATTTTACCGTGAAAGCGTTGATCTGCGTAAATACATAAAGCTTGGGCGATTCATAATAGCCAGCAGAATATGGGGAGAGTCTTCACAGCACGAGCTACCTTATTACAGACTCATAGGACTATCACGTTCAAACATCCGCGCTGATGGCGACTTTGGAATGGGTGGGTGGATGGCTATTGCTTCAAATTTGGAGTTGCGAATGAATCTGATATCAAAAAGATACTTTAGTCTTGATAATGTACCTTTTGCAGGACCATATATGCACAATATGCAATTCAGCACTGAGGGTGTAATGTTTATCGATGCAGGTCTAAGTCGTTTTAATAGAGAAAACAAAGACAATGACTTACGCTTCTGGGCGTGGGGTTGTGGACTACAATTTCAACTGCCATATGTAGAAACTGTGCATTTATTAACAGCATGGCGACCTGAGAACAAACTTGCTGATCCGTCCTACATAGCTAAGGTTGGAGTAACCTTCTAACAAATTATGTCTCGACAACCATTTATTTACGTACTCGATAATCCAGCAAACAAATCGATGGTAATAGCTGGAACCGAAGCCAAACACCTGATAAAAACAATACGCATAAGGACTGGATTCAGATTTGTTATATTTGATGGCATCGGGCATCAAAGCTTGGTGGAAGCTGTCTCCATTGTAAGTGGCGAAATTACTATTCGCCTGGTAGAAAAATTACCAGATGATCCCATCCATCTTCCTGTAATCAATGTAGCAGTGGCAATTGTAAAGGGTTCGCGCATGGATTACGCGGTGGAGAAAGCTGCTGAAACTGGTGCGAATAGATTTTTTCCGCTCTTATCTGATCGCAGTATTATCTCCCCTCGTGAGCGCAAGGTCGAGCGATGGCGAGAGATCGCCAAATCGGCAGCCAAACAGTCACGCCGAGCTCATTTAATGGAAGTGACAGATCCAATGAGTCTGACCGAAGCTTTGACTGAAGCGAAAAGCTCGGCAATAGCACTGCATCTTTCCGACAATAGCCTAAAATTTGCCGAGGTGGTACTCAATCATAAGGATTTATCCAAAATTACACTATTTATAGGTGCTGAAGGTGGGTTTTCACAAGCTGAGATAGAGCTTTTCCAGAGCCACAACACACCATTTGCAACGTTGGGGCAGCACACACTTCGCACCGAAACAGCGGTTGCTGTCAGCGTTGTCCTTGCCAAAATTTTGCTTTAGCCCCGAATGAAAATTATTATTAGTTCCTTAATTGGTTTATTTCAGCTATGCCGTCCGATCAATGTCATCGTTACTGCAGTGGTCGTGGTCGTGGGTGGGGTGATTGCCGCAAAGCAGGCGAGCGTAACTCTACCATCTGTAATTTATTTAGCAGGATTATCTGCCGCTCTAATCGCCGCAGCGGGCAACGTCATAAATGATGTTTATGACCTCAAAATAGACAGGATAAACCGTCCGAAACGTCCGCTCCCATCGGGTAAAACAGGAGTGATTCCTGCTGTAATATGGAGCATCATGTTGTCTTTGACGGGTATCTTGTTGGGATTAATTCTCTCATCATCGCTCGGAATAATTGCGATTATTGTTTCGCTTTTGCTCTGGGGATATAGTTTTAAGCTTAAGAGATTACCCTTAATTGGAAATATTGTAGTTTCAATTTCGGGAGGTTTGGCGTTTATTTATGGAGCAGTGGCAGTTTCTGAAATCAAATATGGAATTTTCCCAGCGAGCTTTGCACTACTGATTCACCTAAGTCGCGAGATCATCAAAGATGCCGAAGATATGCCCGGTGACAGAGCCGTCGATGCGAGAACACTTCCGTTAGTTGTCGGTAAAAAAATATCTTTGCAGGTTGCTGTCATTCCATTGTTAATTTTGATTGGATTGACAATTGTTCCATATCAGTTAAATATTTTCGGGTTAAATTATCTATTGCTCGTGGTTGCAATTGTTGATTTACCATTATTAATACTAATGTTCTTCCTCATAGTTAAGTGGAATACTCTGCCCCTCATGGTGGCAAGTCAAGCTCTTAAGATACTAATGATTACAGGGTTGGTTGCGCTGTGGTTTGGCTGATAGAGCTTACGGATTTCACTGGGGTATGTCGGGTTTGCTTACAACAGAAGATATGATTATCCACCGTCCCGCCCCTTACCTTGAATAAATTTCCGACTCAGGGTAAAAAGCGCTCCAGGCAAACCAGTAACTTATGAAAGCTGTCACGCCTTCCAATTGTCTGCCATAGCGAGGTCCGTCTATCGCTTTGCCAAATATACCAATGCTCAGAATAAATTTCGCATGTTGAATTAATTTAAAGCTGTTTTGTTGTTTGAAAATTGTTTATTTTGTATGCATGCAGAAAATAAATCCCAATCCCGAAAATGGCAGCCTTGCTGACATTGAAGAAGGCATCCGCTGTTCGCCCTGTGATATTTTGGACTATGGTTTACAGTTTTAATTAGTTTTCAGCTTCAATCTTAGCATTTCATAAGGTGTTTTCCCATCATGTGCCGTATGTGGTCTG
>Ga0209402_10000266_pt1 | contig 65508 bp, 46 predicted proteins | sample ArcticOcean_MG_C_3_FD_187437 | JGI IMG/M metagenome (GOLD analysis project Ga0209402, IMG submission 187437) | Marine microbial communities from western Arctic Ocean - ArcticOcean_MG_CB8_126 (SPAdes) (version 2) | ecosystem: Environmental > Aquatic > Marine > Oceanic | place: Arctic Ocean... | reverse complement strand
TGGACCAAATGGTGCAGGAAAAACGAGTATTCTACGTGTAATCATGGGTGAATTGAAATTAGATTCTGGGCAACTTGACGTTCGGCCAGGGGTTCAAGTCGGTTATTTCCATCAGGATCATCGATCTCTAAATTTTGACAAGACTCCTATTGAACAAATCCAAGAATTAAAACCAAGAATGGATTATAAGGACATTAGAGCAATGCTCGGTCAATTTCAATTTACAAGTGATATGGTTAATACTAAACTCCAAAAACTAAGTGGAGGAGAGAGGGCAAGAATTGCGATGCTTAAGTTATTGCTTGAGGATAATAATATGCTTCTTCTTGACGAACCCACAAATCATCTTGATACTGATGCTAAAGAAGCACTTGAATATGCCTTGGAAGAATACGATGGAGGCATTATCACAGTAAGTCACGATAGGTGGTTTTTGGATAAAATTTGTGATACAATATGGGAAATTCCAGGTGACGGCAGTCTTTGGGTATGGCCGGGTAATTATTCTGAATATATACGCCGAAAAGGTCAAATTAAACAATAATTAATAACTCAAAGGATATTTCAATATTTACTTGATTTCCTTGTTTTCGGACCTGTCCGGTGCCTATACTATGTGTGCCACAGTATCTCCTTCACTATGGTTCGAGCGTCTGCCAACATGTCAAATAATATATCATCAAGAAAAATATCAATTGAAAATAAACAAAAATCCCGTCTATCTATTGCATTGATAATGCTAATGATTTTTTCAGTCGCAGCTCCTAGTATGTCCCAAACTCCTCAAGTTTTAGAAGATCCAGAAGTGAGATATAATACTGCTAATGGAACTCTTGATGATGCTTCTACTTCCACACTTCTTTCTAACCTCAACACCTCAAACCCAATAGAAGTAATAGGAGTTATGGACGATTCTCAGCAAGTACACCTAGTTTGGATAGAGAATGGTACAAATCCTCAGTTGTACTATGCATTAATTTCAACAAGTGGAATTGACACAGTCCTGATCGCAGGTACTCCAGTTGGGCAAAATTCGACAACTGCATTGTCTAGTCCTTCTTTAGTGATTGATTCTAATTATCGGACACATATAGTTTGGGCAATTACAGATACTGAGATATTATACACTCTTTTAGACTCATCTTTGGATGATCAAGACGGAAGTCCTGGTGATATAGCTTCAATGACTCTAGTATCTACATATACGATTGCTATAGAAGCATCTGGAGTTAGAAACGAACCAGATATTGCAATTGACTCCTTTGATGGAATTCATGTAGTTTGGGTAGATACATATGATTCCCAAAGCACTTTTTTCGGAGCATCTCTGATTTATTATGCAATGTTTGCATTCAATAGTTCAGGGACAAATTCACTTTCTACTTTAATCAATAATACAATTATCACTCCAGCAATTGGTTACAAAGGTAGCCCTGCGATATCGATAGGTACGAATAATACGGTAATTGTCGTTTGGGAAGATACGCGTGGAAGTTTAATTGAGTATGTTGGATTAATAGATTCTTCAGGTTCCATGACTACTGAATGGTTGGATATGTGTGCGGTATTTTATGGTGGTAATTTAAGCAGTGGAGAATATTTTCAAGGTGTTAAACCAATGCTCGAGTCCGCTAGTATAACCGTATTAGAGACACTATATGCAATAAGTGGACGAATGAGTTATGCAAGTAGCCAGAAAAATTGTGAAGATGCTTATGAAATAGGGGGATATGGTGACGGACCTAGGGCTACTCATTTAGGTCAAAATACGACTGATACATCCGGCGGAATCAGGGCTTTATCAGATGTCATGTATAATGGTTCAAGTTACAATATTCCTTCAGATGCGGGCTACAACAGTGAAATGTGGGGTCCGGGTTCAACATGGGCATGTCTTTCTTGGAGAGATAATTCAGGAAGTGTGCCTGGTAACCCGGCGACACCATATGACCATCAATGGAATCCCAACGCTACAAGATTAATTATTCCTATATCTGATGAAGGTCCATTTGGAGGAGATCCAGCGGCAAATTCTGACGATACTCAAAGTATTGTTGAAGCACATGATGCATGTGTCAAGGCAGGCATAATTCCAGTTACTGTTGCAGGAACATCAGCTTATGGTGTACAAACTGCAATGGGTGGTTCTGACACAGTTGTTCGTTCCCATATGATGGATCTCGCGCAATGCCCTGGATTAGTCATGGGAACTCAACAGAGGATTTGTGACGATACGAGTTGGGAAACAAAGGATGCAGGTGGAGAAATGTACCTATATCCATCTAATAATATGGCAAATTTCGAAGGTAATTTTGAGAGTGGTGCTCTAACAAACGGTTGGGCAGTTTCTGGTAGTTCAAACGACATGTGGTCAGTAGAGGCTGCGGATAATGGATCAATGTATTCAAGTCAGAATATGTGTAGCATCGGTTTCTTTTCTTTTTATTCTGTAAATTGCACTTTTTCTGTGCTCTCAAATAATACCCCTATAGATTTAACAGTCACAACTGATGGGTGGGCATCAGAATTCAGTATGGACGTAATTCTTCCGAATGGGACAATAGACTCTTTCAATTCTAGCCATGTCACCGACTATTATAATGGGGTATTAGTTAGTTACAATGATGTAGGAAATTATACTATTTATCTTAATGACACATACGGCGATGGCGGTAGCTCAGTATCCGCGGATTATTCTTATCTGTCTCAGCAGCACCCCTCATCTACTCCAATTTCCGGTACATACTCTGTACAATCCGGTTCAATCTCTGATAACCAACATACAAACTTAGAATTTGTAGGGATATTGGCGGATGGGTCTGTAAGTTTTTCCTACAATGTTTCTTCCGAAGGATATTATGATTTTTTGAGATTTTATATTGATGGAATTCAGTTAGCTGAATGGTCAGGTTCTCAAACTGGTAATTTTACTACACCTGTTAGTCTAGGTCAACATACATTGATGTGGAAATATGTCAAAGATGGAAGTGTAAGTTCTGGCCTTGATGCGGCTTGGATCGATGATGTAATAGTTCCAGTCGCAAATTATACGGATGAACTCAATGCCCTCGTCAACGAAATAGTTTCATTAACTACTGGCAGTGGCTCAACAGAGACCTTCCTGACTGTATTAAATCCCTATTCAATTCTCAATTCTCCAAGGAGCGGTTGGTCAAGAGGAATGCCTGCAATTAGTATAGATGATCAAACCGGAGAATATGTCGAAGATATCGGACCTGCTCTTGATTATATTTGGCAAGATGGATTAGGTTGGAGCACAATCGGCCACTTTGTTTTAGTTAACGATACACGGCTAACAAATGGTCATGGTTGGTCAGTAAACCCCGAAGTGAATGTTGGCGATGACGGCAATATACACGTAGTTTGGGTAGATGGCCGAGATTCTATGCCAGGTCGAGATGTGGCCTCACAATTACATTACATGCAACTTGATTTGAGTCGTGCAGGAGTTCTTAATGGAGAGGCAGATGGTTTGAATTTAAACCAAGTATCAGTTGTTACAAATTCCGCAGTTCCTGGTTCAGACATGACTTATGGGGCTAATCCTCGAGTAGATTTAGATAATGATGGTTCAATCCACATTACTTGGTTTGAGTCTATGGATGACACAATTAGTGATGAAGGAATAGTTGAATTACGATGGACAAGAATAAACGCTCCCCAATTGAATAGTGAAGGAGAACTTTCTACTGGACAAACTCTAACCGATGCTTATGGCGTAATAAACACAAGAATAATAGCCTCAAGCTCCGATAATTTAATGGGTATATTTGGCAATAATATCCAGTCAGCATCACAACCAATTGTGAATTTCGATTGGCCAAATCGTGATATTATCTGGACTACTGATGATTGTTTCGATCCAAATTCAGATGAAGAAAAATGGGATGTTTGTCTGTGGTCAGAAAATGTATGGGATGTTGAAATAAGCTCAACTCCAGATGAAATAATTCTCCTTCCTTCTCAATCATTCAATACCAACTATCAAGTAAATGCCATTCAATTGCCTGGTGAGTCTGATGTTGTTATTATCGACATTCTGGGTGCACCAAATAATTGGTTTATTGACGCTGGTTTCGCAGGGACGTATCAACATACGACTACGTTAATAGAAAACCAAATGAGTAGTTTTGACTTATTTATTCGAGCCCCAACATTGTCTCAGGTCAATGAGAATCAAGAGTTTTGGTTGACTTTATCTATCACTTCATCAACTAAAGATGAAGCATCAGTTACTAAATTAATCAAAATCAATCTTGTTAATGAAGGCGATTGGAATGATGATGATTCCGATGGTATTTCTGATGAACAAGATTTGTGCCAATTCGGCGAAACAGGATGGATTTCCTCTCCTCTCAACGATCATGATAGCGATGGATGCAAAGATTCTTCTGAGGATTTTGATGATGATAATGATGGTTATTTAGATTCAGATGATTTATGTCCAACGGGCCAAATCGGTACTATTCTAGACAATGATGAAGATGGTTGTGACGATATTATAGAAGATATTGATAATGATGGAGATGGAGTAGTCAATAGTCAAGACCTTTGTCCTAACGGAGCTCAATATTGGGGCGCTTTTGCTATTGATAATGATGGTGACGGTTGTCGCGATGCTGATGAAGATGACAATGATGATAATGACCCTTACTTAGATATAAATGATGATTGTAGTTCCGGACATTCTTGGTGGGATGACTTATATTTCGATCATGATGGTGATGGCTGCCATGATGTATTTGATGACGACGATGATGACAATGATGGCATCACTGATAGTGAAGATTCTTGCCCCCGAGGGCTCGTGCTTTGGATTTCAAGCCCTGCAACAGACCAGGATAGTGATGGTTGCTATGATTCTATAGAAGATGACGATGATGACAATGATGGTATTTTCGATATCTTTGATCAATGCCCAATGGGGGCCACGGGATGGACTTCTTCAACATTGAATGACTGGGACTTAGATGGTTGTAATGATGTATCAGAGGATCTTGATGACGATAATGATGGATTTTTAGATACTAAAGATAATTGTATTAGAAGCCTAATGAATGCGGATTCAAAAATAGATTTAGATAATGATGGTTGTTTAGACGATTATGAAGATCAAGATCTCGACAATGATGGTATAGACAATGAAGTAGATAATTGCCAAGACAACCCCTCTTTAGATTGGGTTTCCTCAATAGCTGAAGATACTGATAGTGATGGTTGCCATGATGAGAACGAAGATGTCGACGATGATAATGATGGAGTTTTAGATAGCTTTGATCAATGCCCAAATAGCATAGGAAGCGGATTAGATATAGACAACGATGGTTGTATTGATGATACCGAAGATTTTGATGACGATGGGGACGGCATATCTGATTCTAAAGACAATTGTCCAAATGGCTTGACTAATTGGATATCTTCTAAATCAACAGACTTAGATCGCGATGGTTGTATGGACTCTATTGAAGACGACAATATTGAGATGAGTATTTTCCAGTTACTTTCGTCTAATTCAGTAATGACAGCTGGAATATTCAGCATTACTATGGTATTACTCGCTGGTTTAGTTTTGTTACAAAGAAATAAACCTCGGATAGGAGAATTTACCGATCACACTGAAAAGATTCAACAATCTATGAAAAGAGATTTTTGGTCTGAAGAAAGAAATGATCAGAAATTAAATGACTTGACTAAAGTGGGTTATTCTCCAGAAGTTGCACTTGCTATTGTACAAAATGAAAACGTAGTAATAGATAATTCTAATGAAAATCAATCATGAATCATTTTCTTAACCTTGAGGGGTAACTCGAGTACGAGGCAACATACCATGCGGGCAGTTAGAGTTGAGTGCGCGGCATCCTCAATCAATCATGATTTCCGTATACAAAAGGCGCTAGAATATGTCAGTTGGGATTACCGTGGCAACCTTGGCATTATTAATGAAAAACTTAGATTAATGATTGAGTGTATTACTATTGATTCTCAATGTCCACCACCGGGATATAGCATAGGTGGAGTTTCAGTAGTAGAGGTGTTAGAGGAATGGTCATCTGATTATTTGACGCATCATTTGCTAGTTTTAGAGTTTGATTCGGAAATAATTCGAGATTATTTTACCGGTAATGATTTATGTATTCTTACCGGTACTAATTTAACATCATCCGGTCTTGTATTACAATTATCCGGCCGCCAATCTTCAATTGTTAATCTTCTGAATGCGATACAAAATCAGGTGCCTGTAGAAAGGATAACAAGAGTTCAAAATTCTGAGGGAATTTCTAGCATAGGACCAACTTTGCAACAACACAGAATTATTAAATTAGCGCATAGTGATGGTTGGTATAAAGTTCCTAAAAAGACATCAATAAGGGATATTGCAGCAAAATTAGGGTTATCAAAGTCCACCGTTGCTGAACAGCTTGTTAAAGCCGAAGGAGAAATTGTTAAAGATTTCCTTAAGAATTCAAAATGAATCCAACCTTGTTTGTTTCTGTCTTTTAACAAACCAAGATTTTTTCAGTTCATTTGGTGATGATACAATTATGGACAAATGCTCAACTGCCTCGTTTAGAGAATCAAAGATTTTTGGTTGCTGTTTCATTGCATCCCTAACTGTCTCCCTAATCAGCCACACCCCTACGGGTGCCCAATATCCTGGTCCTATATCTCTCCAAACAAGACATGCTGCCGACTTTCTAGATCTATTTAGTGATTCCATTACTCCAAGCTTTGCAGCGTAATACGCACCCGTAACATTACTGGCATAGTCTGTTCTTGGCTCATTATCTTCCCAGTCAGTCTTGAGTGATTGATTTGATTCAGACCATAATGAACCGTTAGTCCAATTTTCAATCATCTGATATGCCCAAATGCCTGGTGTTAAAATAATATAGAATGAATTATCCAAATATGTTGATTTGTACACCAGAGTCTTATCTATTGAACTATAATCTCTTATTTTCTCCCATAAATTCTTGCTTAACATGTCATCTGTAGCCGTGATACTCCATCTTGTAGGTACTAGCTTTCTATTCCCTTGTTTACCTAATAAACCAGTAGATAAAAGTCTAGAAATATGAGATTCTCCAATAGATGAACTTCCTAATTCTTTGATAGCATCATTGGCCAAAAGATCGGTTTCTTCCACTATCGAATCAACTTTTCTTGGAATATTCGCGTTCCCTACGATTTCTGCTCTGAGAACTTCTCCGGATGGACCTAGAGGAGTACTCATGGTATCGAAACTTGGACTTCCATTTAATTTGACTTTATTCACAAAATCCAATTCGATATCTACTGACTTACTAGCCATAGCTATCTCTTGCGTGGTCTCAAGAATTTTATTAGGATTAAGGGGGCTAGTAATTTTTGCCTTTTTACTCCCAGTTATTAGATTAGAATGTCTAACAGCCACCTCTTCGAGACTTCTCCCAAATAAATCTGCAGGATCTCCTGTAATGTGATCATTAAACTCTTCTTCCTCTAGAATCCAAGATGCACTCGGGCCTACTCTTACATCGGGATAACCATATCTTCCAACAAATACAGAGGGAGGGCTCGGCCCAATCATTTCATCGAAAGTACTTATTTCATAAGTTGGAAGCCTAGCACGTACTTTGGATAATAATGGACATGGATTAATTCCGCACATACCACGGACCCCCCTGCAATCTATACATTCGGGGAACATTATACAGAGGATAGAATTGATTGCACTTTAGGATACTGGAAGATAAACAGGTATACTTGGCTTTCTTAGGTGAGAAATGTTCCGCCCAAATTATAAGTGATTCTCATGACTGCAATTCCAGCAACAACGTTACAACAATTTATTGGTATGGGTGATTATGAAAGAATGCTAGCAATTGACCGCATTGCTAGAGAATTAGGGATGACTGCTGCCGATGTTGAAGATGAGATTAATGATTTTGAAAAGGGCACTTCTTCGCCCCATTCTAGTCCAGCAGATATCGAGATCCCAGAGAAAAAATCTAATTTTTCTAAATCTGCTGAGTCTCAGGAAGGATCACCCGAATTCATAAATGACGCACATAAATATCGATTTAGTTATGATCCTAGTAGGGATGCTAAAGACCGACAATCAAAAGTAAACCAAGCAATTCTTTGCCCCCATTGTAATGTCGCAATAGGGATACCCCAGATGCGGCCAATCAAAGTAATGTGTCCTTCATGTAGAATAGAATCATTATTTGAAAATTAATCAAACACCCCAAAACTTGTTGTTTGAATCATCATCTTCCTCTTGTGTTATTGAATCAACTGCAGTTTTTAGTAAGTAATATAGTACAAGAGTAAATAGAGGCAGATCCCAATCTCTTGAAACTGTGTCAAAGCTCACTATATATGATTGAGAACTAAGGATTGTAATTAGAACTCCAAGAGAAGCATCAGCAATAGTGTAAACGATAGCCCCTTTACCAAAAAGAAGCATTGATCTGCCCGTATATGTTCCTTCTCCCCATCTGACGATACCTATTGCCAGAGCAAAAGAGAATACCGCAACAACCAGCCATTGTAGCGCTTCCTCAATGGCCGTAGTCCAGATAAATACGTCCGAAGAATTACCATATGTTGCGGTATCAGAGAATACTTGATACATAGTTATTCCAGCCAAGAAAACAGAAAATATTGACATTGCCCATAACATTGATGAGAAAATTCCTTTTTGTGCACTATCGCGTAAATCAACCATTAGTCTTTCTAATTGTTCTTCCCATCCTAGGCCCTTTGAAAGAATCCAAATTCCAACCAACAATGGCATTATTCCAATTAATACTTTTCCATTGGGCAGGATTAATCCCAGCCCTATAATCATCAAAAAGATAGAAATAGGGACTAGTAATTTTGCACGCCAACGAGGATCATCTATGGCCTTAGCAATATAATAATAGGTCGATTCAATGCCTTTGGACTGCCTTACAATAATCTTCTCGACATGCTCTACTCGGACACGAGAGGTAATTATCGGCATTGAAGCTTCATCATCAGCTCCATCTGTTACAAGAATTGCCACATCTGGTTGAAATTCTTTAATCACCTCATCTAGTTGACTTGCGATTGCTCTATCACTCCTTGGACCTACACGCACATCTCCTGTAAGTATGGCAATCTCTACTTCATCATTTGAATCAACATTTCCGATCAGCCGATCATAGTGGTGTAAAGCACCTAGTATTGCATTAGTATCAGATTCTTCTGGATCAGCAATTCCAAGTTTTATTGCAGCAGTAATAGTAGGTTTTCGTCCTATAACGGGCCCTCTAATCGCGGCTTTAACTCCCAGATCGTTGTCTCTATCAACCGTTAGAACTAGTGTTCGTACCATCCGACTTAACCTCCGATAGATTAGTCTTAACGAAAGTCACCTATGAAGAATTGTCTTTTAAGATTATATTTCATTCAGTTTTCTCAGTAATTATGGCTGCGCCACCTTCTTTAAAACGACGTCTTTGTTTTGCTTTAAGATATTTCAGAGGATGCGTTAACCATTCCTGATCACACAGCCGATCATCCCCCGGAGAAACAGGACACCTCGCGCTCGTTTTTAGGGCTGAACATCCATGGGGGGTATATCCCACTTCGAATATTTGATTGATTTGATAACTCGTAGTGTCTGCATTATAATCCGGTGCATTGCTAAAAAATCCACAAGTTTGTTCTTGTGTTAACTTCATCGCTAGAGCCATAGATGCCAAAAAAACTCGGCCTGTATGATTAACATTCACTCCTTGACTTAATTCCGCTACTGCTGATTCGAAGCAAGGAGGCCAGTCCTCTCTAATGGCTGCAGTCATCGGCATTTCTTCTTTCACTTGTTCAGACAATAGTTTCGTCACTCTTTCCACAGGATCGAGGAATAGTTCTGCAAAAGAATCATCCATCTTGTTCATCCTATCTACGCAACCGTTTGTCATATCCTCTCGTATTCTTTCTTTAATCAGTCTTGCAGTCCGTTGCCTACTTGTTTCCCCTGCTCCTGAATTCATGCATACCCAACCGTCTTTAACAGGCCGATTTATTAATCTCCAATAATTTCCAGATATACGTGGACACAATTCTATAAAATCGCTTATTGGAATCCAATAGGTTGATTTGCTACTCCCTCTTTCTCGAACTTCTCTAATGTCTGAAAGGTAAGATCTAGCTAAGATATCAAAATTTTCTTCATCCATTCCAAATAGTTGATCAGCTCTACTAGCTTCACCTTCTACCCATCTTGCTAATAGCCGTTCATTAAATGAAGCACATACTACGAGCATTGCATAAAGAAAAGATAACGATTCAGTCATTTTCCCTAGATCTGACGACAAATCAATAGTTGTAGCTGCGTCAACTCCTTCTTTATGCATCACAGATTCCAAGAGTCGAATCCTTCCACGTGATCTAACCTCTTCTAGCCAATGAGCTTCAATAAGGTCCTCGACTGTTATTCCGTTTTTCTCAAGAACTAATTTTAGAAAAATCCTCCCTTGAGGGAGGAAAGGATATCTCGCCATTATGGCTTCATTTTCGATGCTTGGTTTGGTGAGCGGCATCGGCATATTGCAATCATGAACGACGAGGGTTCTTCAATACTCACCGACCCCTTCCACTGGAGACAAGGGATAATGTCAGCAAATATTGGCGTTTTTGCCCACGATAATCAATTAATTCAGATACAGGATGAAGTGCGAGAATTTTTTGGTTGGGATGTAGCATTTGATATTGATAGTGCTCAAGAACTATTGTCTGCAGTAGAAGCCTTTCCAATTGATGCATGGACCAGACCTCAAAGAGCTGTTACGGTTGCAAATTTACGTAGAAGATTGGTCCTAAGAGATGTCAAAATTGCTGTTTTGGGCGCGGCAGTTGAACAATCAGAAGTCATTTCTCTGTTAGAATCTTCATCTCTGATCGTAGCAGCAGATGGAGCAGCGGGCGTACTTTCTTCATTACCTGAATCAATATCTGAAAGAGCGTGGTCACGTTTAGTTTGTATCGTTAGTGATGCGGACGGAGGTGCTGGGACAATTGCGGCTGTCAAAAGGAGCATTCCGGTTGCATTACATGCTCACGGGGACAATTTTGATTCTTGGAAAAATCTCTTACAAATCGCCGCTAAGATGGCACACCCTCCTAGGTTGATACTCACTCATCAGACTCTAGAAAAAATCGAAGGCATGCATAATCCAGGCGGTTTTACTGACGGTGATCGGGCGATTTGCTTTCTCCTTGCATTAGGCGTTCAAATTGAAAATATTTCCTTACTTGGTACTCGTACTGATGTGGTTGGCGAATGGTCGGGTGAGACTGATGTATCTGAAAAATTAGTCAAACTTCAATGGATGAATAAGGTACTAAAAATTATAGGAATTAGTTATTAATCATAAGAAATCAGTCAAAGTCATCACAGTAACACGGTCATTATTGAATAATGAGTCCGTACTTTCAATTAACCACTTGACTCTTTGTTCAGTATACAGATCAACCCCATAATTCTGAATTATACCCTCTGTAACTTTGATATATTTTCTCACATTCCCTTCAGAAACAGTCAGTATAACATTTCCTCCACAATCTGTTGTGTCCTCTCCCCTTCTTGCAGATAACCCGCCAATCTCTAATTTGTGTGTTTGAATGCATTTTCCAGCCAGAGGCATCCTCCGATAAGATTCTCCGCATTTCACACATCTCACTTTTTGCCGTGTATATGCAACTAAATTTCCTCTCAAATCAGGTAAAAAGTGAGATTCAATCACCTGTGAGGCAACTTTTTCCACTCGGACACTCCTCAACATATCACCGATTGCTAATTGACCATTCATCTTATCTTCCATGGTTTTTAGCGTTTTATAAGATGAATTAGTGGGCCCCGCATCTAGGTCGCCAGACTCATGCGTCCATCCATAGCCCCGCCAATCTCCAATTGTTCCTAGTCGAGATCCTACAGTTTCTACGATGCTGCTTAATTGATTAGGGTGTGGTTGATTAAGTGTTTCCTCATAAAACTCTCTTGAGTAATTGTGTGAACAATCCACATTTAAAGCCTCTTTGTCAATTTCACTAGGATTTAATCTAGTAGTCAAAACAAGTGGTGCGTCCATCCTCCCTCCTCTGCCAGATGGTAAAATATGTTTTGAGAAGTTTAGTAAACCATCCATTAGCATTAGTATACTGTCTTCATCTCCATCACAATTTCTTCTTTTTGCAGCATGAAAAAGCGGGTGAGCATAACCTGCAGAAGCCGTAGTCCAACCAATTATTCGGCACAATACTCCTCCTGATGTATGGGGGGCAAGTCCTATTGCTAACGATCCAACGATGTCATTAACGTTTTTAATATTGTAGAAAGGTTCCATTTTATAGAAACGAACTAAAAGATCATCTATAAAATTACAAGTAGATATCAGATGTTCTTCAGCATTCAGGGAAGGTATAATATCTTGAGGAAATAATTCCAAAATCTGTTCATCGGAAACTAAGGCATCACCATAAACATCGTTTTTATATCCCAAATCATATAATTTTTCCCAGGGTGTATATATTTCCTTAGGCTTGAAATGTGTGACAGGAACATCAATCATATCGTATCTTGAAGTTCCGTCTCGAAATACAGAGACTCCATGTTTTCCCCTAAGAATGCCTTTTTCTATTGGTTCAGGTGTTTGTCCTTTTGAGAGCAATTCTTTTTGTGCTTTGGTAGTTTTTGGTAGTCTCTCTAGATCTAAAGATCTTCTTTTGACCTCTAATAATTTCTCTAACTCAACTGTAGTTCTTTCTCCTCTTCTCCACCGTAGATTTCCTCCTCTCGATTTCCTCTCGATTGTCTTCCCCCCACACTCGACCGCTTCGTCCGCATGTTTTCGATTATGACAAATTAAATTCGGTGATTCTTTACCACATTTTTGACAAATACGTCTTGCCATTTCCACCCTAATTCTGCCCTTATTTGCAGCCTGAATAAGTAATTTTTGAGGCCCGCCATTTTCTCCAATTGGGTATAATGAATGAGTTAATGTTTTCAATTCTCTTCTCGCAGCCTTTTCAGGCCTCCCCATTCTAGCGCCAATTCTACAAGGCACAGAATCTTCCCATCTCAAGTTGGATAATTTTCTTACTATCCAAAGGCTTCTTTCAACCTCATTTTCATCAATCAATATTTTTGCATTTAACAATTCATCATTATTTTTAGTTCCGTGGTCAACAATTTTTGCAGCAGCCTTTTCACCTGCCGTTTCAGTTTCTCTAATATTCATCCCGGACTGTCTTGCTGCAGTAGTTGCCTCAATTTTTTCTAGTTCTCTTAGGCGCTCTAATTCTTCAATTCTCTCAGTTTCTTTACTAATTATTGAATATGCGTTGTTGATTTTTTGAACTCTTTGATTGACATGTAATTCAGCATCACTCGCCTTCCTTATATTTCTTTGAGAAACTTCTAGACCCAATCCTTCTATTAGTGATTCCCAATTTTTGCTAATAATGATATTTCCTCCTTCATGATAATGCTCAATTCCTAGGGTCATGAGTGAAGATTTAACCACGCCATTTTCCTTCACTTCCGTCCATCGCGGCCAATTTTTTGATATTTGGGCTGGTAACTCTTCTTCTAGACTCTTTTTAAGAGGCCAATCTTTGACAATATCTGGGATGGTAATTACTCCATCATTGATCTCAGCTTTCATCAAGTTCTGAACCAATATTGGAATGAAAGTCATCGGTAAATCTGACCACCAAAGATTCCAAGGTGGAGGAATAGCAGTACCATAATCTAGTGATAATTGTTTAATTTGTTCCCAATTTAATTCTAATTCTCTAAGGAATGTAACCCATCTTCTTTTTCTCCATTTCCTTTCTATGGGATTTTCTCCGCCTCTTTTTATCGCTCCATTAAATGGCAATCCCTCTGGTAAAGAATTTCTTTGAATCCCCAATATCTCTGCGAATCTTTCTACTTTCTTCGGCATGTCAAGAGATTCTATTAAATCCGATGCCCACCAATCTTTATTATATGCAGATGGTACTAATTTCTTATTATTCTCCAGGAACTCCCCATAACCAATTAATATTTCTCCTGCATCCCAAATACTTCTCACATCAGTGAGATTTGTTCTCCAATCTTCCAAATCTCTAACTTTTCTAAATTCGCCATTTTCCATCAATACTGTAGGGCCATCAATTTCTGAACATGGAGTAATGGCACAAGCTTTCCCCGGTCTTTCAATTTTCATCTGCGTTCCCACAGAAAGAAACCCTCCCATTGCTTCCATAGTAACGGGATTCACCCCTGCTGCTGCTAATCCAGTAATTCTACTTCTTCCATATCTTAGTCTAAATCCTCCTGGTTGATTTGGTTCACCAAAAACAGGTCTTCCAGCAATCACATCTTCCATGTATCTTCTAATTGGAGCAATTTGTCTTGGGTTGAAAGAGTCTATATCTCCCCCCCCTTTGTTTTTATTTGCGAATTGGGCTATAAATTCCCAGCCATGAATATTCATTCGTTCAGTATGTTTCTGGATTTTAGGTGCTTTGAGACATAATCCTTCTCCAATTACAAGCATTACTCCGCCGCGAATTCGTGTCCGATAAGATCCGTTAGAATTCACAATATTTCTTACTTCTTTGTATCCTGCACATTCTATTTTCTCAGTTTCTTCTCCATTAACCATTACTGGACAAGCTCTCATTATTGTCTCTATTTCTTCGGGTGGTGGTTTATACTGTAACCCCGAGCGATATAATCCAAATTCTTCCTTTACCCGCTCAACTTCAGCCGTTGTGGGAATATATCTGTTTAATCCTAGTTCTCTTCTCACCATGTCTCCAATAAGAACTCCAAGAGCTTGAGCGGTTCCCCCGGCTGCTCTAATAGGGCCGCAAAAATCAATAGAAAGGAATTCAGATCCATCTGCATTATTCAAGATTCTCACATCTCCTATGCCCTCTAATGGTGCAACTAAAACCGCCTCTGTCAAAACAGCTAAACCAACTCTAAGTCCACAATCTATTGATTTTTGTATATCTAATGTTTCTTCATTCATCTTTCTAGCAACATCTACAGCAATCTGTATAGATGCACTTTCTCGATCGGTTGTACTTAGGAGATGACGTAAATCATCTTCTATCTTCATGCCGTCCAAATAGTCTTCAAGCAATTTTTCAGTTCTACTTGCTAAATCTGATGCTCTAGGAATTTCAACCGTGTTTTCGAAATCCAATCCTTTAGATTTTGCCTTCTGGGCGATTTGATATACCTCTTCAGTATGCTTTTCCAACCAGGTTTCATATTCTAATTGTTCTTGCTCAAGTCGCACAGTATCGATTATGAAATTTTTCTTATCAACTCCTCTCATATACTCTCCCCGTGCCACTCAATAATCCCTCAACTGTACCGACCGCCCAAGAACATTCACTGTAAACAACGTCGAATCACATATTTTAATGTGGTAACATTCATTCGATTCACTATCCCCGCAGAGGAGAGGGAACAGTATGCCGACAAGTGTAAGTGATGCTAAATCTCGATTAATCCAAAAAGTTCGAGAGTTGGCATACCTCCATTCTCCTGACGACTTATTCACCTTAGCCAGCGGTCGACAGAGCCCTCATTTCTTTGATATGAAGCCAGTAATGATGAATCCAGAATGCGCTCACCTTCTCGGGGTCCTTATTCATTCGAAAATCAACTCTCTTAATTCAATCGATGCAGTTGGTGGATTAGAACTAGGGGCGGTCCCACTGACAGGAATAGTGATTGCAAAGGCCCCAAAAGGGTCTGCCATTCGTGGATTCATGGTCCGTAAAGAGGCAAAAGGAAGAGGCGGAAGGAAGACAGGAAACCCACCTGGAATTGAAGGCTCTAGCCTCAAAAAAGGCGATAGAGTAATCTTGTTAGAAGATGTAACTACAACGGGCGGTTCTGCCTTAAAGGCTTCAGAAAGATTGACAGAAATAGGCTGCGACGTAGTCGCTTGCATTACTATTCTGGATCGTCAAGAAGGCGGTATGGATGCCTTCAATCAAGCAGGCGTTTCATTACTTCCTTTACTTCTACGTTCTGACATCACGGGTGAGTGAATGAGTCAGCACCAAATTGATACCGATAACCTTCCTTATCAACCTGAAAAATTACTCAGAAAAGAATATGTTAGCGTTAATGACTATTTTTCATTAGACATAAGGGCTGGAAAAATAATGGATGTTTCCGAATACCCTGAAATGAGAAAACCATCCTATAAGATTCGAGTTGATTTCGGGCCAGTAATAGGTGAATTATCTAGTTCCGCTCAGATAACTAACTATTCTAGGAGTGAATTAATTGGACGCTTGGTTGTCGGTGCAATCAATCTTGGAAATAAAACGTTACCAGGAGGTTTCGTTTCTCAATTTTTAATTTTGGGTGCTCTAGATCCAGATGGTTCCGTTAATCTTCTAGAATTACCGAATGGTGTTTTACTAGGTTCGACTGTAGCCTAATCTTCAGTAATTTTATTCTTACTTATGGATATAACAATAACCGGAGTCTCTAAACTCTAATCTCTTGCACTTTTTATCATTTAGACTATCTATGTATTTGCAATAACCATCTGATGTAGATTTTTTCGCTCTGAACCTTTCAGTTGCGGACTTATTTACTACCATTTTCTTTGCGGGCTCATTGTCGATTAGTTCTTCGAGCGCCTTTTCCTCTTCATAAATTTTCTGAGCCTTTAATTGCCTTTTTTCTGCTCGCTTTTTTTTAGATACTTCAACACATTCTCTACAAAGTAAAAGCGGGATCTTTTGACCCTTCTCATCTTTCTTTGATTTACTCGATCCACCTGGAATCGGAAGTGAACCAAGTCCTGCACCGCCAGTTTCGGCCACAGCGGCGATTGCCAGAATGCCTACACCTACGACAACCACTCCAACTGCAACCTGTCCGAGAGTTTTGGCATAGGTTTCCACCGGATCAGCGCCGACAGTTTGGCAGTCGGTGCAAATATGTGCCCAACACCCACCTCTTTGGCAATTCCATGCTAGAGATTTATTTTCCTTTAGACATTTATCGCAGGTGCCTTTAGCCAGAGCTTGATCAGGGTTTCTAGATAATATCGCAATTATCCCCCCGAGTCCCAAAATTCCTGCTATGAATGCCATTCCTATGCCGCCCTGAGATGCTAGATAAGCAGCGAAGACTACCACTCCAAAACCCATGCCTTTCCTAAACATTGTTTTACGATATAAATCCTCTTCAGTTAGTGTTTTATCATCTATTAGCCTATCTGCTTCTGGGTCAAAAACCCCTCCTCTTAGTTTGGGTTGAATTCCATTTAGAAGGTCTAATTCTCCAGCATCAAACCAGAAGGTAGGACAATTTTCACAAGAGTCAATTATGACCTTTTTAGTTTCAGACACATCAATTAGATTTAATTTATCTCTAATTTCTTCAGGCACGTCTAATTCAATTTCTTTCATTTTAGACGAACAAATCGGGCAATCACATCCCATTTTTTGTGTGTCTGAATCCGCGCTCTTTTCATCTAATTCTCTTCCATTTGAAATAACTGACTCCATCGATTTAGCGGCGACAGCTACTCCCCAACACTCTTTACAAATCAATAAATCCACTCCTTCAGCCTGTTCACTAGTTTCTATGTATAATGCTAAATTACATCGAGGACAGTCATGCTCACTCAGTTCACTCATAATGATGCCAAACAGAATACAACTCATTAGTATTGTCACGGCACCAGACCATTATCCTCTTGAGTATCACTTACTTCGGATGGGTATGACCTTCGTGGAAATGTCGACAACTTTAGGCGAAATACAAATTGAACTCTATACAAAAGATTGCCCGGATACAACAGGAAATTTCTTAAAATTAGTAGATTCAGGATTCTATAATGGATTACATTTTCACCGAATCATCAAAGATTTCATGATTCAAGGCGGTTGTCCTAAATCAAAGGACCCAGATAGTCGTGCAGCAGGAACCGGTGGCCCGGGGTGGAAAATTCCTTGTGAACCCGCAGCTCTTGCAAAGGCTCACGATCGCCCAGGCCTTTTTTCTATGGCCAATGCAGGTAGAGATACAGGTGGTTCACAATTTTTCCTCACTACTGTCCCAACACCTTGGCTCAACGGCAATCATGCTGTTTTTGGAGAAGTAGCCAAGGGAATGTCTGTAGTCAAACAAATAGAGTCTCAACACACAGTCCAAGATAAACCTCAAACTCCTATACAGATTATTTCAGTTAGACGAATTACCTAATTCTTCTATTTTTAAATTTTTCTAATGATTATACTGCGGATTGAAACCCTAAGTTTATTAATAAGTTATTAACTGGACTAAATATGGCCAAACACCGTACGGGTGACCGACGTATATTAAGCATAAGTATACCCGAAGAATTAGCTAAAAAATTAGACAAAAAAGTAGGCAAGGGACAAAACGATGGACGGTCTGCAACAATATCTAAAATGATAGAAAACTCTCTTTTCTTAGAGAGAAATTCTCAGCCCTATACTCCAGATAGCGAACCAAAATATGCACGTGGAGATAAAGATTTGATGCGAATTGAGAGAGATACGATGGGCGAAGTAAAGGTCCCCGCCGATCGCTATTATGGCGCTCAAACAGCTCGTTCACTAATTAATTTCAATATCGGAGAAGATACCATGCCTCACGCAATGATACGTGCTTTCGGTATTCTTAAGAAATCCGCAGCCGAAACAAATGTAGAATTAAAAGAATTAGATCCTAAAATAGGGGCATTAATTTCTTCGGCTTGTGATGAAGTAATCTCAGGCAGTCTAAATGATCATTTTCCCTTGCGTGTATGGCAGACAGGTTCTGGTACACAAACTAATATGAACGCAAATGAAGTAATTGCGAACCGTGCAATAGAACTTACAAATGGTCGTTTAGGGAGTAAAACACCAGTACACCCGAATGATCATGTGAACAGAGCCCAATCAAGTAATGACACCTTTCCTACTGCAATGCACATTGCTGCAGCAGAAGAAATCCAACATAGATTAATACCCGCTATCATGACTCTAAGAAATTCTTTAGACCACAAATCAAAGGAATTTTCGGAAATAGTTAAGATTGGCCGCACACATTTAATGGACGCTGTACCTTTGACATTAGGTCAAGAGTTTAGTGCATACGTTTCAATGTTAGATTCAGACATTTCTCGTATAGAAAACACTCAACTTGATCTTCTAGAACTAGCCCTTGGTGGAACTGCTGTAGGTACCGGACTCAACACACATCCTGATTTTGCAGAAAAGGTAGCGGAAAAAATAGCAACATATACTTCTTTAGATTTCATTAGTGCAGATAATAAATTCGCGCAATTAGGAGCACATGATGCTATAGTGGCCACATCTGGAATGTTGAATACATTATCTGCTTCTTTGATGAAAATAGCAAATGATGTGAGATGGATGGGGTCAGGTCCAAGGTGTGGATTTGGTGAATTATCATTACCTGCCAATGAGCCAGGGTCGAGTATAATGCCTGGTAAAGTGAACCCTACTCAAGCGGAAGCAATGACAATGGTCTGCTGTCAAGTTATGGGTAATAATATTGCAATTTCAATAGGAGGCAGCCAGGGTAATTTCGAATTAAATGTGTATAAACCAATGATGATACACAATCTTCTTCATAGTATTAGGATACTTTCAGACACCTGTCTTTCTTTCTCTGAAAGATGTATTGCAGGATTAGAACCAAATCTAGACAAGATTTCCCAACATTTAGAAAATTCATTAATGCTTGTAACAGCATTGAACCCACATATTGGATATGATAATGCCGCTAAAATCGCGAAAAATGCCCATAAGAATAATTTGACATTAAGGGAAAGTGCACTAGATCTTAAATTATTAGATAATCAGCAATTTGATGATTGGGTGAAACCAGAAAAAATGATAGGGCCTAATAAGAAATAAAAAGTTGAGCGGAGATACCGAATAGGTGGGAGCTAGCAGTAGGTTCTGAACATTGGGGGATCATTACCCGCTGCTAACTCCGCAGGGTCCCGGGTTTGTAGGTCCCCCCTAAGGGGTCCCTACTCTCCTAGGGTAGATGACTCCGAGACTTCATGCTCTCTCTTTGCCTTTTTCCGAATTTCCGGAATCTCTTCCTTCAATCCGTGTTCGCTTATTTCCCTAGCTCTCACTAGTTTTTTCCACGCCTCAGTACTAATCCTCCACGGTTTCCCGCTCTTGTTCTCAATGTGTTTCCATTCAGTTTCTTTTCCCCTTCCTTGCGTCCGGTTTTTTTCGTCTTCATTTTCTCACATACGCGCCTCAAGTCGGTCCCATCTCTGGTTCCTTCTCTTCGCTCGTGTACCTCTTCGGGATAGTTTTGTATTTCGGTTTTGTTTTCCCCGTTGCCGGTTCGGTTTTGTTTTCCATACTTCCTCTGTGATTTCCTTCCCCTTCCTTTCGTCCAGTTATTTCCCATCTCAGTTCTCCCGCCGTCTTTACGTCCACAGACGTTTTGACTGTTCCCCGGATCTCTTTACGATTTCCGGTTTTACTGCTCCTTTTTTGGAGCTCGGTTATTGTGGCCCGCGGGTCGTGACTAATCACGCCCACACTCCTCCATTGAAGCAGCAAAGTTGTCAGGGACGGCTGCGGCTCTTAAACCTTTCTAAGATGAGGGCGCAGTCCACCGGAAACAGGGGTTAAACAGGGCTAATTTCCACTGCAAAAATTATTTGCGAAGCGCCCTTAATCGTTTTTTTAACAAATCTCTTTTTCCCTGGTCCTGTGATATATCTTTAATTTCGTTTAACCTTCTAAACAGTATTTCTTCTTCTAAAAGTATTATCTTTCCATTTTGATCCGATACAGCAACTTTTCCTTTCATGTTTTTCATTAATCTAATCCTAGAATCGTGATTAATGAGGTATTTCGTTTCTCCATTATTTTCATTTAATAAATAAATACTATTTTTATTAGTCGTTGTTGCCGCCAAAATTAGATTTTTCAGACCAACCAAACAATCAATTCTTCCAACTAAGTTTCTTTCCCAATTATTTGATGACATAACTTTCCCCTGATCATTACCTATGCACCAATCATCATTATTAGTTGAGATTGAAGTTATTGGTGCATCTTCAAATTGAATTATATTTATCTGTCCATCTTTGATCTCTGTGATTGTTCCATTACTATGCCCTAATAAAAAACCAGATTTTGTTTCAACTCCCAATGTAATTGGACTATTGTCCTTAATTTTCTTATGTTTAATTTCATAGTCTCTGTTTATTACTAAATATCCGCATCTTGGCCTCCCAATACCCAGAATCAGTTTTTGTTCTTGCATTACCATGAACCAAGGTTTTTCTTCAAAACACATTGAATGAATTAATTCTGCATTTTTATCAAATTTAAACAATGTAGTTTCTGTATAATCTTCCATTTCTATTTCATATAATGATGAAGTCACAAAGATTGAGTCATTATCTACTTTGATTAAGTCACTCGAACCTCCAATATCTTTAGTCCATTCTAAAATTCCGTGCTCTATTTCTATTGCATGTAATTCTGCTGAAGCAGTTACATAAATCCGATCACTTATTCCAATATCTGATACTGGCCCATTCACCTGCAGAGCCCATTTTTCATGTCCATTTCCGATATCCCAAGCGACAATTCTCCCATTTTTTGAACCCGCAATTAAAGTATTACTATGGATGACTAGGGCCGTACATTCGCTACCTAAATCTCTAACAAATGACGCCAGTTCCTCTAGCCGGTGACTTTGCATGAATATTCCTAATCACCTTCTTGCTTTCTTGCTTTCGTGTCTAGGATGTTAATTCGTACAAATATTCCACTTTATCTTGTAGGTATCTGACAAAATCATCTGGCGATGGAGGACTTCCCGTAGCTTCTTCTATTAATTCAGAAGGTTCAACGATACTACCGCGTGAATGTATGTTTTTACGCATCCATTCAAGCAAAGGTGCAAAATCCCCATTTCTTATTTGTTCATCGTGATTTGGTAGTTCTTTTCGTGCTGCATTTAGCAATTGAGCGGAGTATAGATTTCCTAATGTATACGTAGGGAAGTACCCAAACGCTCCAAATGACCAATGTATATCTTGAAGGACACCTAAAGTTCTATTTGGGGCTCTTATGCCTAAAAATTCTTCATACATATCATCCCATGCATCTGGTAAATCATCAACTTCTATTTCTCCTGAAATAAGCTTCTTTTCAATTTCATATCTTATCATAATATGAAGATTGTATGTAGCTTCATCTGCTTCTACCCGAATTAAACTAGGCTCAACAAAGTTTACAGAACGCCACAGGTCTTCTGCAGAAACTCCATTCATTTGTTTTGGAAAGTTTTCTTTCCATATTGGTAGTGCCCATTCGCAGAATTCTCTCGAACGACCTATTTGGTTTTCCCATAAACGACTTTGACTTTCGTGAATACCTAATCCGTTTGCTGAACCAGCAGGTTGAAAATCTAAATTTCTCGGTCTTCCTTGTTCGTATAGTCCATGGCCAGTTTCATGCATTGAGCCGTATAATGAACCAAAAGGATCGGCTTCATCATACCTAGTTGTCCATCTCACGTCATCTGGATTCGGACCCCCACAGAACGGATGAGTTGATGCGTCCCTCCTACCTGCTTGAAAATCAAAACCTATCGCTTCGGAGATAGTTTGCGATAGACTTTCTTGTCCTTTTTTACTCCAAGTATTATCATGAATCCATGACATATCTGGTTTCTTGCCATTTTCAATAACTCTTTTGACAAGTGGGGCAACACTTTCTCTTAATCCAGCGAATAAAGGGTCGACTTTTGAAACTGTTAGTCCTGATTCATATAAATCAAGAAGTGCATCATATCTAACTTCAGCATATCCTAGATAATCAGCTTTTTGCCTTGACATTTCCACCATTTTTACTAAATCATCTCTAAAAATAGAAAAATCATTTTTAGCTCTTGCTTGGGTCCAAGTAATTTGAGATTTAGATTTGTGCATCGCCATTTCAGCTACAAAATCAGTAGGTAATTTTGTCGCCTTATTATAAGAATCTCTGGCCAATCTAATATTTCCAATTTGCACCTCATTGAGTTCATCTGTTTGTTCCAGTATATCAAGCAATTCACCAATTCTCGGTTCAGTTAACTTTTCATGCCCAGTTTTCGAGATCCAAGAGAGTTGCTCTGCTCTCAATGCAGCCGCTTTTGGCGGCATTAAAACCTCTTGATCCCACCCTAATAGTCCTCCTATTTGGCTAACTAAATCAATATCTTTCAATCTTGCTAATAGTTCTTCATAAGCATTCATACTTTACCGGAATCAATTCCATAAATCAAACCCTTTGATTCAACGGTCTCAAATTAATACCCATTAACTTTCCATTTGATGGTTATATACCGAACCAGTTTCTTAGAAGAATTCCTATCGCAAAAGAAATACTAGTTACTACAATTAAAATTCCAGACATTTCTGTAAATCTTTGTCTGAAAGAATAATCCTGAGCTATAGATACATAAAAGTTGAAGATAGCAATTATTAATAATCCAATAATTAGCGTAATGCAAAGTGCCTGAATATGTGGTTCTAATCCAAATATAATATCACTATTTTCATTTAACAATAGATAGGGTGTAACAAGAAGTAGAACTGTAAGTATGTATGCAAATCCTGTAAAACTCGCCGCTTTGATTGGTGAACGTTCAGATTTTTCTTCTCTAGTAGCTAAAAATTCGGATGCAGCCATACTGAATGATGCAGCGATTCCTGTCACTAACCCTGCTAATGCAACAACTCTTAATTCTTGAAATGCAAAAGTAAGTCCTGCAAGGGCGCCTGTTAGTTCTACTAAGGCATCTGAAAGCCCTAATATTACACTACTTAGATAATTCAATGCATCCTCTTCTAATAGAGATAGAAGTTCTTCTTCGTGTTTCTCTTCTTCTTCAGCAATCTCATGTAGCCCTAAATCTCGATATTCTTTCGCAGCATCTTTCTCAATTCTTTCCATTAGTTTTAGAGAAAAAGTAAGGCCAAATAATATTGAAGCTAGAATATGTAAAGCTACTCTGATTTTTGAAGCCTCAACATCGAGGTTGGTACTTTCTCTTAGAATATTATAATGTGCAATTTCTTGCTTTGATATGTTTTCTAGAATCTCCTTATTATGTGGGTTTTTTTGACTTAGGGCAAGTTTTCTATAAACTTCCGCCTCAGTAATTTCCATTTGCTGAAGTCGAATTAAACGCTTTCTTCTCTCGCCGTCCACGATGTTTGTCCGACCGTTAGAGTTATTCAACTAATCTATTCTCATCATCATATTCTTATTCTATTTTTTGCAGTATATTACAAACCATCATGGAAAACACTCATCAGTAATATTAATGACGCGAGTTATGTGATTAAGAGGTCGTTGAGTCTATGTTTAATATTCTTATTTTTCACTCCAATGTTGTCTGGGTGTTTTGATAACGATGTATCAGATACTATGATTGAAAATTCTCATTGGTTACCTGATGTAGAAGATAGATCAAATTTGCAGTATCGTGATGATGATGTATTTAGTCGAGTATCAGTTAATGGTTCTTATGAAATAGGGCCGGTCACGTCAATTTATGTTGCAGTCCCAGCAATTACTTCTAGTGATGGAGGTGCAGGAATAACTGGAGATGCTGAAGTGCACCTTGGATTATGGTTGCCGATTATAGAAGGTTGTGACTATGAATCAGCTGAGATACTAGAAGAATGTCAGGTTCCAATAATCGCTGAAATAGGACCTTATTATGATGATGGTGACGTAGATGCATTAACTCCCGCCGATCGATTAGGGAGATTTTTAATTGAGAATTTTGTACCCCATGGATATGGCATTGCTCAGGTGAGTGTATTTGGTACTGGAGAAAGTAATCATTGTATGGATCTGATGGGGACAGATGAACAAAGAGGTATTCATGCAGCAGTAGAATATTTAGGCACTGCTCCGTTTTCTAATGGTGCAGTTGGCATAATTGGCAAGTCATATGATGGATCAACTCCTTGGGAAGCTGCTACTATGGGATCTGAATATCTAAAGACAATAATCCCTATGTCTGGGCTTATTGGAGCTCATGATTTAATGTGGCGAAATGGAAGTATGGAAGCCAGGGGGGCAATAATGCATAATGGCGTGTATGGGAGTTTCGGATTAGATGGTGACCTCGAAGATGCAGAGAATGCTTGTGAAGGTTATTTAGAAGGCTATTATGCAGGACCCGCTGCATATTTGTCTGGCGATAATTTAGCATGGTTGGGGAGTGATTATTGGGAAGAACGTACATTCCTTTCCCGAGCATTGGAAAATTACAATGGTTCAATTTATATTATTCATGGAATGCAAGATTGGAACGTCGATCCTCATATGGCCTTCCCTACTCACAATATTTTTCGTGAAGCTGGATTTGATGTTAAGGGCCTATATGGCCAATGGGGTCATGATTATCCTGATAGGAAAAGTGGCCATGAAGGATTAAGCAGTGGCAATGGTGCTGAGGCATTTCCATATACATTAAGATGGGATTGGGCTGATGATTTACTTGAGTGGTTTGACTTTTATCTCAAAGACGAAGGTCCTCCGCCAAGATTGATAGCGGAAATACAGGACAATATTGGTGGATGGCGAGTGGAGAATACTTACCCCCCATTAGATCAAAAGTTTTTGAAGTATGATATGGATGATTGCTCTGTAATCGGGGGTGGAGAAACCATTACCTCCAGTTCTCAACTTTCTATAGAGTGTCCATTTTTTGATAACGAAACGAGAATAATTGGTACACCAACTTTCCATGTTGAAGCTACAATATCATTACTTTCTACTAGTGGTCATTTATTTGTTGAGATGGTTCAAGCAAGTAATGGAATGCATTTAGGTCATGCAGTTATGGATTTACGGTTCCACAATGGTGGTAAAGACGGAGAAATACTTCTCCCCGGTGAAACGATAATTGCTAAAATGGAATTCTTTGGCATGGACGTAGTAATACCCGAAGGCGATGGAATTCATCTTTTGATCACTCAAACTGGTGAGGATTATGTACCAAGCCCAGTTTCTACGATGCCTGTTACTTTAGGTTTAGGAACTAGCAGTATCTTAACATTACCAGTTTCAGATAAAAATTGTGCGGATTTATTTCTTCCTCCTATGCAAGAACAATATCCTCAATGTTTCAATGGACAATAATCCGAACTCTTGATGCCAGTCATAGGTTCCGGCTAATCAATGGTGGCTAGTGACGCGCGGGTCAATGTTGCAGTTTCAGACCGTATTATGATGCACCTTTGGGAACAAGATCATCAAGCCGATCACTATCTTGTTTCATTTGAAATGACACGCCCCGGAATCGCCGAAGTTTGCGCTCTTCATTTGCCAAATGTTTCACGAACTATGCGTGAATTAGTCACTAATGGTTTAGTTTCGGAGCATACTAGGGCAATAAGGGGCGAAGATCGTCGTCAGAAAACATGGCAATTGACCGACGAAGGACGTAAAGAAGCAAGAAATAGAATTGAAAAACTCCGTTCAACCAACGTATTAATTCGCGATAAAAAAGGTAAATTATTAGAAATAAGGGCCGATGAAGTTTCTTCAAGATTACAAACTGGCTTAACTATTTTACAAGTCTTAATGCATGCCCAACATGAAGGTGTATTGAATTTTGGAGACATCCGATTTGGTGCGATTATTCGCTCGGAAGAAAAACACAATAATCCTGGTTCAATTTCTTTACTATCTGGCGCCCATTCAACATATCACATACGGCCGCCTGAAACCAGAGATGTCCATGGACGTTCTTTAGAAAAGAAATCAATAGACAACTGGTATGAATCCGATATTCCAATGTTTGTGCTTTCTGGCATTGCCGGTTGTGGCAAAACAACTCTCGTATCATTCTGGATAGATAACATGCTTTCATCCGGTCAAGAGATTCAAGCTATGTATTACCCATGTCAACCATGGGACTCTTCACTTGGTATAGCAACCAGTCTTCTTCACAGAATAGGTGTTGGCTCTGACAACGAACTTTCGGATCCATACGGAATTTTAGAATCATTACCATTAAGGCCTAGTGCGGCGTTTAATATTGACTTGTTTCGAAGAAGATTAATTGCCCATTTATCTGATGAAAAGCAACTTTTAGATTCCAAACCATCTGATATTTTTGTAATCTTGGATGATGTGCATAACATAGGGCCTGACGGGGATCACCTTTTTGGAGCATTGTTACAAGTTGCCGAAGTAACACCAATGAGATTATTTTTAATTTCACGAACCAATCTTGCATTTTATGACCGTAGAGATGTCCATACAAGAGGTAGGGTTGAGGAATTGATGTTAACAGGATTGAGTTTGGAAGAAGTTGTTGAGTGGCTTAACGAATTAAATCTCCCAAATGATGCACCCGCTGAAGAAATTTATACAGCAACAGGAGGGCATCCACTTGCAGTTGAATTATTAGAAATATATGGTAATGCCTTACACCAAGATTGGTTACGATTCCTAGATGAAGAAATACTCGATGTTTTACCTCAAGATCATAGGGAATTATTGGCTTTCTTAGCAGTTTCAGAAACTCCTGTTCCTTGGAAAATTTTGGCTAAAGCATCAAACTTTAATGGTACTCCTCCAAGCAGTTTAATCGAGCGAGGCCTTATGCTAGAATTAGATGGAGGAATGTGGTTACATGAGGCATTGAGATCTAGGCTCCTAAGAGAAGTTGGAACACCTCTTGAAGAAAGAGCCAGAAAACTAAATCAAAGTTTTGATTAATCCATATACTTGCTTAGCCATTGGTCAAACATTGGTTTAGGTCTAGCACCAGTCATTTGGTCAACTGGCTGCCCATTATGAAATAATACTAAGGCTGGGATACCTCTGAACCCAAATTTCCCCATTGATAAGGGATTTACATCTGTGTTCACCTTTGCAATAGTAATGTCTTTTTCTTCTGCAATTTGTTTTAGTATTGGAGCAATCATTTTGCAAGGGCCGCACCACGGTGCCCAAAAGTCCACTAAGACCCATTCATTACTACTTGTCGCCATATCAAATTCTGCATCATTAACATCCACTACCCGGCCCATACTCTCAACCAACATCCGCCCTATTCTAACCCACCCTAATAATAATTTGTTATTTTAAATCATAACTACCATAGTAACTATTGAATACCTTTGGCTTATCGTATTAATCAGAGAGCCGATTCCATGGAGATAGCACCTAGTATATTAACTGCAGATTTTTGTGAACTAGGCACGGTTATGGACGGCGTAATTTCTGAAGGTATTCAGTGGATTCATCTGGATGTAATGGATGGAAATTGGGTAGTTAATAAGACAATTACTTTTGGTCCAGCTTTGATTAAAAGTGTTCGTCAGCGTGTAGGTCCAGATATATTTGTTGACTGCCACCTTATGGTCACAAATGCAGAAGATAATTGGGAACAATATGTAGATGCTGGAGTGGACTTAGTAATTTTTCATGTTGAAGCTGTTGATGATATTCCAGCACTTATCCTTAACCTTCATTCAAGAGGATGTCAGGCGGGGGCGGTACTCAACCCCGACACTCCCTCTTCTGAGATATTACCCTATTTAGCAGACTTAGATCTCGTACTGGTGATGTCTATTGTTCCAGGTAAAGGTGGTCAGAAGTTTATGCCTGAGGTCGAAGGAAAAGTGCGTGCCTTTCGTGCAGCGATCGATGCTCAGTCCGCAGCAGGCGGGCGTACTACTAAGTTGATGATAGATGGTGGTGTGAAATACCATAATGCTGCAATGATTGCAGAATGGGGTATTGATGTGGCGGTTGTAGGGAGTGCTTTGATAAATAACGATGGAACAATTAAAGAGAACCTGAAAAAGATAACCTCAGTACTATCAAATTGAAACAACCTTTCAGCCATGTTCAAAGAGGGCGAGCCTCAGAGAGTGCACATGGTCACCGAGGCGTGGATGGTTTCCGAAGTTCTCCAAATTGTTCCAGATGCTACAATTGAGGCTACTGATTTACACGGTAGTGGAGATCATTTCCACGTTCGAGTAATATCCAAATCTTATGAAGGAGTCAGGCCTTTACAAAGACAAATACCTATACTTCATCATTTCAAGCCATATATTGCCCAAAACATAGTCCATGCATTAGATCTAAAATGCATGACTCCTGAGCAAGCAGCATTAACTCTTGATACTGCTTTTGACCCTCATTCCGAGAAAAAAACAGAATTCTTTGGGGTGCATATTCGTAGAGAAAACAAGGAGTGAATGAAATGAGCTTTAATTGGACACCAGATGAACTACAAGAGATAGTGGATAACAACCCCATTGTGTTGTTTATGAAAGGCACACCAGAACAGCCACGTTGTGGTTTTAGCAATAGAGCCGCAATGGTACTCAGTCAGTTGGAAGATAAGTGGTCTAGCGTGGATGTCACATCAGATCCTAGAGCAATACCTTCCATTTGCACATGGTCTGATTTTCCAACCATGCCTCAAATTTACATCAATGGAGAATTAATAGGTGGCTCCGATATAGCCATGGAAATGTATGAAAGTGGCGAACTTCAAAAGATGATTTTAGAAGGAAAATCGGATTGAAATGAATTCAATGTCGGTCGATGAAGACCGGAAATATATGCTCATTGCTTTGTTTGGATCAACTCTCATATCATTCGCACCATTGCTTTACCAATATTCGGACACCAATCCAGCAACTGGCGCCTTCTTTCGAATGAGTTACGCTCTTCCGTTTTTAGCATTAATTATTTATTTTCGTAAATCTACAGATACTCGTAGCAATAAATCTCGATTATTAACTTTTTATGCAGGATTATTGATATCTCTTGATTTTATAGGATATCATACTGCTATTGATTACGTAGGAACTGGTATTGCTACTATGATTGGCAATTCTCAAGTAATAATCGTCACTTTGGTCAGTTGGAAGTTTCTTGGCGAAAAACCAAACAAATCTATTATTTTTGCATTGCCTATAGTCATTCTAGGTTTAGTTTTGATTTCAGGGATTTGGGATGATGAACCATATGGCGAGGACCCTTTCCGTGGTGTTATTGCGGGAGTTTTTGCAGCAATCTTTTATTCATCTTTTTTAATTGTATACAGATATTCTAACAGGGAACTGGCGCCCGCCCAGAATCTTCAATTCGATGCAACAGCTGGTGCAGCAATAGGTCTTCTTTGTCTTGGATTATTGCCTTTAACTTCTCTCGGGGTTGAACCTATTAATTTTGAACCTACATGGCCGGGTCATGCGTGGCTACTTCTTCTGGCAATTTTTTGCCAAGTAGCAGGTTGGATAGCAATTACTTACGCATTACCACGCCTTCCCGGTGCTAAGACCTCATTTGCCGTTCTTTTACAGCCTGTATTAACAATAACGTGGGGATTATTGCTTCTTGAAGAAACACCTTCACTTCAACAATCTGCAGGAATATTACTGATTCTAGGATCGGTAATCGCAGTCACTATTTTTGGCAACACTAAAGTTGCCACTAAGGTCTAATTTAGGTGTACAGGGCGAGAGATATTAGCGAGGGGATGGGATGCACTCAGCAGAACCTTACGTCCCTGTACGAAGTCTGATAGGGGTGGGTGATTGATAATCCTTGTTAAGTATAAGAGGAAAGGTGCCCAAAATATTACTTTTTCTTATCCTAAAGTACAGTTAATACCTCAGGTCCACCTTCTGTGACAATTACAGTATGCTCAAATTGACCCACATTCCCTCCATCCACATCTCGTAATGCTTCGTAAACTTCTAAAAATCTTATTTCAGTTAGTTTTTTAATCATTGCCTTCCATTTCTTCTGTAAAGTTTCCTCATCTTCCTCAGGGAATGGCTTTTCTAACAATGGATATGCCCATCTTGCAGCAAACGGAAGAGTATGGTATCTTTCTTCGATATATCTAGCCATTGTTGCTCCAAGTGGCTTTAATTTACCTTTTGAGAGTGCTTTACGAATTGCAACATCGCCAGTAACTCTTAGAATATTTGATGATCCTGCAGGAGGAATATTCTCAATCATTCCTGATTTCCCAGTTGTATTAAATGGCTCAATAGCGTAAATACCCCCAATCTCTGCCTTTCCTTTAAATCCTGAATCAGGCCCACAAGCATACGATGGAATCGAAGTACCTGAGTGTAAATTCCATCTTTCGAGCTGATGCCCGCATAAATTTCTGATCGGTTCAAATCCAGCATCTTTTGTTACCTGTTCTGCGGCTTGTCCGATTTCATACCAAGGAGTTCCTGGATGCATCTTTTCAATCGCTGCATTTCTTGCTTCTTTGGCAGCCTTAATTTGTTCTGTGTGATTATTCTGATTTCCAACTTCAATTGTAAGTGCATTATCAGCAAGGGCACCTTTTATGTGAACTCCTACGTCGAGTTTAACCAAATCACCTTTTTCAAAAACCATTGGTTTTTCCCATCCTTCGGGTGCTAGATTTTGATGACTAGGAGTGAAATGTGCGGCAATTTCGTTTACAGAAATAGTTACAGGGAAAGCAGCTTGACCTCCATGCCTTCTAATAAATCTCTCAGCGGAATCAATTACTTCTATCCAAGATTTCCCTTCTTGAATTTCATCTTTTATCCCTTCTAAGGTCCTTCTAGCTACGTGTCCAGCATCTCTCCATTGCTTCAAATCTGCTTCTTCCACCATTCCATAACCTCCTTTGATGTGACTAAACCTTCTCTCAATACCTCTATCTCGCGACCGTTGGGTGATTTACAGACCGTATGCCATGCTATCAAGGTACTGGGCATTCCCCCCAAGCATCTTCCTGAAATATGAGCAACTTTATTAGTGATCTCAGATAGAGATTCTGCTGCCATTCTACAATCATTTAAAGTATCAACACCGCTAATATTTGCCGAAGTTGCTGTCAGAGGTCCAGTTTGTTGAATGAATTTCTTGGCAATTGGATTTGATAAGATACGAATGGCGATTTCATTCCCTCCTAGCCGTTGGTCTAATGTTTTTTTTGCTTGCAAAATTATTGTTAAAGACCCTTCAGGAAATGCAGCAATAAAATCTTCTAAATCATCAGTTAAATACACTAATTCTGATGCTTGTTGAATATTGCTAACTGCTATACTTACAACCATGTCATGTGGTCTTTTTTTCAGATGATACAATTTATCGAGTGCTTCAGAAGTTAGTATACAACCTAAAGCGGGAAATGTAGAGGTAGGATAAACTACACAATCCCCTTCTAAAACTTCTTTAATTGCCCTTTCCATAGGATTCTCCTTTATTTGATATGTTTTCTATTTGCAGGAGGTAAGGAATTTGCATGTGCTACAATAGACCCTACGCGCAAATCAATATTAGATTGATGAGTATGACGTTGCGCAATTCTTGCCAAATCATAAGATCCGAAATAAACACTAAATGGAAAAATCAGATAGACTAGCTTTTTCAAAGCCCTTGTTTCCCACATTTTACTTGTCATTTCAGAACCATCTTCTGCTAAAACCGCTAGACCCATTAATTTCTGACCGAATGAACGTGAGTAGTATATGCCTGTATATTTCCAATATAGCCAATGTGATACTAGAAGAATTAACATCATCGCTAAAGCATAATGGAAATCACTAGATAACCAAAGTTTTAGGTTCCATGCATTAATTAAATCTCTACCGGTTACTAATAGTAAGATTGAACTTACTATTACAGTATCTATAACAAAAGATACGATTCTTCTTACTCCTGAAGCTAATATTGTTCCTTCGGGTACCGGCCAATGACCGCCATCTTCCGAAACTAGTACTTTAGCAAGCGTAGTGCTTCCTTTGTTAATCGAAATTGGGGAATCATGCTCATCCATTATACTCATCTCAAGCCATGCCGAGAAGGTGCCACGCCTCAAACTTACTATTACGAATATAATCTAACCATGCCTGCCAATTCTTATCACTTCTGAGAGTCGTAGGGTCCCCTATCACTATCAGCCCTCTCTTTGCTCTTGTTAAAGCCACATTTAATCTTCTAGAGTCTGCTAAGAAACCAACATTCTTCTCAGGGTTAGAACGTACACAAGAGAAAATTATGATTTCTTTTTCTCTTCCTTGATAGCCATCAACTGTTCGCACCTCAATATCATCTAGTTGTTCACTCATAGAATTACGAATAGCTCTAACCTGTCCAGCATAAGGAGTAATAATTCCAATATCTTTTTTTGTTAATTCTCCTGCTTCTAATAAATCTTCAACTATCTTCAGAACCCACGAAACTTCGGTTGGATTTTCTCTTGATGTCCCATCCGGCGAAACAACTTCACCTCCATCAACAGGAACAAATGCAACAGGATTATCCCAATCGGGCCAAAGTAATCCGGCCGGTGCAGGCCTATTTTCAGCACTTACGCCATCAATCAATTTATTTGAATAAAATTGCTGATTTGGGAATTTCGAAATAGCAGGGTGCATCCTATATTGTGTAGTCAACAACATAGGTTCAATACCTAAATCTACTAACCTTTCAAACAATGATCTTTTCAGACCTTTTTCTTCGGCTCTAAATGATAGAACTGTTGGTGGTAGTTGTTTATGATCGCCAACCAATACTATTTGTCTAGCGCCACGAATTAATGGGACTAATGATGCTGGTTCAGTGGCCTGTGTAGCTTCATCAATCAAAACCTGAGGAAATCTTCTCCCATCTAATATTTCATTACCCGAACCAATGCAAGTGCAGCATACAATTTGAGTTTTATCTAATATATCGTCTCTGATTTGATTTTCTATTCTACGTATTTCTTTCCAACCCTTTTTGACATCTCTATAAGCCAAGCCTTTTTCTTTACCTTTCATTGAACTTATTCTTCTATTCAATTTCTCATTTAGCTCTAGTTGGGTATCCAAATCTCTTCTCAATGGATGTATTTCCATTTTTGCGTCCATTGTCGCTTGTCTTAGTTTCTCTCTTACCTTCACAGGTTGCCCCAATCTAACAGCTCGTACACCTCTTGCCAGTAAACCCTCCAGTAAATTATCGACAGCAACATTTGAGTCTGCTACTGCTAAGATAGTTCCAATGTCTTGTTTAGCCCAAGATTCTAATATTCTAACAGCAGTATGCGTTTTTCCAGTCCCTGGTGGCCCTTGAATCAGAGTTAACCTTCTTTCTATTGCTGACTTGGCAGCAATTAATTGTGGTTCATTTAGATCAAGTGCAAAAGAAGTACTTCTACTCCTTGCTCCACCTAATTCAGGAGTTAAACTAGCCGTTCCGACCGGGTCATGAACCATACCTAGTAATAGTTCTCTTAGAGGAACACCTCCATCTTCTTCAAACACGCTATTTAGAGCATCTCTCATCCTGTCGTAAGCAATTCTATTTGCTCCTTTATCAATTCTCCAAGTATCCTTTCTAATATCTTTAGGGGTTTCTAAAAAAACTATTTTTATAGAATTTCTTGTTGTGGAATAAATTGTACCTTCTAACGGTGTTTCTTTGAGAGGATCCCTCCGAGACACTAATACAATATCCCCTTGTCTAAAACGATGTATTCCTAAATTTTTCTTTCTTCGGTTAGTGAATTTAATAACACGTTGCCCAAATAACCAACCATCATTTTTTCCTATTAAATCAAACAAAGATATACCATTCTCAATTAATTTCTTCTTTGTCCAATTTTGCAGTTTTTCAACAACGTTTTGCATTTCATCATCTAGTTCCCATCTTATCAATTTTAAGTATAATTCATGATGGTCTTGACTTCTATTAAATCGTACAGGAGGCAAGTCTGAACCTCCATTCATAATTGGATGCCAACGTAATTAACACATCACGCTTTCTAGTATTAATTCACAAAGTATTGCGTTTATTTTTTTACACTTCACCACGTGAGGATTATACGGTATGTTTTGTCGAGTTCGAATGTCTGAGGGGATGCAAGGTGTTCGATAAGTTCCGAAATTGGAGAAATGTCGAAGTAGCAGGTAAAATCTGCCCTACCTGTCAGCATAAGAATTCAGAGGACGCCGTTCTTTGTACATTATGCCAATATCAGTTAGAAAAGGCATCTTTTCAACAGAATTCTAATATTAATGAAGAGTTAGCTGGAGATCTTTTTGATGAATTATTAGGCGATTTTGAAGACGACGAGTCTGAAGATATAATTGATTGGTCAAAGACCACCTTTCAGATGGACGATGTAACAATAGATGTCCAGCAATATGATGGCGATGATGGTATAATAGTATCCAAAAACCCTTCCTTTGCAATGACTATTCCTTCTCCAGAACCTAGTGATGATTCTGAAGAAGATTATGTTCTCAAACCAGAAGATGCCCCGGAGTTTGTAACCAAATTTGAAATTCCAGAAGAAGAGATAGACTCTGTAGAAGAAATATCTTACAAACCAATCAAATTAATTCAACCCGCCGGTCAAGAATTTGAGTCGGAACCAGAGTCGGAACTAGAACCAGAGTCGGAACTAGAACCAGAGTTGGAACTAGAACCAGAGTCGGAACTAGAACCAGAGTCGGAACTAGAACCAGAGTCGGAACTAGAACCAGAGTTGGAACTAGAACCTGAGTTGGAACCGGAACCAGAGTTGGAACTAGAACCAGAAATTAAGCCATTGATGATTCCTCCACCTCCTTTACTCCCCCCAATTCCCCCTCGAGACAAAGAATTGGCACCAATGCCTCCTCCTCCTCCGCCACCAATTATTCCTGCTGATCAAATTTTATCCTCATTACAGTTTGAAGAACCAAATTATTGGCCTTGGCTGCAACAAGAGAGATGGGCGGATAGAGATGTAGCTTTACAGGTCAAGGCGGCTATGGAGGCAGCCAGAGCTAAGGATACAGCTCAGGCAACAGTATTACTGGATGAGATTGGTCCTCACCTTGGAAATCGTTCTAAATTAATTTATCCAATAGGTGCCTTATTACAAAGAATAGGTCGTACTCAGGCAGTAGATAAGATGCTTAAAAATGCTCATCAGTTAATACCCGGCGATAAAAATTTACTAACGGCTAAGAAGAAATTAAGACCCTAAAATTGAAAACTTCGTTCCGCAGAAGTGATGCATTAGATTGTTGTCCGAAGGTTTGTGTCAAAACGCGCCACCTCATCTATCAGGGTCGATGACAGCTTAGTTCTCCGTCCAGCAACCTTGGATTATAGTTCAGAACTATTGGAAGCCTTCGAAGAAACATGGCCTGAAGTTAGCCGAGCAATGCCTTGGGTAAATCCTGACAATTCTTTTCTTGAGCAAATAGAATCATTTTTAGGAGAAACTGAGAAAATGGGTCGTAGTGGACTAATGCATCATTGGGTCATGATTAGGCCTTGGGATAATGCTTTATTGGGCTTAATTGGTTTTGATCATGTTACCCGAACAATTCAGGCTGACTGGAATCTAGGATATTGGGTAAGAAGTTCAGCACAAAGACATGGTTTGGCTAAAAAATCAATTAACGCGACTTTACAATGGTTAGGTGCAATTGATGAAGTCACTGTTGAGTTGAAAGTTGATCCACTCAATCTGGCAGGAGTTAAAACAGTTTTACAGACAGTTAATAATTGGAATGGAGAAAGAAATATCTCTGGAGATTCAGCCGTAACTGTTGCAGGAGTGCGTACTTTACATAGCTGTCATTTAATCAAAACAAGCCCAAAATCTTCTCAAATTGAGTGAGAACATTTCTTGAAGATTCAAAACCTATTGCATCCTCGCCAATCTGCCCCTAAGGGGCAGTGTGGTCACATGGTCAATCCTAATTATCATCAGAGGCTTCCTGATACTGACTCTGAAGAAACAGATGAATGGTTAGAATCACTACGGTCAATCGTCGATTCATCCGGACTCGAAAGAGCTAGATTATTATTACACGAAGTACTCTCAGAAGCACAGGATTTAGGAATTAAAATTCCTGCGGTGTCTCGTACTCCTTATGTCAATACAATCCCATGGGATAATCAAGTTCCATATCCAGGTAACCTTCAAATCGAGAAGGAAATACAAAATACAATCTTGTGGAATTCTGCATTAATAGTATCCGATGCTAATAGACGAATCGATGGTATTGGCGGCCATATATCCACTTATGCATCATCCTCAACGCTATATGAAGTAGGTTTTAATCATGTCTTTAAAGGCAAAGAAACCAACGATATTGGTGATGCCTTATACATTCAAGGACATGGTAGTCCAGGGATATATGCTAGAGCATTTTTAGAGGGTAGAATCACCCGCGACCAATTATTAAATTTCAGACAAGAAGCATTTTCCGATGGTCTTTCTTCCTACCCCCACCCACGTTTAATGAAAGATTTTTGGGAATATCCCACAGTTTCCATGGGGCTCGGTCCATTAGCTGCGGTTATGCATGCTAAATTCTGGAAGTATCTAACAGATCGGAATTTAGTCGACACCTCTCAGAGTACTGTATATTCATTCTTAGGAGATGGCGAAATGGATGAGCCAGAATCAATTGCTGCAATTGCTGTAGCAGGAAGAGAGAAGCTGGATAATTTAATTACAGTGGTCAACTGTAATCTTCAGCGATTAGATGGCCCCGTTCGCGGGAATTCTAAGATAATTCAAGAACTAGAAGGATTGTATCGAGGAGCGGGATGGGATGTTTTTAAGGTACTATGGGATACTAATTGGGACCGCTTATTTTCGAAAGATAGTACCGGAGAATTACTTACTAGATTAGAAGAGATAACTGATGGCGATTTCCAAAGAATGAGTACATTATCTCCTACCGAATTCCGAACAGAATTATTTTCTGGTTCTGACATATTAGTCTCTATGGGGTCCAATCTTTCCGATGACGATATAGTTAATTTACGGCGTGGCGGACATGATCCATTAAAGGTGTACGCCGCTTATCATGCAGCTTTAGAGTCTGATAGGCCATCAGTTATCTTAGCTCATACAGTCAAAGGATGGGGTATAGATTCTTTTGCGGGTAGAAACACTACTCATCAAAAGAAGAAAATGAATCTCGAAGATCTGATTGCTTATCGAAACAGACTTCAAATCCCTATTCCGGATGAAAAATTGCAACAAGACCCATTTTATTTATTGGATGAAGATTCTGAAGCATTAGCATACATTCATTTCCGTAGAGAAAAACTTGGAGGATATTTACCGTCTCGTAAATCTTTAGAAATAGATTTTGAGTTACCTAAATTGGAAACATATTCAGAGTTCGATAAAGGTACACCAGAAGGCCAAAGAGTATCAACTACTATGGCTTTTGTTCGCCTGTTGAGAAATTTAATGAAGTCGGAAATAGGCGCAAAGATAGTCCCCATCATTCCAGATGAAGGCCGAACCTTTGGGATGGATCCTTTATTCAGTGAATTCGGTATTTACTCTCAATCCGGCCAGAAATATAAGCCAGTTGATCACAAAATGATAATGAATTATAAAGAATCGAAAACCGGTCAAATCTTGGAGGAAGGGATATCTGAAGCGAATTCTATAGCTTCTTGGATAGCATCCGCAACATCATATTCTCACGCTTTAACTCCAACTATGCCTTTCTATATCTTTTATTCAATGTTCGGTTTTCAACGCGTAAACGATCAAATTTGGCAAGCAGCAGATGCTAGGGCTAGAGGATTTTTGATGGGAGCTACTGCTGGACGAACAACTCTGAATGGCGAAGGACTTCAACATCAAGACGGGCACTCGCTGCTCCATGCTAGTACTGTTCCTTATTGTAGATCTTGGGATCCGGCGTATGCATATGAATTAGCAACAATAATTAGGCATGGTATCAATGAAATGTGGGGACAAAATCTTGATGTTTTCCATTATATAATGCTCTATAATCAAAATGAGCAACAGCCCGCAAAACCAAATAACGTGGACCAACAAATAATCAAAGGAGCGTATAAAATAATCGAATCAGCGAATAATAAAAACCCATTCATAAGACTTCTAGGATCTGGCCCCATACTTTCTCATGTCATCGAAGCATCTCAAATATTAGCCGAGTACGGCGTAAATTCCGAAGTCTGGTCTATCACATCATATGGTGAATTAAGGCGAGAAGGCCTTGAATCCCAAAGAATTAACCGACTTTACCCGGAGCAAGAAAAATCATCCTATGTTTCTGAATGTTTTGGTGATCAAATAACTACAATAGCAGTTTCTGATTATATTACTGCTGTGCCTGAAATGATTCAGCGTTGGGTTGGTGGAAATTATGTAGTTCTAGGTACAGATGGTTTTGGGCGTTCAGATGATAGGTTAGAGTTAAGAAGATTTTTTGAGATAGATACTGGAAGTATAGTTTTAGCAACAATATCTGCATTAGAGCGAGAGGGTCGAGTAAACAAGGGCCTAACTAAAGAAATAGCAGAAAAATTTAATATTTCTAGAGAAAGAAAAGATAAGACAAATTAATCCGCACACTAATCGTTGAATATAATATCAACATCCATAGATTTGTTTACTGAAAAACACACAGGACAATCACAACCCTCTTTGATTAGCCACGCACGGTCATGTGAATCTAGATTTTTTGGTAATGTAATTCTAATCTCTAGTCTCCCAATACGGCGTGGATTTGCAATCATAGTTTTTTCTATACTTCCTGACATGCCATCTATATCTAGATTCTTTTTTTCTGCTCTTATACCAATAATTGTCATTATGCAAGTTAGCATAGATGTAGCTAATAAATCAGTAGGGGAAAATGACTCCCCTTTGCCACGATTATCAATAGGGGCATCTGTGATTAATTTATTCCCCGATAGTACATGAGTCGCAGTACAACGCAAGTTCCCCTCATATTTCGCTTCAATTCGGACCATTCACTCACCCTCAAGGCTTTGTAAAATAGACGAGTTAAGTGAGAAATTATACCTCAAAGCGTCTTCAATGCTGACCCAATCGGGGGTTGTTCCGTCTATCCAATCGTACCTATGTCCTGGTATTAGTCTCCAGTCACTAGGCAGATTTCGGAGTAAATTTCGAGCACATAGTATGCTGCTCCATTGTGCAACGGGGTCGCTACCTGGTAAATCTACTCGTCCACTATGAGCTGTAAAAAGCAGGTCACCTGCATGATAAACACCATGCCCATGCAGTGTGACATGTCCTGGTGCATGTCCGGGTGAATGTGTTACTCCAAGAGTTATTCCTCCAGCCGACCATTCTACAGTAGTATTAGGGGCATTATCCCATTGTTTAGTAAAATCAACTTTTTTGAAAACAACATGTGCTAGAAGCCCGGAAATCCCTGCTTCTTTATGCCCCCATACTTCAATTTCAGGAATTAATTTAATCATATCTGAATACCCTTCCACATGGTCCCGATGGGTATGCGTGTAAAGTAAATGAGTAGGTCGCAACCCCTCTTTTGCCAATTCCGATACCCATTTCTTTGCGTCAAAGGGATCTACTATAGCTACAATGCCAGTAGAACGATTTATCCATCCTGTATTCATATTCATATAATTCCCCATCTGAGTGACCCAGACTTCGACACCATCTCCTCCAACGCGGATATCAAACTCACCGTCTTGCAACATAATGACATGCCCAAGTAAACCTACTGCATAGCCATACCGGCTCATATTCTAAGGCGAGGTTTCTTAGCGAACTCTGTTAGTCGAAGAGTGTGAATCAAGTGCTGACTCCATTCACTCACCAAAAGTCTTCTCGAGTTGTTATACCAGTTCGCTTGATGTTAGTATTAGTTTGAGGATAGAGAAAGGAAGTGCTTCAATGGAATATGATCCACAACACATAGAAGTATATTGGCAAAATCAGTGGAAAGAGAAAAATATTTTTTCAGTTGAAGTAGATACCTCAAAGCCAAAATTTTACTGTCTTGAAATGTTTCCATATCCGTCTGGAAATATGCACATGGGCCATGTTAGGAATTATTCTATTGGTGATGCAATGGCTAGATTTCAAAGATTAATGGGGAAGAATGTACTGTACCCCATGGGGTATGATTCATTTGGCATGCCTGCTGAAAATGCAGCTAAGAAAGAGGGAGGTCACCCTCATGATGTGACTGAAAGAAATATCGCAATGATTAGAACCGACCAAGAAAGAATGGGATATTCTTATGATTGGAGCCGTACTTTTGCCACATCCACTCCAGAATATTACCGCTGGAATCAAGAAATTTTTATTAAATTCTATGAAGCCGGATTAGTTGAAAGACGAGTTGCTCCAGTAAATTGGTGTAATGATTGTGATACAGTACTTGCAAATGAGCAAGTAAAAAATAATCGATGTTGGCGTTGTGGTTTGGAGGTAGTTCAGAAAGACATGGCTCAATGGTTCCTACGTATGACCGAATATGCCGATGAATTACTTGATGATTTGGAACACATTAATTTCCCAGAGAATGTTAAGGCAATGCAGCGCAATTGGATAGGCCGTTCTCATGGTGCGCACATTGATTTCCCAATTGTTGGAGAAAACTCAGTAATTGGAACATTTACCACTAGGCCAGACACAATATTTGGCGTAACATTTCTCACTTTATCTCCCGAACATCCTCTTTGTGAGTCACTTGTTTCTGGAACTGAATACGAGATAGGTTGGCAAGTTCTTCGCGATGAATGTGCGAAAATGTCTGAATTTGAAAGAATTAATATGCTGAAAGAGAAGAAAGGTGTGCCATTAGGCAGATTTGCCCTCAACCCTCTGAGTGGAGAAGAAGTTCCAATATATGCTGGTAATTTTGTAGTTGCTAGTTATGGAACCGGAGCCGTAATGGCCGTACCAGGACATGATCAAAGAGATTATGACTTTGCTAAGAAATATGGTCTCCCGATTAAACCAGTTCTCTCAAGAATAGATGGAGAGAAGGCGATTGAAGAGAACCCTGTACTAGATTCTCTTGGTTTCATGGTCAACTCATCTCGTGAAGGATTTGATGGATTGTTTGGTGATGAGGCTAAAGCCGCTGTCATTAATATCCTTGAGGTCGAAGGGGCAGGTCATGGAACTGTACAATATAGACTAAAAGATTGGTTATTGAGTCGTCAAAGGTTTTGGGGAACCCCAATACCTATGTTGCACTGTGATGATTGTGGAGTTGTTCCTGTTCCATATCCAGACCTTCCAGTAGAACTTCCTTTAGATGTCAAATTTAGCTGGGACGAGAGTGGTAACCCCCTTGCATCTAGTGATAATTTCCTTGCAGCCAATTGTCCTAAATGTGGAGGTAGCGCACAGCGTGAGACCGATACCATGGACACATTTTATGATTCATCATGGTATTTCCTTAGATATGGAGATTCCAATAATAAGAGTCATCCATTTAATCGCGAGATTATCGATTATTGGATGGAAGGCGGTATAGATTTGTATATTGGGGGAATCGAGCACGCAGTCATGCATCTTCTTTATGCAAGATTCTTCACCAAAGCAACCAGAGATCTTGGGATGAATACAACAGGTGAACCATTTGGGCAACTGGTATGCCAAGGTATGCTAAATGCCCCTGCACCTTTTTGTATTGAATGCAATACTGAATATCACATCGATAATTTTGGGGGAGTTTGCCCATCTTGTGAATCTAATCTTACTACTAGGCAGGCTAAGATGAGTAAATCATTAGGAAACACCGTTAGTCCAGGTATTATGATAGATAAATATGGAGCTGATACGGTCCGCCTATTCATTCTATTTGGTGCAAATCCGGAAGCAGGTATGGACTGGTCCGATAACGCCATAGTTTCGAATTCCCGTCAAATGCAATCAATATTCGAGGCGTTTGAATCATCAAATAATTTTGATAGTTCTTCTAGTTCGATTGATGATTGGATATTGGCTAGAATGCGGCTAAACCACTCCATGTGGAAGAGAGCGATGGAAAATGTGAGTTTACGTGAAGGCGTAATGATTAGTCACTTTGAAATGCTATCTGATTGGCAATGGTATCGACGAAGAGGTGGTTCAGATACAAATACTGCGAAGATATTCTTTACTAATTGGATTCCTATGTTAGCACCCGCAACTCCTCATATCGCAGAAGAATTTTGGTCGAAAATGGGAGGTAAAGGAATGGTTAGTGAACTTGTAATCAAAGAACTTAGCCCACTTGATTCTGACATTATTCCTCTTGCCAAAGAAAGTTATTTAAGAAATTTGATAGGAAATTCAAGAAATGTAAAAGGCCTTGCACAGAGGCATTCTGAAACCCCTATCTCTAGTTGCATAATCCAAACCGCAGCAGATTGGAAAAATAATCTTGCTTCTATAGCACTTTCCCTACATGCACGTAATTTCAATTTTAAGAAAGAGGGCTCAGAATATATCAAGTCATTAGATATATTTAGTGACGAAAAATTACGTGGCGAGATTTTCCAAACTTGGCAGTCTTTAACATTCGGAAACAAGAAAAGTAGAGGTAAGATATACACTTGGTCAGAAGGAGAAATTTCTTTGATAACCTCTCAATTCGATGAAACAGAATTAATAAATGATAATGCAGATTTTATTGCACACGCGTTATCTGTTAACTCAGTAATATCTTACAAGGTAGGAGATGGAGATGATGTTGCAGGTAAAGCACGGGTTGCCTCTCCCTTAGATCCAGGGATCGCTTTTATCTGAATAAATTCTATTTTTTCTATATCCCCCACACGGTGGGTTCATGGTGCTCTTTCTCTTCGAAGATTCGTTGAGTGAAGAGAATGATGGTGCTAAGCGGCAAAAACGCCGCCCCCGTCGCCGCCGTACAAGTGGGAAAAAACTTACTTTAGAAACCAATAATGGCGGGGATAATGAAGCGATAGAGCGTGCTTTATCGAGATTTTCTGTTGATCCTGCACCAATGGGGTTCTCTCAAGATATAGATCCACCCGCTAGAATTGTTAATGTTAAATGGAAATTAAATGCGGTTACAAAATCAGTACAAACTAAAGCTAGCCCATTGGTTTGTTCACCCGGTGAATTTGGATTCCTTCCTGAAGAAAGAGTTCAACAGATAGCAAAGAAAATCGAGAATTTAGATATAACTCTCGAACAATCATTATCATTACGTAGTGCATTAAACCAAGAAAAAAGTGTTTACTCACATGGTCGATTAATGAGTCGTGCTAATGAGTTGAAAAGAAGATATGATAATGGTGACAGTGTTCTTTCACTTTCCACTCGATTCGATGCACCACCGGTAAATGTTTTCCGAGCAATATTAACTGGACGTGGTTGGTCAAAAAATAAGATTAAGGAAACTCTCAAAGCCCCCGGTAAAATGAATACGAGAGATAGAGAACAGTTTCAGTTAGCAGAATCTGCCGACCGAGTTAGTTCTGTGAATCAATCTGAAACACAAACCGCCGCAGAAGTTTTTGAAGATATATTATGTGATTATTTCACCTCTCTCAATGTTAGATTTCGCCGTCAAGAAGAGTTGCTCGCCGAACAAAAGAAATCTGAAGGCCGAGCAATAATAACTCCTGATTTATTGTTGCTAGACGATGTAAGAGTTAACGGAATTCCTTGTGCATGGATTGATGCTAAACATTTTTTTGGTGCGGATCTAAGATTCCCTAGGAAAAAAACTCAGAAGCAAGTTGACAGATATGTGAATGAATACGGACAAGGTGCTATTGTATACAGGCATGGTTTCTGTGACACGTTAAAGCTGAAAGGTGCAATTTTACTTGATTCTAGTCCTTTAGATTTAGAACCATTAGCAACATTCCATGAAAGTATTAGAATTAACTCAAAATAAATCGCTTATTCTTGTTTTTTGAGTGATAAACCCCGCACTATTTAACTCCTCTATTAACTTTGATATTTTTGAATCATTTACCTCCTCTATCTTTTTTGGTACAATGACTAAGCTTCTTCCTAACATACATAGGAGTGGTTTAAACTCTAATGATGCAAGTTCGATAACATTTGTTGCTTCTTTGAGTAATTCAAATCGTTTAGAATCCGAAAGTAGGCCACTTTCTTCCGCAAATTTTTCAGATCTATCTAATAATTCCTTCCAACGATATTTATCCCATCTATTTTTCATTAGCGGAGTCATTTGTTTAATGCCAGCTTCACTAATAGATTTTTTCCACTTCAAGTTATCTATGTACGAAGAAGTATGTTTGCCAGAATCTTTTTTCCAAGCTAATACTACTTCTGTTTTTTCGGTCCAGCCTTCTGATATTCCTGGACCTTTATTCAGTAAAATTCCACTAAAAGGTGATCCTGGCCTAATTCTTCTTTCAACTCCACCTGCTGCTAAAGCAGTAACATCCCCTAATCCTGTGGAATTGCTTCTTTCAACTCTATGTGCTATTGAAAACGCGCGTCTCAGACTTTCCTCATGAGGCTCACCCATTGCTCTTTGGATAGCCATAGCCGCAGAAATAGCTCCTGCCGCAGACATCCCAAAACCTTGAGATATTGGTAATTTTAATTTCACAGCAAGATCCCAATTATAATTTTCAATACTGATTATGTCTTTAGATAATAATTTCAACACTTGTTCATATAATTTAGATTCCCCATTACCCTGAATAAATTTAACATTAATTCCAAAGTCGTCCTCAATTCCTCTTGCAATTGTTTCCACTCCATGATCTAAACATAGCCCTATTCCTAGGCTTCCTTGCTCATCCAAATTCGTGGAATCATCGTTTACTGTAAAAATAAGGGTCACGTGTGAACCACATTCACCACGCCCCAGTAACACAGTCATGTTACTGTATCCTATGCGGGGTTGAATAAAAACTCTTCAACTAAATCAGAATATTGCATTAGAATCTTCTTCAATTGTATTGAATCTTCCAGCCAACTCTTTTACTGCCATATTAAAAGCGGTTTTTGGAGTCATCGAACCATCAGTTTCAAAGCTCAAAACAAATTCACCAGGGGCTTCTTCCAGAGTGATTGCATCTTTGAAATCCCTCAACTCTTCAGTACCTTCTCCTACATGATGTAGTTGTTCCATTAATTCTTGAACTTTGTAATAGTCATCCAACTTCCCATCAGTAAAGTCTTTTGCTGTAAGCCCTAATTTTAGATCCCATAGAATTTTTGCTTTTGTTTTGTTATTTATTACACCAATAGTTCTTGGTTGAAAGGTAACTCCACAAGCTGGAGACCATTTTGCATGATCTCTTCCTCTTCCCATAATTGCTGTTGCATAGAATTCAACCATTTGCCCACGGAAAAGCTTCGTTATCGGAATTGTTTTGTATGCCTCTTGGATTTCTAAAGTTTCATCACCAAGGTAGTTTAGATCGTTTGCGGTAACCATAGTACCTTCCTCACTTCCAAACGCTTTGCAAGTGTAAATCATAGTGCACATAGGGCATCCGCGATCTTCTTGTACAAGCTCTGCACAACTAGGGCATTCATCTTGGAAGTGAAATTCTTCGTGGCGAGTTGGGATTGGAATCATTGCGAGTCTTTGTGCAATCATTTCGTCAGGGAGTGGTCCAGTAGTTTCCCAAATCACATCTTCTTGTTCAATAGTTCCCATTTCAAAACGAACAGTTTCTATAGCCATTTTAGGGGTGTCCGAAATTAGTGATCTTCTAATCGAATTCACAAAAGCTCTATCTGTATCAGTTAGTAGAATCTTAATTTTGTCTATCTCGTTATCTTCAATAATTGTAACTTTAACCATATATTTCACCTCTCACACTCTTCGGCCACGACGGCCACCTTTTGCTTTCGTTCCATCAGTAGGGATTGGAGTAACGTCTTCGATTCGTGTTATTTTAACACCTGCTCTAGTAAGGGCACGGATAGCAGAAGTTGCTCCGGGCGCATTGTGGTTTCGGTTTCCTCCGGCGCCTCGATATTTTACTATGACTTGGTCAAATTCTTTTTCAGCAAGCATTTCTGCTATTCTTTCAGCAGCACGAGTAGAAGCGAACTGTCCTCCCGAGTCACTTCCTCCTTTAGTTACCATACCTCCTGATACTTTGCAAATTGTTTCTGCACCAGTTAAATCAGTAGCTGTAATGAGTACATTGTTACTTGTACTATAAATATGTAAAATCGCTTTGTGCCCCATCAGTTACCCTCCTTAGGAATAGTTTCTTCAATTTTTGGAGCTTCTTCCGCGTCCTTTTTAATTTGTTCAACGAAATCTTCAGTAGCAGCCTTAGGTCCTCCAACTTCTTCGGGTTCTTCATCGCTTACCATCGTTAGTCTTAGTTTTTCCATTTCTATTCTGAATGGATGATCAGGGTTATTATATACTGAATTAGATGAATAATGTAAAAATTCTTCTTCCTGTTTTCTGATATGATATCCTGGAACTGTCATCCGTTGTTCTCCTATCGAGATGTGGCCATGAACAATCATATTCCTAGCACCACGCATAGATGGTGCCAATCCTCTGTAGTAAACAACTGATTGTAGTCTTCTAGAAAGCATATTTTCGACGTTTATTTGAAGTACATCGTCAATACCTGCTCCTTCTAAAAGTAATCCTTGTCGACACAATGAATTTATCAAATCTGTTTTTTCTCTAGCAAAATGTCCCTCTGAAGTATCAACCCTTCCGATTAACTTCATTGCTTGATTTCGATGTCGGCGCAGGGATGACTTTTCTCTCCAAATCTCTTTCATCCCGCCAACTTTCTTTAGCCCGTATTTTTCTTTAAGAGCATGCTCTTCATCAATACGTGCTTGCTTCCACGGATGAGTTGGTGTCTGTGTTTTTGATCTTGCGAATTTAGGATCTCCCATAATCTCACCTCACTTCTTCCTCTGCACACCGAGTGCAGTTCCACTTCTTCCGTTGCTGCGCAATCTCTGCCCACGAACTTTATGTCCACTTCTATGTCTTAGACCGCGGTATGTTTTCATACCTGCTAATCGTGAAATATCTTCATCCCGTGTCATTCTAACATCTAGTGCAATAAGATGTGCATCTTCGTTGGATTCTAAGTCTCTTTGTCGGTTAACTAACCACCATGGTACATTAGTTGCATACCCGTCAATTGTTGTTCTAAGCCTATCTTGCTCAGCTTCATCAAGATGCCCTCCAAGTTTTGTTCCATCAATTTCTGCTAATCTGCAAAGTTGCTGTGATGTACGAACTCCTATGCCTTTAACTGAAGCAAGCCCAATTGCTATTGGTTTCAATCCATCGATGTCGCTGTCGGCCATTCTGATAATATAGGAGAAGTCATCTCCAATCTCTTGTTTTTCTTTACTCATTGTACGGTCCTCCCGTGTTCACTGTTTCCAGTGGCCTTTACGGCATCCTCGCGACTTACCAACCCTATTTCAACCCACCCGCTCTATTCTAATAGGTAATTTTCAGAAAATTTCAGGATTCCTTACAGATAATGTATAGTTTGTGGCTCCCAGTTCCACGAGCTAAATCGATGTCTACCATGAAAGATTTCTTTCCTTCTATATTACGGAGTGCTTTGTCTAGACGACGTTGTAGTGTTGGCTGCATTTTAGGATCTAAAGAGCATCGAAGAGTTATTTTTCCAATATTATTTCTAGAAGCAGCACTTGCAACTTGATCAATTGAATGCAGTTCAGGGGGAGTTAGTCTGTGTTGCACAATCTCTCCTGTACTGACTACAAATCCATTAATCTCCTCATTATCATTTAAAGAATCAGTATGAATTAGTAACGGTCTCCTCCCATCAAGTCTTAGCCACGAATGCCCACTATTCGGTTTCAAAGCTTTAGTTAACCATTTTTCTTGCAGACCACTTTGAATTAAAGCAGGATCGACAATTGAAATAAACGCCCCGAAAGGTGGTGGTTTGCTCAAACTTTCAACTTTCGAAATCAATCCCCTCCCTTCTATCTTCGCTAGAATATTTTTTGACCCCATTCTTATACAACGACGATCTTCCTTTGAAGCAATCGCTCCAATCCAAAGTGATAACCTATCTACTCTTCCTCCTCCCTGACTTAACCATTCCCAAGTTTTCGAAACACCGGGAAATACCGTTTCAACAATTGCTTCAACCATTGTCTGTTGTTCATCTCCTAAGCGGGGTGACAGGTCTAGTAAAACAGCAGGCCCTCTCGGTCCGGTTTGTAGGTATTCATTCCATGAATTAAGAATCGATTTTAAAGAAGGTTGCATTTCATCGATATGATGACTTTGAGCATCTTTCGGTCTTGCAGGATCTAAATGTAACATTGCAATAGGTGGATGTGCTCTAGTGCCTGCTTTCCTCAAACTATTCCAGTAAGCAGTAATCGCTCCTTCTGCGTCACTTCCGTCTCCAATGATTACTCTGTCTAATGTCCGTTGTATTTCTTCTCCGTCAGAGGCAATGTGCATATTTGCTGCACATAAAACAGCAATATTCCCATCTAACTCAATTGCTAAAGCCGGCCTTTTCAATTCAGTAGATAGTGCTATTAATTGAGCTCCCGAGCCAGCCGCGGCATCAAGAATTACTCCGGCAGGCAGGTTTGAAGTTTCAATTTGTTTTGCTCTCGCCATAGATATAGACCAAGGTGTAGATAATCTTCTCATATCATCTGTCATATGTAGCGGAGGGTCGCCTTTTCTTACGGATTTAGCATTATTGCGTTTACTCGCTTCATCTGCAATTTTTGCTGAAGGTACTAATGCAGTATGTTTGTTATTCTCTGACAAATTTCTCCCTCCTTATTACGTTATATTAACGCCCTATCAATTTTCACTTCAAATCTTAACCATGTGTTTTCTAACTCATGTCCCTCTGAATTTCCATATGCGATAGGCGGAGGCAGTAATACCGTATGTGTTGTGCCTGTATCTGCAAACCATCCTCTATCCTCTGCAATATCTAGTCCAATAACGGCCCAACCAAATCCTTTGATGTATCTTGAGTCATCTCCTCCAGTTACTGGTAAATCTCCTTCATCCAATTGTTCGCCCGTATCAGCATCCCATAGTATATAGTGAACTTCCACATTCTCTCCATCTGTTATGTGAACAGCTCTCTCATCTGGGCCTTTGAATAAATGAACGTCAAGATTAATCATTGAAATCGGATTAAACTCAACATGTGTTACTGTGATTGTGAAATCTTTTTCAGTAATATCTTCAGTTACTGATATTTCAATAATTTCTGTACTATTTCCCTCTAAACCATTCAATAGTAAATTTGAACTTTCTTCGTTAGTGAATTCAACTCCACCGCCTATGATTTCTAGAATAAGATCAATTGTTGAATTGCCTCTATTATAGATTACAACACTTGCTCTATCTCCATCTCCTTGGTGCTCCCAGTCACATCTTAATTCGCCGGGGTACAGGAATAATTCATCTTGCTCTGCTAACGATTCAGGCCACTCCCAATCTCCTAATCTTGATTCACAAGTATCGAACAATAGATCAACCTCCCATGCCCATCTCCCATCTTTCTTTAACTCGTCTTCTGAAGTTTCGTTGCTTGGAAATAATTTTTCTAAATCATCTTGGAATGATAACGCTGCAAGTCCTAGCCATATCGATGAAACAATAATTAGTAGAACCGTAGCAAATGAGAGTATAATCATAGCCCTAGGGACAGTCATTTCATTTAACCCAATAGGTATTGGAGGGTGTTCAATTTCCTCCGATGTATCGGCTATCCAAGACCTCGTCACAGTTCTTTGTCGGGCCCGCCCATCATCAAGGTTAGCATATCACGTTAGTAAAAATATTAACCTTATTATTTACTAAAGTAACTCTTAGTGCCCCGAAAGCCAACTTTTTTTTCAATCTTTTACAATTTCCTCTTCATTTGAAAGACCTAGCCAAGCGACAAGTCCCAATTCAATTGCTAAAACAATTAGTGAGATTAGTAATGTTGTTGGCTCAAGCATCTGTGATCCTAGCAACATTAGAGATGCTAATATAGCAATAATGAGATCGAAGAATCCCCAAATTCGTAAAATCCTCCTTAGTTGCATAATTCCAATAATCCAAATGATTGTCGACAAACTTATTAGGATAATTGGGAGATAAATGGTGGTAAAAGTTCCCGTCCATAGTAGTCCAGAATATAGTAATAAGTGTGAATCTGTTGCTAAAGTCATAGTCCAATTATCTTTCCTGAAAGGAACAGTTAATGCACACAATAGTAACAATATTATTCCTATTATTAATGTGATTTCATCAACAGTTCCTTTCAATGAACTTATCCAATTAGAGAAAGAAATGATTGAAAATAGTATAGCAGGTATAACTAATCCAAATTCTGTAGTTTGTTGATTTTTAATTGTATGATAAATTACTAGTATTATTGCTAACATCCCTGCCGGGCCAGTAGAAATGAAAACTATTGCCAACACCCTTAATGAATTATTTTTTGTAGGTTCCCTACCGTTTAATGATCTTCGTATTTCTATCCATACCAGAATCATTATCGATAGTAAAAGTAACGTTTCTAATATTATCCAAGGCAAGGTCCATTCTATCATATCCCCCTTTGTAGGGTCAACTGTAAATGGTGCGGGTAAAGATTCGTAAAGAATAGTCCCTATGATACGGCCTATGAATATTGGAATGATGAACCAATCAATTGCAATTAGCACCCTATCCAGAAGGTTTTTCTGATTTATTAATGAAATAATACATAAAAACATTACAAGCAAAAACATTATTGCCATATCGAATAGTTCCATGTTACTACTAGCGGCCGATAGATGTCCAGCAACTTGTATCATTATGATTCCTCCAATAGAAATAGCGATTGGTGTTTCTATACCTAAGAAGTGTGGTAATTCTAACTCTAGGCCTTTTGTACGTTCACGAGCAACTAATACTAATATTGAGATGAAAATTCCAGTACTCAGGAGTACTAAGTGATTTACTCCTCCAATGAAACTAATAATCGCAGAAGTCGTAATCACTAATCCAAGTACTAACAATATTATTACAGGTCTGTGAGTTGCACCAGTAAGGTAAAGTTGTTCAATATTTTCGGTTTCCTCCATTTCTCTTTTATTTTTTCTTTTATTTCTCATTTCGACCAAATGAGGATTGAAACCAGTCATCTTTCCTTCTGAAACATAGTTATCAGTAAATTCTTCCCTTGCCAATTCTTTCAATGAATCTTTTTTCGCTATGCTTTTGAGTTCCCTTCTTATTTCTCCATTACCTACTAACCAAATAGTACTCACAGCAAATATTGTTAATGCGGCTAGAATTTCATAGAACTCTCCTTCTTTGTATACTAGAGCAATATTTATTGTTAATAACCAAAGAACTGCTAGTGCGGGACTCAATAATTTTTCCATTTTTTGAGATTTCGAAAGATAGACAATGACTAATATTGTAGTACAAAAAAGTGAGATTTTAGCAATTCCCAAACTTGGTATAATATTTGTATCAGCTAGTTCAATTGAGTTTCTTGAAACTAAACTGATTAACATTGGTATTGCCATTAGTGACATTCCGATTGAATAAATTGATTCATTAGCCCCATCATTTTGAACGAGTAAGGCTATTGCAACAATACAATATGTTAACATCACACTTTCTTCAAGACCATATTGCCACTGTATTATTACGAGCCCTAATGAAATGACTGCCAACATAATTGATGCATTTCCAATCCTTTTTTTGGTAAGTTCTGATATTACATGTACTGCTATAATTATTCCAAATATACCTAGGAGAGTCAGGGCTGTAAATCCTCCAAATTTAGCCATAAAGAGAATCGTAATAATTGGCAACCACAATCCAATGCTCCAAAGCTGTAGCATTCCAGAGTCTCTAATTGATGCAGAGATTTCTGTTAATCCTAGAAATTGCGAGGCAAGGTTTACTCCATTTTTCCCTAGTCTAATATTCACTATAAACATTAATAAAGAAGAAATTACGAAATATCCAAAAAGTTGGTTTGGTTCAATTTGAACTATATAACCAGGGTCGATGCCCCCATTGGCGACAATGAGTGTTCTAATTGCTTCTTCAATTATTTCCTCAATTATTACCCACGACCACGGTAAGATTACTGTAATTCCTGCTAAGGAGGGGGAGTTTCTTTTTACTGCTAATATAGCAGTTCCGATGTGGGTTAAAGATAATGCAGATAATAGTAACATTCCCCCATCCCCATTTTTACACTCAGATATACAGAAATTTTCTGATGCCTCTGCTGGTATCATTATAACAAGCAATATTAGAATAGCAATAGAGCCAGTCCATAGAACCCTATCGGTAACTGAATTTTGATCTCTAAGCATTACAAAACCAGTAACAAATATTCCAATCGTTGCAAATATTTCATAAGAATCAAACGATAAAATATCTTTCGATTCAGTAATTATTAGAAGAATAGTGAGCAATGTCGCCGAAATTAACAAAGGTTCGACCACTCTCCTTGTTTTGACTCCCCTTACAACTAAGTAAGAGCCACCAAAGGCCGATGCTAATATCGAAATTAAACCGATTGCATAACCCAAATCCTGCCGATTTGCTCCTACTGCCATTAGAGCACCAACCATTCCTAAAGAAATAGAAACACCCCATAACCCAGGTTCTCCCAGCCCTAATACCTTAAACGCCTTTGAAAACCAATTTTCATCTTTAGCAAACCTTGCCGCCATACTTGCATTTATACCCGTTATTATCATCATCAATACGAATAAAAGTAATGGTATTTCCAACGGAAGAATAGTTAACGAACCAATACTGAAACCATTAGTTAATGCATGCATTCCTATCCACAGATTAGTAGATGCTATACCTAGTGCTGCTAGATTACCCGATTTTCTGTATATTGCTAATCCATGAACTAAAATAGTCGCCACTAGAATCATTATTGCGATTCCTAGTTCTCCAAAACTATAGCCAGCAGCAGAACCGATTGCTAACAAGATAAGAGTTGATTGTGCTGCGATTGCATCCGAATTGTGTCTATGAGAAAGATAAACATTCAGACTAACAAGTGTTAGTAATAACAAACCGAGATTTTCAGTCGAAATAATACCCCATCTTTGTAATTCTAAGGCCAACCCATACAGCACCTTCATTGAAATTATTACCCATGTAATTCCTAAGAAATGTAAGTTGTTTTTAGGAATCCATAACTCACCTAGAGCGAATCCAAACAATGCTAAAAGTATCAATAAGATTGTTGCTAATAAAGGACTCAAAGCAATTCCTGCTACAATGCTTACACCAGAAAATATTCCGATCATTGAAGCCATTAATATCCAATTGACTTTCCTCTCCCCATCTTGAGCGAGATTGGTTACAATATCAACTTCAGGAGGACTTGTTACGGTTCCATCTTTTCTCACATATCCTGGTGAATTTTCATCAATTTGAGCGAACGGATCGAAGATCTCTCCTAGTGCTTCATCAGTTTCTTTATGCTTAGGTATATCCCTCTTTTCCACCACTTCATCCTGAATTAAGATATCTCCTAATTCAATAGAATCGCTAATCTTAAACGCTCTTTTTCGAATGAGATTATCATCCGAGTCGTCGGTACCCACAGCCTCTCTGACAGGTGTTAATGACATAATTTCATCCCCTTCGGAGATAATTGATTTTTGATATCTGTTTTCTATATCTCTCCGTAATCATTGAAAGGCGATTGTCTTTGTCAGCGTGCATGGAGACAACGTCGAAGGGTAGTACATCTTCCGAATTTGCCACACCTTTAGCTACGCATGGGCTTAACCCCAGCGGAGCAGTATACTGGAATTTAGGCTGGAAAGAGTTGCATGAGAGGGCCGTCGCAAGAGGCGAAGCATCACTTACAACTCATGGAGTACTATTAGCAACAACCGGCGAGCGAACGGGTCGTTCTCCAAATGATAGGTTCATAGTTGAAGAATCTGGTTTGGCAGACGATGTATGGTGGGGTGATGTGAACAAATCCACCTCTTCAGAAGTGTTTGATAAATTACTTACTAAGGTTCAACATTATCTTGATAATAAAGATGTATTGTTTGTAAAAGATGCTCATTGTGGAGCCGATCAAAAATATTCTATGCCTGTTCGTTTGATAACAGAGAAAGCTTGGCATGCATCTTTTTTCCATAACATGTTTGTAAGGAGTGAACCTAGTGAACTAGCAAATCATATCCCAGAATATACTATTCTCCATGCCCCCGATCTTTTAGTTAATCCTAAAGAATACGGTATAAATTCAGATGTTTTTGTAATTTTGGCATTAGACAGGGGACTGGTTATCATTGGAGGGACACACTATGCAGGAGAAATTAAAAAAGCTATATTCACTATCATGAATCATATCTTACCTGCTCAAGGACTACTTCCTATGCATTGTTCTGCTAATACGGATTATACTAACTCAGCACTATTTTTTGGTCTTTCAGGTACTGGAAAAACTACACTTTCAGCTGATCCGGGCCGTGCATTGATTGGAGACGATGAACACGGTTGGTCTGATGATGGAGTATTTAATTTTGAAGGCGGCTGTTACGCTAAATTGATTGGCCTTTCCAAGGCGGATGAACCTGCTATATTCGCTACCACTAGGATGCCGGGATCAGTATTAGAAAATGTCATCTTAGATGCAAATGGCGTACCTAATTTTGAAGATGGTACACTAACTCAAAATACTAGAGGATCTTATCCTATAGAGTCGATTAAGAATCGTACACCAGATTCTATGGCAGGTCACCCTAAAGATGTGGTTTTCTTAACTTGTGACGCTTTTGGTGTTCTTCCACCACTTTCTAGATTGACTCCAGACCAAGCAGCATACCATTTTATCTCTGGATATACAGCCAAAGTTGCAGGAACAGAAGTTGGAATAATTGAACCTCAGGCGACATTCTCAACTTGTTTCGGTGCTCCATTTATGCCCAGACATCCAAGTGTTTATGCTGATTTGCTTTCACAGAAAATTCGAGAACATGATGCGAATTGCTGGTTAATCAATACGGGTTGGGTCGCTGGAGGATATGGTGAATCCAGTAGAATCCGAATAAAATGGACTCGTGCTCTTCTTAACGCGGCCTTAGATGGTTCTCTGGATGATGTAATATTTGTAGAAGATGAAAGATTTGGCTTCCATGTTCCAACTTCTTGTGAAGGGGTGCCTGACGAGATACTTCAACCGAGAAACACTTGGTCCAATAAGACAAGATATGATAATGTAGCCAACTTATTAGCTCAAATGTTTATTGAAAATTTCCACCAATATTCCGAAGGTTGTAGTTCGGATGTTTTGGCAGCATCTCCAAAAGTAATGTCTTGAATTTTGCTGAATTACCAATAATATCTAATGGCTATTCCAAAGTTTCTATTATCAACTTAAGATGGGCCTTGACTTGTGTCCGAAGAACTGCATGTTGTAACTGGGGCCTTCGGTTACACAGGTAGATGGATTGCCCATCAACTATTGGAACAAGGGAAAAAAGTGCGAACTTTGACCAATGCTGTGGGTCGCGATGACCCCTTTGATGGGCGGATCGAAATTCACCCTCTCGATTTCGAGGATAGAGCTGCATTGGTTGAATCACTGCGTGGCGCCGACGTTCTGTACAACACTTACTGGGTTCGTTACAACCATCAAAGTAAGAGATTCGACCATGGAATTGCGACACGCAACTGCAACATCATGTTCGAGGCTGCCAAAGAAGCAGGAGTGAGACGCATTGTTCACTTCAGCGTCGCACATCCCGATCAAGCACCGGGTTGGTCTTATTTCGCCGGCAAGGTTGACAGTGAAGAGAACCTGAAGAAAGTCGGCATATCCTACGCCATCGTTCGTCCAACCGTACTATTCGGTGGTGGCCGCAATGTGCTGGTCAACAACATTGCTTGGATGCTCAGATACATGCCCGTATTCGGTTACTTCGGCTGGGGAAATTACCCAATTCAACCCGTTCATGTGCGAGATGTAGCCCGAATGGCCATTGAACTAGGAGCAGGTAATGAGGACATCACTCGAGATGCAACGGGTCCTGAGAAATACCGCTACAAGGACTTCGTCAAACTCATTGGCAAGAGCATGGGTGTTCGCAGGATCATCATGCCCGTACCACCCCTCATGGGCTGGATGGCGGGGCAAATCATGGGTCTATTCCTCAAGGACATGGTCATCACGCGCGCAGAAATCAAGGGATTGATGCAAGGACTTGTGGCTTCAGATGAGGAACCTCTGGGTATCATCAAGTTCAGCGAATGGATTGAAGACAAGGGCGACAGCATTGGTCGAAAATATCACAACGATTTGAAAGAACGACAATATCGCTCACAAAATGACTACTCAACTCTATAGTCGAATTAGAGGCGTTGTTTTGCATATCGCTGAGCATCAACGGCACAAATAGCAGCCATATGGACAACCTCGCGAACGCTATCATTTCTTTGAAGTACGTGTGCAGGTTTTGCAAGGCCTTCTAAGATAGGGCCAGTCATTTCTGCTCCTGCAACTCTTTGTAGTAATTTATATGCAATATTTGCAGATGCTAAATTCGGGCAAATTAAGATATTAGCCGGTCCTTCAAATTCCATAAATGGATAGTTTTCTTGTATTTCTTCAATCAATGCAGTATCTGCCTGCATAGGCCCATCGATTATTAGGCCAGGATCTAAATTTCTCGCCATATCTATTGCTTCTTCTATTCTATCAGTCCTCATCTCTCCACTAGTTCCAAAATTTGAGAATGAAAGCATTGCAACTTTTGGTTTTACTCCAAATCTTCTAGCAACTTTGGCAGTTTGAACTGCAATCTCAGCTAATGTTCTAGAGTCTGGGTAGATATTTATTGTAGCATCTCCAATGAACATTAGTTTCCCGTTAACAGTCATCATGTACATACCAACAATTCGGTGGGTATTGGGGGCGGGTCCAATTGTTTGTAAACATGGTTTAACAATATCCGGATAATTATGCGAGATTCCCCCAAGATATCCATCAGCATCTCCCATATGAACCATCATAGGCCCAAAATATGTAGTAGTTTTGAGCAATCTAACGGCATCTTCCATAGTTAACCCTTTTCTCCCCCTTAATTTATGAAATTCTTCAGCATAAACTCCTCTTCTTCTAGGGTCATATCTTACATCTATAGTTTTACATTCAAATTCAAATCCTAATTCTTCTTTTATAGCATTAATTCTTTTTGTATTCCCAAGTAAAATAGGCTCACAAATATTTTCAGAAATGCACTGCGCAGCCGCTTTGATTATTGTTGGATGTTCTCCTTCTGCAAATACAATTTTCTTTTTATCCCTACGCGCTCTATTAATTACCCGGCGCATTATAGAACGAGTTAATCCTAATCTCGCCTCTAATTCTTCACGGTATATTTCGATGTCAAACTCTTCCTTTGTAAATTTAGAAATTCCTTCATTAACAGCCGCTTGAGCAACCGCACTTGCTTCCCATATCAGCACTCTAGCATCGAATGGTTTCGGTATAATATATTCTGATCCAAATTGAATTTGTTCATCATCATAAGCAGCAGCAACATCGTCTGGCACCGGCTCTTTTGCTAATGCTGCAATCGCATGTGTAGCAGCCATTTTCATGCTCTCAGTAATTTCAGTAGCTCTAACGTCCAAGGCTCCACGGAATATATATGGAAATCCTAATACGTTATTTATTTGGTTAGGATAGTCAGATCTTCCAGTAGCAACAATAGCATCCTCCCTAACTTCATAGACATCATTAGGCAATATTTCAGGGTCAGGATTTGCTAGAGCAAAAATTAACGGTCTGGGAGCCATTGAGGCAACCATTTCTTTACTAACAATTCCTCCTTTGGATAACCCAAGGAAAACATCCGAATCAATCATTGCTTCTTTTATCCCGCCTTCTTTGATGTCTCTTGTAAATTCATCTTTGTACTTATTCAACTCTCCATTTTTAGAACGTTTTTTTGTCAAAATTCCCTTTGAATCAACCATGATTAGATTTTCAATTTTCACTCCCAAGCGAATATAGTGGCGTGCACAAGAAATTGCAGATGCTCCGGCCCCTGAAACAACCACTTTTACTTCTGCAATTTCTTTATCCACCACTTCTAAACCATTCAATAAAGCAGCACCTGAAATAATTGCGGTTCCATGTTGGTCATCATGCATGACAGGAATGTCTAATTCTTTGATTAATCTTTGTTCAATTTCAAAGCATTCTGGAGCCTTAATGTCCTCTAAATTTATTCCTCCAAACGTAGGTGATATTGCTTTTACTGCTTCAACAAATTCATCGACATCTGTTCGATCAATTTCAATATCAAACACGTCAATATCTGCAAATGCTTTGAACAATAAACCCTTACCTTCCATAACTGGCTTACCTGCAAGTGCTCCGATATTTCCAAGCCCCAGTACAGCGGTTCCGTTGCTAATTACAGCCACTAAATTTCCTTTTGAAGTATATTTAAATGCTGCATCCGGGTCTTTCTCTATTTCTTTACATGGGTAAGCGACACCCGGCGAATAAGCTAGAGATAAATCTCTTTGTGTGCCATGAGGTTTAGTTGGCACTACTGTAATTTTCCCAGCAGGCTTGGATGAGTGATAGTCCAATGCGTCTTTTCGAAGTTGCTTATCTGTCAGGATTACATCCCCTGTAGTTATCCGGCAGACCACTTACCTATGATGCTATCCGATAGTGGAGATTCATATTATCGGCCTTCTGTACATTCTTTTTTTCAAACTTCAAAAAGCGAAATATCACCTACGGTGGTAGGAGCATAAAAAACACATTGATGCAATTCTTTGATAATGTATAAAATAACGCGGTTAGTCAATGCCCTCTGGATCTCATTCCAATTTTGATTCTCAGAAGCGGCTGTCATTCTTGTTAGTTGCGTTGATGGTATTGCTTCCTTGGGCAACCTTCTCATCTTCAAATCTTGATGATAATATTGAATCTAGAGATTCAGTACCCGGTGCATGGGGGGCGAGCGGTAGTAACGACACAGGGTGGATTGATTTATCTGCAACAGGCGCCAATCCCTCCAATGGAACTTATGCTTATGGTGATTTATCTCTTAATTTTGCACCCGGTGCATTAATTGATAATATGACTTTTGAGGTTAAGGTAAATGGTTCAATAGGAGAATGGGCCTATGAACCACAAATTACCTTAATGGACACTCAAACTCCAATACTCGATTGGACTGATTTAGGAGGTTTTGGTATACAAAATTCCTTTGTTGAAAATCAACCCGAAGTAAATTCACACGGAGTTTTAGATGCACGGTTACAACCTAATTCAGTTAGCGATACTAGTTGGCAATTACCTACCGATATTTCGATTACTGATATAGTCATGGAGGCTCTCCGGCCTGCTGACCCCAAAGTTTCCTTTTCTTCATTAGACATAGAAATATATGATAGCGCTGTAAATCCAGTTGATGGAAGATTATACATCCTATTAGGTGACGATTTACTACATTTAGATGATCAAACCTCTACCTTAATAATTGATATTGAGAATGTTGAAGGCAGGAGTCTTGCAATCGATGAAGCAGGTAACCGCCTGATAATAGGGACATCTAATGGTTCAATTCTTCAGCGAAGTCTTTCGGACTCTTCTTCGATGGAAATCCTTAGGATAATTTCAGGTGATTCAAACCAAGATATTGCAATCCCTCCAATAACTGCAATCACAATTGATGATTACGGGACAATATGGGCTGTTTCTGGATGTAACGTTTACTATACAAATGAAGGAAGTTGGACATCTTACTATTATTGCCCAACAGGGGCTATTAAAACAGCTACTGATGTAATAGCTTATGGCGATAATTTGTATATCTCAACTTATCAAGGCATACATTTCTTAGGATTCTCAACTTCTAGTGGTTCCAATGGAACATCTGTCTCCGTAGATAGTAATGTGATATGGAATACTGGTAATTTCCTATCTTCAGATATGATAAATGACCTTCAATTGGTTGGTTCTCAACTATTGATAGCGACCGAAAATGCGGGAATTAATCGTCGTAATCTTGCTTCCAGTTCATGGATGGCTACTTGGTCAACAAGTAATTGGCTTTCCTCTAATCAAGTTGTAGGCCTAGGAATTACCGAAGGATGGCTATATGTTCTTGCAGGCAATACTGTTCATTCATATGATACCAATTCTTTATCTTTCAGATCACAAAAACAATTATCAGATTTTGGTCTCCAACAAAGTGGTAATGAAGTAATTTCTTGGCCTAATCTTGGTAAATCTAGAAGTCCTACTTCGGGTCTAGTATTGGTAGGTGATGGTTCTGGAGTGTTAGGTCGTTTAATGGGTGAATCAATTGATGGTTTAGAAACATTGGTTAGTAGCCCTTCTATAGATAATATGAATCAAGTAATTTTTGTTGATGATGAAGAGGATGGAGAAGTTTGGGTCGCAGGTGGCACGGTAATAGATAGATTTGACGAAGCAACTCAAACATGGCTCACCCCAATTGATATTTCCGATTATGTCAATAATCCGGTTGAGATAACTTCCTTTACTCAGGATTCAAATGGTTGGGTTTGGGTAGGGACCCTTAATTCCGGAATCCTGAGATTAGATAATACAGATGCATCTTATATTGGAACCGTCCAAGGTCTTGCCTCAACGCACGTACGAGCTATGTCTTATGACCAATATACCGAAATTCTAGTAATTGGTCACTTAGAAGAAGGTATCTCTTTTGTTAATACTTCCACAATGACCTTATCTGATGTAATTACAGAACAAGATGGCTTAGATTCAAATTTCATAAATGATGTAGTAACAAGATATGGTATTGCTTATCTAGCAACTCCTGATGCAGGGGTGATGAGAATTGACTTACAAGAATTGTCAATACTTTCGTCTTGGCAGTCTTTAGGAGCAGATGATTTAGATGCTGCTCCAATCGTGGTTGATGGAGATGTCATTTACTTTGGATTAACTGATTTTGGTGTATTATTAATTGACCGGTATACTGGAGATATCATTGATATGTGGACAGAAGATAGTAATAGTGGATTACCTGATAACGATGTCCTTTCTCTTCATTTGGACTATTATGGCGGCCTATTAGTCGGAATGGAAGTTCAGAATAATGGGGCCTCGTCTAATCAGGGATTGTCTCGATGGGATGGTTCTAGTTGGGCTTATTTCGCGACCAGTATTCCTGGTGGGAATAATGATCCATATGCATTTTACGATATTACAAGTGACGTAGATGGTATTTACGCTGCAACTAATCGTGGTGCTTGTTATTGGAACTGGACAACAAATGGAGGAAGTTACTATGATTTAGATGCTTGTGTATCTCCAATGGATACTCAAGCACGATTTAGTCAAACTTATTCTGTTGAAATGATTGCTAGCGATAGACTCCTTGCAGGCACCAATCAAGGTGCTGCGCTGATTAATACTGATAATAATTCAGTGATTGAAACATGGACTGCTGGTGATGACACTCAAAGAGCTAAAGTTGTCAAGGTAGGAGATATTCTCTATATCGGTTTTGAGAATACGGGAATAGGAAGATATGATTTAGCTACTCAACAATGGTTGCAAGTATGGGATGGTAATCAAGGAATTATTGACGATGATGATGTCACAGTACTGATTCCAGGCCATATTAATAATACTATATGGGCTGGTGGAGATTTCGGATTAACATTAATTGATGTATCTAATAATACTGTACTAATTGACTGGGATCGTGGTGCCAATTCTGGCGGTCCTACACTTTCAAATTCAGCTCCCGCAGAAATCGTAATTACGGGAGATATACTACATTATTCAACACAAAGATCCAATTCTTGGTTCCAATCAAACGATGAGATATTTAGAATTAATTTATCATCTAATTCTAGTGAATCTACAATTGATGCGGGTCAAGAGTTAGGTTGGAACGGGAAAATACATGGAATGGGCCAAGTCTCTGAAGAACTTTGGATAGGAATTCGACCTACTCAATATTGGAACGATGGAGATGGAACAATTGCTCGTTGGAATACAACAAATGAAACATGGGAAGAATCTCTTTCTACAATTGGTAGTGTAGAGCGAGTAAATGCCCAATTCCTTGGCGATTGCTTCCCCGTCATCAATGCCACCTCATGCGAGTTATGGGTGTCTTATGGCGATAATATCATGCGTCGTTTTTCTGCACAAAATATGACTCTTCTCGATGAGTGGACTGATACTCCCGGCCCAATAAGAGGGATTCTAGAGTATCAAGGCGAATATCTCTTTGCGAGTATGGATGGAATTCTAAGATGGAACCCTAATAACGAAACATGGCTTAATCCGTGGACTGTTAATGATGGTCTCCCATCTGATGCCGAAGATGAATTATACACAATGATTATTGTTGGAGATGATCTTTGGGCGGGCAGTTATCAGCAAGGAGGTGGCTTTCAAACAAGTTCTCAAGTTTTACGTAAAAATGGAACATCAGGTAATTGGACAACTTGGGAGTTAGGTAGTGCAGGTATACCTAGTGGATATACTGCAGACATCAAGGTGTGTGATGACATAGTCCATATTGCAGTCGGCGCAGTTAATTGGTGGGGTAATCAAGGAGGGATTGCTCGTTACGATCTAGCAGATCACGATTCCGATGGTTTAACTAATGAATGGATAACATCTTTGTTAACTTCTAATGGCTTGGCAGACAATGATGTCAGGGCTATTGCTTGTGACGATTCTAACCGTATAATGTATGTTGGATTTGATGAAGAAGGAGTTGGCCTCGATAGATATAATTACAATACAGATCAATTCTTAACCACTCTTACAAATGCTGCAGATGGTATATCTGAAGATAGAATATTCCCAGGGGGGATGTTACATGATGGTAACGTACTACTTGCTGCACATCAATATGATAACACAGGTGGAATATCTAGAATAATAACCTCTGGAATTTCGACTGTAAACGGTCAAGTTCTAAGTCCGGGAATGGATAGTTGTTCAATTGTCCGAGCACCTTCTAGTAGCACCCCTGTTTATGCCATCGGTCGTTCTGGTCAAACAACAGGAGTAAATAGAGTCGATAGACTTGATTCTACTGGATTGATAGAAAGTGGATTCGATGAGTTAGCCGGATTAACAAGTGGTAAGGTAACAAAGATTATTTCTAATGAAACGAATGTTTGGATAACATCAAGTCAGTCTTGGAACTCATTTTATGCTTCTTCTGTTTTACAGGGTGAACTAGCAAATGGTAGTGTAAGGTGGGAATTTGGATATAATTTCGAAAATGATATAATTAATGACATTTCTCTTGATGGAGATAAAATCTGGGTGACTACTGCAGGTAGTGGTTTGTCAAAAATAGATCTTCTTCAGCGCACAATATCTCCAACTTCCTCTGCCTTGCATCAACAAATGGATGGTATGCATATTGATGATGATGGGACTATGTATGTCGGACTCATGGGTGAATCAGGTTCCTCAGCAGGTTTCCAGACTTTTGACACTAACAATGAGAATTGGGGTTATGGTAGTTTAATTGCTGGGTTGCCCAGCAATATTGTTAGAGATTTCTTAGAAGTTGGTAACCACATTTTAGTTGCTACCCATGGAGGAATTGGATTATACAACATCTCAAAAAGTGATTGGGATGATCCAATAACAACAATTGACGGTCTCCCCTCACCAATTATTGAACATTTAATGGTTTTAGATAATCCAATACAAGGAAATGGAACTATATTAGCAGGCGGTTTAGTTGGATTGACAGTTTTAGAATTAGGAACTTTTGCAGTCCAGAATACCTTAGATTTTTCAGATGGTTTAATTGGTAATCGAGTTTCAGGACTTATGTTTTCAGATTCAGTAACTAGGCAGGTAACAGTTGGCAATTCTTCAATAATACAACATCACAATGCGTCTGTTTTCATTTCTCATAATGGACAAGGTGCAACGCGCCCAGGAATTGCCGCATGGGATATTGATACTGACATGCAGAATGGAACTTATTTAATTGACATGATTCCAAGTAATAATGTTCTCACTCTTGCAGCAGATAGTTGGGGAGTACATGTAGCTACTGATATTTCTCCAATAGTCCATTGGAATGGCACCATGATGCAGATGGAAACTGGTACTAGCCCCTATGATTTGTTATCTTGGCCACCATCTAAGATGGTTTCAGATGGTAATCATTTAGTTTTAATAAGCTCTGCAGGCATAGATGTATTAGAAGTAAATAATGATCATTCAGTAGTTAAATCTGATCCGTCATCGGGATTAGTTAGTGCCTTCATTCATTCTAATTCATTATATGTGGTAGGTGAAGATGGCCTACATCATTATACTCCTGTAATAAGTCTCAATGAAAGACCACGGGATTATCAGAGACGAGCTGAACCATTGTTTGCCATATTTGGTGGAGAACAATGGGATATTACTGGTACAAGCCATCCTGGAATGTCATCAATATTGATTGATTCTTCTGATCCACTCTCGATTCCTAATAATTCTTCTTCAATACCCGGTGTTTTACCCATGTATAACGGGGCGCTCACTCTTTCTAGTCCTACATCTAGTTCTTCGGTTTGGGCTCGTTCGGTTTCTTTGAACTATACTGGTACATGGGATTTGGCTGGTCGGAATCCTGCAATTGAAGCCGGC